>Ga0335078_10001007_pt1 | contig 42997 bp, 36 predicted proteins | sample Lox_Sample_32_FD_206711 | JGI IMG/M metagenome (GOLD analysis project Ga0335078, IMG submission 206711) | Soil microbial communities from Loxahatchee National Wildlife Refuge, Florida, United States - Lox_Sample_3.2 | ecosystem: Environmental > Terrestrial > Soil > Wetlands | place: USA...
TCCCGCGCGGTCAGCTTCCCCCTGGCGTGCTGCTTCTCCACCGCCGCCGCCGGCCCCGCGTGCACCGCCTCAAAACGGCGGCGCTCCAGGTCAGCGATCTTCCCCGCCGTCGTATGCGGATCAGGCACCACGTCGCCCGTCGCGGCGCCCTCCGCCCCGCCACCTGGGGCGCTCATCGCGCGCCCGCCACGATCGTGACGCCGCTGCTGGTCAGCGTCCTCGGCAGTACCTCGGCCAGCACGGCACGACGCGCCGCCGAGGGGATTGAAACGGTCACGGCCACCACCCAAAGTGAAACTGGATATCGTAAGGACGATACTTAGTATCAGCACGCCGTGGCAAGTGGTACCGTCGGCGGGGAGCGGAGATGATGGACGATCATGAACAAGCCACCGGTGCGCGACCGCCTCGCGCAGGCCGCGTTCGAGCTGTTCAGCGAGCGCGGCTACGAGCAGACGACCGTTGACGACATCACCGAGCGTGCCGGGCTCGGCCGCGCCACGTTCTTCCGTCACTACCCGTCCAAGGAAGACGTCATCTTCCCCGACCACGACCGGCTCATCGAGCAGGTCCGCGACCGGCTGCGGTCCTCCAGCCACGCCACCGCCCTGGCCGCGGTCTCCGACGCGGTGCGCCTTGTCCTGCTGCACTACCTGGACGAGGGCGACCTGGCCCGCAGGCGGTACGCGCTCACCAGCAGCGTCCCCGCGCTCCGCGATCGCGAGATCGTCAGCGTCGCCCGCTACCAGCGCCTGTTCCGCGAGTTCATCACCGACTGGATGGCCGACCGCGCCGACTACTCCGCCCTGCGGGCGGAGCTCATGGCCGCCGCCGTCGTCTCCGCACACAATCACGTGCTGCGGCGCTGGCTCCGCGGTGAAAGCCCTGATCCGGTTCGCGAAGTAGACGAGGCCCTGCGCCAGGTCATCGCCCTGTTCGCCGCCCGCGCGCCAGGCGGCGAAGCCGACGGTGCCACCGTCGTCGCATTCCGGACCAGCCAGCCGCTCGAAACCCTGATCCCCGCGCTCCAGACCCTGCTTGCGGCCCAGCCCGCCCGCTGACTCAGGCCATTAGGCGGAGCCGACCACCCCGCGTTCGTGCAGGTCGCGGATCTGGTCGTCGCTCAGGCCCAGGTCGGCCCGCAGGATGTCGGCGGTGTGCTCGCCGAGCAGGGGAGCCCGCACCGGCTCCCTGGCCGCCGGCTCGCCGGCGTTGACCGGCGAGCCAGGGGCGAGGTACCGCCCGATGCCCGGCTGGTCGATGACGCCCATCATCGGGTTGGCGCGCACCTCGCCGGCCTCCGTCACCTCGCGGAAGCTGCGGTAGACCGACCACAAGACGGAGGTAGCGGCAAGCGCCTTGCGGACCGCGTCCAGGTCCTGCCCGTCGAACCAGTGCTGCAGCAGCCCGGCCAGGGCGTGCCGGTAGGTGTACCTGTCCGCCTCCGCGGAGAAATCGGCGCCGAGCGCCCCGGCCAGCGCGGCCGCGGGCGCCTGCAGGCCGGTCATGGCGAGGAGGTCCGCCCAGTGCCGCGCGGTGAGGGCCACCACCATGACCCGCCCGCCGTCGCGGGTGGCGAAGTCGCGGCCGAACGAGCCGTAAACGTGGTTGCCGGTCCGCGGCCGGTCCACCCGATTGACCTCCGCCTCGGCCAGCAGGCCGAGGTTCCCCGCGGCGGCCAGCGCGACGTCGCCCAGCGCCAGGGTGAGCCGTTGCCCCGCGCCGGTCATCCGGCGGCGGCGCTCCGCGCCGAGGATGGCGATCGCCGCGTACAGGCCGCACGCGATGTCCCAGGCGGGCAGCACCTGGTTCACCGGCTCCGCGTGCCCTTCCGGGCCGGTCACCAGCGGGAATCCCAGGCCGGCGTTGACCGTGTAGTCCACCGCGGGAGTGCCGTCATAATGCCCCTCGATCCGCAGGTGAATCAGGTCAGGCCGCACCGTGGACAGGGCCTCGTAGCTCAGCCACGGGCGGCCGGCGTTGGTCAGCACGATGCCGCCGCCCGGCCCCGAGCCGGCGACCAGCCGGGTGACGACCTCCTGGCCCTCCGTGGACCGGAAGTCGGCGACCAGCGAGCGCTTGCCCTTGTTCAGGCCCGTCCAGTACAGGCTCGTCCCGGACGCGGCCAGCGGCCAGCGGGTGTAGTCGACCGCACCGCCCTGGGGGTCGACGCGGATGACCTCGGCGCCGAGCTGCGCCAGCGTCATCCCGCCGAGCGGGCCGGCGACGTACGTCGCCACCTCAACCACGCGCAGGCCGCTCAGCGGCTTCCCCGCAGTCGGCTGCACTGCCGCCGGCTGCACCGCCGCCGGCTGCACTGCCGCCGGCTGCACTGCCGCCGGCGACCCGGCCGTCGGGGACCCGGCCGTCGGGGACCCGGGCGTCGGCGACCCGGCCGCCGGGGACCCGGGCGCGGGAACAGTCATCTGATCATGGCTCCTCGTGTACCGTTACGTTGCCGTCCGGTTGACTGCCGCGGACGACCTGAAGGCTCCTTCAGCGCAGGTCCGCGGGCCGGGCCGGCCATTCGGGCACGACGTCGAGGTAGTCCGTTACCCGCGCAGGGAACCGCGGTGGCCGTTTCTCCAGGAAGGACTCCACGCCTTCCGCGACGTCCGGTCCCCGGCCGAGCACGGAGATCGCCCGCGAGTCCAGCCGGTGCGCGTCCCACGGCGTCGGCTCGCCGAGCATCGACCACAGCATCCGCCGGGCCAGGGTCACCGACACCGCCGAGGTGTTCGCCGCGATCTCATCGGCCAGCGCGCGGGCGGCGGGCATGAGCTCGGCGGCGGGCACTACCCGGGAGACGAGCCGGCCGGCCAGCGCCTCGGCGGCGTCGAAGACCCGCCCGGTCGCCACCCATTCCATCGCCTGCGAGATGCCGACGACCCGCGGCAGGAACCAGCTGGACGCGGCCTCGGGTACCAGACCGCGGCGGGCGAAGACGAAGCCGAACTTCGCGGTGTCGGCGGCGATCCGGATGTCGGCGGGCAGCGTCATGGTGGCGCCGACCCCGACCGCCGGCCCGTTGACCGCCGCGATCACCGGCTTGCGGGAGGCGGCGATGCGTAGTGAGACGATGCCCCCGCCGTCGCGCGGCACCCCCGCGATCGTGCCGTCGGCCCCCACGCCGTCGGCCTCTGTGCCGCCGGCCTCTGTGCCGCCGCGCCCGGCGAACGTCGCCCGCCCGCCCGCCAGGTCAGCGCCCGCGCAGAAGCCGCGCCCGGCCCCGGTGAGCAGCACGACGCGGACGGCATCGTCGGCGTCGGCCAGGTCGAAGGCCGCGACGAGCTCGCCCGCCATCGTCCGGGTGAAGGCGTTGAGCCGGTCGGGCCGGTGCAGTGTCATCGTGGCCGTGCCGTCCGCTACCTCGTAGCGGATCTCGCGGAAAGCAGGCTGGCCGGTGTCGGTCACAGTCACGGGAGCACCTCTCGTCCGTGGTGGCGTCCCGGGTACGCAAGGCGCTGGCTTGCCGCTGCCGCCGGCACGCTGCGGTTAGTCCTTGAAGACGTCGGCGGCGCTTTCCGCGTTGATGGCGCGGTCGAACCATAGGTTCAGCTGAGGCAGGTCGGTGCTGCCTGCGACCTGGGCGCGCTGCGCATCGGTCGGCTGGAGCCCGCGTCCGTCCAGGAGCCTGAGGAGCTTCTCGGCCGCGTCGGCGAGGGCACCGCGTTCGATGCCCTGCTCGATGCCGACTCGGACGTAGCTTTCTATGAAGTCGTTCTTGTACTCGGTGGTTTTCATCAGTTCCTCCAGGTACCGCCGGGCGGCGTCGGAAGCTCTCTCCAGGATAATCGTGGCCAGCCGTTTGCGCTGGGCGGCGGAAGCGCCGGTTTCCCTGATGGCGTTCAGGACGCGCGCCGCGGCCGCGTCGGACTCCATGTCCAGGGCCGGCAAGCAAGCCAGGAACAGCAGCAGGTACGGGCCCGCGCCTTGGTCCGATGGCGCGTGGGCGGGATCGACGACGATCGGCCATAGGTCCCAGCCGGGGTGGCCCATCGAGATGACCCTGCGGCACTTCTCGGCCTCGCGGGAGTCGGGGCAGACCACGATGAGGACCGCGCGGGGGCACTGGACCGCCTCGCGGATGTTTGCGAGGTAGGCCGGCCAGGCGTAGGCCTTTGTCTTGTCATCGCGCCCCTGGGGCTCGATGACGATAACCAGGGCGGGCAGGCTGGTGCCGGGGTCGTCGACGATCACGACGGAGTCGGCGGTGAACTGCGTGGGGACGACGCTGCTTGCGTCGGTGGGGCCGAGGCGGGCATGGCCCCCGACGGGTACCGGCACGCTCGTCATCGCCCGTACCAGGTCGATGGCGAGATCCGGGTGCTGGCGGATCAGCTCAAGCGGTGCCTCGTGAGCGACAGTGAGGGTAGGCATGGCATAACGCTACGCGACGGAACGGGATCGCGTGTTCGCCTTTATCACAATAAAGTCTTTGTGTTCGAAATTACTTCTGGCAACCTGTTGCCAGTTGTTCGCAAGGCGCTCGCCAGCGAATTGGCTTCACGCCGCGCTGTCTGGCCCGGCGGACGATTGCGGTGTGACTGACTCACCTGTGCGGTCAGGCGTTGACCCATCCGGTTCCGTTACAGACGCGGCATGGATTAGACCCGCCCATGCAATTGCAATGGATCTGCTGCCTGCGCTGCCAGTTGCCACCGCACCGGTCGCAGACCACACGCCCGTCTCGGCACCTAATGCATCTCACCCTGCTTCCCGAGGCTCCTCCTGAGGCCTGCTGCATGGAACCAGGCTGGGGACTCGCCTGACTGCGGGCCTGGCGGGGCCTTGCTTCCATGTGCAGGCGAACCATGATCAGGTAAGCGAGAGCGGTGAAGACACCCAGGTAGGGGATGAACCCCGCGATCTGGATCGCGAGCCACCGCCCCTTTGAGCGCCCCAGGGCACTGAAGCGGGCGGTTGAATTCAGCAGCACGCTCGCGGTTCCCAGTATCGCGGCAAGCCAGCTGACCAGGACGAAGGTCTCCAGCATCCTGCCAGCATGACAGAACTGCGGCCCGTGTTGATACCCAAGATTCGTAAATCTGGACGAGCCCGGTCTGCTGCTCGACCGGCTCCCGCAGCATCCGGGCGAGCAGGCGAGCAACTGCCAGCCGACTCGGCGTCGAAGGCGACGATCTTGGGCCTGCTGATGCCCAGGCTGGTCGTGCCGCCGGATTTACCGGTAAACATTTCGCAGTGGGTAAATAAAAGGCGTAGAGAGTGCCTTTTATTTACATCGGGCGAAAAGTTTACCTGCTGACAGGAATTTACCGGTAACCCGCGTGCTTAAGGGGCGCGTGGTGCCGCAGTGCCCGCCCTCCTAGCCTCAGGCATCCCGCGGAGGCCGTGGTGAACTATATCATTTTAATCCCGAAAGAGGTACGACTGAAACGCTTGAGCGTCACTCGCCTCGCCGCAGTCGATGCCACACGCCCCGCCATCAAGAAAAGCCTGGCCAATGCCGCACCGGCAATGGTCTCCAGGCTGGTAAGGTGCGCACGACAGCATCTCTTGGTTTAGCCTGGGATGTCATTTCGCTTTATGCCGCTTAGTCCGCTATACCAGGATAACAATCAGCATGTCAGGCGGTTATAGTGTGGCAGTCTCTATACAATGACGAGGCATGAAATGCCGCATATTCCGAAGCGTCACGAGATGGGTAAGGCGGCCGAGGTCGCCTTGCTGGGTAGTGGAATCATACTCATTAGCCTCGTCACGGGAAGATCTGCGCGCCGCCTTCGTCAAGTGCGGCTCCGCACGGTCGGGCAAGTGCCGGAGCCGGAGAGCGTTCGGAGGAATGCCCCGAAGAAGTGGAAAATGGACAAGGCGATCAGAAATGCCTTGATTGGTTTTGCCGGAGCCGTACTTATCGCAGCCGCTACGTTCGGTGGCGCTTACATCAACAGGAGCGCTACGCCCGCTTCGTCAACCACAGCTCCGCATAGTCGGGCGGCACTCCCCTTCAACCGTAGCGGTTTCGGTTGCGATGATCATGGCCGACGGGAGTCGGCCTTGTTGCGCCCGCACGGAGGACGGCCAAAGTGGCCTCTCCACTCTTCCTGTCCCGAGGCGCCGCGGCCGACTTCGGGGTCACGGTAGGCCCCGCAGTGTAATGCGGAATGCCTCAACGGAGGGGCGGCAGAGCCGGACTCCTTAGCGGTGTCCGACACGGATAACGGCGGCGTGGCCTCCTTTCCCTGGCCGAACGGCATCGAGCCTGGAATCGGGCTGTCAAGGAAGCATGCCTGCCGTTCCAGTAGCCGATGACGCCGCTTCGACGACCCGTCCCGCTTGTCGCGAGATAGTCCCTTGTCACGCAAGCCGGCAGTGCCGTGGCGTTTGGATGCCGCGTTATGGTGGGCGTCATCCCTACTGCCGCAGGGGATGCTGGGCGCGAAGATGCGGCGTAGCCGTTGCGACGGGCCGCCCTGGCGGCGATGCTCGCGGCGGGTTTCTTTGCTGTTGGATTCGACTAGAGGTGAGACGGATGGCTGGTGTCAGGCGACCTGATCCTAGGGCGGCCGCGGGTGGCGGCGGCTGGCGGATGGGCCGCCGGGCGGGCCTGGTGGAGAAGGCGGCCTCGGACTGGAAGAACGCGCTGGTCGATCTGGGCGGCCGCAATAACCTGCTGCATTTCCGTGACCTGAAGCTGGGGACGCTTGACCTGACAGCGGCTGATCCCGGGGTGGTCCGCGGGCTGCTGCTTGGCAAGGCGACCCGGGTCACGGCGCTGTTCAGGGACCCCGCGCGGGCCGAGCTGGTGCTGCGGCAGGTCCGGACGGTGCATAACAAGGCTAAGGAGAACCTGGAAGAACGCGGCCTGGAGACGCTGTCGATCGGGTGCGGCCTGGCGACGTGGGAGAACAAGCGGGCAGCGTGGGAGCCGTGCGCGCCGGTCCTGCTGCAGCACGCCAGCTTGCGCCCGGTTGGCGCGGCGCAGGATGAGTTCCAGCTCACCGTTACCGGTGAGCTTGAGGTCAACCCGACGCTGGTGCATGCGCTGCGTGCTGACTTCGGCTGCAAGGTTGACCAGGCGGCGCTGGAGGCGCGGATCCCGGACGGGGTCATCGATGAGCTGCCGGAACTCGAGGAAACCTATAAGTGGATTGCCGAACAGGCACGCGAGGTGCCCGGGTTTCGTGTTGACCGGCGGATCGTGCTTGGGAACTTCGCCTACGCCAAGCTCGCGATGGTCAATGACCTTGCCGGCGCGCTTGATGAGCTGGTCGCGCACGAGCTGATCGCCGCGCTTGCCGGTGATGAGCAGGCGCGGGAGGCGATCCGCGGCCAGGAGCCGGGGACGGTCCCCGGCCCGGATGAGGTGCCGCTCGCGGATGAGTTCCTGGTGCTTGATGCTGACTCAAGCCAGAACTACGCGATCAACGCGGTGCTCGCCGGGCAGAGCCTGATCGTCAAGGGACCGCCGGGGACGGGCAAGAGCCAGACGATCGCCAACCTGATCGCGTCGCTGATCGCCCGGGATAAGAAGGTGCTGTTCGTGGCGGAGAAGCGGGCGGCGATCGACGCGGTGACCAAGCGGCTGAGCCAGCAGAATCTCGGTGACCTGGTGCTCGACCTGCACGACGGGGTGACATCGAAGCGAGCGTTCGCCGAGATGATCGGGCGGGCGCTTGCCGCCAGCCGGGACGCGCCGCGGGTAGACAATGGCGCGGAACTGCACCGGGTGGAACGCCGGCGCGAGCAGCTCAACGCCCACGTGCGCGCCGTTCACAGCCGTCGTCAGCCGTGGGACCTGTCGGTGTACGAGATGCGGGCCCGGCTGCTCGGCCTTGAGCAGGCGCGCACGGAGATTCGTTTGCGCGGCGCGGTGATCGCTGCCTTCAGTCGGGCAGCTGCCCGCCAGGCGGCTGATGACATCGCGGACTATGCGCGGCTGGGCGGGCTGACGCTGCTCACGGCCAGCCCGTGGGCCGCCTCCCCGGTCGTCAGCGCGGAAGAAGCAGCGCGGGCGGCCGAGGTCCTCGACGAGGTCCGCCGTCACACGCTGCCAAGGACGCTCGCGCTGCTGGAGCGTGCCGCCGGGGAGACAGGGCTGCCGGCCCCGGCGGCGCTGTCCGGGTGGGCGGCGCTGACCGGGGCATGGGCAGCGGCCGGTGCGGTGCTGTCGGTGATGGCCCCGGCCGTCTACGACCTTGACCTGCGGGAGGCATGCGAGGCGCTCGCCCCGGCCGGCCGCGGCGCCCTCAGCCGCCTGTGGGCTGCGCTGACCTCATCCCGGTACAAGGCGGCCCGGGCAGGGCTGCGCCCCGCGGTAACCGGCGGCAAGCTGAGTGACCGTGACCTTTATGCCGCTGCCGTGGCCGCAAGGGACGGGGCACGCACGTGGGCCGGCCTCGGCGGCCGTGGGCTACCGCGCCCGCCGGGAGCCCTGCCCGAGTGCCTGGCGTCGCATGAGCACCTGACGGGCCAGCTCGGCCGGCTGCAAGCCTGGTCGGGGCAGCCTGCCCTGGCCGAACATCCGGCCGTGGAGTGCAAGCGGGTACTCGGCATGCTCGATGCGGACAGGAAGACCCTGGCCCGGCTTCCTGAGCTGCACCGGCTCCGCGCCGCGCTTGAGGCCGCCGGGCTGGGGGAGTTCACCGCCGTGATGACGGCCCGCCAGGCATCGGAGGACTTCGCCGTATCGGCCTTCTGGTACGCCTGGCTTGCCTCGGTGCTTGAGCACCTCGAGGTGACCGACCTGGCCGTCGGCAGCTTCTCAGCCGAGACTCACCAGGCAGCGGTCCGCGACTACGGCAACGGCGACCGGCACCATATCGAGACGACGTCGGCCCGGGTCCGCCGGGCCTACGGTGAGCACGCGGTTCGGGCACGCGATGAGTTCAAGGACCAGGCCGCGCTCGTTCAGCACCAGGCCGGGCTGAAGCGGCGGCACCTGCCGGTCCGTGACTTCGTACGCAACGCGCCCGACGTGCTGCTCGCCCTCAAGCCCTGCTGGGCGATGAGCCCGCTGGTGGTTAGCCAGCTGCTGCCGCCGCAGCCCTGCTTCGACGTCGTCATCTTCGACGAGGCATCCCAGATTACCCCGGCCGACGCGGTGACCTCGATCCTGCGCGGCAGGCAGCTGGTCGTTGCCGGAGACGACAAGCAGCTGCCACCGTCCGCCTGGTTCGTATCGGACAACCCTGATGACGAACCGGAGCCGCCCGACGGGGCAGGGCCCGCTCCGCTTATGGCAGGCACCGGCGGGTTCGAGTCGATACTCAACGCGCTCGGCTCGGTACTCAAATTCCGCACGCTGTCGTGGCATTACCGCAGCCGCGACGAGCGGCTGATCGCCTTCTCCAACGCGCACTTCTACGACCGGATGCTGACAACGTTCCCTGGGACCGGCGGTAGCAGCAGCGTCCTGCGGTACGTCTCCGTGCCGTGGCAGCCCGGCGCCGACACCAACAGCCCCGCACCCGAAGTCGAGGCGGTCGTTAACCTCATCATCGAGCATGCCAGGCAACGGCCGCAGGAGTCGCTTGGCGTGATCACGATGGGCATCCGGCACCGGGACAGGATCGAGGAACGGCTCCGCCAGCGGCTCAGCCAGGACACGCAGCTGGCCGCGGAACTGGCCGGGTTCCTCGACGAGAGCCGGCCAGAGCGGTTCTTCGTCAAGAACCTGGAACGCGTGCAGGGCGATGAACGCGACGCGGTCATCATGTCCATCGGCTACGGCAAGAACGCCCGCGGCGACCTGCCCTACCGGTTCGGGCCGCTGCTCACCGAGGGCGGGGAACGGCGCCTCAACGTGGCCGTCACCCGGGCGAAGAACACGCTCACGTTCGTCTCCTCATTCTCCGCCCACGACATGGACCCTGGCCGCTCGGCCGCGGAAGGCGTCAAGCTACTGCGCCAGTACCTGCAGTACGTGGAATCACACGGGACCAACCTCGGCGACCAGGTCCTCGACAAGCCGCCACTTAACCCCTTCGAAATCGACGTCCGCGACACCCTCCTGCGGCACGGCCTGAAACTGACCGCCCAGTACGGAACCTCCGGCTACTGGATCGACTACGCCGTACAGCACCCGGTCCAGCCGGGCCGTTACGTCCTGGCCATCGAATGCGACGGCGCCACCTACCACTCATCACCCAGCGCCCGCGACCGCGACCGGCTCCGCCAGGAACAGCTGGAACGGCAAGGCTGGCGCTTCCACCGTATCTGGTCAACCGACTGGTTCCACGACAAGCAGGCCTGCGCCGGCAAGGCAGTCGCCGCCTACCACGAGGCCGTCCGCGCCGCCGACAACGACGGCCCTGCCCCGTACCCGTCCCGGCCCGCGCACACCATCCACGCCAGCGTCCAGCCCGGCGCCCGGCCGCGAACCGCGTACGAGGCAGCGCCGTCCAGGCTCACCCAAGTACCCGGTCAGCGCCGTGGGCTACGGCCCCCGGTCATCAGCGGGCAGCCGATCGAGGCATACTCAGACGCCGAGCTGCTCAGCCTCGCACGCTGGATCACAACCGACGACGCGCTCCGCACCGAGGACGAGCTGCTCCAGGAAATGATGCGCGAACTCGGCTTCCAGCGGCGCGGCAAGAACGTCGTAGCCAGGCTCACGGCTGCCGTCCGCCGCTCCCGGTGAGACCAAAATCCGGACAGTGAAACGCTGAAGGCCCCGGCCCGTTCCCGGACCAGGGTCTTTGACCTGCCATAACACTGGGGTGAGTGACCCGCGACTGCGCACATGGCCCCGGAAGGCTGCGTAGAGGAGCATTCCCGCGCATTGCGTTGAAACCGCGTCGACGGTGTCCGATGATCTGTGCTAACAGAACGCGGGCGGCCCGGGCGGGACGGTGCCGGCCGGGGCGGGGCGGGGAGGGGCGGGTTGAGCGAAGGTTTCTTGGCATTCGGCGGGCTCACCGTCGGGTCGCGGGTGGCCGGGTACCGGGTAGAAGGGCCGGCAGGGGCGGGCGGGATGGCAGTGGTCTACCGGGCCAGGGACGAGCGGCTAGGTCGGCTGGTCGCGCTGAAGGTCCTGGCCCCGGCTCTGGCGGCGGACGGGGAGTTCCGGCGGCTGTTCACCGCTGAGTCGCGGGCCGCGGCGGCCGTCGATGACCCGCACATCATCCCGGTGTACGAGGCCGGCGAGTCGGGCGGGGTGCTGTTCATCGCGATGCGGTTCGTGGCCGGGGACCTGCGGGCGGTGCTCGCCCGCGAGGGGCCGCTGGCGGCGGAGCGGGCGGCGGGGTTCCTGTCCTCGGTCGCCTCCGCGCTGGACGCCGCGCACCGGGCAGGGCTGGTGCACCGGGACGTCAAGCCGGCGAACGTGCTGGTTGATGCGGGGCCGGGGCGGCCGGAGCACGTGTACCTGTCGGACTTCGGGATCAGCAAGGCGATCGCGTCCACGGCAGGGCTGACCGGGAGCGGCCAGTACCTGGGTACGCCAGACTACACCTCGCCGGAGCAGGTGGCCGGCCGGGCAGTGGACGGGCGGGCGGACCAGTACGCCCTGGCGTGCGTGGCCTGGCAGATGCTGACCGGGACCGTGCCGTTCCAGCGGGACCAGGGACTGGCGGTGCTGCTTGCGCACCTGCACGAGCCCCCGCCGCGGCTGGACGCCGTGCGGCCCGGCCTGCCTGTGGCGGCCGGCCAGGTGCTGGCCAGGGCGATGGCAAAGGAGCCAGGGGAGCGGTACCGCTCGTGCGGGGAGTTCGCCGACGCGCTGCGCGAGGCGCTCGCCCTGCCCCCCTGGCAGCCCGCCGCTCCCGCCGCTGCCCCGCCCGCGGCGGCCGGCCACCTGCGCACCGCGGTGCCCGCCCCGCCCTCGCATCCCGTCACCGCCGCCGGGGCCCCGGCACCCCGCGGGACAGAGCCGGGCCAGGATCCTGGCATTCCCGCGACGGCCGCGGACCAGCCGACCGAGGACGTCGCCGCCGGGCGGTGGCTGCTGCCGGAGCTGGGCCCGGACCGCAGCCCGGCCTGGCTGGCCCACCGGCGGCGACGCTACCGCACAGGCACGGTGGCGGGCACGCTCCTGGCAGCGGGCGCGGCAGCGGCAGCGGCAGCGTTCATCCCCCTGCTGCTCACCGGGTCAGCACCGCGCGCCGGACAGCACGCCCGCACCCCGACCCCCATCCACATCGGCACCCACGCCGGCACCCCCACCCACGCCGGCACCCCCACCCGAGCCGACACTGGCACCTCGACGGCAACCGGGAAACAGACAGAATCCGCCACCCTGTCCGGGCCGCTTGCCGGCACTCTTACTGCTACCCTCACCGACCCCGGCACCAAGTACCTGGCCGCGCTGGCGTTCAGCCCGGGCGGCACCACCCTGGCCACCAGTGACGAGAACGGCAAGACCTACCTGTGGGACACCGCGACCGGCAAGCTCACCGCCACCCTCACCGACCCCGGCAGCAAGGGCGTGGACACGGTGGCGTTCAGCCCGGGCGGCACCACCGTGGCCACCGGCGACATCAACATCAGCACCTACCTGTGGGACACCGCGACCGGCAAGCTCACGGCCACCCTCACCGACCCCGGCGGCCAGCGCGTGGACTGGGTGGCGTTCAGCCCGGACGGCGCCACCCTGGCCGCCGGCGACTGGAACGCCAGCACCTACCTGTGGGACACCAGCACCGGCAAGCTCACGGCCACCCTCACCGACCCCGGCGGCCAGCGCGTGGACTGGGTGGCGTTCAGCCCGGATGGCGCCACCCTGGCCGCCGGCGACCTCAACGGCAGCGCCTACCTGTGGGACACCGCGACCGGCAAGCTCACGGCCACCCTCACCGACCCCGGCGGCAAGGGCGTGGCCTCGGTGGCGTTCAGCCCGGACGGCACCACCCTGGCCGCCGGCGACCAGAACGGCAGCGCCTACCTGTGGGACACAGCGACCGGCAAACTCACCGCCACCCTCACCGACCCCGCCAGCCAGCTCCTGGACGCGGTGACGTTCGCACCGGGCGGCACCATCCTGGCCGTCGGCGACTGGAATGGCCGGACCGACCTGTGGGACACCGCGACCGGCAAGCTCTCTGCCACCCTCACCGTCCCCGGCAGCGCAAGCGCCGCCGTCGCCGCCGACGCCGTCGCCGCGGTCGCGTTCGGCCCGGACGGCACCACCATGGCCGTCGGCGACTGGAACGGCCGTGCCTACCTGTGGCATATCAGCAGGCGCAGCCCCTGACCACCCAGGGCAAACCCCCGGCATCCCACGGCACCAGGCCCAGTGCCCAATTCGAGCACGAGTACATCAGCTGAGAATCGGTGAGATCACCTCGTTGACTTGGTGGCAAACGCGTGGGCGGCGCGGATAATTTTCGTGTATGGACCCAAACTTGTGGTCTGAGATCAATGACACTGCGCGTACCGGCTTGGAGGCTGTTCAGGTCTTCACGACATTGCGGCAGGCCGGGGGTAGTCCGCCGCGCGAGGCCGTGCTGGGCGAGGGCGCGCTCGCGGTTCCCGGCGCGTCAACGGAGTGGCCGGCCTGGGAGACATCGTGGACCGGTTCTGGCGTCTGCTGGACGGCGGGCCGTCGCAGTGGCTTCTCCTCATCGACAACGCTGACGATCCCCGCCTGCTCGGGTCGCCCGACGGTACCGGCTGGGTTCGCAGCTCGCGAAACGGGCTGCTGGTGATCACGACTCGAATCAGCGATGAGACGTGCTGGCCTGACGCTGACTTCATCCGCGTCCCGCCGCTTTCACTCGAAGCGGCGGCCGCCGTGCTGACCGATCTGGCCCCGCGCGCAGGGGACAGGGAGGCCGCCGCAGCGCTGGCTGGCCGACTCGGCTGCCTGCCGCTTGCGCTGCACATCTCCGGCCAGTACCTGCGGCAGGACTTCGCCTCACTGCGCACGTTCGGCGACTATGGCCGTGCGCTCGACATGGAGGGGCCGGCTGCGGTCGTCGGTGGCTTCGAGGACTCAGATCCCCGCTTGGCCGTGACCCGGACCTGGGAGCTGTCGCTCGACGCCCTGGCTTGCTCGGGCCGGCGTCAGTCCCGCCCGCTGATGTGGCTGCTGTCCTGCTTCGCGCTCGGCAGCCGCATACCCGAGGAGCTCATCACCACGGCAGTCCCCTCGCTCACGTCGCTGCTGGCACCCGACGGGCCGGCATCGGCGCGCGGGTTTACCGAGTTCTGCATGGCCGGGCTGCGGGGTCTGTCGGCAGCCGGCCTCATCCAGCATTCGCACCCGGCGGACGGGCCTGCGGGGATCGAGATTCACCCGTTCATCTCCGAAGTCACCCGCTCCGTTATGGACTCCAGCGATCCGGCCCGGACGGGCATCGATCCCCGGGCCGTCCGCGAGTGCGCCGTTGACGCAGTACACGCCGCTCGCAGTCGGCTCGACCCCGGCAACGCCGCGCACTGGCCGTCTTTCAGCGTGCTCACCCCGCATGTCGCCAGCCTGCTAACCGGTGCCGCACCGCACCTCGGCATGAAGCACCGCCGGGCGCTGCTGGACGACATGGTGTGCTGCGTTGCCTCGTACATGTGGAGCCGCGCGGAACCGCGGGCCGGGCAACTGGCTGTCGACGCACTCGCGCTAGCCCGGGGGCTCGAGGCCGGCCACGAGCCTGTTTACCAGCGCCTGCGGCATGTTTGGGCGTGGTCGCTGCGCGAGCAAGGGCAGCTTGCGGAGGCAGAGGCCCTTCTCCGTGGGGTGCTGGCCGAGCTGACGCGCATGCCCGGCGGCGCGCTGCGCGGCGACACCCTGTGGGCGCGACACGACCTGGCGTGGACCACCGGCCGCCAGGGCGACTGGGCGGCCGCGGAGGAGCAGCTCCGTGACGTGCTCCGGCGCCGCCGTGAACGACGCCAGCAGCGTGGCGGACTCGGGGATGACCCGCAAATCCTGCACACTCGCTGCATGCTGTGCTGGTCCATCGGCAGGCAAGGCCGGTGGCCCGAAGCTGAACGTGACTACCGTCAGCTCGCAGCGGACCGCACCGCAGTCCTCGGGGCTGGCCACGCGGATACGCTGGACACCCTGGAAAACATCGGCAAATCCTTGGCCTGGCAAGGCAGATGGGCCGAAGCCGAGCGCGAATGGGACCAGATCGCCGCGCTGCGCTCGGCAGCCCTCGGCGAGACCAACCCCAACACCCTCAGAACGCGCCAGCTCGCCGCATACGCCGCTGGCCGTCTCGCATGGGAGGACAGGAACAACTCAGCACGCCGGCGGGCAACCGCCGCACTCCAGGCAATCCTTGACACCCAGCTCGACGTCTGCGGCGAAGACCACAGGGAAACCCGAGAGACGCGCGCACTGCTAGCCCACCTGAACGGGAAACCCGGGCCAGAGTCAGCGTGGCCCGAAGACCTGCCACGGTTAGAAAAAATTGGGTGACCTGCTAAAACCGCAGGTCACCCGCCGTGCAGCATGGGGTGAGTGACGAGACTTGAACTCGCGACATCCAGGACCACAACCTGGCGCTCTGCCAGCTGAGCTACACCCACCATGAGCCTTCGCCTGAAGGCTGTAACGAGTATAGCGGTCGCGAGGAGTGCAAACGAACGACTTGGCGCCCGGCCTAGCCCCGCTCGCCCGCCGTGCTCCCCGCACCGTCCGCCGTCCCCGGCCGCTGGCTGGCATAGCGCGCCGCGATCTCCCGCGCGGTCGCCGAGTCCGGTCCCGGCTGCGGCACGAACACGGTGTCCCGGTAGTAACGCAGCTCCCGCACGGACTCGGTGATGTCGGCGAGCGCCCGGTGCCCGCCGTGCTTGTCCGGTGAGGCGAAATAGGCACGCGGGTACCAGCGCCGCGCCAGTTCCTTGACGGACGAGACGTCGATCATACGGTAGTGCAGCCAGTTGTCGAGCTCGGGCATGTCCCTGGCGATGAACCAGCGGTCGGTGGCGATCGAGTTGCCGCAGAGCGGCACCTTGCGCGCCTCGCGGACGTGGTGCTTCACGTAGCCGAGCACCGCGTCGGACGCCTCCGCGAGCGTCATGCCGCCGGCCAGGTCGGCGAGCAGTCCCGAGGTGGTGTGCATCTCGCGGACGACGTCGCTCATCTGGTCGAGCGCCTCGGCTGGCGGCTTGATGATCAGGTCGATCCCGCCGTCGAGCAGGTTCAGGTCGGAGTCCGTGACCACGCACGCGATCTCTATCAGCGCGTCCTGCTCGATGTCGAGACCCGTCATCTCGCAGTCGATCCACACTAGCCGGTCGTTCATTCCAACAAGACTAGAGGCAGTTTGACCTGCTGAGGATGAGCGGCCTGCACCGGTTCAGGCGGGAATGGCAAGCGCGGCCGCCTCGGCGCGCGCTGGCGGCAGGCCGCGGGCGCGCATCTGGAGCCCGTGCGAGCCGTTCACGCCGCCATTCACGCCGTTACTCACGCCGCCGTTCACGCCGCCATTCACGCCGTTACTCACGCCGCCGTTCACGCCGCCGTTCACGCAGTTGACGCCGTTGATCCCGGTGATGCGGTCGATGTCGATGGCGCCCGGGCCCGCGTTATCGCAGCCGGGCACCTGCGAGGCGCCGAAGTACCCGCCGCGCGCCCACCGCACGCGGCTGCGCTGGTCGGCAAGCGCCGCCGCGGCGGCAGGCATGTCGAGCCGGTACCCGTCCGGCCGCCCGGCCGGCCAGCGGCGGGACACCCCCCAGGAGTCGAGCCAGCTCACGATCGCCTCAATCCCGCGCAGCGTGCCGCCGGTGAACGGCTGGCCGGGATGGCCGAGCACCCCGATCTGCACGCAGACCCGTCCCTCGGCGTTCACGTTCTCCGGGCCCACCCGGACGCGTCCAGGCGCCCAGTCGAGGTGGTCGGCCGCGCCGAGCGCCCGCCCGGCCCGCAGGACGGAGATGAGCTGCACAACGTCGCCGGTGACCGGATCCCAGATGAGATGGCACGGGCGGTGCTCGCTGATCAGTCGCTGCGCGGCCGACTGCACGGACACCGCGCCTGGCGCGGTGCCGAGAGTCAGCCAGACCGCACGTGGCGCGCCGCCGATCAGGGGACCTCCGTCAGTATCCGCCCGGATGCGCCGTGCTTCCGGCATCCATGCGTGTGCCACGGCTTCCCCTCCCAATAGGTTCCCAAAAGGTCTAGACCCTGTAAGTCCGTGGATGTCTCCCCCCTGCTTACGCCTGCGGCACTGAATAGTCCATAGGGGGTGGGGAAATCAGGCGATGAGACAAGGAACGGGGAGGAAACGCCAGGTGCGTCACATAACACGCAGCACTCTTGGCCCAGGGTAAAACCCCGCCTAGCGGGCCGCGGAGCGTGCCCTGAAGTACAAGGTCGACTCCGTCCGCCATAGCATCGCGACCGCGGCCACGCCGAGCAGCCAGAGGGCGAGCGTGCCGACGATGAACACGATGTCGATCACCGTGAGGGTCTCGCCGCCGGTCAGCGAGTTGACGGTGCTGTAGGCGTTGACCGTGGAGAGGAGGGCGAGGGCCGAGGCGACCCACCTGGCCCACCCGCGCCCGGCGCGGTTCATCCGTGCCATCAGCACCCAGATCGTCACGAGGATCAGGTAGACGACGACCGTGCCGATGACGCTGCTCGTGAACTCACCGCTGGTGAGCTTCTTTCCGCTTGAGTCGGTGAGCGCGTTCTTGTCGGCGATCGTCGCGATGACGAGGAACACGCCGATCACCGCGGTGACGGCGCCGCCGGCGAGCATCAGCCGGACGGCCTTGCGTACCGGGCCGGGTACGTCCGAGTCATCAGGGACACTGCCGGTAAGCTTCTTCTCGAGGCCGCCGAGTGCCGACTGGCCTGAGGATGTTTTCAACATGAGGTGCCCTAACGTGACGCGCCGACGAACGAAGCATAGTTGCTGACCCGCCCGGGCCGCTGCACGGCCGGGTGATATCCGATGTCCCCGTGTGTCCGGCCTTCTTAGTCTTCGCAGAAGCTCGTATACCGACACAGAGCGCGATATCATTCCTGTCGTCATCACCGCGTGCATGTGCGGATCGGTCGTGCAGGTGTCGCGTGCAGGCGCGGTGATGATGCAGAAGCGCTGGTGATGGGGGTCACCGGCCCGCCGGAACGCCGAGAGGGGACCGCGTTGAGTTCTAGTGCGCCTGGGGGCGCCGCTCCCGCAGGCGGTCCTACCGTGCTCAGGATGCTGCTCGGTGCTCAGCTTAGGCGACTTCGCGAGCACGCGGGCATCATGCGCGACGACGCCGGCTACCACATCCGTGCCTCGGGGTCGAAGATCAGCCGGATGGAACTCGGCCGTGTCTCATTCAAGGAACGCGACGTCACCGACCTTCTCGAGTACTACGGCGTCACCGACCTCGCCGAGCGGGAGAAGCTGGTCCAGCTTACACGGGAGGCGAACGCCACCCCGTGGTACCAGAAGTTCCAGGACGTGGTCCCCGACTGGTTCCACGTCTACGTCGGCCTCGAGGAGGCCGCGCAGCTCATCCGCGTCTACGAGGTCCAGTTCGTGCCCGGCCTGCTGCAGACCGAGGAGTACGCGCGCGCCGTCATCATGCAGGGCGCGCCTGGCGTGGACCCGGAGGAGGTGGAGCGCCGGGTGGCGCTGCGGATGGGCAGGCAGAAGCTGCTGACGCGGGAGAACCCGCCGCGTTACTGGGTGATCATGGACGAGGCGGCGCTGCGCCGCCCGATGGGCGGCCGTGAGGTGCACGTCGCGCAGATCGAGCGGCTGATCGACCTGGTCGGCGAGCCGAACATCACCCTCCAGGTGATGCCGTTCAGGTACGGTGGCCACGCGGCCGACGGCGGCGCGTTCACCATCATGCGGTTCCCTGAGACCGACCTGCCCGACGTGGTCTACATGGAGTACCTGACCGGCGCCCACTACATCGACAAGCCGGAAGAAGTCGAGCGCTACGCCGCGGTGATGGAGCGCCTCTCGGTCGCGGGCACCTCACCCGACCGGACCAGGGAGATCCTGGCCGGGATGCTCAAAGAAATCTAACCGGGAGAGTTAAGGGCCGATGGCCGACGAGATCTACAACGGAATGCCCGCCTGCCAGCTGCCCGACCTGCAGTGGCGGCTAGCGGGGGACGCGGACAGCGGCGTCGAGATGGCCAGGCTGCCCGACGGCCAGATCGCGGTGCGCAACGCGGCCGACCCGGATGGCCCCGCGCTCATCTATACGCGGGCGGAGATCGAGGCGCTCATCGGCGGCGCACAGGACGGCGATTTCGACGCGCTGCTCGCCTGACGAGAGCGTCTCCTCCCCGGCGCGCTGCGATCAGGAGCGTGTGGTAACCCTGTACAGGTGACCGTGTCCGCCGCAGAAGATCAAGAGCCATCGTCCCGAACGAGGGGGTGGCTCCGCCTCACCCGCCCCACTGACTCCCCGGAGCTGACCAGGCGGGACCGGGTGCTGCTCCGCTGGGAGATCGTCGCGGTCTTCGCTGTCTCGCTCGGGGCCAGCGGTGTCTACGCCTTCGTCTCGCTGATGGGCTCGCTGACCGCGCGCCACGCGCTCTCCTCGCAGTCGGTGACGCTGAACGGCTCGCAGGCGCCTGGCCGCCCGCTGCTCGACCTGTTCCTGCAGCTGGTATCGCTCGCGTCCGCCGCCGCCCCGGTGATACTCGCCTTCTACCTGCTCGCCCGCTCCGGCGACGGCGCGAAGTCGATCGGCGTGGACCTCACCCAGCCGCTGCGCGACTTCCTGCGCGGCGCGGCGCTTGCGGCGCTGATCGGCGGCAGCGGCCTCGGCCTGTACTTCATCGCCTACAAGTCGGGCATCGCGCTGAACGTCGTCGCGGAAAACGAGCCAGACGTCTGGTGGCGGTACCCGGTCCTGCTCCTGTCCGCGCTGCAGAACGGCCTGCTCGAAGAGGTCCTCGTCACCGGTTACCTGCTGACGCGGCTGCGCAGGCTCGGGGTACGCCCGGAGTACGCGATCGCGATAAGCGCGACGCTGCGCGGCTCGTACCACCTGTACCAGGGCTTCGGCGGCTTCCTCGGCAACGCGGTCATGGGCGTCATCTTCGGCGCGCTCTTCCTGCGCTGGCGCCGGGTGACCCCGATGATCATCGCCCACACGCTGATCGACGCGGTGGCCTTCATCGGCTACGCGCTGCTCGTCGGCCACGTTTCCTGGCTGATGTAGCTTGCGCGGCCGTAGCTTCCGCAGCAGTGCGTCTCAGGTTTCACGTGAGTATCAAAGGCTGCCTTGACGGTCCACGGAATGTATCGTTGTCGTGTCGCGCCAGTCACATGGTGAATAGCTGAGAAAGAGTCCTGTGGCCACTCATCCAGCTCCCCGGGCCGCGCGGGGACCCGAGGAGCACGCGCCGCCGGCATCCGCCCCTGGAGCAGAGGGCGCTCGCCGGGTGCTCGCCGTACTTCAGGCCTTCTCGCCTCGCCAGCACACGCTGACCGCCAGGGAACTGGCCGAGATCACCGCCATACCGCTGCCGAGCATGTACCGCTACATCGCGCTGCTTCGCGACACCGGGCTGCTGATCGGCGACGACCGCGGCGCGTATCACCTGTCGCCCAGGCTCATCGCGCTTGCCCGCGCCGCCGAGGCCGCCGAGACGCTCATCGAGGTGGCCGACCCGGTCATGCGTGACCTGATGACCGAGTGCGGCGAGACGGTGATCTTCGTTCGCCTGATCTCCCGGGTCCCGGTGTGCGTGCACCGGGTCGAGTCGGAGCATCACCTGCGCGCCACGTTCGAGCCGGGCCAGACGCTGCCGCTGCTGCGCGGCGCGAGCGGCCGGGTGCTGCTCGCCGGCCTGCCGGAGCGGGTACGCCGTGAGTACCTCGCCCCGCTCGCGCAGGCCGACCAGGCGGCGGCCGCCCGGCTCGAGGAGTCCATCGCCCGGGCGGCCGCCCGGGGCTGGGCGACGAGCGAGGAGGAGATCGACCGCGGCGTCTGGGCCGCCTCGGCGGCGGTAACGGACGGGCAGCGCACGATTGCCGCGCTTACCGTGCCGTCCCCGCTGGTGCGCAGCCCCGCCGCGGCACAGGACCGGCTGCTCGGCCAGGTCCGCAGCGCGGCGGCAAGGCTCAGCCGCCTCATCGGTGACTCCATCAGGCCCCAGGGTGACAGGTCACTCGTGCCACCCGAGGCCGTGCCCCCCGAGGCCGGCCAGCCCTAATGATTCAGAATTGCGCTGGCGCACGCTAATGATGCTGATTAGGCTTGATTAACCGCATGCCGCCCACGACGGCACGGGTTATCGGGTACCTCCAGCGCCTTACGAGCTAGTATCACAATTGCGAACAATCTCATGATTTATCATGATTTCTCGTGTTATGACACTGAAAGGGTTTCGTGAACATGAGATGGACGGCGCAGTGGCGGAGCTGCGGCGATCGTCGGCAGCGCTCGGGAGGGTAACCCCGGGAGGGTCAGCCCTCTGGTCAAAGGCTCGCACCCGATTTAGCGATCTCCTGACGCATTTAGGGCGTGCTATATGGTTACGCAAACGCTATTAAGCCGTTATCCTGCCCGCATGCCGGATTTTCAGAGTTCGCCCGGACCCTACGCTGAGATTCCTGGCCAGAGCACCGACGTCGAGGGGTCTTCGGTGGCCGGCCTGCGCCGGGCGATGGGCAGCGCCCGCATCACCACGACGGCGCTCGCCAGGCACTGCCTGAACCGCATCACCGACGTGAACCCCGCGCTGCACGCCGTGATCGCGGTGAGCCCGGACGCACTTGACCAGGCGGCCGCGAGCGACGCCGCGTGGCGGGCGGGCCGGCCGCGCGGCCCGCTTGAGGGGATCCCTGTCCTTGTCAAGGACAACATCCAGGTGGCCGGGCTGCCCGCCACGGCGGGCTCGCCGGCGCTGCTCGGGGCGAGGCCGCCCGACGCGTTCATCGTCTCACGGCTGCGGGCGGCAGGCGCGGTCATCCTGGCCAAGGCGAACCTGTCGGAGTGGGCGAACTTCCGGTCGACCCGCTCGGTGAGCGGCTGGTCGACGCTCGGCGGCCAGGCCGCGAACCCGTACGCGCTTGACCGCAACCCGTCCGGGTCGAGCTCGGGCTCGGCGGCCGGCCTGTCCGCGGGCTTCGCGCCACTCGCGGTCGGCACGGAGACGGACGGGTCGATCGTCTCCCCGTCGAGCGCCTGCGGCATCGTCGGCATCAAGCCGACCCTCGGCCTGGTCAGCCGGGCCGGCATCGTGCCGCTCTCGCTGGCGCAGGACAGCGCGGGGCCGATGGCCACCTCGGTCGCGGACGCGGCGGCGCTGCTTTCCGTGCTCGCCGCCGCCGACCCGGGGGACAGCGCGGCCGACCATCCGGGCGACTTCGTCGACTACGCCGCGTTCCTCGACCGCGGCGCGCTCGACGGGGCGCGGATCGGCGTCTGGCGGGCGGCCTCCGCGGGCGCGGACGCAGCCACGGAGTCGCTGCTCGACGCGGCGGTGGACTGCCTGCACAAGCTCGGCGCCACGGTGATCGACCCGGTCGACCTGCCGGACATCGAGAAGGTCACCGAGCCGGAGTTCGACGCGCTGAACTACGAGTTCAAGCACGGCATGAATACCTATCTCAAATACCTGGCGGCGTTCGCCGGCCACTCCTCCATGGAGCTGCCTGGAACGCTGTCCGACCTGATCGACTTCAACGAGCGGAACGCCGACTGGGTGCTCGCCAGGTTCGGCCAGGAGATCTTCCTCGCGGCGGACGCGACGAGCGGTGACCTGGACGACCCGGTGTACCTGGAGCTGCGTGGCGCAGCGCGCCGCCTGGCCAGGATCGCGGTGGAAACCCCGACGCTTGAGCACGGACTTGACGCGATCTTCTCGCTCACCGCCAACCCGGCATGGCTGACCGACTACGTCTTGGGCGATCACTCGGTCTTCGGCACGTCGCGGCCAGGAGCGGTGTCCGGCTGGCCGGCGATCAGCGTCCCGTTCGGCTACGTCTGCGGTCTCCCTGTCGGTGTCTCGTTCCTCGGCCCCCGCTGGAGCGAGCCCCGTCTCCTCGGCCTCGCCTACGCCCTCGAGCAGGCGACGCAGGCGCGCCGTGCCCCGGCGCTGCTCCCCACCATCGGCGGCGCCGCGCCTGACTAGCCCGTGGAATTGCATATGCAAGTTCATGGGCGGGTGGTCTCGCTTAGCGGCCCGGCCGCCGGGACGGTAATGTCGGTGCATGCCCCGGGTGCCAGAGCTGTCGCGCGCGGTCAGGGAGGCCCTGGACGCCGGGCGCCCGGTGGTCGCGCTCGAGTCGACGATCATCTCGCACGGCCTGCCGCGGCCGGGCAACCTCGGCGCCGCCAGGTCGTTCGAGGCGCTGCTCGCCGGCAGCGGTGTGACACCGGCAACCATCGCCGTCATCGACGGGGTGCCCAAGGCCGGCCTCAGCGACGCAGAGCTCGAGCGAATCGCCCTTGACGCGAGCGTCATCAAGGTGAGCAGCCGTGACCTGGGGCTCGCCATGGCCGCCAAGCGGACCGCAGGCACCACGGTCGCGGCCACGTCCGTGCTCGCGGCCCGCGCCGGGATCCGGGTGTTCGCCACGGGCGGGCTCGGCGGCGTGCACCGCGGCTTCGCCGAGACACCGGACGAGTCGGCCGACCTCGGCGTGCTGTCCCGCACCCCGGTCACCGTGGTCAGCGCGGGCGTGAAGTCGATCCTGGACATCCCGGCGACCCTGGAACGCCTGGAGACCCTGGGGGTCGCGGTCGCCGGGTACCGCACGAACCGCTTCCCCGCCTTCTACCTCACCGACTCCGGCCAGGACCTCGACTGGCGCCTTGACTCACCCGCCGAGGTCGCGGCGGTCATGGCGGCCAGGGACGCGCTCGGCGACACGTCCGCGCTGCTCGTGGCGAACCCGCTGGCGGCGGACAAGCAGCTCGACCCGGCCGTGCACGACCGGGCGCTTGACGGCGCGCTCCGGGCCGCCGAGTCGGCCGGCGTCCGCGGCAAGGCCGTCACCCCGTACCTGCTCGCGCACATGCAGCGGGTGACAGAAGGCGCGAGCGTCGCCGTCAACCTGGACGTGGCCCGCGGCAACATCGCCCTGGCCGCCCAGGTCGCGCTCGCCTGGGCAGTGCTCAGGAAGCGAGGTAACCTATCCCGGACGGCGGCGACAATCCGCCGCGGCAGGAGTGGCTGATTCATGAGTGATCACGCGGCACAGGTCATGCCGGTCGTCGTGGAGCTGCCAGCCGAGATCGACGTGACAAACTCAGAGCAGGTGTACCAGCAACTCGTCGCCGTACTCGCGCCCAATATAACCACCGTGGTCGCGGACATGACCGCGACGATCTTCTGTGACTCCTCCGGGGTACACGCGATCATGCACGCCTACGAGACCGCCGGCGCGCGCGACGTCCGGATACGGCTCGCCGTTTCGCCGAGCACCTCGGTCCGCCGGGTGCTGCAGCTGATCGGCGTCAGCCGCCTCATGCCGGTGTACCCGAGCCTCGAGGAAGCCCTGACCGCCAGCTAGCTCAGGAGCCCGCTGAATTTGACCGTTTCTGTGACCACGCCAGGCAGGTTGGCCCCGTTACGGTGAACTGGCAGGCCCGAGCGTGGCAAATTCACCAGGCTCCGGTCCTGCGTACCGCGATCATCGCTACGTCGTCCTCCGACGGGCCGAAGGCCGACATGATGCGGTTGGCGAAGGCCTCGATGTCGGTGGCGGCCGCGGCGGCCGCGGTGACCCGCAGCTTCTCCAGGTTGGTGTCGAGCAGGATGGTCCGGTCCTCGACGAGGCCGTCGGTGAACAGCAGGGCCGTGCCGCCGACGGGCAGCACGGCGCTCTCCACGTGCGGCTCGTGGCGGGCCGCGCCGAGCATCAGCCCGCCCTCGCCCACGTAGCGTGCGCCGTCGCCGTCGACGAGCAGCACCGGCATGTGCCCGCAGTTGATGATGGTGAGCTCGCCGGTCGACGGGCGGGCGATCACCAGGCACAAGGTGGCGATGATGCCCGGATGGAAGCGCCGCAGCACCTGGTTGACCAGGCCGGTCATCGCCAGCGGCGGGTGCCCTTCGCTGGCGAAGGCGCGCAGCGCGTGACGCAGTTCCCCCATCACGGTCGCGGCGTGCAGCGAGTGCCCCTGGACGTCGCCGATGGCGATCACCACGCCGTCCTGCCACGGGAGTGCCTCGTAGAAGTCGCCGCCTACCTCGGCCCTGTCGGACGCGGGCAGGTAGCGGAACGCGGTCGTCATGCCGGGGATCGCGGGCAGTGTCGCGGGCAGGAAGCTGCGCTGCAAGGTCAGCGCCACCAGGTGCTCCTCCGCTGACGCGCGCAGCGCCTCGACGCCGAGCGCGACCGACTGGACCAGCTGGCGCAGCACCTGCATGTCATCGTCGGCGGGCACGCCCGCGCGGTCGACCACGATGGCGACCGGCTGCCTGCCCGGCTTGGTCCGCGCGACGGCCACGCACACGTCCTCGCGCAGCGTGCTGTCCGGCACGATGTCCAGCCAGTCCTCCCTGGTCATGGCCGACACCATGCTGCCTTGCCCGCGACCGAGCACGCGGGCGGCAACCAGTTCGGACAGCCCGGAAGGGCTGCCGCGCCGCTCCGTGCCCGGGGTACCTGGGCGGGCCGACGTCCGGCGGATCTGGCCGTCCGGCATCTCGAGGATCAGCACCGCCTCCATCGCGAAGATGCGGACGGCGCCGCTCGCGGCCGCCGCCGCGAGGCCGTCGAAGGTCTCCGCGGCGTTGATGTTGAGCGTCACGCCGGCCAGCGCGGTGAGCATGGCGGCGGTCCGCTCCGCCCGCTGCCTGGCGCGCGAGTAACGCAGCGTCGCGGTTACCGTGGCGAGCAGCTCGGCGGGCTCGGTCGGCTCGACGAGGTAGGCGTCGGCGCCCTGGGTCAGGCCACGCGCGCGGTCGGCGACCTCGACCGCGGTGGCCGACACCTGGATCACCGGGATCGCCGCCGTCCGCGGGTTGGACTTGATCAGCCGGCAGACCTCGAACCCGCTCATGTCAGGCAGGTTCACGTCGAGCAGCACCACCTCGGCGGATTCCGCCTTGCTCAGGCCCTCCCGCCCGGTGGCCGCCTCCGTCACGGTGTGCCCGGCCCGCCGCAGCCAGCTGGCGAGCACGTAGCGCTTGGCCTCGTCATCGTCCACCAGCAGCAGGGCGCCGGCCAGGTCGGTCATCGCGGGCTCCGGCCGATGCGGCGGATGGCGAACGCCAGCCGTTCCCTGGTGAGGTCATCCTTGCGGAGCAGCGCCGCGGCCCGGGGCGGCGCCTCGATGTCGAGGCCGGTGATGACGATCGCGGGCAGGCCGGGGGGCAGCCCGTCGAGCAGCGTGTGCCCGTCAGTGCCCGGCATGCTCAGGTCGGCCAGCACCAGGTCCACCTGGCCCGCGCCGACGGCGGCCAGCCCCTGCGCGCCGTCCTCGGCCTCAACCACCCGGCCGGCGATGCCGGCCAGCATCGCCTTGAGCACCTGGCGGAAGCCCGCGTCATCGTCCGCGACCACGACGGTGCCGACGGACGCGGGCCCGTGCGGCAGGCGGAGCACGGCGGTGGTGCCCGCGCCCGCCTCGCTGGACAGCGTAAGCTCGCCGCCGAGCAGCCGGGCGAGCCGCCTGGCATACGGCAGGCCAAGCCCTGTGCCGCCCCGCCTGGAGCCAGGCACCTGGTAGAACTCCTCGAACACGCGCTCAAGCTGGCCCGCGGGTATCCCGGTGCCTGTGTCGGAGACCGTGATCTCGACGGCGTCAGTGAACGTCCGCACGCTCAGCCGTACCTCCCCGTCGTCGGTGTACTTGATCGCGTTGGACAGCAGGTTACGCAAGATCGCGGTCAGCGCCATCTCGTCGGTCAGCAGCACGGGCGGCGCGCCGTCCGCGCTGACGGCCACGTCCACCGGCTTGCCCTCGGCCATCGGCCGCGTCAGCCCGCGCAGCGTGGCGAGCAGCGCGGGCAGGCTGACCTCCGCCGGGTCGAGGACGAGTCGGCCCGATTCGGCCTTGGCGACGTCGAGCAGGTCGTTGACCAGCGCGAGCAGCGTCTTCGAGGCGTTACTTATCAGCCCCACCTGGTAGAGCTGCTCGGTGCCGAGCCCGCTGTCCGGCTCGGCGAGCAGCCGGGTCAGCCCGATGACCGAGTTCAGCGGCGTCCGCAGCTCGTGGCTGACGTTGGCCCAGAACCGGTCCTTGGACTCCGATGCCGCGCGCAGCTGCCCGGACTTCTCGTCGAGCTCACGGTACAGCGCGACAACGCCCCTGTTGGTCTGCTCGAGTTCCTCAGACAGCTCGCTGTACAGGGCCATCACGCCGCGGTTGGTCTCCTGGAGCTCGGCGTTGAGCAGCAGCAGCTGGTCCTTCTGCCGCGTCGTCTGCTCGAGCGCCGCGATCAGGTCCTGGTTCTGTCGTCGCAGTTCTTCCAGCGTGGACTCCGGGATCATGGCCGTCAGCCGCTCGCGCACGGCTCGGAGGTCAAGAGCGGGGTTCGGCGGACGCCGTTTCATCATCCGGACGGTGCCGCCGTCGGCAAGCACCGCGTCCATCAGCCGGGCGGCCGCGCTGATCCCCTCGTCGGGCTGTTCGCCGCCGACCGTGACGGTCAGCACCAGGCCGGCCTCGTCCGCGCCGAACACTACCAGGGCGGCAAGCCCGGCGCTGACCGCGCTGCGGCTCACCTCGCTGAGCGCGGTGGCGACCCGAACCTGGTCCTGCTGCTCGAGGCCGAGCCCGGCGGCCAGCTCGCGGCCGAGCCTGCGCGCGGCGAAGACGCCGGGCAGGTCCCTGACGTGCAGGCGGGCGAGCTCGTCCGTCATGGCTTGAGCACCAGCACTCCCGCGTCGTCGCGGCGCGTGCCCGCCCGGGCGAGCAGCGTCGCGGCGACGACAAGCGGGTCCCGCAGGTTCAGGCCGGGCAGCGCCGACGCGTCCCAGCGGGCGCTGACGCCGTCGGAGTGCAGGATGATCGCCGCGCCGGGCGGTGCGGTGTAGTCGAACTGCCTGACGGCGCGGGCCTGGTGGCCCGCGATCCCCGGCACGGAGAGCATGCCGCGGCGGGTGCCCTCGGCGAGGATCGTCGCCGCGACGTTGCCGAGCCCGGCAAACCGGACGTCGGGCCCGCTGACCTGGACGACGGCGATGGCGCCGCCGCGGGTGTGCGTAATACGGCGGTGCACCCGCTCGAGGAGCGCGGCGGGGCTGGCGGCCGGGTCCTCGAGGACGGCGGCGACCGCCTCCGTCGCGGCGCTCGCGGCGAGCGGGCCGTGCCCGAGGCCGTCGCAGAGCACGCCGGTCACCCCGGCTGCCGTCTCCGCCGCGCCGAACACGTCGCCGCACTCGGTCTCCCCGGTGATCGGCCTGGCCAGCCCGGCGTAACGGGCCGGGCCTGGCGGCGGGGCCGGCCAGAACCTGGCCACGAGCGCCGTGCCGTGGCCGGGCACGGAGTACACGTCGCAGAAGTCGGCGAGGCGCCGGATGGCGCCGAGCCCGATGCCGAGTGACCCGCTGGTAGAGTGGCCGTCGCGCAGCGCGGCGGCGGTGTCGCGCAGGCCGGGCCCGGCGTCGATGGTCACCATCTCGATTCCCGGCCTGCCCTCGTGCCGCGCGATGCGCAGCAGCATTGACCCCTGGACGGCGTGCTTATGCAGGTTGGTCGCCGCCTCGGTCACCGCGAGCGTCAGCTGGCCGGCGCGCGCCTCGGGGAACCGGAGCCGGCCGGCGAGCGCCGCGGCGGCGCCGCGGCAGGCGGCGGCCGCGCTCGGGTCCTCGACCCGCAGCCAACGCAGGTCTCCCGGCGCCTGGGCGACGAGCGGCCCGCTCAACGCGACCACTTGACGACGGTGACGCTGGTGCCGGTACCCGGCTGCGAGCTGAGCTCGAACTCATCGACGAGCCGCCGCGCGCCGGACAGCCCGAGCCCTAGGCCGGTTCCCGTGGACCAGCCGTCGGTGAGCGCCAGGCCGATGTCGGCGATGCCGGGACCCTCGTCGGTGAAGTGCAGCTTGACGCCCTTTCTGCCGTTGGGCGACTTGACCAACTCCACCAGGGCCGTGCCGCCGCCGCCGTGCACCAGCGTGTTCCGCGCCAGCTCGCTCGCCGCGGTGACCAGCTTCGTCTGGTCCACCAGGGACAGCCCGTTCTCCGCCGCCGCCGCCCGCACCTGCTGGCGCACCCGGACGACGTCGTCGCCCGACCGGATGGGCAGCTCATCCATCGGGATGAGATTTCCCGTTCAGGATCTGCAGGCCCTTCTCTGCGTTGAGCGCGGTCCGGACGCCGCGAAGCGACAGGCCGAGTTCGGTCAGCGTGATCGCCACCGCCGGGCGCATGCCCACGATGACCGTCTCGGCGTCGAACAGCCGCGATATCGACCCGATCGTGCTCAGCATCCGGCCGATGAACGAGTCGACGATCTCCACGGCGGTGATGTCGATGATCACCCCGTGCGCCCCGGTGGCCGCCAGCTCGTTGGCCAGGTCCTCCTGGAGCTGCAGCACGCTTTCGTCCTGCAGGTCGATCTGGATGGAGACGAACAGCGTCTGCCCGATCTTGAGGATGGGCACCTGTTCCATAATGCCTGGACTACCTTCAGGCCGGCCTGCCGCAGCGCGAGCGCGAGCGCGTCGGCGAGCGTCGCCTTGGTCGCGATGTCGCCGAACTCGATGCCGAGCGACACGATCGTCTGCGCGACCTGCGGCCGGATCCCGGAGATGGTGCACTCCGCGCCGAGCAGCCGCGCCGCGCTGACCGTCTTGAGCAGGTGCTGCGCCACCTCGGTGTCCACCATCGGCACGCCGGTGATGTCGATGACGGCATGCCCTGCGCCGGTCGCCACCAGCGTCTCCAGCAGCTTCTCCATGACCAGCTGGGTGCGCGCCGAGTCGAGCGTGCCGATGAGCGGCACCGCGATGATGCCCTCCCACAGCCGCACCACCGGCGTCGAAAGCTCGAGCATCGCGGTCGCCTGATCGGCGATGATCTCCTCGCGCGCCGCCGAGTACGACTCGAAGGTGCGCAGCCCGAGGTCGTCCACCAGCCGGGAGAACGCGAGGAACTCGGGCGCCAGCTCCGCGGCGTCCGCGACGAGCTCGTACACGGCCTCCTTGAGTGTGAACACCCCGAGCGCGGTCTCGCTCGGCGAGAAGCCGTCCCGTGCCCGGCCGCGGGACAGCTCGTCGAGTGCCGCCCGCAGCTCGCCGGCGGCGTGGTCGTCCGACCCTGCCACCACACTGACGATGAGGGAGAATAGGTCGGCGAGTTCCCGCCGCACCTCGTCCGCCGTGGTCCGGCCGCGCACGCCCGCGACGATCAGCTCGGTCCACCGGCCGATGACCTTGTCCTGGTGCTCGCGGAGGTAGTCCGCCATGCGCGTACCTGGAGCGCTACCGTCCATGGCTGTGCATCCTATTGCGTTAGTTTCTGATTAGGTCACGTTCGCCCAAGGCTACATCCGCGGGGCCCGCGGCGCCGGTCTCGGTGAGTGCCTAGCGCAGTGCCATGTGCAGCCGGATGACGGTGCCCCTCTCGTCCGAGTGCACGTCCACGCGGTCGCAGACCTGGTGCACCAGCCACAGGCCGTGGCCGCCGTTGGCCTCGGGCGGCGGCGGCCGGGTGCCCGCGAGCGGGTCGCTGATCACTCCGGCGTCGCGGATCTCGCAGATGAGCTCGCCGTCGGCCAGCCATATCTCCATCGACCCCGGCGACCGGGCATGCCGGACGGTGTTCCCTGCCAGCTCGCCGACCGCGATCACGAAGTCGACGATGCGGTCCTCGGGCAGGCCTGAGACCCGCGCCTCGCTTTCCGCCAGGGCGCGTACCTCGGACAGGTTCGTGGTGTAGAGGAAGGGCATGGCATCGGTGGGTCACCGGACAGGCTTTCGCCGCCGGAGGAGTGGAGCCAGCCCGTAGCGGGATCGGGCGAGCGGGATTCGAAGGGACGGACAGGGGTCGAGGGGACGGGCAGGGGTCAAAGGGACGGAAGTGGCCAGAACGGCGTCAGCCGGGCCGGCTGACCTACGTGCTTCCCCGAGCGACCGGCCGGAAACTCACGGACGGGTAACGGTGCGGGCCGGGTGAGCCCGCGCACGTTCTGCCGAATGATCTTCGTTCTGTGCCTAACCGACCAGGGTCTTAACCGCCGCGGTCATCTCGGCGAGCGCCTTCTTCGCGTCGGCGAAGTACATGCTCGTCTTCGGGTTGAAGTACAGCTCGTTGTCGATGCCGGCGTAGCCGCTGCCCATGGACCGCTTGACCACGATGATCGACTTGGCCTGGTCGACGTCGAGTATGGGCATGCCGGAGATCGCCGTGCCCGGACGGCGCGCGGCCGGGTTGGTCACGTCGTTCGCGCCGATCACCAGCGCCACGTCGGCCCTGGGGAACTCCGGGTTGATCTCGTCCATCTCCTTCAGCAGCGGGTACGGCACGTTGGCCTCGGCAAGCAGCACGTTCATGTGACCGGGCATCCGGCCGGCGACCGGGTGGATCGCGTAGGAGACCTCGATGCCCCGCGACTCGAGCAGGGACCCGAGCTCGGCGCAGGCATGCTGCGCCTGCGCGGCGGCCAGGCCGTAGCCGGGCACGATGATCACCTTCGACGCGTAGGCGAGCTGGATCGCGGCGTCGTCGGCGGCGATCGAGCGGACCTGCGCGTCGCCGGACACCGCCGCCGCGACGGCGGTGTCGCCGGTGCCGAACCCGCCGACGATGATGTTGGCGAGCGAGCGGTTCATCGCGTCGGCCATCAGCTTGGTGAGGATGCCGCCTGACGCGCCGACCAGCGCGCCGGCCACGATCAGCGCCCAGTTGCCGATGACAAAGCCGGCCATCGCGACCGCGGTGCCGGTGAACGCGTTGAGCAGCGAGATCACCACCGGCATGTCCGCGCCGCCGATCGGCAGCACCATCATCACGCCGAACGCGAGCGAGGCGAGCACCAGGATGAGCAGCGCGGGCAGCGACGCGGTGGTGAACATGAACGCGCCGGTGCCGAGCGCGATCGCCGCGAGCGCCGCGTTGAGCGCCCGCCCGCCCCTGAAAACGACGGGGCTGCCGGTCATCAGGCCCTGCAGCTTGGCCGCGGCGATAAGCGACCCGGTGAACGTCACCGAGCCGATGATCACGTCGAGCACGGTGAACACCGACGTGGTGCCGAGCACGCCGCCCGGCGTCGACTCGTCGTGGATGTACTCGTAGATCGCCACCAGCGTCGCCGCGCCGCCGCCGACCGCGTTGAACATCGACACGAGCTGCGGCATCGCGGTCATCTGCACCGTGCGCGCGGAGTACAGGCCGGCCGCGGAGCCGAGCAGCGCGCCGACGATCAGCACCGTCCAGCCCACCCCGGTGACCGAGCCGTCGTGGATGAGCAGCACGAGCGTGATGACGATCGCGATGGCCATGCCTGCGGTGGAGACCTGGTTGCCGCGGCGCGCGGTCGCGGGCGAGTTCATCAGGTGCAGGCCGACGACGAAGCAGGCGGCCGCCAGCACGTAGACAAGCTGTATGTTCGTGGTGAAGGTGTCCATGACCCCGCCCTCCTACGCCCGGTTGCCCGGCTGTACCTGCGCGGGAGCCGCGCCGTGCCCGTTCGATGCGGCCTTAACTTCCACGGCCGGCTTGGCCTTGCGGCGGAACATCTTGAGCATCCGGCCGGTCACCACGTAGCCGCCCACCACGTTCGCGGCGGCGAAGAACGCGGCGACGAACGCGAGCACGTAGCCGACGGCGTTGTGCGCGGTGAGGCCGATAAGCAGCGCGCCCGCGAGCACGATGCCGTGGATCGAGTTGGCCGCCGACATCAGCGGCGTGTGCAGGGTCGCGGGGACCTTGCCGATGACCTCGATGCCGACGAGCAGCGCGAGCACGAAGATGGTGAGGTCGGTAACCAGGGCGGTCGACATCGCTAGCTCCCTTGGCTCGTGGTCGACTCGGCGGCGAGCAGTTTCGCGACGGCGGGGTGCACGACCTCGCCCCCGTGCGTGACGACGACCCCCGCCTGGATCTCGTCGGTGGTGTCGATCGCCAGCGCCCTCTCACCGGGACCGGCACTGACCATGTGCAGCAGCAGCGCGCTGATGTTCCGCGAGTAGGCGTTCGACGCGGCGGTGGGCACGGCGGCTGGCAGGTGCTGCGCCCCGATGATCGTGACCCCGTTGGGGGTGACAACCGTTTCACCTGGCACCGAGCCGGCCACGTTGCCGCCGAGCGGGCTCGCGCCCATGTCGACGATCACCGACCCGGCGCTCATCGCGCGCACCGCGTCCGCGGTGACGAGCAGCGGCGGCCGCCGGCCAGGCACCTGCGCGGTGGTGATCACCACGTCGTGCCTGGCAATGTGCGCGGCCAGCTCGGCCTGCTGCGCGTCCCGTTCCTCTGCGGTGAGCTCACGGGCGTACCCGCCCTCGCCCGCCGCGCTGACCGGCGACGTCAGCTCGATGAACGTCGCGCCGAGCGACTCGACCTCGCCCTTGGACGCGGGCCGCACGTCGTAACCGCTGACCTGGGCGCCGAGCCGCCTGGCCGTGCCGATCGCCTGCAGGCCGGCGACGCCGGTGCCGAGCACGAGCAGCTTCGCTGGCCGTGCCGTGCCCGCCGCGGTGATCAGCAGCGGGAAGAACCTGCCGTACGCGTCGGCGGCGACAAGCGCGGCCTTGTAGCCGGCCACGTTGGCCTGCGAGCTCAGCGCGTCCATGCCCTGGGCACGGGACAGCGTGCGCGGCAGGCCGTCGAGTGAGACCGCGGTGACGTCGGCCGCCGCGAGGTCGCGGGCCAGGCGGGGGTCGGTCAGCGGGGACAGCATGCCGATGACGGCCTGCCCGGCGTGCAGCCGGGCAAGCCCGGCCGCGTCCGGGCGGGTCACCGTGAGGATGACGTCCGCCGTCGCGTACAGGTTGTCAGTGCTGGTGACCGTCGCCCCGGCAGCGGTATAGGCGCTGTCGGGAAACCAGGCGCCGTCGCCGGCGCCCGCCTCGACAAGCACCTCGAGACCCGCCTGGACAAGCCGCGGCACGGTCTCAGGCACCAGGGCGACGCGCCGTTCTCCCGGCGCGCTCTCCTTTACCACAGCCACCTTCATGGGCGTGACCTCGGCATCATGACACCCCTACTCGCATCCCTACTCGCATCGGCACGGCTGCGCCTGTCTGTTCCGAGGCTAAGACCGTAAGGGAGGGGAACGGTAGGACCAAGGCCACCATGATCGTCACACTTTTTACCCGTTCCACGAAGATTCTTCGTTCTTTGTGACCCATGATGCCGAGGGGAACCGCACGCCCCCGTTCTGCTACATAGTCAACAACAAATTAACGCAGAACCTGCACCATCAAACAACCCCAACCCCAACCCCAGCACTAGCCCCAGCCCGGCACCAGCCCAGCCCTAGCCCCGGCCCAGCCCGGGCGACCGCATGATCAACTTATCGTGTGCATTTGATCGCGGAAAACGACCATCAACTGCACACGATGATGTGATCATGGCGGGTCAGGGGCAGCTGGGGCGGCTAGCGGGCGGGGCGGCGGGCGGGTCAGGGCGCGTGGTGGCCGGAGTCGGCGCGCAGCAGGTCGCCGATGCGCTCGCCCGCGGCGACGACCGCGGCGGCGTGCAGCCGGCCGGGGGAGCGGGTCAGCCGCTCGATCGGCCCGGAGACCGAGATGGCGGCGAGCACCTTGCCGCCCGAGCCGCGCACCGGGGCGGAGACCGAGGCCACGCCGGGCTCGCGTTCCGCCGCGCTCGCTGACCAGCCGCGGCGGCGGACGCCGGCCAGCGTGGTAGCGGTGAACCGCGCGCCGCGCAGCCCGCGGTGCATCCGCTCGCCCTCCTCCCACGCGAGCAGCACCTGCGCGGCCGAGCCTGCGGTCATCGGCAGCGCGGCGCCGATCGGCACGGTGTCGCGCAGCCCGCTTGACCGCTCGGCGGCCGCCACGCACACGCGGACGTCCGCCTGCCGGCGGTAGAGCTGCGCGCTCTCGCCGGTGACGTCGCGCAGCTGGACCAGCACCGGCTGCGCGACGGCGAGCAGCCGGTCCTCGCCGGCCGCCGATGCGAGCTCGGCGACGCGGGGGCCGAGGATGAACCGGCCCTGCACGTCCCTGGCGAGCAGCCGGTGGTGCTCGAGCGCCACCGCGATCCGGTGCGTGGTGGGCCGCGCGAGCCCGGTCGCCGCGACGAGCTGGGCGAGCGTGGCGGGCCCGCTTTCCACCGCGGCAAGCACGGAAACGGCCTTATCCAGGACCCCGACGCCGCTAGAGTTGTCCATGCCCTGATACCGCCGTCTCAGAATGTGAAATCGGGCGCCGGCCGGCCCGGCCGTTCACCGAGGCAGGCGGTAGTATTGATCATGTACTGATACTGCCGTCTCAAATCCTGAGATGCAAATCGAAATGGCGGGGTATCACGAAAATCAGCTACCGAAGGAGATGGACCGCATGAGCAGCGCGCCTCGCACGCTCGCGGAGAAGATCTGGGACGCCCATGTGGTGCGCAGCGCCCAGGGCGAGCCAGCCCTGCTCTTCATCGACCTGCACCTCGTGCACGAGGTCACCAGCGCCCAGGCCTTCGACGGCCTGCGCGCCGCCGGCCGCAAGGTTAGGCGGCCCGACCTCACGATCGCGACCGAGGACCACAACGTACCGACGAACCCCGGCATCGGCCCGGGTACGCCGATCGAGGGCCCGGGCACCCCGGTGTCCGATCCGGTCTCCCGCACGCAGCTCGAGACGCTGCGCAAGAACGCCGCCGAGTTCGGCGTCCGGCTGCACCCCATGGGCGACGCCGGCCAGGGCATCGTGCACGTCATCGGCCCGCAGCTCGGCCTCACCCAGCCGGGCATGACGATCGTCTGCGGCGACTCGCATACCTCGACGCACGGCGCGTTCGGCGCGATCGCCTTCGGCATCGGCACCAGCGAGGTCGAGCACGTGCTCGCGACGCAGACGCTGCCCCAGATCAAGCCCAAGACCATGGCGATCAACGTCGAGGGCGCGCTGCCCGACGGCGTGACGGCCAAGGACCTGATCCTCGCGATCATCGGCCAGATCGGCACCGGCGGCGGCCAGGGCTACATCGTCGAGTACCGCGGCGAGGCGATCAGGTCGCTGTCGATGGAGGGCCGGATGACCGTCTGCAACATGTCCATCGAGGCGGGCGCGCGGGCCGGGCTCGTCGCGCCGGACGAGACCACCTTCGAGTACCTGCGCGGGCGGCCCCACGCGCCACAGGGCGCCGACTGGGACACGGCCGTGGCGTACTGGAAGTCGCTGTCCACCGACGAGGGCGCGGTCTTCGACCACGAGGTCACCATCGACGCGACCACGCTCACCCCGTACGTCACCTGGGGCACCAACCCGGGCCAGGCGCTGCCGCTCGGCGCGGCCGTGCCCGCGCCAGGGGAGACCAAGGACCCGAACGGCACCGAGCGCGCCCTCACCTACATGGGCCTGACCGCGGGCACGCCGCTCAAGCAGATCAAGGTCGACACCGTCTTCGTCGGCTCCTGCACCAACGGGCGGATCGAGGACCTGCGCGCCGCCGCCGACGTCATCAGGGGCCGCAAGGTCGCCGACGGGGTTCGCATGCTGGTCGTCCCCGGCTCGATGCAGGTCCGCGCGCAGGCCGAGGCCGAGGGACTCAACGAGGTCTTCGCCGCCGCGGGCGCGGAGTGGCGGAGCGCCGGCTGCTCCATGTGCCTGGGCATGAACCCGGACACGCTCAAGCCGGGCGAGCGCTCGGCCTCCACCTCCAACCGCAACTTCGAGGGCCGTCAGGGCAAGGGCGGCCGCACCCACCTGGTCTCGCCGGCCGTCGCCGCCGCAACGGCCGTCACCGGCCGCCTGACCGCCCCCGCCGACCTTTAAGGGCCACCATGGAACCGTTCGTTACGCACACCGGCCGTGCCGTGCCGCTGCGGCGCACCAACGTCGACACCGACCAGATCATCCCCGCCGAGTACCTCAAGCGGGTCACCCGCGAGGGGTTCGGCGACGGGCTGTTCGCCGCCTGGCGCGAGTACCCGTCCTTCGTGCTGAACCAGGAGCGCTACGCAGGTGCCACGATCCTCGTGGCGGGCACGGACTTCGGCACCGGGTCCTCCCGCGAGCACGCGGTCTGGGCGCTGCTCGACTACGGCTTCCGCGCGGTGATCGCGCCCCGGTTCGGCGACATCTTCCGCAACAACGCCACCAAGGCGGGCCTGCTGCCCGTGGTGCTGCCGGAGAAGGTCGTCGCGCTCATCCAGGACGCGGCGGAGGCCGAGCCACCCGCCCAGGTCACGGTCGACCTCGACGGCCGCCTTGTGCGCGTCGTCGGCGGCGGCCTCGCCGAGGACCTGGCGGAGCCGTTCCATATCGACGACTACACCCGCTGGCGCCTGATGGAGGGCCTTGACGACATCGGGCTGACCCTCCGCCACTCCGGCGCCATCGCCGCCTTCGAGTCCGCCCGCCCCTCCTTCCTCCCCGTAACCCTGTAACGAAAGCCTGCCGGAAATGTCCTGACATGTCTGGCGTGTGTCGGAAAAACAGCTCGGAAAAGGCCCGACACGCGGGCAATATTCGGCAAGGTTATTGTGCAGCGAGCGTTGATCGCCTAATTTCGGGCTGGTCAGGGGTCGCGGCCCGGCATGGAGCCACAAGCGCGGCCTCCCGTGGGGGAACGCAGGAGTGAATAATGAACAAGCGTGATCTGATCGACGCGCTCTCGGGTCGCCTGGGGGACAAGAAGTCCGCGACCGAGGCGCTGAACGCGGTCCTCGAGACCATTCAGTCGGCCGTGGCGGGCGGAGACAAGGTCGCCATCACCGGGTTCGGTGTCTTCGAGAAAAGCGACCGCCCGGCTCGCACCGCGCGGAACCCCGCGACCGGCGCCGAGATTCATGTCGCCGCCCAGTCGGTGCCCAAGTTCCGCCCGGGTGCCGACTTCAAGGCGCTGGTGAACGCCGGCAAGGCCACGACGGAGAAGAAGGTGCCGGTCAAGGCGGCGGCGGGCAAGAAGAGGTAGCGGTAACGCGGCCTGCGGCTCAGGCTGAGCCAAGCCGGGGCGCCGCGGCCGGGAACGCACGGCGGCACGGGGACCTCCCCCTGGTGCCGCCGTGCGTTTTGCCGCTGGTGAGCGCTGGTGAAGCGCTGGTGAAGCAATGACGGCTAGCGCTTCGCGAGCGCGGAGGCGATGATCCTGTCAATCAGCTGCGGCAGGGGCAGCCCGGAGGCCGCCCACATCATCGGGAACCCGGACGTCGGCGTCATCCCCGGCATGGTGTTGATCTCGTTGACGATCACCTCGCCGCCGGGCGTGTAGAAGAAGTCCACCCGGGCAAGCCCCTCGCAGCCGATCGCGTCGAACGCCGCGCAGGCAAGCGCGCGCACCCGCTCGGCTGCCGCGGCGGGTACCGGCGCGGGAATCTCCATCCGCGACTCCGCGGCCAGGTACTTGGCCTCGAAGTCATACCAGGTGCTGTGCGGGTCGACCACGATCATGCCGGGCACCGACGCCTCGGGCGCCCCGCCGTCGGGCCCCTCGAGCACGGCGCACTCCACCTCGGCGCCCTCGATCGCCGCCTCGACGAGCACCTTCTTGTCGTAGCGCCTGGCTTCCTCGATCGCGGACTCGAGCCCGTCGGCAGAATCCACCCGCGTCGTGCCGATCGACGACCCGCCCCTGGCCGGCTTGACGAACACCGGCCAGCCGAGCTCGGCGACCTCGTCGAGCACCCGCTTGCGCTCGGCGTCGGGCGCGGACGGCCCCCAGTCCCTGTCCCGCACCACCACGTACCGCCCGATGGGCAGCCCGCGGGCCGCGAACAGCAGCTTCATGTACTCCTTGTCCATGCCCGCCGCGCTGGCGAGCACCCCCGCCCCGGCGTACCTGATCCCGGCCATCTCGAGCAGCCCTTGGATCGTGCCGTCCTCACCGAAGGTGCCGTGCAGCAGCGGCAGCACCACGTCGACCTCGCCGAGCTCCGGCGGCACCGCGGTTGGCCCGCTGAACACCAGGCCGCCGCCGCTCGGCCCGGCGGCCGGCGTGACGGACACCCCCTGCATGGCGACGGCTTCCACCGACGGCTCCGCACCGGACGTCAGTGCCAGCCGCGCCGGGTCGGCGGAGGTCAGCACCCACCGCCCGTCGCGGGCGATCCCGACCGGCACGACCTCGTACCGCTGCGGGTCGATGCCTCCGAGGATGAGCCCCGCGCTTGCACACGACACCGCGTGCTCGCTGCTGCGCCCGCCGAACACCACGGCGACCCTGATCTTGCGCGCCGAGCTCATGCACCACCTCCGCTGCTCTGCTGAACTGTCTTCATCCCGATACTCCCCGCTGGTCGCGGTTCAGGCTTTCCAGGGCCAGGTAGGCATCGCTGATCAGGTCCTCCGCGTCCTCGAGGCCGATAGAGAAGCGCACCGCGCCCGCGTCGATGCCGGCCGCGGCGAGCGCCCGTTCGTCAAGCTGGCGGTGCGTGGTGGACGCCACGTGCGAGACCACCGTGTGCGTGCCGCCGAGCGAAGACGCGGCGGCCGCCAGCCGGAGCCTGCTCGCGAACGCGAGCCCGGCCTCGCGGCCGCCGTAGGGGGTAACGGTGACGATCGCGCCGAAGCGGACCCCTTCAGGGCCGGCGTCGAACAACCGCCTGGCCAGGTCATGCCCGGGATGGGTGGGCAGGCCCGGATAGTCCACGTAGGCGACGGCGGGGTGCTTGGCCATCGTGGCGGCGAACACCGACGCGCTGGCGCACTGGCGGCGCACCCGGACGGGCAGCGTCTCGAGCCCGCGGCGGAGCTGGAACGCGTCGTCGGGAGACAGCGAGCCGCCGGTGTCGACCCGCGTCGTCCGGATCTGGGTGATGAGCTCGAGCGCGCCGGTGACCACGCCGCCTGTCACGTCGGAGTGGCCGCCGATGTACTTGGTCGCGGAGTGCACCACCAGGTCGGCGCCGTGCTCCAGCGGCCGGCAGATCACCGGCGGCGCGAGCGTCGAGTCGATGACGAGCAGCGCCCCGTGGTCGCGGGCGATCTCGGCGAGCCGCTTGAGGTCGGCCACCGCGGTCGTCGGGTTGGCGATCGTCTCCGCGTAGACGATCCGCGTCGCGGGCCGCATGGCGGCGGACACCGCGTCCAGGTCGGTGATGTCCACGAAGTCCGTCTCGACGCCGAACCTGCTCAGCACGTTGCGCAGCAGGCTGTAGGTGCCGCCGTAGACCGCGGCGGACGCCACCACGTGCGCGCCCGCCCTGGCGAACGCGAGGAACACCCCGGAGATCGCCGCCATCCCCGACGCGAACGCCTGGGCGGCCGGCCAGCGCTGCAGGTTGGCGCCCTCGAGCGCGGCAACAGCCCGGGCGAACGCGTCGACCGTCGGGTTGTCGATCCGGCTGTAGCTGTAGCCGGGTACCTGGTCGCCGAGCACGGCCGCGTACTCCTGGGCGGAGGAGAACAAGAAGCCGGCCGTCCGGTAGACCGGCGTGCCGAGCGGCCGCTGCGCGGTATCGGGAGGCGGCGGCAGGTGAACCGCCCGGGTGTTCTCCCCGAGTTGCCTTCGAGCTATTTCCACAGACCGGGCTCCATCAAGGTTCAGCTCCTCCCCCCGTGGAGCACCACCGTACCGCCCGCCGGGTATGGCCCCGATGCGATAGCGGCTTTTAGATCTCGGTGCCGTACCACTCCGGCTTGGCGGATCGCGACATGAGCACCGCCGCCGCGTCGCCGACCGACAGCTGGCTGGCGATCAGGGCGGCGACCACCTCGGTGATCGGCATCTCCACGCCGTACTTGCGTGCGAGCTCAAGGACGGGAGCGACCGAGGTCACGCCCTCGGCGGTCTGCGTGGTCCGCTCCTTCGCCTGGGCGACGTTCAGGCCCTGCCCCAGGTACTCGCCGAACCGGCGGTTCCGCGAAAGCGCCGACGAGCAGGTCGCCACCAGGTCGCCCATCCCGGCAAGCCCGGCGAACGTCCGCGGGTCGGCGCCCATCACCTCGCCGAGCCTGGAAATCTCCGCGAGCCCGCGGGTGATCAGCGTCGCCTTGGTGTTGTCGCCGAGGCCGAGGGCGACCGCGATGCCGACCGCCAGCGCGATGACGTTCTTCACCGTGCCGCTGAGCTCGCACCCGACCACGTCGGTGTTCCAGTACGGCCGGAAGTACCCGGTGTGGCAGGCCTGCTGCAGCAGGCGGGCGGACATCTCGTCGGAGCAGGCCACGACGGACGCCGCGAACTGCCGCTCGGCGATCTCCCTGGCGAGGTTCGGCCCGGAGATGACCGCGACCCGGGACTGCGGGGCGCCGGCCGTCTCCATGATGACCTCGCTCATCCGCTTGAGCGAGCCGTGCTCGATGCCCTTCATCAGGGACACGAGCAGCGCGTCGGCGGGAATGAGCGGCCGCCACGCGGTCAGCTGGTCCCGCAGCGTCTGCGCGGGAACGGCGAGCAGCACCAGGTCCGCGCCGTTGAGCGCGGCGGCGGCATCCGTCGTCGCGGTGAGCGTCCGCGGCAGCGTGATCCCCTGGAGGTACCTGGGGTTCTCATGCAGGTCGTTGATCGCGTCGGCGGCGTCCGCCCGCCGCGCCCACAGCGTCACCGGCGTGCCCGCGTCGCAGAGCACCTGCGCGAACGTGGTGCCCCACGACCCGGCGCCGAGCACGGCTGCCTTCATGAGGCCGGCTCTTGGCCCGGCGGCTTCGCCGGCGCGACTGCCTTCGCCGGGTCGAACGCGACGGCGGGCGGCTCCTCGCCGCGCAGCGACGCCACCAGGGCCGTCACGTCGGCCATGATCGCGTCCGTGGCGGCGCGCAGCGCCTTCGCCGAGGTCTGCTTGCCGGCCCATTGCGAAAGGTCGACCGGCGGGCCGGCTACCGTACGCACGGTTTGGCGTGGCCACAGCTTCGCCTTCTTGCTGCCGTAAGGGAGGACGACCTGGGTACCCCAGCGGGCGACGGGGATGACCGGCGCGCCGGTCGCGAGTGCGACCCGGGCGACGCCGGTCTTGGCGACCATCGGCCAGAGGTCCGGGTCGCGGGTGGCGGTGCCCTCGGGGTAGATGATCACCGCCGCGCCCTCGCCGAGCGCCTGCTCCGCCTGCTTGAGCGCCAGCGCCGCGTCGGCGGCGCCGCGGTTGACCGGGATCTGGCCGCAGCCGTAGAGCATCTTCCCGATGAACTTCACCTTGAACGCCGACGCCTTGATCAAGAACGTCGGGTACCGTCCGGCCTCGTAGAAGAACAGGCAGTCGGTGCCCCAGTCCGCGTAGGACATGTGGTTCGGCGCGATGATCACCGGGCCCTTCTTGGGAATGTTCTCCTGGCCTGCCCACTTGTTCCTGACCAGCACATGCAGGAGGGGTCGAAACACGATGACGGTGAACATCCGCCAGGCAGGCGAGTAAGACTTGCTCATCCAAGTGGCCTTCCCTTGGTCCGGTGCCTAGATGACTGAGTATGCCCTGTTTAGCTGGACAGTTCTGCTGCCAGTCAAGGTACTCGCCCGTGCCAAGTCACGGCTCGCGGTGCTGGCCGGCGACCGGCGGCGCGAGCTGGCGCTTGCCCTGGCCGCGGACACGGTGGCCGCCGTCCTCGCCTGCCCCGCGGTGGCGCGGGTGGTGGTGGTCACCTCCGACCCGGTGGCCGGGCCGCTGCTCGCGGCGCTCGGCGCGGTCGTCGTTCCCGACGAGCCGGCCGGCCTTGACGGCCCGGCCTGGCCAGGCACGTCAGGCACGTCAGGCACGTCAGGCGATTCAGGCACGTCAGGCGATTCAGGCGATTCAGGCGATTCAGGCGACCTTGGCCCGCAGGACATGCTCAACGCGGCGCTGCGGCACGGCGCCGTGGTGGCGTCGCGGCGCTGGCCGGGTACCGGGTTCGCCGCGCTCACCGCCGACCTGCCCGCGCTGCGCCCCGCCGAGCTCGCGACGGCACTGCGCGCCGCGGTTCCCGCGGGAACCGCCGGAGCCGCGGCGGGCCGTGCGGTGTTCGTCCCTGACGCGGCAGGCATCGGCACCACGCTGTACGCGGTCCCGCCAGGCGGTGACTTCCTGCCGCTGTTCGGCGGGGCGTCCAGGGCACGTCACGCGGCGTCCGGTGCCGCCGAGATCGATCTCGATGACATCGCGGGACTGCGCAGGGACGTGGACACGCCAGAAGACCTCCAGGCCGTACTGGCGCTCGGCGCGGGCCCACGGACCACGGCGCTAGCCG
>Ga0335078_10001008_pt1 | contig 42991 bp, 39 predicted proteins | sample Lox_Sample_32_FD_206711 | JGI IMG/M metagenome (GOLD analysis project Ga0335078, IMG submission 206711) | Soil microbial communities from Loxahatchee National Wildlife Refuge, Florida, United States - Lox_Sample_3.2 | ecosystem: Environmental > Terrestrial > Soil > Wetlands | place: USA...
ACCATGACGCTGAACCAGGACGACCACCTCCGCGTCTGTGACAACGTTTTCGCGCGCGAGTTCGACGGCGAAATCGTCCTCCTCGATCTTGCCGGCGGTGTCTACTACGGCCTCGACCCCCTGGCGACGGAGGTGTGGAAAGCAGTCGCGACTGGCAAGACGCTGCGTGAGTTGGCGCTAGATGTGCTTGCAACCTACGACGTCGAGCCCGCACGTTTGATGAATGACCTGACCACGCTCGCAACCGATTGGATCAACAAGAACCTGGTCGAAAAGGCACCATGATTGTGGACCATTTCGTTCACGCCGTTTCGTGTCTTGCCGTTCGCACGCTTGCGCCGCGTGTGGCGAAAGAGATTGTTTCGACGCTTGGCGCTCGGTTACGGCCGCTGACCGTAGTTGAAGGGGAACGCATGGCGTGTCGGTTGGTTGGTGGAACTTGCCTCACACGGTCGATTGCGGTCGCGGCGCGAGTTCCAGGCGCGCGCGTGGTCATTGGCGGACGTCGTGGCGTGGAATTTAGCGCTCATGCGTGGGTGGAGGTGGGGACAACGCGATTGGGAGATCCTGGCGATAACGAAAAAGTCGGCGAACTCTTCTAAAGCAGGGGATGCTACGGTCGTATCTTAAGTGCTCGGGAAGGAGAATCTTGATGAAACGGGTGGAACGTCTTGCGTGGTTGAGTGTCGCTGTTGTGGCCGTCAACGGGCTTGTGTGGACGTCGATGGTTGGATGCAGCGGAGATACGACGACGGATGACGGGGGCCCGGATTCCTCGGGCGACACGGTCGTACCGGACGTCACGCAACCCGATGTGAAGAACGACGTTGCGACGCCAGATGGTGGTAGTGATGGCGACGCTGCATTCGATTCAGCTCCGCTTACGGATTTCCAGCAAGCCTACGCCGCAGCGTTCTGCAAGCGCATCGGCACGGCATGCTTCCAAGAACAGCTCGATGCGGGCGTTTCAGATGCCGCACTCGGCGCATGCGAGCAGCTCATAACGACGTCGGGTGGTGGCATCGAAAACGCAGTCTACGATCTCGCAGATCCGATTGCTTTGAACGGCGGGCACATCTCAATCAATCAGACTTCAGCGAGCTCGTGCTTGGCGGGTCTGGCGACGATGTCACTACCGACGCTCTCAGGCACCGAGTACGCAACGCTCGCGGAGAACTGCACCGGTGCGCTCGTCGGTGATCTTGCGAATGGTCAAGGCTGTCACGAGACGGCGGAATGCTCGACGGGCTTCTGCACCTACGACAAGGACGCAGGCGTGCCGGATGGATCGACTGGCGTCTGCATTCCGACGGGAGTAAGCGGAGCTTCGTGCGGCAGTCTACGCGGCAGCGGAAACGAGGAGTGTATGCATCGTGGTTGGGAAGGCACGACCCAACTCAAGTGCGAGGTTTACACGGCAGACGGCGGCGTGGGCTCACTCACGTGCAAGACAAAGTCCGCGGACGGCTCGTACTGCGTGTACGAGTGGGAATGTTCGACGGACACGTGTGATGACAACTACACGTGCAACACGGCGTCGACGGCATGGACGTATCTCTACGCGGGTCAGTGCCCGACGTACTTCCCGGACGCTGGCCTCCAGTGAAGAGGCGTAAGCGTCGATGAAGCTCGTTGGGAACCGCGGCCCGTGCCGTGCGTTCTCGGTGGTCGTCGCTGGGATTCATCTCGTTTCGCGTCTCGCGCTTCTCGCATCGGTGGTTGTCGTAGAGCGTGGTGATTACACGCGTGCGGTTATCCTAGCGATGGCGGCGGCGCTGATTCTCTTAGTTGAGCGTGTCGTGATTTCCTTTCGACGACTTGGTGTCGAGAGCGATGTCCTCATGCGAGTGGTTCGCGCGCTTTTTGGAAGTCGCGATCTCGTGAGCACGTTCATCCCACGCGCGGTTGTGTTAACAGGCGTCTTCGACCAAGCACGTGTGCGTGTCGAGATCGTTCCGATGCTCATCGGCGATGCGCTTGCCGCCATCGGCGTGTTTGTCTTTGCGATGGCTCGCCAGAACCTCACGCGCCTTGCCGTGATGGTTGTCATCACGGCTTCCGTCGCCATCACCATCGCGCTCATGCGCTCGCGTTTGCGAAACTCGTCGCGGGTTGCGTGGGCATCGTACGAGGCTCACGTGCAGCGCGTGCTGGATGGGCTCGATTCGGCCGTCGACATCGTCGCGTCGGGGCAAGAGTGCCACTTCGCCGAGACCATGGAGGTGAGCCTACGTGGTATGCGACGCGCCTCGCGTGCAGCCGCGATTGAGTCCGCCATCGTGGGGCGAATTCCTTTCGTCGCTGCAGGTGCGTGCGCCTTGGTGTTCGTGGAGATTGTGGCACCCACGCGCACTGGTCTCTCGCTCGAGTGGGCAGTGCTCGCGGCGATGATCGCGCCGTTCGTCGGGATGGCGAGTGAGTATGCGTCCTACTTGCAAACGGCAGAATCACGTCATGCGCTAGACGCGGTTTTGAGCGCGCCGCAGCGCACCCACGGCACAGTCCGGCCGAAGTGGGCTGATGAAATAACGTTCAAGGAAGTGACAGTGCGGTACGCCGATCACGTTGCACTGCAGGTCGCAGCGCTTCGCATCGACGACGGAATTACGGCATTGCACGGTCCGAACGGCTCAGGGAAAACGACGCTGCTGCGCGCGCTCGCGGGCCTTGTTGCGGTCGAGGGTGACGCTCGTGTCGGCTCGACGGCGTTGCACGAGATTGATTGGTTCTCGGCGCGCGCCGACATCGCCGTCCTCATGCAGAAGCCCACTTTTGGATCCGACACGACGGTTCGTGCAGCGATGGCGATGGTCTGTGGAAGCACTGGCGATCCTGCATTACAAGCCGCGCTTGAACGGATCGAAGTGTGGTCCGTGCTTGAGCAACGCAATGATCGAGACCCGCTCGCCACTCAAGTCGACGATCTCTCGGCGGGTGAGCGACAACGTGTGGCCATTGCGCGCGTTCTTGCGCGTGAGGCGCATCTTTATTTGCTCGATGAGCCGGACGCCAACTTGGATGGCGCTGGGCTCGAGGTCCTTCGACACGTGCTCGTGGAACTCTCGGAACATGCCAAGGTCATCATCGCCGCCCATACGCCCGAGTTGCTGAACGCCGCACATACAGTAATCGAGATGAAAGATTCGTCGGTCGTGAGTGTGAGGCAGCTTGCGTCGGCACGAACTGGGTGAGCGCCGCCGTCCGATCGTCACTCCACATCACACCCAAACGTCAACTCGTCGTCCCCTGGACCCGCGAGCGTGACGGCGGGGGTGCTCGTGGGCGTCAGTCCGCTGTTCGGCGCGCCGGGGTAGACCCATGCGTGTCCTGGGTCGGCGATGGTTTGGGTGGTGTCGTCGTCGAGCCAGTAGCCTTGGGCGCCGGCGACGAGATCGACGATGCCGTCGCCGTCGATGTCGCCGCCGCTCACGACGTTCGGAGCGATGCCGGGTGAGAGATCGCCGCTCGTCGCGCCGCCGGGGAGCGCGACGATGCGCTGCGTGGACGCGTCGAGGCCTTGCGCGCTTCCGGAGATGACGGCGAGCCTCCGTCCGAGGACTCCGGCGACGAGATCGTCGCGGCCGTCGTGATCGAAATCGCCGAGCGCGATCGGCGCGCCTTTGACGCTCTCGTTCGCTCCGTATTGTCCGTCGAACGTGACTCGTTGCGGCGTGAGCGCGACGCCGCTCGGGCCGCCGAGAAAGACGTCGGCGAGGCCGTGGTCGCCCTCGTCGTACACGACGACGACGTCCGAGAAGCCGTCGCCGTTCACGTCGCCGCGGCAATCGACTTGCACGAGCAGGCCGGGCTCCGTCGGGAGATCGATCGTCGCGCCGTCCGCGGCGATCACGTGCGCTTGCTTCGATTCGTCGAGGGCGCTCTCGCCGGCGCAAAGATCGGGGCGGCCGTCGGCGTCGACGTTGCCGGTCGTCGCGAACGTGTACGCGGGTGACGCGATCGGCGTGGGGACGACGCGCGTGCGCGTGCTCGGCTTGGCGCCGCCGAAGTAGACGACGAGCGGCGCGCCTTGGGGGCCGACGAAGAAATCGCCGTAGCCGTCGCCGTCCACGTCGCCCGCGCTCCCGACGGCGTCCGCGACGCCGACGGGGACGACGCGCGACGCGACGGCGGCGATTCCGCTGGGTCCTCCCGCGTAAATCGACACGCCCGCTTGCGACACGATCGCGAGCTCGGGGAATCCGTCGCCGTCGATGTCGCCGATCGTCGTGAGCTCGCTGCCGAAGCTCGAGCTCGCGTCGCCGTGCAGCGTGACGTCCGGCGTTTGCGCGACGTCGCCCGCGCGACCGTAGAAGAGCTCGACGTCGCCCGACTCGGTGCTCGCGCCCCACGCGCCGAGCGCCCAATCGGCGAGGCCGTCGCCGTTGAAATCGGGGACCGCGCCCCACGCGGCGTCTTGCGCGTCGCGCGCGGACGTGAAGAGCTCCCACGTCGTGCTCGTGCTCGCGCCGACGACGCCGTCCTTCATTCCGCGCAGTCGCCAAAAGACGACGCGCTCGCCCGCGAGCGAAGGAACGCGCGCGTGATCGCTCGCGGTCTGAATCTTCGCGAGCGAACGCGCGCACGCGCGATCGGCGCACAGCTCGAGCTCCACGGCGTCCGCGCTCTCGGGGATTTTCCAGTGGAGCGTCGGCGTGAGCGACGCGGTGGTGCTCGTCGAGAGCGGCGCGAGCGGACGCGCGGCTTCGATGGTCGTCGGATCGATCGCGGTCGTCGTTTGCGGCGGCGCGCCGTCGCCGATCTCGCTGCGCGCCCCGCACGCGAGGGTCGTGAGCACGAGAGCGAAGAACGAGCGCGTCGAAAAGACCATGGGCTTCATCGTTGCGGCGAAGCGCGCCGCATTCATTTGGGCGCGCGTCGATCGACGATCGCGAGCGGCGTCGCCGCGATGAGCGCGCCGAGCGCGGCGGACGCGAGCACGAGAAACGCGGCGAAGCCCCACACGTACACGCGGCCGGCTTGGAAGTACCAATCGGGATGTCTCATCGCGGGCGCGGCGTGCACCGCGCCGAAGACGGACCCGACGAGCGCGCCCGCGACGATCCACGCCGCGCCCGATCGACGCGCGGGCGGCGCGTGCGCGTCGCGCGCGAGGAGGCGTCGAATGACGACGATCGCGAGCGCACCCAAAATCAGCGACGCGAGGATCTGCACGACGGCGCTCGTGCCGAACGCGATCTGCCCGATGCGAAAGTGCAAGCGCGGAAGGCGCGGCGGCAAGACGCGATGCGTGAGCGCGTCGAGCGCGAGGTGCGAAAACGATCCGACGAGCGCGCTCGTGATCGCGCGGAGGAATCCGACGGGAGTCACCGCGTCGGTCGCGGCGCCCGCGAGCCACGCGCCGCGCGGCGAAAAGCGCGAAGCGAAGACGTCGCCGAGTCGGAGCGCGCCGATCCACACGACGAGGATCATCGTCAGCGGCAGACAAAACACGAACTGACCGCGGAGCGAGTGACCGATGTCGGTGCGCGCGACCGTGGCGAAGTTTTGGAGATCGGGCGCGATGCTCCCGAGGACGAGCGCGGTCGTGTCGATCCACCGCGCGCGCCAGAGCTTGAGCGGCAGGACGACGACTTGATGGGCGAGAAGCGGAAACGGCACGGCGGGAATCTACGTCACGCGCACGGACGCTGCCGCCACACCCCACTTCATCCGCGTCTCGAAGCTCCTCCGCAGCGCGCGCAGCGTGCTCGTCGTCACGGCGAGATCGCGCGGCGCGATCCCGCGGCTCACGGCGCGCAGCACGGCGCGGTCGACGCGATCGAAGCGCTCGGCGAGGTCCGCGCCGCGCGCGGTGAGCTTCACGAGCGGCGAGCGCGCGTCGTCCGGGTTCGGCGCGGCGACGACGAGCTTGTCGCGTCCGAGCGCGTCGACGATGGGCTGCACGCTCTGTCGCCGAACGCGCCGCGCGCGCGCGAGCGCCGACACCGTCTGCGCGCCGTCGCGCATCAGGTGTCGCACGATCCACCTCCGCGTCGCGCCGCGCGCGTCGTCGCCGTACAAATGGTCCGCGACCCACGCGAGCCATTGGTAGAGCGCGATCGTCTCGTCGACGACGGACTGCACGGCGTCGCGCGCGCGCTCCTTTCGCGCGCGCCTCGGCGCAAGCTTCCTTCGCATGCACGAGATGCTACGCTTTCATCATGCGCTTCTCCTACCTTCTCCCCGTTTGCATCGCCGCGGCGTGCGGTGGCGCTCAGGACAACCCGCTGCTCCACGGCGACGCGAGCGTCGCGACGGACAGCAGCGCGAGCAGCGACGCGAGCACGCCGGAGACGTCGACGGCGCAAGACGCATCGACGACGAGCGACTCGGGCACGCAAGGCACGGACGCGTCGACGACCGACGCCGCGCAACCGCCGCCCAAGATCGCGTTTCACTGCGGCAACGCGACGGTCACCGACTGCTCGCAGTGCGCGAACGCGCCGCAGCCGTGCGTCTACTGCAACACGACGAACACGACGCAGCTCACCGGCGTCTGCACGCAGCTCCACACGAACTGCGTGACGATCGAGCCGCAAGGATTCGGCGATTGTCCGTGCGCGAACGACGACGTGTCGCTTTGCCCGGAGCCGTATCAAATCTGCAACCAGACCAACAGCTGCCACACGTGCTCGGACGCGACGGGCAACAACGGGCTCGCGTGCGAAGGCGGCGGGACGTGCAATCCGCAAACGGGGACGTGTCAGTGACGGCGTGACGTCGATTGACAGGTAACCTGTCAACATCCACGCGCGGCGCTCTTTCGACTCGTCGCGCGCCGTGGCAAGAACGTCGGATGCGGTTCGGATTCGAGATCACCGACGAAGAAGAAATGATCGCGAAGGTCGCGGGGGACTTCGCGCAAAAGCGGCTCGCGGGCGGCGCGCACGAGCGCGATCGAGGCGGGAAGTTCCCGACGGGAGAAATTCGCGAGCTCGGCGCGCTCGGGCTCCTCGCGATGAAGGTGTCGCCCGACGACGGCGGCGCGGGCGCGAGCAACGTCGGGTACGTGCTCGCGATGCAAGCGATCGCCAGGGCGTGCGCGTCGACGGCGGTGATCCTCGCGTCGAGCAACCTCGCCGCGAAGCTCCTCGCGGATCACGCGAGCGACGCGCAGCGCGCGCAGTGGCTCTTGCCTCTCACGCGCGGCGAGTGCGCGAGCTTCGCGCTCACCGAGCCGCGCGGAGGGTCCGACGCGTCCGCGATCGCGACGCGCGCGCGCCTCGAGGGCGACGCGTGGATCCTCGACGGCGAAAAATCGTGGATCACGAGCGCCGCCCACGCCGCGTTCCATTTGGTCTTCGCGCGGACCACCGAGGATGGCGGCGCGCAGCGAAGCGTCCGAGACGAGACCGCCGAGACCATCCACAAACAGGGCATCGGTTGCTTCATCGTCCCGCGCGGCGCGCCCGGGCTCGTCGTCGGCAAAGAAGAAGACAAGATGGGGCAGCGGAGCTCCGGCACGGCGACGCTCGCGTTCGACGCGTGCCGCGTGCCGCGCGAAAATCTTCTCGGCGCGCGGGGAGGGGGATACGCGATGGCGCTCTCGGCGCTCGGCGCGGGTCGCGTCGGGATCGCGGCGCTCTCGCTCGGCATCGCGGAGGCCGCGTTCGATCTCGGCGTCGCGTACGCGAAAGAGCGTCGCGTCTTCGGTCAAGCGCTCGCGGATTTTCAGAACACGCAGTTCGTCCTGGCGGACTCGCGCACCGAGCTCGACGCCGCGTGGCTCCTCACGCTCCGCGCCGCGCGCGCGCTCGACGCGGGCGAGCGCGCGTCGTCCGAGGCGAGCATGGCGAAGCTCTTCGCGAGCGAAACGTGCGGACGCGTCGTCGATCGCGTGGTGCAGATCCACGGCGGATACGGCTACTCGCGCGAGTTTCCGATCGAGCGCCTCTACCGCGACGCGCGCGTCACGCGCATCTACGAAGGCACCAGCGAGATTCAGCGCATCGTCATCGCGCGCGCGACGCTGCGCGCGTCGTGATGGTTTACGAGCCCAACCCCTCACACGTCACGGACAGGATTGCGCCGAGGCGTACGTCGCTTGCGAGCGGATCGCGTCGCACGTCGACGCGCAGTCGAGCGGCGTCGCGGGGCACTTCATCCAGATCAATCCGTCGCCGGCGTCGGCTTCGGGGCAATTCAGCGGGAGGACCCAGCACGCGCCGCTCCCGTTCGTGTCGCACTGGCCTTGCGGATAGAGGCGCGCGCAGTACGCGCCGCTCGGGCAAGGCGTCGCGTCGTCGCACGTGAGCGCGCTCGTGTCGCACGAGCCTTGCGTCGCCGAAGTCGCCGCGTTCGATTTTCGGACGCAGTCGTTCCAATACGTCGTGCCGTCGCAACCGCACACCGGCGACGACGACTCGTCGCACATGATGGGGCGCGGCGCGCATCCGCCGGTCACGTCGTCGCAACGTGCGCGCTCGCAAAACTCGTTCGGCGAGCAGTCTTGGTTTCCGACGCACGTGCGAAACGGCGGACCGTCGGGGCCCGCTTCGATCGACGCGACGACGACGTCCGTGGGCGAGCACGCGCACGCGAGGAGCAAGAGGAGCGCACGCTTCATCGTCGCCCCGCGAGCAAGAAATCGAAGCCGATCGAAAACGACGGCCGCACCGGCCACGGTTGGAACACGACGTCGACGCGCGCGCCGTCGTCGATCACGTAACGGCGCGGCATGAGATCGAAGTCGCACGCGAGCGTCGAGACGAAGTCGACGCGTTCGCTCACCGCGATGCGCACCGAGGCGAGCGCGCCGACCATCGGCGAGACGGACGCGCTCTGGGACGCGACGAAACCCGCGGGCAAACCCGTTCCGCGCGGGGAGATCCACAGCACGTCGACGCCTCCGCTCGCGCCCGCTTCGATCGAGATCGTGCGCGCGCGCAAGAGACGCAGCGTCGGCGCGACGCGCGCGGAGAGGGTCGCGGCGTCGAGCGCGACGAGCGGGCCCGAAATCGAGAACGGGACGTCCGACGCGATCCACGCGCGGAGCGACGGACGCAGCGAAGCGCGCTCGAGCGAAGCGGTCGCGCCGAGGCCACCGATCGCGACGACCGGCTCGTCTCCGCCGAACGTGCTCCCCGCGATGAACGCGTCGCCGAAGAGCACGAAGCGCGTCGGCGCCGCGGGCGCGATGGTCGGCTCGATGGTTTTCGGCGGAAGAGGAGGTGGCGGCGGTGGTGGAGGCGTGACGACGACGGGCGGCGGCGGAGTGTGCACGACGATGTCCTCGACCGACGTCGCGACGATCTGCGCGACGCTCTCGATCGCGATCGCCGCGGAGCCCTCCGACGGGACCATCCGCTTCTCGACGACGTGACCTGCGTCGTCGACGAGCACGACGGTCGCGTGCGACGGCGCGCGCAGATCGATCCACGCGGTCGCGAGCGCGTCCGGCGAAGGCACCGCGAGCGCGGCGGGATCGTCGAGATCGAGCCGCTCGGCGCGTCGCTCTTCGAGCACGAGCGCGAGCTTCACGACCATCGCGCGAAGCGACGCATCGAGCGCAGCGGCTTGCGCGTCGTCCGACGCGACGACGACGCGCACGATGCGCCGCGCGTTCGGCGTCTCGTCGTCGGCGTTCGCGCGCGTGAGGAAACCGAATGACATCGCCGCGACGATCGCGATTCGTCTCAACGTGGCAGAAGCTCCCGGATGCGCTCGTTGGCGCGCGTGGCGTGCACCGTCTGAGGATACGCCGCGAGGAGCGCGGACCAAGCGGCGCGCTCTTCGTCGTCGCGGTGGAGCGACTCGAGGGCGCGCGCGCGTCCGAAGAGCGCCTCTTCGCGGAGCGGCGCGCCGCTGTCGCGGAGGTACTCGTCGAACGCCGCGAGCGCGCCGGACGCGTCGCCGTCGTCGAGGAGCAAGCGCGCGAGCGCGAGCCGCGCGGGCGTCGCTTCGGGCGACGTGGGAAACCCGTTGACGACGTCGCGGTAGAGCGACGCCGCGCGCGCACGGTCGCCGTCGTTGCGCGCCGCGTTCGCGCGCGCGAAGGTCGTCGCGCCGGTCTCCGTGTCTTCCGGCGCGCGTGGACGCAGCGCGATCGCGCCGGACGCGCCGGACGCGCCGGACGCACCGGACGCACCGGACGCGCCGGACGCGCCGGACGCGCCGGATGCGACGGGCTTCGCGGGCGACGCGACAGTGAAGAACAGCGCGCCGCGCGGGACGACGGGCGCGTCGAGCGATTTGCGCTGCACGACGGGCGCGCTCGCGACGTCGACGCGCGCGTCACGCGGAGCGAGCAGGGTGACCCTCGCGGCGATCGCCGCGGTCGCGACGGTGAGCGCAGCGGCGGCGAGCAGCGCGATGAACCGCACGCGCCGCGAGCGCGGCGACGTCGCGCGTTTCCGTGCGAACGGCGCGAGCACGTCGGACACGCGCGGCGCGTCCACGTCCGCGACGAGCTCGTCGGCGAAGTCCGCGCGCACGTCGCGCTCGAAGCGGCACGCGACGCACCGCGCGAGGTGCGCGTCGAGGCGCGCGCGCTCGATCTCGCTGAGCACGCCGCGCGCTTCGCGATCGAGCAACTCCTCCGGGTGAAGATTCGCGACCTTCACGGCAGCACCTCGAGCTCGTCGGCGAGCGCGTGATCGCGCTCGATGCGCCTTCGAAGCGCCTCCTTCGCGAGTCGCAAACGGCTGCGCACGGTGTTGAGGGGCGCCGCCGTCGATGCCGCGATTTCGTCGAGCGACCACCCGAGCATGAAGCGGAGCGCGAGCGCGTCGGCTTGCTCGTCGGGCAGCGTGTCGAGGAGCTGCCGCACGATTTCCTTTCGACGATTCGCGGCGGCGACGTCAAAAGGCGCGTCGGAGCCGTTCGCGAGCTCGCTCGCGTCGATGCCCGAGTCGTGCCGCGAGACCCACGTGCGCGCGCGCCGACGCGCGGTCACGGCGATGCGCACCGCGATGCGCGTCGCGTACGATCCGGGCTCGCACTCGCCTCGAAAACGCGGGATGGCTTGCACGAGCGCGATGAGCGCTTGCTGCGCGACGTCGTCGACCTCGGCGTAGCTCGGCCCGACGATCGCGCGCACCACGCGCGTCACGCGGGGCGCGAGCGCTTCGACGAGCTCGCGCGTCGCCTCGAGATCGCCCATCGCCGCGCGGCGCGCCACGACCGCGAGCGCGCTCGGCTCAACCGGTTCGAGGTCTTCGGCCGCGCTGCTCATCGTCCTCTTTTTGGTGCAAGGGGCGGGGCAAAGCGATCACTTTTTCGATTTCTTCGTGATCGCTTTCGCATTTCGCCGCGCACACACTCACCGCGTCGCAGAGCGGCGTTTTGCGTCTCTTCGGCGTTCGTTCCCAAACGCATGTTGATACTAAAGCGAAATGAAATCTAGTATCGTGAACACATGGTCGAGACCACCGAAATCCCCGTCGCGTGGCTCGCCGCGCTCCACGCTTCGCGCAACGCGCCGCTGCGCATCGGGATCGTCGGCGGCGTCGAGCGCACGGAGCAGAGCTACGAAGAGGTCGCGGCGCGCGCGGGCCACGAGGTGCGCTTTCATGGCGGGCACGTCGGCGGACGCGGGAGCGACGCGCTCGCCCAGCTCGTCGCGCGCGTCGATCTCGTCATCGTCGTGACCGACGTGAACAGCCACGGCGCGGTGGGCGGCGCGCGGCGCGCGGCGAAGCGATCCGGCGCGCGCGTCGCGCTCGTGCGGAGATTCAGTCCGTCGCGCCTCGAAGCGCTCTTCGCCGCGATCGCCGAGCTCCGTCGCGCGGCGTGAAGGCGCTCACGGAAGCGAGCTCAAATTCGGAACGGAGATGTCGAGCTGCGCGCCGCCGCGATTGACGGTGACGACGTGCCCGGGCGACGCGTCGTCGCCGATCGCGCGGATGGCCGTCGCGAGATCGACGGGTTGATGATCGAGCGCGACGTACACGTCGCCGACGCGAAACCCGAGGCGCTCGCCGACTCCGCCGGCACGCACCGCGGTCACGGTGCGCGTAGGCGTGAACACGTCGACGCCGAGCTTGTCGCGTTGCGTGAGCGTGCAGGCCACCACGGCGTCGCCCGCGACGACGCACAGGTACATCGCCTCGTGCGAGCAACCGGCCACGTGCACGATGAGCGTCGTCTGAAGCTCGAGCGCGATACGTTGGTTGTAGAGCGCGAGGCGCTCGGGATCGGCTTGCACGTCGGGTGGAGGTGGCGTCGCGACACGCGGCTCGAGGTCCACGCCGACGCGGTCCACGGGGCACGTGTACATTTGCGCGAACTGCTCGCCCGCGCTGCGAAGCGCCGCATTTTGCGGAGATTGCGCGGCCGCATACCGCGGCTCGCGATAGCCACACGCGGCGACCAAGGCCGCCGCGTTGAGCGCATGTAAAGCATCCCCGAAGCGCATGAGCTTTGTTCTAGCGTCGATCGCATGAGAAAGGGCAAGTGGTGGGTGTCGCTCTGCGTTGCCGGCACGATCGCCGCGGCCGCGATCGACGCGCGCGCGCAAGACACGAGCTACACCGTCGTGACGAAAGACGGCTCGACGTACGTCGGGCAGCTCGTCGAGAACGTCGTCGGCAATCACGTGACGATCAAGCTCGTGTCGGGCGAGCTTCGGACTTTTCAAGCAGCCGACGTGGCATCGCAGGGTCCCGCAGGCGGCGTGACGGCGACCGCGACGACGCCGACCGCGCCGATCGCGCCGATCGTTCCCACCGTTCCGACGATTCCGCTCGCGCAGCTCGAGGCGGGCACGCCGGGCGCGCCGCCCGTCGCGTACAACGGACCGGACGCGGTGCAGATCCACATCGTCAAAGCGAACGCGGGCGAAGGCACGCTCTACATGGAAGGCCAGAGCGGTTGGATGCCCGTGTGCACGATGCCGTGCAGCACGACCGTCGATCCGAAGATCGACTACAAGCTCCACAGCTCCGATCCGTTTCGTTTCCCCGCGGGTCCTCCGCTCGATTTGGTCGCGGACACGGGCGGGCGGCGCGTGTTTCGCGCGGTCGGCGGGACGATGATCGGCGTCGCGTCGGCGGGCGGAATCCTCGGAACGCTCGTCGCGGCCGGCGTCTTCAGCAGCAACCCGACGGCGCAGACGGGCCCGGAGCAAAAAGCCGCGTCGCAAACGCAGAGCAACGATCTCGCCGCCGGGTTCACGATCATCGGCGTGTCCACGGCGATGCTCGTCGTCGGCATCGTCTTCTGCGCGCTTCACCCGTCACCGACGCTCACGACGAACACGGGACAGCGCCTTCTCAAAATCGCAACGCACGGACTTTCGTTTTGAGGGAGCGATGAGGCACAAGAAAATCACGAGCTCGCTCGCGGCGCTCTTCGCGATCGTCGCGTGCGGAACGGGCGGCACGGTGGACCGCTTCGCGCCGTGCACGACGAGCGACACGTGTCCGTCGGCGACGGTGTGCGAAGCGGTCGTGTCGACGAGCCCGTCGCTGAACCAGACGTTTTGCACGTGGTCGTGCTCCGACGACCACATCGGCGGGCAAACGTGCCCGAGCGACGCGAACGGCGTGAAGGGCGTGTGCGTGTCGACGATCGGCAACGACACGATCGGCGACGAGGGCGAGTTCGGATTTTGTTTTCAGGATTGTTCGGCGAGCGCGTGTCCGTCGAATGAGTCGTGCGAGCAAGTCGCGAGGTACGCCGGCGGAACGGGGATGGCGTGTGTGCCGATTCCGAACGATCCCCTCGCGGGAACGAGCTGGACGAGCACGACGCTCGTCGCGAGCGCGACGAGCAACGGCGTGACGTCGTCGTCGTACGTGATCACGTTCGGCGCGACGAGCAGCGTCCTCGACGGGCTCGCGTCCGGCGCGTTCAGCGCGACGCTCACGCTGCAATACGACGCGACGGCGTTTCAATTCGCGGGCTGCACCGAGACGACGACGTTCAGCGGCGGCGCGTGGGTCGACGTGCCGCCGACGCCGCAATCGCCCGGCGTGCTCGGCATCGACGACATGATGTCGACGACCAGCCGCACCGGCTGCACGCTGAGCTCGGACGACGTCTCGGGCGAACAAGACCGCTACGACATCGACACGACCGACAGCGGCGCGGGATATCTGCTCACGTCGACGACGCTCAGCATCGGCGGCGGCAACGGCGCGGTCCCGTTCAGCGACGCCACCGAGTGGACGTTCACGAAGAACTGACGATCGCGATCACGTCGTCGTCGGGATCGATCGCGAAGAGTCGCTCGACGTCGGACGCGCGGCGCTCGCGCGTCACGCGCTGGTTCGTGTAGCCCTTGTCGGTGATTTCGCCCGCGTCGATGCTCGGCGGCTCGCGGAGCAAGATCGCGCGCGCGACGCGCGTCGAGCTCGCCGGGTTCGCTTCGTTCCACGCGACGAGCGCGTCTCGAACGCGCGCGCGCAGATCGCCTCGCGGCTCTCCGCTCGGCCACGCGAGGATCGCGAGGAACTGCCGATCGTGGCCGCACACGACGACGTCGCTCAAGAGCCCGCTCGCGCGCGCGAGCACGCCGGTGCGGATCGCGGTCACGCTCACCCACGTGCCGCTCGCGAGCTTGAAATCTTCCGCGACTCGACCGTCGAACATCAAACCGTGCGACGGATCGCCTTCGCGCGCGAAGCGCACGGCGTCGCCGATTTTGTAGAAGCCCTCTTCGTCGAACGCGCTCTTCGTGAGCTCGGGCTCGTCCAAGTAACCGCGCATCACGTTCGGTCCCTTCACGCGCACCTCGAGCTTCGATCCGTTCGGCGCGAGCTTGAGCGTGACGCCGGGCGCGGGCAGTCCGATGTTGCCGGGCGCGCCTTCGAAGTGCGCGCTCGTCGCGAGCGGCGAGGTCTCCGTCGAACCCCACGCGGTCGTCATGAAGACCTCGCGCGCGCCGTCTTCGTCGCGAGAGCGCCTCGCGAGCGCGACGAGCCGCGTCCACAAATCCGGCGGCAGCGCCGCGGCCGCGTAGAACATCACGCGAAGGCGGGAGAAGAACGCGCGGCGCAGATCGTCGTCGCGCTCGAGCCGCGGAACGAGCGCCGCGTACCCGGCGGGCACGTTGAAGTACAAAGTCGGCGGGACCTGCCGCAGGTTGCGCAAGCTCGCCGACACGAGCGCCTCGGTCGGTTTTCCTTCGTCGACGAAGAGCGTGCCCGCGTGAAAGAGCACCATGTTGAAGTTGTGGTTGCCGCCGAACGTGTGGCTCCACGGAAGCCAATCGACGAGCACGGGCGGATCGTCTTCGGCGAGGAACGGCCAGAGCTGCGCGATCATCTGTTGGTTCGCGCAGAGCATCTCGTGCGTGTTCGGGACGCCCTTCGGAAAGCCCGTCGAGCCCGACGTGAAGAGGATCTTCGCGACGTCGGTGCGCGCGACGCGCACGTCGCGAAGCTCTCGAGCGGGCTCGCGCGTGGCGAGCTCGGCGAGATCGTTCGACGTGATCGCGCGCGCGCGCGGCGCTTCGGCTGCGATCGCGGCGAGCGCGCGCTCGAACGGCGCGCGCGTCGCGACGAAGATCGCGCTCGGCTTCGTTCGCGCGATCACGGCGCGGAGCTTTCCGAAATCCTGGCTCATGAGCGAATACGCGGGCGACACGGGAACGAACGGCACGCCCGCGAGAAAACACCCGAGCATCAAGAGCGCGTGATCGATCGAGTTTCCCGAGAGCGCGACGACGGGCGCGACGCCTTCCGCGAGGAGCCAAGAGCCGATCCCCTCCGCGGCGCGCAGCGCGTCGCGCCACGTCACGCGCCGCAGATCGTCGCCGCGGCGCTCGATCAAGAAATCGCGATCGGGCGCGCGCGCGGCGGCGCTTCGAAAGACTTCCGCGAGCGACTCCGGGTGCGGCGCGAGCGGCGCGTTCGACGCGACGTACCACGCGTCGCCGATTCGCTTCGCGGAGACGTCGCGCGGCGCAAGTCGCAGCATCGCCGCTTATGATATTCGCCTCGCGATCCGTTACCATCGTCGTGTCATGGACGACCACACGCGAGGCATGGAAAAGCTCGTCGGCGTCGTGCAGGAGCTCTCGCGTACGCGCACGCTGGAGGAGATCCAAGTCATCGTGCGCCGCGCGGCGCGCGAGCTCACCGGCGCGGACGGCGCGACGTTCGTCCTGCGCGACGGCGACAAATGTTTCTACGCCGACGAAGACGCGATCGCGCCGCTCTGGAAGGGCATGCGCTTCCCGATGTCCGCGTGCATCAGCGGATGGGCGATGCTCAACGCGCGCGCGGCGATCGTCGAGGACATCTACGCCGACGATCGAATTCCGGTCGACGCGTACCGACCGACGTTCGTGAAGAGCCTCGCGATGGTGCCCATCCGCACGATCGATCCGATCGGCGCGATCGGAAACTACTGGGCGACGCGCCGCATGCCGACGGAGAACGAAGTGCGATTGCTCCAAGTGCTCGCCGACTCGACGTCGATCGCGATCGAGAACGTGCAAGCGCAGCGCGCGCGCGTCGCGATCGAACAGCAGCTCCAACAGTCGCAGAAGATCGAGGCCATCGGGCGGCTCGCGGGCGGCGTCGCGCACGACTTCAACAACATCCTCTCGGTCATCATCAGCTACGCCGAGCTCGTTCGCGGCGCGCTCCCCGAGGGCGATCCGATCCGCGCCGACGTCGACGAGATTTGGACCGCGGGGAAACGCGCGTCGCAGCTCACGCAGCAGCTCCTCGCGTTCAGTCGCAAACAGTCGCTCGCGCCGCGCGTGATCGATCTCAACGAGACGTGCGGCGGGATGGAGAAGATGATGCGGCGCCTCCTCGGCGCGGACGTCGAGCTCACGCTCCTTCGAGGCGTCGATCTCGGGACCATCCTCGCCGATCCCGGACAAATCGAGCAGGTCCTGATGAACCTCGCGGTGAACGCGCGCGACGCGATGCCGAGCGGAGGCAAGCTCACGATCGAAACGAAGAACGTCGAGCTCGACGAAGCGTACGCGAAGACGCACCTCGACGTGCGCGCCGGGCCGCACGTGCAGCTCGCGGTGACGGACACGGGCGTCGGCATGGAGCGCGACGTGCTCGCGCGCATCTTCGAGCCGTTCTTCACGACGAAGGAAGAAGGAAAGGGGACCGGTCTCGGCCTCGCGACGGTGTTCGGCATCGTGAAGCAGAGCGGCGGGCACGTGTGGGTCTACAGCGAGCCGGGACACGGCACGACGTTCAAGATTTATTTTCCGCGCAGCGAGTCCGCTGCGGCGCGCGAAGCGGCGCGCAACACGGCGGAGCCGGCGCGCGGAGACGAGACCGTGCTGGTCGTCGACGACGACGATCAAGTGCGCGCGGTCGCGTGCGCCGTGCTCCGGCGGAGCGGGTACGTCGTGCTCGAAGCGTCGAACGGCGGCGAAGCGCTCCTCGTCAGCGAGAAGCATGGCGCGACGATCGATCTGCTCCTCACCGACGTGATCCTGCCGCGCATGAGCGGGCGCGAGATCGCCGAGCGCGTCGTCGCGATGCGCCCGGCGATCAAGGTGCTGTTCATGTCGGGCTACTCCGACGAAGCCACGCGGCAACACGGCGTGCTCGATTCGCGCGTCCCGTTCGTCGAGAAACCGATCACGCCGGACTCGCTGCGCGCCAAGGTGCGCGCCGTGCTCGACGCGAAGCGCTGAATCAACCTTGGAGCGACGCGATCGTCTGCTTCGCGCTCTTGATCGTGAGCTTGTTCTCGTGGATGTGCATGTAGACGACGTAGTGCCCGACGAGAAACGCGCTGCCGCCGATCATGAACGTGAACGCCGCGACCGTCGTGTTGATGGCGTAATACGCGATGGGCGAGAGCACGAGCGTCGCGATCGCGATCCATTTGAGCCGCCCGCGTTCCGCGCGGAGCGTCGCGTTCGCTTTCGTGAGCTGCTCGATGCTCGTTCGGTACGCAGCGATCTTCTCGTCTCGCGAGTCCGACATGCGCAAACTTTAGGGCGTCTTCAGCGCGTCGCCAAGGCGATTGCTCATCGCTTCGAGCGCTCTCGTGTCCGACTCGCTCATTCGCTCGAGCAGCGTCTTCCTGGACGCTCGCGCTCGAGAGGCACATCATGCCTGCATGCTCCTCACGCCGAAGGACCACGCGACCGTCGATCGTCGCGTGCTCGTCACGGGGGTGGTCGCCATCGGTCTCGGTCTCGTCGCCGCGCTCATCGCGCGCGTGCTCACCGCGCTCATCGCGCTGATCACGAATCTTGCGTTCTACAAGCATTGGTCCTTCGCGTGGAACGGGCCCGCGGGAAATCATCTCGGCGCGTGGGTGATCGTCGTTCCTGCGATCGGCGGTCTCGTCGTCGGCGCGATGGCGCGCTTCGGATCGAGCGCGATACGCGGACACGGGATCCCCGAAGCGATGGAGCGCGTGCTCTTCAACGAGAGCCGCATCCCCGCGCGCGTCACGTTTCTCAAGCCGCTGTCGGCGGCGATCGCGATCGGCACGGGCGGTCCGTTCGGAGCGGAGGGTCCGATCATCGCGACGGGCGGAGCGCTCGGATCGTTCGTCGGACAAGTGCTTCGCGTGTCCGCCGAGGAGCGCAAGACGCTGCTCGCGGCGGGCGCGGCGGCCGGAATGTCGGCGACGTTCGCGAGCCCGGTGAGCGCGGTGCTCCTCGCGATCGAGCTCTTGCTCTTCGAGTATCGCTTGCGCTCGGTCGTGCCCGTCGCGCTCGCGAGCGCGGTCGCGTGCGGCGCGCGCATCGCGTTCATCGGCGCCGACCCCGCGTTCACGATGCCGACCGTCGCCGCGCCGAGCGGCTTCGCGCTCGCGACGTACGTCGCGATGGGCGTCTTCTTCGGCGTCGCGTCGATGCTCGTCACACGCGCCGTCTACGGCGTCGAAGATCTCTTCGAGAAGCTCCCGATTCACTGGATGTGGTGGCCCGCGATCGGCGGGCTCGTCGTCGGCGCGATTGGGTTCGTCTCGCCGCACACGATGGGCGTCGGCTACGACAACATCGACAAGATGCTCGACGGTTCGCTCGCCGGCCGCGCCGTGCTCTTCTTCTGCTTGCTCAAGTTCGCCTCGTGGTGCGTCTCGCTCGGGACGGGCACGTCGGGCGGAACGCTCGCGCCGATCTTCACGATCGGCGGCGGGCTCGGCGCGGGGATCGGCGCGCTGGTCGTGTGGCTCGCGCCGCACGCGGGCGTCGACACGCGGCTCGCCGCGCTCGTCGGGATGGCGTCGCTCTTCGCGGGCGCGTCGCGCGCGCTCCTCGCGTCGGTCGTGTTCGCGTTCGAGACGACGCGCCAACCGATGAGCCTCTTGCCGCTGCTCGGCGGATGCACCGCGGCGTACCTCGTTTCCGCCATGACGATGCGGAACTCGATCATGACGGAGAAAATCGCGCGGCGCGGCCTTCGCATCGTGACCGACTACACTGCGGATTACCTCGCGCAGGTGCTCGTTCGCTCCGTCGCGTCCGCGCCGGTCGTCGTGCTTCGCGCGGACGACTCGCTCGATCACGTTCGCAAGTGGATCAGCAGGCGCGCCGAAGGCTCCACGCATCAGGGATTTCCCGTCGTCGACGAAGACGATCGCCTCGTCGGAGTCGTCACGCGACGCGACGTGCTCGACGAGAAAACCGTCGGCACCGTGCGCTCTGCGGTCAAGCGTCCGCCGGCGGTCGCGTTCGACGACTCGTCGCTGCGCGAAGCCGCCGATCACATGGTGCGCGAAGGCATCGGGCGTTTGCCCGTCGTCTCGCGCGACGATCCCGAGCGCGTCATCGGCATGCTCACGCGCAGCGACATCATCGCGTCGCACGCGCCGCGCCTCGACGCCGAGCGGATCCGCGATGCGCACTACAAGCTCCCCGCGCTCCCGTTTCGGTTGCCGATGCGATCCGCGGGCGACGATCGCCCGCGCCACTGAGGGGGATCACGCGCGAGCGCGACGAAAGTTTCGCGTCAATCGTCCGACGACGGGCACGTCGGCGTGTACACCAGCCACTGCGTGAAGCCGGTCGCGGCGTCGTTGCACGCGGCGGTCTCGATCAAATCGAGGCGCGTGTCGAGCAGGTACGCGGCGGTGAACGCGGGGCTCGCGTGCCCGCTGCACGAGAGCGACTGAGAGAGCGAGCTCACCGGGTTCGCGGTGGTCGGATCGAACGCGCTCGGGATCGCGTACGCGAGCGCCTCGCCGAACGTCGCGCCCGTGTTCGGGTAGACGTACCACTCGCTCGCGCCGAGCGTCGCGTTCGCGCACGCGGACGTCGCGACGAGATCCGGTTTGCGATCACCGTCGACGTCGACGAGCGTGTACGTGAGCGAGCCCGACGCTCCGCACGACACGCTCCCGGAAATGGAGGCGAACGGATTCGCGGGATCGGACGCGAGCACCGGAAGCGTCGGTTGGATCGGCGCCGAAGAAAATCCGGAGCCCGTGTTCTTGTAGACGTCCCAATACGACGTGCCGACGTTCACGTCCGTGCAGCTCTTCGTGACGACGAGATCGGGTTTCAGATCGCCGTCGAAGTCGAGCACCGTGTACGCGGGTTGATCGCTCGGCGTGCACGAGAGCGTCGCGGCGGTCGGCGAAGGAAACACGGCCGCGCCCGGCAACGTGAACGCGACGGCCGCGCCGAAACCCGTCGCGCTGCCCGGATACACGCGCCAGTCCGTGACGCCCACGTTCGCGTCGTCGCACGCGACGGTCTCGACGATGTCCGCGATGCCGTCACCGGTCACGTCGAAGAGCCCATACGCCGGTTGACTCGACGAACAATTCGCCGTGGGCGCTTCGATCGACGCGAACGCGTGGAGCGCGGCGTTCGCAGGGAGCGCGTACGACGTCGGGTTCGCCGCGAACGCGCCGTTCGAGTTCTCGAAGACGAGCCACTGCGTCGTGCCGACGCTCGAGTCGGTGCAGAGCGACGTCACGACGTAATCGAGCGCGTAGTCGCCGGTCACGTCGACGAGCGACGCTTGCACGCATCCCGAAGGCTCCGTCGAGAGCGGAATCTGATAACGCACGGCCGCACCGAATCCGGTTCCGTCGTTCGGGTACACGTCGAACGCTTGCGATCCGATCGTCGCGTCGTTGCACGCGGTCGTCACGATCAGATCCGCGCCGCCGAGACCGTCGAATTGTCCGACTTGATACCCGAACGTTCCGTTCTGCGCGCTCGTGCACGCGACGCTTCCTTGGAGCGTGCCGAACGGAGTTCCGCTGGCGCCGACGGACGCCGCGGTCGGAAGCGTGAACGACTGCGCGTTCCAACCGCACGTCGCCGGCGGGTGCAGCAGCGTGGTCTCGTCGCCGCCGTCGGGATTCAAGAACGGCGGCATCGTCTCGCTCGGACACGCGCACAGAAAAGCCGCGAAGCAGAAGAGGAGACGCGCGCGGGGCACGATGAAGCATGGCACGCGCCGAGGCGCGAGCGCCACGCGTTACGAATCTTTACGCGCTAGTTCCCGAGCCACGTCATCATCGCACGCACCATCGCCATCTGCGTGCCGGTCTTCTTGGCGAAGTCCGCGCCGTCGTAGCCCCAAAAATCCCAGCAGCCGTCGGGGTTGAGCGGGTCGTACGTTCCGAGCGCTTGCGGATAGAGCACGACGATGTGATTCGTGTCCGCCCACTCGTTGAGCCCCGCGTGCGCGTAGAACGCGTCGCCGACCTTGCTCGCGCCCTGCAAACAGCCGTGAAACGACACGTGTATTCTGCAAGTGTCTCCCTGCGCGCACGACGCGGGGACGTACGCGTACGCGTCGTCGTCGAGGCTCGCGCCCGCCGTGTCCGCGACGAAGAGCGACTGCGGGATCGTGACGATCGTTCCGCTGAGCGTGGTCGCGGGCGGCGAGAGCGTTCCGTAGATTTGCGTGAGCGCGGCGCCCGCGCCGTCGTAGTTGCACTGGCCCATGTACGGCGTCGCGAGCACGTCGCACGGATTTCCGTAGTCGAGCGTGGGCCACGTGTGCGAGGTGCCGGCGCGGCGGCTCACGTAATCGATCGACGACGCGCTCATGAACGACGCGTAATACGACTCGAGCGAATCGACGACGCTCGGCGCGACGACGTCGTCGTCCGCGCCGCCGAACAGAAAGACGCGCTCGTTCGCGAGCGCGGCGGGATCGTCGATGTCGCCCGACGACGCGTATTGTTTCGTCAGCGCGACGAGCGGCGCCGGATCGGGCGAGCCGCTCGTGCACGTCGTCTCCGCCGTCGTCACCGATCCTTGCGAGCACGAGTAGGGACCCGCCGCGAAGATCGCCGCGCCGCTCATGATCGAAGAGAACGCGACGTGGAACTGCACCGCCATGAACCCTCCGGAAGAAATTCCGGAGACCGACGAGTGCGAAAAATCGATCGTGAGATGCGGCGAAGACGCGTCGACGCCGACGTCGGGCGCGCTCGCGTCGAGGAGCGGGTGAGACGCGTCCGTCTCGACGTCGGGCCCAGCGTCCGCGACGGATCCGTTCGACGAGCACGCGAACAAGGCGAGGCCGAGCCCGAAAACGCGAAACGAAATGGGAGAAGCGTGCGTCATGGTTTGGCGAGGTACGCAGTGAGCGCGTCGGGATCGTCGGCGGCGGCGCGCGCGGAGTCGAGCGTGATTTCGTTCGCGCGCACGCGATCGGCGAGACAACGCTCGAGCGAGATCATGCCCTCGCGTCTTCCCGATTGCATGGCGCTCGCGAGCTGCGCGGTGCGCGCCTCGCGGATGAGCGCGGCGACGGCGTGGTTCGCGCGCAGCACTTCGACGGCGGGGATGCGCCCTGCGCCGCGCGCGCGCGGAAGGAGCCGCTGCGCGACGATCGCGCGCAGCGACTCGGCGAGCTGAACGCGCACCTGATTGCGACGCTCCGACGGGCTCGCGTCGACGATGCGCTCGATCGCGGACGCAGCGCCGCGGCTGTGGAGCGACGCGAGCACGAGGTGTCCGGTCTCGGCCGCGGTGAGCGCGAGCGCGATGCTCTCCGGATCGCGCATCTCGCCCACGAGCAAAACGTCCGGGTCCTCCCGCAGCGCGTCGCGAAGCCCGCTCGCGAAGTCGGGCACGTCGCGTCCGATTTGTCTGCGCCGCACGATCGATCCTTCGGGCGCGTCGAGCGCGTACTCGATCGGATCTTCGAGCGTGACGAGCACGATCGATCGACGCCGCATCGCCTCGGTCGCGAGCGCGGCGAGCGTCGTCGATTTTCCCGAGCCCGTCGCGCCGCACACGAGGACCAATCCGTGCGGTGCCATCACGACGTCGTCGAACGGGATCGGCATGTGGAGCGATTCGAACGAGGGCGCCGTTGGCGGGAGCAATCGAATCGCGGCGGCCGCGCCGCTCTCGGTGAGGTACGCGTGGACGCGGACGCGCCCGACGCGCGGAACGTCGAACGACGTCTCGACCGATCGCGCGCCGATCGCGTCGATCCCGAGCAGCTCGGCGACTTGCGGCGCGCCGCCTTCGAGCGGACGAATCGCGCCGTCGACGCGCACGTACGCGCGACCGTCGTCGGAGACGTGCACGTCGCTCGCGCGCACCGCGGCCGCGCGCGCGACGATTTCTTGCAGCGCGATGGGCGCTTCACGCGCGAACGCGATCACGGGCTTCGCATCGCGTGCGACGTACGACGCGGGCGCGCTCGGCGCGGCGACCGCGACTTGCGCGGTCGGCGCGGAGATCGGTTGGGGAGGGGGACGCGGCGCGCTCTGCGCGGCGCGCGCGCGAAGGAACGTCGCGGACACGCCACCGTCCGCTTGTCGCGCGAGCGTGACCGAAAAGGATCCCAACGTGCCCGCGTCGTAGGTCGTCTCGACGCGCGTCCCGTTCGCGAGCGCCGCTTCGTTCTCGGGCGTGAGAATCTCACCGAGCAAGCTGCGCACGGTCTCGTCGTTCATCGCGGGCATCGACAAGCGCGTCGGCGTGCCGAACGCGAGCATGCGCGGCTCGCGATCGGATCCGAGCCGGAGCTCGTTCGCGTTTTGATCGACGACGATCGAGAGCAGGCTGTTGACGCGCGCCATCGCGCGTACAGTACTCGGTCGCGCACGCCGCGCCATCGCAAGACTGCATCTTAGGGTGTAGGGACGAAGTGCGCGTCTTCGTGATAGAGCCGAGGGGGGACATGAGACTCGTCAGACTTCTCTTGGCGAGCGCGCTCGCTTCACCGCTCGCGCTCATCGAATGCGGGAGCGACACCTCGTGCGACGCGGATGCTTCCGCGTGCACCGACGCGAGCGTCGTGCCCGGCGTGTCGGGCGGCGGATGCGACTCGAGCAAACCCGCGTCGCAAGGCGGATGCGCCGTCGACGACACCGACGGCTACTTCGTTTCGCCCGCCGGCAACGACGCGAACGACGGATCGAAGGCGACGCCGTTCGAAACGATCGGCAAAGGCATCCTCGCGTCCGCCGGCAACGCGCAGCGACCGAACGTGTACGTGTGCGCCGGTTCCTACGCGGAGAACCTCGTCATTCAAAACGCGCCCGCGGGCGTCGCGCTGCACGGCGGGTTCGACTGCGCGAGCTGGGCGCAGGTGAACGCGTCGACCGTCGTCGCCCCGGCGTGGCAAACGGGGAACACGAGCCAATACGTCCTTCACGTGCTCGGCGCGGCAGCGGTCGTCGAGTCGATGACGCTCACCGCGCCCGACACGACCGATCCGGGCGCGTCGAGCATCGCCGCGTACGTCGACGGATCCGAAGGCATGACGTTCCGTCGCGCGACGGTCACCGCGGGAGTCGGAGCGGACGCCGCGCAGGGCACGCAACAAGCGGCGGCCGCGCCGAACGCGAGCGGCGCTGCGGCGCAGAACGGCAACGGCGTCACGACGACGTGTTCGTGTACTTCGGACACCACCATCGGCGGCGCGGGTTTCTCGCAGCAAAGCGACGCGGGGGGGCCGACCGCCGGAGAGCCCGTCATCCCGTCCGATCCCGACGCCGGCCAGCCCGGCACGCTCACCGGAATTTGCGCCGGCGGAACGGGCGCGAACGGCCTGCCGAGCACCTCGAACGGCGCGAGCACCGCGACGCTCGGCGGCATCACGTCGAGCGGCTGGGTTTCGTCGAACGGCGGACCCGGCGGCGTCGGAGGAACTGCGCAAGGAGGCGGCGGCGCGTATTGGTCGATCGCGAGCGGACTTCCTGGCGGCGGCGGAGGATGCGGCGGATGCGGCGGCAGCGGCGGCGCGGGCGGCGCGGGCGGCGGCGCGAGCATCGCGATCGGCGCGCTCACCTCCACGCTTCGAATCCAATCGTCCACGGTTCGCGCGGGCAAAGCCGGAAACGGCGCGAACGGCGTCGCGGGCCAACCCGGTCAACCCGGCGGAGCGGGCGGCAATGGCGGCGCGTGCAACGGCGGCAACGGCGGAACGGGCGGACAAGGCGGCGCGGGCGGCGGCGGCGCGGGAGGCGTGTCGGTCGGAATCGCGTTCACGCCGAACAACGCGACGCCCGACGTCGACGCGCAGAGCACCGTGCTCGCCGGAACCGCGGGCTCCGGCGGCCACGACGCGACGGCGCAAATGAACCAAGCCATCGACGGCCTCGCGGCGCCGATTCACGGCTTTTGATCGCGCGACTCACCGCGCGAGCGGATCCTCCGGCCACGCGTGGCGCGGATATTTCCGCATGAGCTCGCGCCGAATCTTCGGATAGTGGCGCTCCCAAAAACTCGCGAGGTCGCTCGTCACTTGCACCGCGCGTCCGTTCGGCGCGAGCAGATGAAGCACGAGCGCCACGCGTCCACCGCCGACGCGCGGCGTCTCGCGGACTCCGAAAAAATCCTGAACGCGGGACGCGACGTAAGGATCTTTCCCCGCCTCGTACGCGACGCGCGCGACGCGTCCGCTCGGGAGCGCGACGCGCGCCGGCGCGAGTCGCTCGAGCGCCGCGTGATCGATCGACGCGCGCACGGCGTCCGCGAGCCCCGCTTCGCGCAGCTCCGCGAAGCTCGCGTGCCCTTCGCAGCACGCGCGCAGCGCGTCTTCGATCGCGCGCTCGTCGAGCGCCGGAAAGGACGCGTCGACCTTGTGCGCGAACGCCGCGCGCTCGCGCAGCGCGTCGAGATCGCCGTCCACGAACGCGGACGCGCCACGCTCTTTCGCCGCTGCGAACAAAAGCGCGCTCGCTTCGTCGCCGCTCGCCGGCGCGCGCGTCTCCTCGATCACGAGCCCATCGAACTTCGTTCGCGCGACGCGCTCGGCGCGCTCGGCCTGCGCGTTCCACTCGACGCGCGTCTCTTCCTCGAGACGATCGGGCGCGACGTCGACGAGCTGCTCGGGCGTGACCTCGCTCGCGACGCGCGCGACCGCGAGCGCGCCGCGCTGCTCGGCGTCGACGACCACCATGAGCGGCGCGTCGCGCACGACGCTCGTCTCCGCGAGCTCCGCCTTGCCGCCCGCGAGCGCGAGCGATCGCCCAGAAAGCCGCCGCGCGACGCGATCGGTGTATCCTGCAAGTATCGACGCGAGGAGCGCGCTCGTCGCGTCGCGCCCGTGCAAACGCTGCTCGCCGCGCGCGATTCGCTGGAGCTGCTTTCGCGCGAGCTCCACGCGGCGCGCGGCGGCGCGGTCCACGTCGTGGCCGTCGTGGAGCGCGTCCATCATCGCGAGCACGTCGGAGCGATCCGTCGGCAGATCCGCCGCGCGGACGCGCTCGCCGGGACGCACGCGCACGGCGAGGCGGACGTCGCGCTCGCCGAGGAGCGCGGCGGCGGTGACCGCGTCGTCCGCGACGCCGCGCGCGATGCCCTCGACGACGACGCGCGCGAGACGCGGATGAATCGGCAAGCGGAGCATCGCGCGTCCGGCGTCGGTCACTCCGCGCGCGTCGAGCGCGCCGAGTCGATGAAGGAGCTCCTCGGCCGCCGCGATCGATTTCGGCGAAGGCGCGTCGAGCCAAGCGAGCGTCGCGAGATCGATCCCGCTCGCACGAAGCTCGAGCACGACGGCTGCCAGATCCGCGCGCAACAGCTCCGGCGTCTCGTGCTCCGGTCGCGACTCGAAGTCCGCGCGCGAGTACAAACGCAGCGCGCGCCCTTCGCGCGTTCGCCCCGCGCGCCCCGCGCGCTGCACGCACGACGCGCGCGACGCTTTCTCGATGCGCAGCGAAGGAAGCCCCGTGTACGGCGAGTGCTCCGCGCGCCGCACGAGCCCGCTGTCGACGACGCACGCGACGCCGTCGATCGTCACGCTCGACTCCGCGACGTTCGTCGACACGATCACCTTGCGTTCGCGCGACGGGAGCACCGCGCGATCTTGCTCGTCGGGCGGCAGGTCCCCGTGAAGAGGCAGGATGCGCGCGCCGTATTTTTGCGCGGCGCTCGCGCACGCGTCCATCGCGCGCCGAATCTCGGCTGCGCCCGGCAAGAACACGAGCACGTGCCCGTCGTCTTCCGCGAGCGCGCGGCGCACCGCGGACGCGACGCGGAGCTCGAGCGCGCGATCGTCCGGCGCTTCCTCGTACGTCACGTCGACGCGATGCGGGCGCCCTTCGGATCGCACGACGGGCGCGCCGAGAAACGTCGCGATCGGCTCGGCGTCGAGCGTCGCGGACATCGCGACGACGGCGAGATCGCGCCGCGTGGTCTCGCGCAGCCGCTTGATGCGCGCGAGCGCGACGTCGGTGTGCACGCTGCGCTCGTGGATCTCGTCGAGCACGATCGCCGACACGTTCTTCAAATCCGGATCGCTCGCGAGCATCCGCCCGACGACGCCTTCGGTCACGAAGACGAGGCGCGTCCGCGCGCCGCGCGCCTCTTCGAAGCGCACGACGTACCCGACGCTCTCGCCGATTTTTTCGCCGCGCTCCTCCGCGACGCGACGCGCGGACATGCGCGCCGCCATGCGACGCGGCTCGAGCACGATCACGTCGCGCGGAAACGCATCGAGCAGCATCGGCGGCACGCGCGTCGTCTTGCCCGCGCCGGGCGGCGCTTCGAGCACGCACGCGCCCGCTCGCGCGATCGCGTCGCGCACCTCGCCGAGCACGTCGTCGATCGGAAGATGCTGCACGCTTAAACGAAAAAGCCCGCGCCTTTCGACGCGGGCTTCTTGGGCTTCTTGCGTTTTTTGGCCGTCAACCAGGCGGCATACGCGCCGCGATGTCGTTCAAATCCGACGCGAGCGCGTAGTGCGGGAAGAAGAAGTACAGCACGACGGGCCTCACCGGCTCCGGCGCGCCCACCATCTGCTTCGCCTTCGTGACCTCCGGCGGGACCTGCGTGATCAAATAAATGATCCCGTAGATCGGGACGATGATCGGCCACCAGTTGAAGTTCGGGTTCTTCGTGACGTTCTTCAGCTCGTTCGCCATCTGCATCCAGAGGTAAACGAGCAGCACGACGCCGACGAGCGACACGAGCGATCCCACGAGCGCGAGGATCCCGAGGATGTGCGCGAGGATCTGCCCGAGCACGTTGCCGACGACGATGATTCCGTACGGAATCAAGAGCGTCATGATCGCGTTGCGCTGACGCGGTCGACCTCCGCCTTGCTGCAAGCTCGCTTGGAAACCTTGCAGCGCTTGCCCGAACTGATCGCCCGGGTTCTGCGGCTGTCCGTAGCCCTGTTGCGGCTGCCCGTAGCCTTGCTGCGGCTGTCCGTAACCTTGTTGCGGTTGCCCGAACTGCTGCTGCGGCTGTTGCGGTTGCCCGTAGCCTTGCGGCTGCTGCGGCTGTCCGTAGCCCGGCTGCTGCTGCGGTTGACCATAGCCTTGCGGTTGCTGCGGCGGCTGCTGCTGATACTGCGGTTGTTGCGGCTGCTGCGGCTGCTGATATTGCGGTTGTTGCTGATACGCAGGCTGCGGAGGCTGTTGCGGATATTGCGGCTGCTGCGGATAGCCCTGCTGTTGCGGCTGACCATACTGCGGTTGCTGCGGCTGCTGCTGCTGCGGGTAGCCCTGTTGCTGCTGCTGCGGGTAGCCCTGTTGCTGCTGCTGCGGGTAACCCTGCTGCGGAGCTCCCGGCGGGTAGCCCGGCGGGCCTCCACCGTACGGGTTGTTGTTGTTCACGTGGGCGATCTCCTGGTTTGCGCGGCCGCTGAGTGCCGTCGTTCGCGCGGGAAAGTGTCGCAGGTTTCTCGAAGAAGTGAAAGAACGCAAAATAGCGGCAAAATAGGGCGATTTCGCGACGCGCGGCTGGCGCGCGCTTGTTGAATGGTTTTGTGAGACAACCATCTTCGATGGAGCTCCGGCAGTGCACGACGCTCGCGCTCGGCGGGCAAGCGAGGCGTTTCGTCGAGGCGCGCGACGATCGCGCGCTCGTCGAGACCGTGCGTGAGTGCGACGCGCGCGGCGAGCCGGCGTTCGTGCTCGGCGGCGGATCGAACGTCGTCTTCGCGGACGAAGGATTCGACGGCACCGTCGTGCGCGTCGCGACGCGCGGCATCGCATTCGACGACGAGAGCGTTCACGTCGCGGCGGGCGAGCCATGGGACGATCTGGTCGCGCTCTTTGCGTCGACGAACCGCGCGGGCGTCGAGTGCATGTCGGGCATTCCCGGTCTCGTCGGCGCGACGCCGATGCAGAACGTCGGCGCGTACGGACAAGAAGTGAAGGACACGATCACCGACGTGCGCGTTTGGGATCGTCGGAGCGGCGCGCAGCTCACGCTCTCGCGCGAGGCGTGTCGCTTTTCGTATCGACACAGCATGCTCAAGGAGCAGAGCGATCGCTTCGTCGTGCTCCGCGTGACGTTTCGACCGGAGCGCTCGAGCGAGAGCGCGCCGATTCGCTACGCGGAGCTCGCTCGCGCGCTCGGCGCGCGCGAAGGCGAGCGCGCGGATTTGCGCCGCGTGCGCGAGACGGTCCTCGCGCTTCGACGCGGCAAAGGCATGGTCCTCGATCCGAACGATCCGGACACGACGAGCGCGGGCTCGTTCTTCACGAATCCGACGATGGACGAAGCCGCGTACGACGCGCTGAGGAGACGCGCCGGCGACGTGCCGCGCTTTTCGGAGGGTGATCGCGTGAAGGTTCCGGCCGCGTGGCTCATCGAGCGCGCGGGCTTCGCGAAAGGGACCGCGCGGGGACCTGCCGCGATTTCCTCGAAGCACGCGCTCGCGATCACGAACCGCGGCGGCGCGTCGACGAAAGACGTGCTCGCGCTCGCGCGCGAAATTCGCGACGCCGTTCACGCGCGGTTCGGCGTGACGCTCGTCGCGGAGCCCGTGCTCGTCGGCTGCGGGTTGTGATCGCATCGACCGCGCAAGGTGCGCGGCGCGCTTAGCCTTCGCGGTGCGCGACGACGCGCGGGCACTCGGGGTCGGGACCGTCGCGTCCGTCGTTCAAGAAACGCGCGACCGCGCGGCAACCGCCGCGGCACACGTCGCGGAGCGCGCACGTCGCGCACGGCGCGGAGACGCCGTGCGGCGCGAGATCGTCTTCGCTCGGCCCGAGGAAGCTGCACGGCGCGCGCCGCCCGTCGGCGCGCACCGCCGAGAGCATCGCGCCCGCTTCGCACCCGAAGACGCCGAGCGCGCGAAGCTCGCGGCCGCGATCGTAGAGCGCGTCGGACAGGAGCGCGACCATCGCGCAGTCGACGCGCACGCGAAAACCGAATGGATGCATTCTGCACACGATCCGCTCGAGCGCCTTCGCGAGCTCGCCGACTTGATCGCGCGACAAACGCTTCGCGAAGTAATCGAGCTTCGCGCCGCGCCCGGCGGGTTTGTAGCGGAGGAGCTGCGCCTCGCGCGCCCCGCGTTCGTGGGCGCGCGCGATCGTGTCGTCGAGCGCGGGGAAGCTCTGACGCGTGAGCACGACGTTCACGCCGAACGGCACGCCGGCTTCGCGGAGGAGCTCCATCGCGCGCTCGGCGGCGTGCGCGAAGGGCATCGCGCGCACCGCGCGGTACACGTCGTCTTCCCCGTCGTAGCTCACGTTCACCTGCGAAAACGATCGCAGCGCGCGCGCTTTGATGCGCGTCATGCCGACGCCGCTCGTCGTGACGACCGGGAGGACCCCGCGCGCGCGCGCGTACTCGGCGAGCTCTCCGAGATCGTCGCGAAGGAGCGGCTCGCCGCCGCCGAACGCGATCGTGAAGACGCCGCGCGCGGCGAGCGCGTCGATCGTCTTCTCGAGATCTTCGCGCGGCACGTGCGCGCCTTCGGGGCGCGCGTCGAGGTAACACCCATCGCAGCCGACGTGACACTTCGACGTGACCGCGACGTGTGCTTCGAGCGGCGCGCTCTCGTCGGGCTCGCGCGACCACACGTCTTCGCCGTCGATGCCGAGCGCGCGTGCGCCGTCGCGATCGAGCGCGACGAGCGCCGGCGGCGACTCGGTGCGCACCCACGCGCCGAAGTGCTCGACGCGAGCCTTCACGCGTCGCGCTCCGTGTCGTCGGTCGTCGGCGCATCGCTCCGCGGGGCGTCCGCGTGAGGCGCGCTCTCGTCGGGCTCCGATTCGGGCGCGTCGTTCGCGAGCGACGCGACGACCGCCGCGATGATCGCGCCGGCCGCGACCTGCGCGACGAACAGCGTGTCGATCACGCTCCCGATGCTCGAGCAATTCGCGCCGTGACCCTCGCGCACGACGAGCACGTTCGACGCGTCGACCTGGCGTTCTTCTTCGCTCACAGCCCGAAGCTCTCCAAATAGCGCACGTCGATCTGGTGAAGCACGATGAACGCGGCGGACGCGACGGCGAGCGCGCCGAACACCGCGCGCGCGGCGCGCGCCGCGCGCGACGCGTCGCCCGAGAGCGCCCACGCGCGCGCGAGCATCACGATCGGAAACATCGCGAGCGGCAAGAGCAAGAACGGCACGGCGTGTCCGCGCTCGGACGCGACCGAGAGGATCGCGGCGAAGCTTGCAAGATACACGCAAAGGAGGGCGGCTTTCGGCGCGAATTGGGCGAGGCGCGCGGCGCGCGCGCCGCGGAGGTGACGCGCCGACGCGAAGACGCCGAACGCGGCGAACGCGGAGAGCAGCGTGATGGCGACGCGGAGCAAGATGCGCCGCCGCGCCCACTGCGCGACGGCGACGGCGATCGTCGGGCTCGCGGTTTCGACGCGCGCGGCGGCGTGCTTCGCGGCGACGACGTCGCCGCGCGCCTCGGCGAGATCGATGAGACGCAGCGCGGCCTGCGCGCGCAGAGGAACGTCGCCCTTCGGCTCGTCGAGGAGCGCGTCGAGCTCGCGCTCGGCGTCGCGCGGACGGCCGAGCTTCGCCTCGTACGCTTCGGCCGCGTACATGCGCGCTTCGAGGCGCACTTCGCCCGGCGGAAAATTCTCGAGATCGCGCGCGAGCGCGTCGACGACGTCGGCTTTGCCTTGCGCGCCGGGATCGCGCCGCGCGCGCTCGAGCTCGACGAGCGGAGCGAAATCGCCTTCGGATCGATCGCGCAGCCAGCGCGCGCGCGCCGTCGATCGCAGCGCGAAGCGATTCGACGGCTCGACGCGCACGGAGGCTTCGTACGCGTCGAGCGCGTCTTGGAATTTCAAATCGCGCTCCGCGTCGTCCGCGATTTGGTAGAGCCGCTCCGCTTCCGCGCGCGAAGCACGCTCCGCTCCGCTCGATGCTGTCACGGCCGCGCAGAGGACGATGGCGTGCACGCGAGGAAGTTGATGCAGCGCGCGAGCGTTGTACAGTCGATTCTCATGCCGCGTGCCGCAGCGACGCGTTTCGTCCTCGCGCTGCTCGCGTTGTCGGGATGCAGAGGGTGCAAAAACGATCACCCGTACGTTCCGTACGCGATCACCGACGACGCGGGCGATGCGGACATCGCGCTCGCCGACGGAGGCGACGACGCGAGCGCGCCGATTCGTGAGATCAGCGCGACGCAGGCGCCCGCGAACGCGACGAAGTGGCCGCTCGACGGCGTCACGCTGGTGGCGCCGGCGGGGATGGTCTTCGAGCTCGGCGTCGTCCGCGATTTCGACGCCGACGGCAAGATGGACGCGGCGGCGATCGCGCGATCGAGCGCGCAGGAAAATGATCTCGGCGCGGTTTTGTATTTTCACGGCGAAGCGGGCGGGCTCGGCGCGCCAAGCACGGTCGCGCCTTCACCTTCGCTCGCGCCGCCGGGCGCGGCGTGCACCGCGAAGCGCAAGATGTCCGCCGTCGGTCGCCACTCGCTCTTCGTCGAGCTCGCTGCGTCGTGCGTCGCGCCGTCTTCGACGAGCCCGTCGCGACAGATTTCGGTGTGGACGCTGCGAACGGCGCAGCCGCGCGTGCACCTGTCCGCGCAGGTGATCGATCCGCCGGGCGCGCCGAAGCTCTCGTTCGCCGTCGACGCGAGCGACGCGGATGGCGACGGGCTCGACGACGTGCTCTTGCGCGCCTCGATCGAAGGCGGCGACGCTCCGTTCGAGCCGCTCCCGCGCGTCGACGCGACGATCCGGTGGTTCGATCGACCCGCGGGCATGAGCCGCGATCCCGACGGGCCCGACGGATCGCTGCGCGCGGTCGCCGCGGGGCTCGCGGTGCGCGCCGCGAAAGCGAAGGACGCGCCGCAAGTGCTCGCGCAAGCGCGCGCGGTGCGCGTTTTGTGGAGCGCGCTCTGCGGCGACGGACGCGCGCCGCGCGTCGTGAATTTGTTCGGCGGCGCGCCCATCACGTGCGGCGCGTCGCGCGCGCTCGAAGAAGCGGGTCTCGCCGAGGCCCGCGCGCACGCCGTGCTCGGCGATCCGCTCGGCGCGATCGTCGCGCTCGATCGCGCCGAGACTCCCCCCGCGACGAAGACCGCGCAGCGCGCGAAGGACGCCGAAGCGTGGATCAACCAAGTCGCGCCCATCGCGCAAGCGACGCAGGTGCGCGCGATCGCCGCCGTGCCGCAGTCGTCGCGCGGAACGGCGCCCGCGTGGGGCGCGCTCGCGTTCGAATCTTCGGGCAAGCTCCTCGTGCGCACGGCCGCGGGCGTCGTGCGCGTCGATCCCGATCAAGGCGACGAGTCCGACGCGAGCGATCAGAAGACGTGGGGCGACGCCGTCGTCTCGCCGGACGGATCGCTTCGCTTCACCGAAGCGTTCGAGCCGTGCGACGGACCTTCGCTCCACGCGACGTTCGTCGCGGAAGGCACGAACGACGCGAGCGATCTTCTCTTGCCGATCCCGACGCGCACGCTCTCGCGCTGCACGAACGCGAAAGGAGCTCCCGTGTCCGTCGTGCCGCTCGCGGCAGGAAACGGCGGGCTCGAAGCGATCGTCGCGGGCGAGCCGATCTTGGTGACCGCGGGGCACGCGTCGATCTTGAAGGCGCCGATCGGTCAGGCGACGCCGCACGGATCGGCGCGTTCGCCCGACGGAAAAACGTTCGCGTACGCGACCTCGCTCGGCGTGCTCGTGCAAGGCGAGACGAGATCGCGCGTGCTGCGCCACGCTTCGCTCGACGGCACGTACGCCGAGCAGCGCGATTGCACCGCGAGCGACGACGGCGCGCGCGTCGCGTGCGTGCGCGCCGGCAAGGCGTGGGTCGCGACTTTCTGAAGACGCGCCGCGCGCCGATTGATAGCCTCGCGAGCGCATGGGGTCGGGACTCGAGGGCGCGGTGCAACAGCACCTTCAGTACATCGTTCGGACCGCGCAGACGTCGCCGGCCGGCGGAGGACCCGCGTGGGACGCGCTCCTTCAGCACTACGGCGTGCGCCCGTTCGACGCGAGCGAGCGCGCGATGAGTGTAAAATACATGAATCTCGCGCGCGGCGCGCTGCCGGGCGAGGTGCGCGTCGTGCTCGAAGGTCTTCGCGATTGGGCGCTCGCGCAGCCGGGCGCCGATGCAATGCGCGGCGAGATCGACGCGCTCGTGGATCGCGAGACGGCGCGCTACGAGCAATCGATCGGAATCGTCGCGCCGCCCGAGCCCGCCGCGCCCGCCGGGCCCGCCGCGCCGAGCCTCGGATCGATCTTCGCGAACGCCGAGCAGACGTCGAAGGAAGTCCCGTGGGCGAACATGAAATACAAACAGGTCGCGACGCTCACGTGCGTCCACTGCGGCGGACCGCAAGAGCAGCCGCGCGACTCCCACGGCCTCAGTTTTTTCTGCAAGTTCTGTCGGCGTCCCATCGCCGGATCGATCGAACCCAACCAATGAGAGAAGAATGAACCCCGCCCAACAGCAGATCGTCGATCAGTACAACCAGTTCCTCCAGCAGCTCGGCGGACAGCTCCAGCAGCTCCTCCAACAAGCGACGGGCGGATGTCAGCAGCTCATCGCGCAGAACCCGACGGATCCGACGGCGCTCGGCAACGCGATTGGCGCGATCGATCACCAAGTGCGCGATCTCGTCCGCAAGGCGAGCGATTCGATCTCTCCTTATTACGACCGCGTGTGCCAGGGCGGTCCGGGCGAGCCGGGCTACTCGCAGCTCAAACGCGCGCAGCGGTACTTCGACATTTGGGCCGACGAGACGTGGGAGCGCTTCGAGATCGCGCAGTACACCGAAGCGCACCGCGCGATGTGGCCGTACGTGCAGCAGGCGATGCAGAAGCCCGTCGCGTGCAGTCGATGCGGCGCGCCACTTCAGCGCGCGACGCCGCACAAGAGCGAGACGATCAACTGCGGCGCGTGTCGCAGCGCGAACCAAGTCATGCCCGACGCGGTGACCGCGCGTTACTACAGCGGCATGGCGCACTGGTACGCGTCCGGCACCGCGATCGAGAAGAAGTACGCGATTCGAAAATTCCGCGCCGAGTGGGAGGACCGCCGCGACGCGGAGCACGCCGCCGGACAAGATCGATCCGACGAGCCGCTCGAGCGCCTCAAGCAACGCGAGCAGATGGAGCGCGACTACTGGACGACGTACGCCGAGACGAAGGCGAAGTACGACGGCGGAACGCCCGACGACGTAAAGTCGCTCGTCGAGGCGCGCATGAAGCAGTCGTTCTACGACGACATGAACATGAACGACGTGTGGCGCGCGGCGCACGGCCAGAAATCCGTCATCGAGCAAGTGAGCGTGCCGGCGCACTTGCGCGACGTCGACGAGTGGGGACCGATCAATCCGCAGAGCCCGACGGCGCTCGAGGACGATCTCGTGCACGATCAGCTCCTCAACGAAGCGATGCGCGAGCCCGCGCGCTACGAACAAATCTTGAAGACGCTCGGCTACCGCGACGCGCAGCAGCGCGCGATGGTCCACGCGACGTTCCAACGTCACTACGGCGATTTCTTGATGAGCGAGCAGGGCATCGCGCTCATGACGAAGTCCGCGATGCGCGCGATGAACGAGCGCGCGAAGCTCGCGGTCGCCGCCGGCGCGTCGAGCGGGCTGCTCGATCCGATCGAAGGCGTGTCACTCGCGGTCTACGCGAACCTCCAAGCGAAGCAGGCGGGCGCGAAGCCCGAGGCGTTCCAGCAGCTGCTCGCGCAACACCAAATGGATCAGGCCAAGTGGGAGCGCGTGCAGAAGGGTTGGATCGATCGCATGTCGAAGGACACGACGGGCGCGGTCGCGACCGAGTACTCGAAGGCGTTCATGGGCGCGGGGCAAGGTCAGTACGGCGCCGCGGCGCAGGCCACCGCGCAGGCGATGGGCGACGGCGTCGTCGGCGCGCCCGCTGCGAACGCGGAGCCGATGACCTTCGAGAAGTACTGCGAGGTGAGCGGAGCGATGAGCGCGTGGAGCAAACAAGGCAAAGACATCAGCGCGATGCTCGACAAGCACTTCAAGATGACCGCGATGGATGTGTCGAGCGTGAGCATGTACTGGTCGCAGCGCATGATGCAGGACATGTCGATGTTCGAGAAACAGAGCCAGCTGACGTCGCAGTTCGAACAGCGGTATCTGTCGATGGCCTAGTCGCATCATCCGCGCATCCTGCACGGCGAAGGACGCGCTCACTCCAGGACGGCTTTGAGCGAGCGCGCGAGGAGATCGGTCGCCGCTTTCGGCGAGAGCTGCATCGCGTAACGCAACGTGTCCCACGTGCGGCCGTGCGAGAGCAGATCGAGCGCGTCGAGGAGCTCGCGTCGCGCGTCGCTCGCGTCGAGCTCCGCCGCGAACACTTGCTCCACCTCGCGACGACGGCGCTGCCACGCGTCGTCGGTCGCGCGGCCGATCGCGCTGCTCTTCGGCGCGGCGTGCACGACGGACGCGGCGCGCCGCACGGGCGAGCAAAACTCGAGCTCGCGTCCGCGCGCTTCGGCGAACGCGGTCACGCGCTCGGCGAGCGGCAGGCGCGCGTCGACGTACGCGCGCATCGGCCCGACGCGCCGCGAGTGCTCCTCGACCGCCGCGACGAACAAATCTTCGCGCGAAGGAAAGTGCTGCCTGATGGATCGCACCGCGACGCTCGCGCGCTTCGCGATCTGACCCGCCGTCGGCGCGAGGTTTCCTTCTTCGATCAGATCGATCAACGCGGCGACGATCGCTTTGTGCGTTCGCGCCGATCGCTCACGACGTCCGTCTCGCCTTTCGATCGCGCGCTGCGGGAGCATGGTCTTTGAGTTAGCACAGCGGCTCTTCGGACGCGCAGCTTGCGTGAGTACGCTAATTCGTCACGGTGAGCGTTCCGTGCATCGTCTTGTAGTGCCCGGGATACGTGCAGATGAACGGGTAGGTGCCGGCCGCGGGCGCGGTGAACGTCGTCTCCACTTGTCCGCCGGGCTGGCTCAAGTCGGTGTGCGCGATCACGTTCGCGTCGCCGCCTTGGACGTAGCCGTGCGATTCACCCGCGGTCGTACCCGCCGTCGCGACTTCGTCTTCTTTGCCGGGCATCACGAGCACGAAGTTGTGCTTCATCACCTGCGACGTCGCGTGGTTCGTCAGCACGACGTGCACGGTCTGACCCGCCTTCACCGTGAACGCGGTTTTGTCGTACGCCATCGTATCGCCGACCGTCCCGAGGTTGATTTCCGCCGTTCCCTTGCACGCGGTCACGAGCGACACGGCCGCGATCGCGCTTGCTGCGAGGATCCAATTTTTCATGGCCGGGTTTTGCGGCGAGTTCAGCGTCCGCGCAAGTGGAATGCTTCGATGACGTCGGCGCGCGTGACCGGGCCGCCGTGACCCAAATAGAATTTCTCGACGCCGAGATCGATCAGCGCCTGGATGTTTCGTCGATTGCGCTCGGGATCCGCTTGGTACAAATGCTCGCTCGGCGTGTGCGGAAAGATCAAGCCGCCGACGCCGCCCGCGATCATGTCGCCCACGAACGCGCTGTGATCGGCGAGCAAGACGACGATCGACCCCGGCGTGTGCCCCGGCATCTCGACGACTTTTCCCGCGAGGCCCCACGGCGCGAGATCGATGGATTCGTTCGGATGCACGACGACGTCGGGCGAGAGCTCGGGATATTCGCTCGTGATGAACGGTTTGAGGATCGCGCCGAGCGCGCCCGTCGGCTTGAGATCGTCGTTGTGTCCGGCGGCGGCGAGCGGGAGATCCCCAGCGCCGAGGATCACGCGCGCGTGCGCGAGCTTTTGGATTTCGGCGGCGAGGCCGGCGTGATCGGCGTGACCGTGCGTGACGACGACGAGCTTCGTCGCGCTGACGGACACGCCGCGCGCGGCGAGCGCGTCGTCGAGATCCTGCATGTCGCCGATCGTCCCCGAGTCGACGAGGATCGGCCGGCGCGTTCGGATCAGGAACACGTTCGACAAGCGCAGCGGGACCTGCACGATCTCCGCGGTCCCTCCTGACGCGAGCGGCGCGCGCCCGACGACGCTCGGCCCCGCGCACGCGCACGCGAACGCGACGAAGACGAAGAGGAGCCGCGACATCGGCTTTCGTCGTATCGTAGCTCCGTGCGTTTGCCGAGGATTGCCGGGATCGCGCTCGCACTTTGCGCGGGTGATGCGCGCGGCGACGTCGATGCGGGTGTGGACGCCGAGGTGGACGTCGCGCTCCGATGTCCCGCGTCGCAAGGCACGGGGCGCGTTCGCTGCACGATCGACGCCGACGCGATCGGAAACCGCGCGATCACGTGGGCCGACGTCGTCATCGTCTCGACGCCCGCGTTCGCGACGCCGCTCCGCGGACGCCTCGCGCCCGAGGACGCGATCGATCAAGCGCGCGATCGATGGCGGTGGGAGTTCGCGCTCGCCGCGCGCACGCGCGGTCGCGGCGACGTGACGGTGCGCGTTCGCGCGATCGTATGTGTGCAGAATGCATGCAAACCGTGGCACCGCGACGTGACCGCGACGCTCGTCGTCGGCGAGTGACGCGCGGAGCGGCCGGAGCCAGGCGCGCCAGGAATTTGGCCGCGCGCGCGCGGAGGGTTTAGCCGTGGAGCATGCAGCTCCCCGGACGACTCCGCGCGACGACGCTCGGCGATTTGCTCGGCGCGCTCCATCGCGCGGGCGCGAGCGGGACGCTCGAGCTCACCGAAGATCGCGGGCGTACGCACCGTGTCCACATCGCGCAGGGTCTCGTCACGTCCGTCGAGCTCGACGGCGCGAGCCCGCAGCTCGCCGATCTCTTGAGATCGCACGGCGCGCTCGACGATCAGACGATTCGACGCGCGGTGCTCCGCGCGCTCACGTCGCGTCGCCTCGTCGGCGAGGTGCTCGCGTCGGATTTCCACGTGTCGCCCGACGTCATCGACGTCGCGCTGCGCGATCAGCTCGTGCTTCGCCTTCGCGCGCTCGAGTCGATCGAAGACGCGCGCGTCGGCTTTCGCGTCGCGGTGCGGCCGCCGCGCGAAGCGCTCCGCGACCGTCCGCTGCAGGCGAGCGAGTTTCTCCGCGGGCGCGTGCGCGCGCGCGACAAGCACTCGACCACTCCGACGCCTGCGCCCGACGCGCGCGACGCGAGCGCGTACACGCTGCTCGGCGTCGAGCGCGACGCGGACGCGGCGGAGATTCGACGCGCGTTTCGCCGCCTCGCGCGCGAGCTTCACCCCGATCGTCATCCCGAGGCGAGCGAGCCCGAGCGCCGCGCCCTCGCGCTCAAGTTCGCGCAGGTCGCCGCGGCCTATCAAGCGCTCGTCGCGTGACGCGTCGCGCCGATTGAAACCACATCGTGCGACCAATCGTGCGCGCGCGTGTGCGCTCGGCTGCGCGACCAAGTAATCTTCGGCCAATGCGGAGCTTGGCGTTGGTGGCGGTGGTGGCGCTCGCGGCGTGCGGCGGCCCGAACGGAAATCGATTCGGCGACGGAGGCACGATCGACGGAGGGACGATCGACGGATCGATCGGCGATTCGTCCTTCAGCTTCGGCGACGCGGGGTCGGGTGACGGCGCGACGTGCGGGCACACGTGCTCGTCCGACCTGCACGAAGTGCTCGACTGCAACGACAACGTCATCACGACGTGCTCCGGCACCGACGGTTGCGACGTCGCGACGGGCACGTGCGCGAACGCGTGTCAGGCCGCCGTCGACAACAAGAACTCCGTCGGCTGCGAGTACTACGCGACGCACATGGAGAACTTGCTCGGCGCGACGTACTGCTTCGCCGCGTTCGTCGCGAACGTGTGGAACACGGACGCGCACATCAACGTCGAGTTCAACGGGCAGACGCTCACCAACGTGAACAGCTTCACCGCGATCCCGAGCGGCAAAGGCCAGAGCATCACGTACACGCCGTTCACCGGCGCGCTGCCGCCCGATCAAGTCGCGATGCTCTTTCTCGGCGGTTCGCAAGGAAGCCCGCCGCTCTGCCCGATCGCGACGGCGGAAGGAACTGCTGCGATGCTCAGCGGAACGGGAATCGGACACTCGTTCCACATCACGACCGACGTGCCCGTCGTCATGTACGAGATCAGCCCGTACGGCGGTGGGCAAGCGGCGGTCACCGGATCGTCGCTTCTCCTTCCGGTGAGCGCGTGGGACACGAACTACGTCGCGTCGACCGCGTCGCCCGACACGGCGTCGCCGCCGGGCGTCACGATCATCGCGTCGCAGAACAACACGCAAGTGAGCTTCCTTCCGAAGGTCGCGCTCACGGGCGGCGGCGGCATTCCGGCCGGCGCGGCGAACTCCACCGTGAAGTTCACGCTGCAAGCGGGCGAGCAGGCGCAGATCGAGCAGACGACGGATCTCGTCGGGTCGATCGTGTCGGCGTCGGCGCCCGTCGGCGTGATGGCGGGCAACCCGTGCATGAACACGCCGCAAGGCGTGACGTACTGCGATCACGGCGAGCAGATGCTGCCGCCGGTGCGCGCGCTCGGAAACGAGTACGTCGGCGTGATGTACAAACCGCGCTCGGGCGAGCCCGCGATTTGGCGCGTGGTCGGCGCGGTCGACGGGACGCAGCTCACGTTCACGCCGTCGATCAGCGGCGCGCCGACGACGGTGAATCAAGGCGACATGAAAGAGGTCGCGACGGGCACGCCGTTCGTCGTGACGTCGCAAGACGCGCAGCACCCGTTCATGTTCTTCGAGTACATGGCCGGCGCGAGCTACACGCTCTTGCAGAATCCGGACGGCACCGGCGATCCCGATTTCAGCGTGCAGGTCCCGCCGCAGCAGTACCTCTCGCACTACGTCATCATGACGGACCCGACGTATCCCGACACCGATCTCGTGCTCATTCGGCGTCCCGACGCGAACAACCAATTTCAGGACGTGACGATCGAGTGCCTCGGCTCGGCCATCACGGGTTGGCAAACGATCGGCTCGTACCAGTGGACGCGCGTCGACGTGCAGACGGGGGATTTCCAAGACGTGAACGGCTGCTCGAACGGGCGCCACGTGCTCGACAGCAAGGCGCCGTTCGGTCTGAACATCTGGGGTTGGGGGACGCCGAGCGTCGACAACACCGGTTACGTCTCGTACTCGTATCCGGGCGGCATGAACGTGCAGCCGATCAACACGGTGGTCATCCCGCCGACGCCGCACTGACGCGACCGGCGCTCAGAACGTTCCGCGAAGACCGAGCGATCCCAAACCGATCCACGGCTCGACGTGCGCTTGCGCGGCGGTGGGCGCGGAGGGTTTCATCACGAGCAGCGTGATGACGCCCGCGGCGACGAACGCGCCGCCGGCGATCAGCGTCACCGTCGAGATCGTCGCGAGCGTGTTCGTGCTGTCGAGCGCGCCGTATTGCGACGGCGGGCAAACTTTGTTCGGGCAGCTCGTCGAGAGGCTCGATTGCTGCGCGAGCTCCATCGCGCCGGTGATTCCTCCTGCGACGAGGCTCGCGCCGCCGATCGAGAATAAAACGATCGGAACGACGAGCGATCGGTGCGGCTCCGGAGGAGGCGGCGGTTTTTCTTCTTCGATCGGCTTCTCCACGATGGGCGTCGGCTTCGCCACCGTGGCGAGCGCGATGGGGACCTCTTTCTTGTCTCCCTCGGCGACGTCGACTTCGGCGCGGCCCTCTTGCGTGCTCGTCGTCGCGATCATCACGTGGTGACCTGCGTTGAGGCGGCGAGGCAAACCGATCACCGCGGACGGAACCGCGACGCCGTCCACCGACAGGCTGACTGGCGCGCCTTCCTTCGCGCCGCTCACCGTGACCGTGACGGTCGGCACGCGCGGCTCGAGCGACGCGTCGAGGGTCTGCGCTTGCGTGCGCGCTTCGCGAAACTGCGCGGGCTCGCGCGGCGAAGGCGCCGAGGTCATGATCTGCGCGAGCGTGTCGCGCGCCTCGACGAGAAGACCGAGCGCGACTTGCGTGCGCGCGACCTCGAGCGCCGTCGTCGGCACGTGCATGATTTCGTTGGCCGCCTGAAACCGCGCGAGCGCGCCCTTCAAGTCGCCCTTGCTTCGGAGATCGTCGCCCTGATCCATCAGCGAGCGCGCCGTCTCCTTGTCGGAGGCCGACTGACCCCACGCGGGAGCGGACGCCGCGAGGCAGCCGATCGTCAAGGCGATCGCGCCGAACCTAGAACCCATACTTGCTCCTTCTCGAGGTCGTGCTCGTGGCGCTGTCGGTCGGCGCGGCGGTCGCGGTCGTCGTGACCGTGCGCGCGCTCGACGCGATCGGCTTCGCGCTCGTCGCGATCGCCGTCGCTTCGGCGGTGGGCAGCGATTCGGGATCGATGCCGGGGAGATCGATCGTCGGCGCGACGGCCACGGACGGCGTGGCGCTCGCGGTCGGTTTCGGCGCGGCGGCGGCGCTCGCGGACGTTGCGGCGGGCTGCGGAGCGCGCCGGGTCACGAGCACGAACGCCGCGGTGGCCGCGAGCATCGCGACGACGACGAGCGCGATCGCGATCACGACCCCCTTGCGCGACGGCGCCTCCACGACGACGTCGATCGACCCCGAAGGCGCGGCTTGCGGAACGAGCGGCATCGGTGT
>Ga0335078_10001009_pt1 | contig 42949 bp, 41 predicted proteins | sample Lox_Sample_32_FD_206711 | JGI IMG/M metagenome (GOLD analysis project Ga0335078, IMG submission 206711) | Soil microbial communities from Loxahatchee National Wildlife Refuge, Florida, United States - Lox_Sample_3.2 | ecosystem: Environmental > Terrestrial > Soil > Wetlands | place: USA...
CTGCGCAACCGGTTCGCGGCCGGCCAGGCCGTGGCCGCCCTGGCCGCGCGCCACCTCGCCGGGCCGGGCGCGGCGGCGCGCTGAGCTGGCCGGCCGCGACGCGGGCCTCATCCGGCCCCGGGATCTGTCCGGGCGCCCGGTCAGCAGCCGGGGTCGCGTGTCAGCAGCCAGGGTCTCGTGCCTGCGCGGCGGCCAGCTTGGCCTCGGCCACCTCCAGCAGGGCAGGCACCCCCGCCGGGTCGATGCCCAGGGCGGCCGCGATGGCCTGATCGTCGGCCCCGCCCGCGCGCAGCCGCAGCGCCACCGCGTGCGCCACCGGTAGCTCGGCCAGCGCCCGGTCACGGTCCACCTCCGCCACCCTACGGCCTGCCCGGCAGTACCGGCCGGCCCGGCCGGTACTGGTTTTCGCGCCCCGCCGGGCGCCCGGAAAACCAGTACCGGGGTACTGATGACGCGCCCCGGCCGCCAGCAGACGATGGCGCGGTAAGCCATGAACACCATCGGCCGCGTTATGCGGGCAGCCGGCACTGCGGCGGCGGTGCGGTCGCGGCAAGCCGCGCCGAGGGCGGGGAGCGTGTGATGGACAGACGACGGTCACGCTGGTACCGGCGGCCGGTCTCGGCCGCGCTGGGCGCGGTCCTGGTCGGCGGAATGCTGGCCATGGCACCTGCCGCGGCCTCAGCCCGCCCCCCAGGCCTGGCAACGCCGGGCGCGGCCCTGGTGACGATCGTGGCGCCGGCCGCTCAGGCGACGGTGACCGCTGCCACCGTGCCCGTGGTGCTGCGACTGCACGGCGGCGCCCGCGCCTCGACGCTGCGGCTGAACGTCAATGGCACCGACGTGACCAAGGCGCTGAGCGCGGCCGGTCACCACGAGTGGACCGCCACCTTGACCGGTGACCTTGGCCTGCAGCACGGCGCGAACGAGCTCACCGCGGCCGTCTCGGGCCCGCACAAGGCGACCGGCACCGCGGTCGAGTTCTTCACCTGGGATTTCGGGCTGCATGGTGCAACCCTGCCGCCCCATTTGGCGTTTCAGAGCCGGATGGTCACGGCCACGCCGCCAGAGCCCGGCGATCACTTCGCGGTGACCGTGGGCGCAACGTCGTACCCGGCCCCTGCCGGGCAGGTGTGGCCCTGCGCGACCGGCGTCTGGCTGCTCGTGCTCGACCGCAGCGGCGTCAACATGGTGTCGAGCACCTCGTATCCGCTGTGTTCCAGCGGCAACCTCAGCACCGTCACGAACGCGCTCAAGGCGATCACGAACGCCGACTTCGTCGTCGTCAACAGCCTGCACCACGACGGCAGCGCCGCGGGCCCGGCGCTGAAGCTCGGCAGCGCGATGGCGCTCATCGGCGCGGTGAAAGCCGAGTTCGACGCGGTGGACCTCAACAAGATCCAGTTCTCGGCCCTAGGGATTCCCGGGCTTCCCGCCGGCCAGGCGTCCACCGTCGGCGGCGACGACGCCGGGGCGCAATCAGGCCAGCCGAGCCCGATCAGCATCAGCGGGATATTCGAGCACGATGCCAACCAGAACTTCACCCTGGTCCACCGCGACTACGCGACGTTCGGCGTCAGCGACGACGGCGTGTTCACCGTCCAGGCCCCGGCCCCGGCGCCGCCAGCGGTGTACCCGGTGCCGGCCAGCGTGCACCCGGGATTCGCCGGCGGCTTGCACGTGCTGGTCCTGGACCGGCACACCCTGGCGCCGGTGTGGGACCGGCTGTATGAGACCAACGGCGCCGACGGCAACGCAGAGCGGCAACGGCTCGCCGGGGCCATGGCTGCCCTGGGAGAAGGCGACCTGGTGTTCGTCGCGTCCGTGGGCGCCGGACCCGGCGCGAGCGCCCCCGTCCCGGTCAGTGCGCCCGGCGCGGCCTGCACCAACGACCTGCAGGTAGTGACCTGCACCTACAAGCAGGTGGGCGCGCAGCAGACCTTCCAGATCCCGGCCGGAGTCCAGACTCTGCGCATCGAGGCGGCCGGCGCGAAGAGCGGCTCCGGGACCGGGGGCGGGCACTCCAACCACGGGGAGGACGTCCTGGGCGACATCGCGGTCGGGCCGGACGCGCCGGCCGGGCTGCACTCCGGAGACACGCTCGCCATCCGCGTGGGCGGGAACGGCAGCGACGGCGCGTCCGGCCTCGGCGGGTTCAACGGCGGCGGCACGGGCGGGGGCGGCGGCTGCAACAGCGGGGGCGGCGGCGGCGGGGCGTCGGATGTCCGGCTGGACACCCCGGCGCACCCGGCGGACCTGGCTTCGCGGATCATCGTGGCCGGCGGCGCCGGCGGCGGCGGCGGCGGCAACTGCGACATCTTCGGCGGCAACGGCGGCGCCGGCGGTGCCGCGGGTGAGCCGGGCGGGGCCGGGCAAAGCGGCGGCGAGGCCGGCGGTGGAGCCGGTACCGGCACCGCCGGGGGAGCCCCCGGGCCGGGCGGCACGGCAGGATCGGCCGGCGCTGGCGGCGCGGGTAGTGACGCCGCGCTCTTTGACGAGAACGGCGGCGGTGGCGGCGGTGGCGGCGGCGGCCTGTTCGGCGGTGGCGGCGGTGGGTCGCTCAGCTTCGGCGGCAAGGCCGGCGGCGGCGGCGGCGGCGGCAGCAGCCTGGTGCCGCCCGGTGGCACGAGCCAGGTGGACCCCGATATCGTCGCGAAGATCGTCATCAGCTTCGCCTCGCCGGGGCCGGCGCTGGCCGACATCCTCCGGCCGTTCGGCGCGACCCCCGACATCGTCACCGGCCTCGCCACCCAGCCCCGGTACGCGCTGGTCGGCGCGCGCGCCCCGAATCCCGCGTTCCACCTGGACGCCCCGGACCCGGCGGAGGCCAGCACGTTGATCAACAGCGGGGAGACCGGGGCGCTGGAGGGCGTGCTCCAGCGCGGCACCCGCGGCCAGTGGTACCAGGTCGGCAACTGGAACGCGCCGGCGGTGTTCAGCGTCGGCGGCCAGAAGCAGCCACTCACGCACATCAACCTCGGGCTGTACCAGGCACTGTCCCAGGCGCCGACAGCGTGGCCGGTGCCGGACGGAACCAACCCCGGCGACGACCAGAAAGCGCTGGGCTACCTCAGCGAGAAGATCTGCGCCTGCACGAATATCCGCGACCAGTACGACGCGAACTCCAACACCATCGGTATCTGGCGCGGCGACGCCGACCGGGCGGGCGGGGGGGTGCCGTACGCCGGCGGCCAGGGTTTCACGCAGGACGAGTTCAACGCGATGGAGGACCAGGTTCACACCGAACTCACCGATGTCCTGGCGGCCGACGGGCTGGAAACCGAGATGGCCATGCTGCTGAGTAACCAGCAGCACATGTTGCAGCCGGAACTGGACGCCGCCTACACGGCCGTCAAGAACGCGACGGAGGCCGACGACAACAGCGCGGTGTTCTCCAACATTGCGCTGTTCCTGTCCACCCTCAGCGCGTTCGGCGTCTTCGTGCCGACCTCTGCTGAAGTGGTCGGCGTCATGGCCGCCGGCCTGTTCGACGCCGCGCAGGCCTCCACCGACCCGAACGGCGCACTCGACGACGCGCTGGCCACCACCGTGCGGGACCTCGAAAAGCAGGGCATCGACACGTTCGTCGGGTCGCTCGAAGGCATAACCCAGGAGTTCGACTACATCTTCAGCGACTGGGGCAGGCTGCAACTGGTCGCCGACGGAATGCTCCACGACACTGGCGAGTGGGACATCACCGACCCCGCCGCATTGGTGCAGGCCCTGGGCACCACCATGCAGCTCAGCTACTACCGGCGGCTCGCCCCCATCGGCTGGGAGACCCGGGAGACCCGCGGCCTGGCCAGCGACAACGCCGCCGCCTGGTGCGTAGGGTCGGAGTCGGACTGCCCCTACCTGAACTACCCGGCGGAGAGCTTTGACGCATACCCGATCCCGAACCAGGCCAACGCGCAGGCATCGCCGCTCTACGACATGAAGACCATCGCCAGGATCCCCTTCCCGAAGCAGGGCACCATCGGGGTCCCCACCCCCTTCCCGCACAGCCTGCTCGCCGCGATGACAGCCGACGGCCTCTACCGCGGCCAGATGTACCAGCGGTGGGACTTCTCCCGGCTCAACTGCTCGCTCGTCAACCCCTACAACTGCTGACCCTGAGGCCCGGCCCCGCCCTCGGGGTGGCCGGGCCGGCCCCTTTTAGGGACGGCTTTGTCCGGAATATAATGCCCCATTACTCGATCGGATGATCCTGCGCTCACAGGCACCTTCGGGGCCGGGGGACTGTGGCCGCTGGTGGGGCGGGACGAGGAGCTGGCCGTGGTGGCCGGCCGCCTCGGTGTTCGCCGTCCTGGGTCGGTGGTGATCGCGGGCGGCGCGGGCGTGGGCAAGAGCCGCCTGCTGGCGGCGGCGGCGGACGCGGCGCGGGCGGGCGGCACGGCGGTGCTGCCGCCGGTGCTGGCCACCCGGGCGGCGGCGTCGATCCCGTTCGGCGCGTTCGCCGACCTGGTCCCGGACAGCGTGGCGGCGCTGTCCGGTCCTGGGCTGCTGCGCGCGGCTGCCGCCGCGCTGCGCGCCCGCGGCCGTGGTGACGGGCCGCCGGTGCTGGTCGTCGACGACGCGCACCTGCTGGATGCGGGCTCGGCCGCGCTGGTGCTGAACCTGGCGGCCAGCGGCGGGGCGGTGGTGGCGGCCGCGGTGCGCTCGGGGGAAAAGTGCCCGGATGCGATCACCGCGCTGTGGAAGGATCACGGTGCGCTGCGGCTGGACCTGCAGCCGCTGGCCGCGGCGGAGGTGGCCGGGCTGCTGGCGGCGGTGCTGCCGGGCGGGCACGTGGCGGCCCGGCTGGCCCGGTGGGTGGCCGGGCGCAGCGGCGGCAACCCGCTGTACTGCCGGGAGCTGGTGACCGCCGCGGTGGCCGCGGGCAGCATCACGCAGGCGGGCGGGCTGTGGCAGCTGGCCGGGCCGGCGGTGCTCAGCCCCCGGCTGGCCGAGCTGTTGCACGAGCGGCTGGGGGAGCTGTCGGCGGCCGAGCGGGAGGCGCTGGAGCTGACCGTGCTGGCCGAGCCGGCCGACCTGCCGCTGCTGGAACGGCTCGCCGGGCCCGGGCCGCTGGCGGCGCTCGAGCGGCGGCGGCTGATCGCGGTGGACGCCGGAGCACCGCCGCGGGTGCGGCTGGGCCACCCGCTGTACGGCGAGGTGATCCGCCAGGACCTGGGCGCGGTGCGGCGGCGGCAGCTCGGCGCGGTGCTGGCCGACGCGCTGGAAGAACGCGGCGACGCCGGCCCGCGGTCGCTGCTGCGCATCGCTACCTGGCGGCTGGACGCCGCCACGGCGCGGCCCGGGCTGCTCACCCGGGCGGCCTACGCGGCCAGCACGCTGTCCGACCAGGAGCTGGCGGTGCGGCTGGCCACGGCGGCCCTGGGGCTGGGCGGCGGGGTCGGCGCGGCACTGGCCCTGGCCCGGGCGCAGGCGCGGCGCAACGATTTCGCCGCCGCGGACGCGGCGCTGGCGCCATGGGAGGGCCGGGCCGGATCGCAGGCCCAGGCCATGGAGTACATCACCGAGCGAGTGCCGCTGCTGCGCTGGGGGCTGAGCCGCCCGCCGGCCGCCGACGCCCTGCTGGAGCGGGCAAGTGCCTGGTACCCCTCCCGGAGCTGGCGGCAGTTCCTGCAGGCCTGGGCGGTCGAGCTGCACCAGGACTCGGGCCGGCTGGACGAGGCCGCCCGCCTTGGCCAGGACCTGCTCGGCCAGCCCGGCCTGGCGCCCGAGCCGCTGCTCCTTGCCGCCTACGCCGCCTCAATCGCGCTGCTGTTCACCGGGCGCACCGCCGCGGCCAGCCGGGTGGTCGATGACTCGTTCGCGCTGGCGCGGCGGCTGGGACCGGAGCTGCGCGAGTACGCCTGGGCGGTGCTGGCCATGTGGGTGGGGGTGCGGCTGGAGGCCGGCCGGGACGCCGCGGCGGTCGAACCGCTCGCCCGGCAGGCCTGCCAGTATGCGCTCGACCATGATGACACCGAACTGCTCGGCCTGGCCGGGATCGTCGTCGGCCGGATCCTGCTCTGCCAGGGCAATCTCGACGCCGCCCGGGCGAGCCTGACCGACGCCGCCGCCAGCCTGGCCGACTGCGATCCCCGGCACCTGCTGGGGAACTGCCTGGCGATGCTGGCCCAGGCCGAGGCGCAGTGCGCCAGCCCTGCCGCCGCACGGGCGGCGCTGGCCCGGGCCGAGGCGAACCACCCGGTGCTGCAGGCCACGCACTGGCTGTCCCGGCGGGAGTACGCCCGGGCCCGCGCCTGGGTGACGGCGGCGGCCGGTGACCCCGCCACCGCGCAGCGGCTGGCGCTGGACGCGGCCGCCGCCAGCGGGCAGTTCCTGCTCACCGAGATCACCTTCTGCCACGACGCGCTGCGCCTGGGTCATCCGGCCGCGGCCCTGGCCGGCCGGCTCACCGGCCTGGCGGGCCGCACCGACGCCGAGCTTCCCCGCGCCATGGCCGCGCACGCCCGCGCGATGGGGGCCGGCGACCCGGCCGCGCTGGAGGCGGCCGCCGGTGGGTTCACCGCCGCCGGGGCCTGCCTGCTGGCCGCCGAGGCACAGGCCGACGCCGCCCGCGCCTACGCCGCGCGCGGGAACACCGAAGGCGCCCGGCACGCGGCCGCCCGCGCCCGGCGGCTCGCCGCCGCCTGCCCAGGCGCCCGCACCCCGCTCATGCAGGAACCGGCGGTGCCGGTCCTCACCCCCCGCGAGCACCAGGTCGCACGGCTTGCCGCCCAGGGGCTGACCAGCGACCAGATCGCCCGGCAGTTGGTGATCTCGGTCCGCACCGCCGAATCGCACCTCTACCACGCCTTCCGCAAGCTCGGCGTGCACACCCGCGACGAGCTTCAGGCACTGCTGGACGGGGGCTCCCGGCCGGGCCCGCCGGCATCCGGCGCGCCGCCGTAGACCGGGGCCGGCCCCCGGGGTGCCCCGGCGCTGTGATCGCGAGCGGCGCTTCCGCTCCCGGTCCTGCCCCGGCACGGATACCATCCGAAACGGCACGGCAGCCGACCGGCGCGTGCTGCTGGCGCGCAGCCGGGTACGCTGCGGCACAACGAGCACGGGCGCATAGCTCAGGGGTAGAGCACCCGCCTTACAAGCGGGAGGCCGGCGGTTCGAAACCACCTGCGCCCACCGGGCACGCACACCGCCGTACCGGGCAGCGCGGCCAGGTCCCGCCGCCGCGGGGATGGTCGCCTGGAGCGCAACCGCGCTAGGCTTCGCATGATCGCGGTCATGGGGACCGATTTCACCGCATCGCGGTCACCGGGAGCGGCAGTGATGGCAGGGCTCGGCGGCGAGGGACAAGCGGGCCAGGCGGTCCGCGGTCACATGCGGGCGTCGCACGCCGACCGCGAGCAGGTGGTCGGCAAGCTCCAGGCCGCATTCGTGCAGGGCCGACTGACCAAGGATGAGCTGGACGAGCGGGCCGGCCAGGCGCTCGCCTCGCGGACCTACGCGGAGCTGGCGGCGGTGACCGCCGACATCCCCGCCGGCGTAGCCGAGGGCCGGCCGCCGGGGCCCGCCCGGGCAGCGGCGCGGCGGCCGGGGCAACCGAACGTCAGGTCCGGTACCCGCGCGAGCGTAGCGACCGCCGCGATCGCCGCATTGCTGTGCGCGGCCTTCATCCTTACCGGCAGCATCACGGTGCTCCTGGTGGCCGGCGGGGCCTTCGCGACCTCTTTCGTGGCCTCGTTCCTGACCGCGACCCAGATGCTCGGCTCGTGGCTCGACAACCGCTCCCGCCGCCAGCCGCCGCCGCCCCCCGCGGCCGGGCAGCTTCCGCAGGCCGGCTAGGCGCCGGCAACCCAGCGGCTGCCCGGCTTGGCCGCTCGCCTTGCCTAGCCCTTGCCCTGGCTCAGCCCTTGCCCCGCGGATGGGGGTGAGCGACGATCGGGTTATCACCCGTCCGCGAGCAAGGGATGCTGGATGATCCCCCGGTGGCAGCACGATGCTGGCTGCCGCCCGCCCCCGGGGCGCTGGTAAGCCGCGATTTCCAGCGCAACAAGGGGGCAGCCATGACCGGGACAATGCAGGAACCGGCCGCCTTCCTGTCCGCGTATCCCGGTTACCGGGACACGGCGCTGCTCGACCGGCTGCGCGCGAGCGACTACTCCTACCTGGACAGCGGCGGGCACGTCTACCTCGACTACACCGGCGCGGGACTGCCGGCCCGGGCGCAGTTGCGCACGCATGCCGAGCGGATGCGCGGCGGCTGCTTCGGGAACCCGCATTCGGCGAACCCGACCTCGGCCGCGTCCACGGAACTCGTCGAGCGGGCGCGGCTCGCGGTGCTGGCGCACTTCAGTGCGCCGCCGCAGGAGTACGTGGCCATCTTCACCCCGAACGCCACCGGCGCGTGCCGGCTGGTCGGGGAGGCGTACCCGTTCGGCCCGCGGGCCCGGCTGGTCCTGACCTTCGACAATCACAACTCGGTCAACGGCATCCGGGAGTTCGCCCGGTCGCGCGGCGCGGTCACGCAGTACGTGCCATTCACCTCCGCGGATCTGCGGGTTGGCGATGACGCGATCCGCCAGGCCCTGGCCGGGCCGGGGCCGGGCCGGCTGGGCGCGCCGTGGCGGGTCGCGCGCTGCGGGGTGGCGCCGTGGGCGGGCCGGGGATCGCGCGCCCAGCGGCAGCGGTCGCTGGCTCCGGCGGGGGACGGGGACGCGGGCCGGCCGGCGCCCGTGCCGCCCGGGCCCGCCGGGCGGCGGCGGGGACTGTTCGCCTATCCGGCGCAGAGCAACTTCAGCGGCGTGCAGCATTCGCTGGAGTGGATCCGGATCGCCCACGAGCATGGCTATGACGTCCTGCTGGACGCGGCGGCGTACGTGCCGACCAACCGGCTGGACCTGTCGGTGGTCAAGCCCGATTTCGTGCCGGTCAGCTGGTACAAGGTATTCGGCTACCCGACCGGCGTCGGCTGCCTGATCGCGCGGCGGGAGGCGCTGGCGCGGCTGTGGCGCCCCTGGTTCGCCGGCGGGTCGATCAACGTGGCCAGCGTCCAGGGTGACTGGCACACGCTGGCCGCGGACGAGGCCCGGTTCGAGGACGGCACGGTCAGCTTCCTGCAGATACCCGATCTGGAGACCGGGCTGTCCTGGGTCAACGGCATCGGGATGGACATGATCCACCAGCGGGTGCTGTGCCTGACCGGCTGGCTGATCGGCCGGCTCGCCGGCCTGCGCCATGGCAACGGCGCGCCGATGGTGCAGATATACGGGCCCGCCGATACCCGCGACCGCGGCGGCACCGTGGCGTTCAACCTGCTGGACCCGGGGGGGCGCGTCGTGGACGAGCGCGCGGTCACCCAGGCGACCGCCGCTGCCGGGATCTCGATCCGCACCGGATGCTTCTGCAACCCGGGCGCCGGCGAGGGAGCGTTCCGGCTCACCAGGGCAGACTGGCGCATGGCCCTGCGGAGGCAGGCCCGTACGCTGGATGAGTACGTCGACCTTCTCGGCCTGCCCAGCGGCGGGGCGCTCCGCGCATCGATGGGCCTGGCATCCAACCTCGGCGACGTGGAGCGCTTTCTGGCATTCGTGGAGACGACCTACCGGGACCGGGTGATCGAGGCCGCGGGCCTCGCGCCCCGCGTGGGCTGTTAGCCGCCGAGTGCCTGTGCCCACGCCATCCGGACGCTCCGCCGGCGGGGCCGTGGTGGCGCAGGGACCTGACTCGGCACGGCGCCTGCTCGGTGTCTTCGCCCATCCCGACGACGAGGTGTTCTGCGCCGGCGGCACGATGGCCCGGGTGGTGCAGGCGGGCGCCGAGGTGATGATCGTCTCGGCCACCCGCGGCGAGCGGGGACAGATCCGTGACGCCACGGCCGCGACCCGGGGGTCCCTTGGCGCGGTCCGGGAAGGCGAGCTGTGCGCCGCCGCGGCCGAGCTCGGCGTGCAGCACGTGCAGGTGCTGGACTACCCGGACGGCACCCTGGCGCAGCACCGGTCCGCGCTGGGCGCGGCGCTCGCCGGCATCATGCGGCGGTTCGGCCCGGACACCGTGGTCACCTTCGGCGCCGACGGCGGGTACGGCCACCCGGACCACATGGCGATCTCCGGGCTGACCACCGAGGCTTTCGGGGCGCTCGCCCGCGACCACGACCGGGGGCAGCGGCTCTACCACGCCGTCTTCCCGCCCCGCCACACCTCCATGGCCGAGGAGCTGGCGCACTGGATCGCCGGCTCGGGGCAGCGCGCCACCGATCCCGCCGCGCTGCACGCGATCGCCCTGTTCACCGGCGAGTCGGCCACCATGCGGCTGGCCCGCGACGAGGTGCGGGTGGAATGGTTCCCCCCGGGTGTCTACGTGATCGAGCAGGGTGAGCCCGCGGACGCGCTGTACCTGATCCTCAACGGGACCGCCGATGCCCTGCTGGAGCAGCCCGGCGGCCGGCTTACCCCGCTGAGCCGGATGCGGGCGGGTGACTTCTTCGGCGAGCTTGGCCTGGTGGCCGGCCAGCGCACCGCGCACGTGGTGGCCCGGGAGAGCCTCACCTGCCTGGTGCTGTCCCGCACGCCGGTACGGCCGTACGCCGGGCGCGGCGTCGGCGCCAGCGGCGCTGCCGACGTCCCGGCCGCCGCCGCGCCGCCGGGGACCTGCGCCGTGGACGTGACCGCCACCCTGCACCGTAAGCTCCAGGCGCTGGCGCGGCACCGCACCCAGTACCCGATCGTCCCGTCGATGCTGCCGCACAGCATGCTGCGGCAACTGCTCGGCACCGAGTTCTTCCGCCGCGTCCCCGGCGGTGACTACTGAGGCTGCAGCGGAGGGAGCAGCTGGTCGATGAGGATCCCGCTCAGCCATCGCTCGTAGCGCTCGGGGCGCCAGCCGCGGTCGCCGGTGAGCAGCCGGTAGACCTCGGGAGACATGAGCGCGTGGATGATGTCCGCGGCCTCGCGCTCGCGCAGGCCCGGCCGCAGGGCGCCGGCCCGGGCGAGGACCCGGGCGATCTGCGCCTGGCCCCGTTGCCGGTGCCGCGCCTGCCCGGCGAGCAGGGCGGCCGCGTCCGGGTCGGAGCCCGCCGCGCTCACCAGGATCCGGTAGACGGGCTCGGTCCGGGACATGATGCGGCGGGTGATGCCGGCGAAGCCCGCCAGCTGGTTCCTCGGGTCCGGATCGTCAAGGAGCGCGCGGACGTGCGGCCGGTCCGCCAGGGGGGCGGCCTCGTCGTCTCCGGCTATGGAGACGTCCAGCAGTGCCTTGAGGATCCCGAGCTTGGCCGAGAAGAGCCGGTAGATCGTGGCGGCCGGGACCCCGGACCCGTCGCTGATCGCCTCGACCGTGGTTGCGGCGTAGCCGCGCTCGGTGAACAGGGCCCGCGCGGCGGTCACGACCGCGGCGCGGGCCAGGCGGGTCCGTGCCTGGCCGCCCGGGCCGCCGGGCGGCCCGCCGTGCTCGGCAACGGTTGCCATAGAGTGAAAGTATCACTCTCATTTCAAGAGTGCTACTCTCAAAGCGAGAGCCTGGGTGCCCGGCGCGCGGCTCTCCCGGGAGGCAGTGATGCGCAGGTCGGCGGCGGCAGCCGTCAGCGTCGCGTGGGGCGTGGCACTCGGGGGAACGTTCGCCTGCCTGCTGCCGTACCTGCTGGGCGACTGGCACTTCCACCGGCCCCTGCCGTTCTGGGCGGCGGCCCAGGTCGCGGGCGGCCTGCTGATCTGCGCGGGCCTGGTCCCGCTCGTCGAGTCGTTCGCCGAGTTCATCAAGGCTGACGGCACTCCCGTGCCGGTGGCGTCGCCGCCGCGCCTGGTGGTGAGCGGGTCCTACCGCTACGTGCGCAATCCCATCTACGTCGGCTTCGTGGCCGTCCTGCTGGGCCAGGCGCTCCTGTTCGGCTCGCGGGGCCTGCTGGTGTACACGGCGGTGGCCTGGTGCGTCGGCGCGGCCGCCGTCCGCTTCTATGAGGAGCCGGTCCTGGCCCGCAAGTTCGGCGCCGGGTACCAGGCTTACCGCCGCGCCGTGCGGGCCTGGATCCCCCGGCTCCATCCCTGGACCCCGGGCGAGCCGGCCACCCCAGCCGGGCCAGCCCCGCGACAGCCCGAAGAGCCGCGACGGCAATGAGTCAGAAATATCTTCCCGTTCCTGGGCGGCGCGGGGCGCGGGCCCGGCTGTCAGTGGCGTCTCCTACGCTCTGGGCTGGAGCCCGCGCGTGGAGAGGTGAGCTGTGCCGCTCAAGGTGGGTGAGATACTGAGGCTTATTGAGGCCGACGGCTGGTACCTGGTCGCGACCAGGGGTAGTCATCGGCAGTACAAGCACCCATACAAGCCGGGGCGGGTGACGGTCGCCGGAAAGTCAAGTGCTGTCTTACCGGCGGGCACAGAGCGAAGCATCCTGAGACAGGCAGGGCTGCAGCGGAGGTCCCCATGACCAGCTACGCGGTCGTCATTGAGCGCGCCGAAGACGGCGGGTACGGCGCCTGGTGCCCCGACCTGCCTGGCGTTGTGGCGCTGGCAGGCACCGAAGCCGAACTCCTGGATCAAATGCGGACGGCGATCGAGTTGCATCTGGCCGGGTTGCGGGCGGACGGCCTGCCCATCCCGCAGCCAGCGACCGTGGCCGCGACGGTCATCACCCTCGACGCTGCCTAATGCGCATCCTGCTGCAGCTGTACCACCTGGTGAAACTCGTTACTCCGACGGCGCGGGCAGCCGTCGTACGATTACTCTCGCGCTGCCCACGCCACCGTGCGACAGACCGTGCGGTGACCCGGGCGGTGCGGAGGGGGTGCCCATGGCCGGGATGTTGTGGCTGGATGAGTGCACCGAGGAGCACGCCGGGCTGATCGGCGGCAAGGCGGTCGGGCTGGGCTCCCTCCAGCGGGAGGGCCTGCGGGTCCCGCCCGGGTTCGTGGTCTCCACCGAGCTGTACCGCCAGGCGGTGGCGGGCTGGGGCCTGCGCGACCAGGTTGCCTCGATCCTCGCCACGGCCACCAGCGTCGCCGCGATCGAGACCGCGTCGGCGCGGATCCGCCGGCTGTTCGAGGAGCATCGCCCCGGCCGCGGCGATCTGGCCGGCCAGCTCACCGCCGGCTATGAGCGGCTCGGCGGCGGCGAGCCGGTCCCGGTGGCGGTCCGGTCGAGTTCGGTCGGCGAGGACAGCGCCGAGGCGTCGTTCGCCGGGCAGCAGGACACCTACCTGTGGGTCCGGGGCGCGGACCAGGTCGCCCGGGCGGTGGTCCGCTGCTGGGGCAGCCTGTTCACGCCGCAGGCGATCAGCTATCGCGCGCACCTGGGGATCCCCCTGGAGGATGTCGCCATGGGCGTCGTCGTGCAGCGGATGGTGCCCGCCGCGGTGGCAGGCGTGATGATCACCCTGGACCCGGTGAACGGCGACCGGTCCCAGGTCTCGATCGAGGCCTGCTACGGCCTCGGGGCCGCGGTTGCCAACGGCGAGGTGAACCCGGACCGGTTCGCCGTCGACAAGGTGACGCGAGAGCTCCGTTCCGCGGTGCTCGGGCAGAAGGCGCTCGCCTACCGGTTCGACTCGCGCGCGGGCGAGGTGCGGCTGTGCGACGTGCCCGCGGCCGAGCGTGCGGTGCCGTGCCTGGCCGAGGACGAGATCGTGGCGCTCGCGCACCTCGGCACACGGGTCGAGGAGTCGCAAGGCTGCGCCCAGGACATCGAATGGGCGATGGACGGCCGGCGCGAACTGTTCCTGCTCCAGCAGCGCCCCGAGACCGTATGGGCACGCAAGCCCCGGCGGCCCCGGGTGCCCCCCGGCTCCGACGTCATGACCCGGCTGGTGGACTCGATGATGACGCCCCTGCAGCTCGCGGCCGAGGCGTCATGACCCGGGGAGCACGGAGGTGACCGCGCGGTTCGCCCGCCCGGACGAGGTGGCCACCCCCGCCGGGGCCGAGGGCTGGGACCGGATGTACCCGTACTACCTGCAGTTCTCCGCGGAGAACCGGGATTACGAGGACTCCGTGCTCTGGTTCCGCGACAGCATGCATCATCCGGAGGTCGAGCCCCCGTTCGACACGATCAGCCACGAATGCTGGCGCATCGCCCTCGGCCAGTACAACACCCGGGTCTTCGCGGTCCCGCCCGCGTTCGGGATCGATCAGCGGATCCTCAATGGGTACGTCTACATCAGCCCCGTGCCGGCCTCCCCGCAGGAGTGGATCCACCAGCGCCGGGCCGCGTTCATCAAGCGCGCTGGCTATTACTACCGGAACTGGGATCACCTGTTCGGGCAGTGGAAGGCCAAGATGCGGGGGCTGATCGAGGAGCTCCAGGCACTGGAGGTGCCCCGCCTGCCGTGCCTGGAGGACGACCGCGTCGTCACGCAGGCACTCGGTGTCTCCAGCGGGCACCGGCTGCTGGCCGCCTACGAGGCGACCATCGAGATGATATTCCGGGCCTGGCAGTATCACTTCGAGATGCTCAATCTCGGTTATGCCGCCTATTTCAACTTTTTTACCTCGTGCCGCCGGTGGTTTCCCGGTATCAAAGACGACACCATGGCGCAGATGGTCGCGGGCTCGGATATCTTGCTCTGCCGGCCGGACGACGAGCTGAAACGGCTCGCGCACCTCGCGATGGAACTCGGCGTGGCCCACCGGCTGCGCGCCGCCGAGACCCCGGAGACGATCACCCGGTCACTGGCCGGCGACCCGCAGGGCCGCCAGTGGCTCGAGGCGTTCGAGGCGGCCCGGGATCCGTGGTTCCACTTCTCCTCCGGGGCGGGCTTCTACCACCACGACCGGTCGTGGCTCGACGACCTCACGCTGCCGTGGTCCGGGCTGACCGGATACCTGGACAAGCTCGAGGCCGGCCAGAGCCTGGACCGCCCGAAGCGGCAGATCGCCGAGCGGCGCGACCGCCTGGTGGCGGGGTACCGCAGGCTGCTCGACACCGACGAGGACCGGGCCGCGTTCGACGAGGATCTCGGCCTGGCCCAGACGGTCGCCCCGTACATCGAGGACCACAACTTCTACGTGGAGCACTGGTTCCACACCACCTTCTGGGGCAAGGTCCGGGTGTTCGGCGACCGCCTGGTCGCCGGCGGGTTCCTCGGCGATCGCGAGGACGTGTTCATGCTCAACCGCTGGGAGGTCGGCCAGGCGCTGTATGAGATGGTCGCCGCCTGGGCGGTGGGCGCGCCGGTGCGGGGCCCGAAGTACTGGCCGGGCGTGATCCCCGAGCGCAAGCGGATCCTCGGCGTGCTGCGGGAATGGCGGCCGCCCGAGGCGCTCGGCCCGGTGCCCGCCCAGATAACCGAGCCGTTCACGGTGATGCTCTGGGGCATCACCACCGAGCGGGTCCAGGCGTGGCTGTCCGCCGGCGACGAGGACGGCACGGTGGTGCGCGGCGTGGCGGGCTCGCCCGGCGTGGCCGAGGGCCCGGCCCGGGTGATCAGCTCAACGGCGCAGCTCAGCGAGATCGAGCCGGGCGAGATCCTGGTGTGCCCGATCACCGCGCCCGCGTGGGGGCCGATCTTCAGCAAGATAGCGGCCGCGGTCTCCGACATCGGCGGGGTGATGAGCCACGCGGCCATCGTCAGCCGCGAGTATGGCCTGCCTGCCGTGGTCGGCACCGGCACGGGAACCCGCGCGATCGAGACCGGCGACCGGATCCGGGTCGACGGCGGTGCGGGCACGATCACGATCCTGGAACGCGCCCGGGACAGGGGCTAGCCGTAGTAGCGGAAGACCAGGTCGGCAACGCAGCAGGGCTTGTCCTGTCCCTCGACCTCGTACTCCAGGTGGTAGACGACCTGGATCCCGTCGGTGATGTCCGTTGCCTCGGCGAGCGAGGCGTGCATGCGCAGGCGCGAGCCCACCGGCGCGGGCGCGGGGAACCGCACCTTGTTCAGCCCGTAGTTGATGATCACATTGACTTCCTCCACCCGGAAGATGTGATCGAGCAGGTCGGTGGACAGGCTGAGGGTCAGGAACCCGTGCGCCACGGTCCGGCCGAACGGACCGGCCTTGGCCCGCTCGGGATCGACGTGGATCCACTGCCGGTCACCGGTGAGCTCGGCGAAGGCCGTCACCGTGTCCTGATCGACCGTGACCCAGTCGCTCACGCCCAGGGAGGATCCGGCCCGCTCGCGGAGTTCCTTCACGCCACGGATGACATAGGGGCTCATCGTTCCACCTTCCACCGGCCCGGCGCGGGCGCCGGGTGTCCGCGCGAACAGGCAGGCCAGTGTCTCAGACGTTCTTGCCCAGGGGGAAGGGGGAGAATTCCGCGGGGCGCGGTGGCCGATGCGGGCGGACAGGGCGGTGCGGTGGCCGCCGGGCCGCGGTGGGCGGCGGGCGGCGGGTCAGGCCGGCGGCCCGATCGCGCGCGCGCCCGCCTCGGCGACGGCCCGGTCCTGCTCGGCGCTTCCCCCGGAGATCCCCACCGCCCCGATGAGCGTGCCCTCGGCGTGTACCGGGACCCCGCCGCCGAAGACGATCAGCCGGTCCGTCTTCACGATGCCGTGCAGCAGCGGCGGCTCCTCGGCGATCATGTTCCACCACTCGTGCGTCGGGACGCCGGCGAAGGCGGCCACGCTGTACGCCTTGTCCTGGGCTAGCTGCGCCGACAGCAGCGGCGCGCCGTCCATGCGGGCGAACGTCACCAGGTGGCCCGCCCGGCCGGCGACCGCGATGCAGACCGGCACGCCGAGCGACCGGGCGTGCTGCGCCGCGGCGTCGAGCACCGCGCGGGCCGCCTCGAACGTGATCGTCGGCTCGGTGGTGAAGTACTGCACCGGCTCCTCCCGTCACCGCCCGGCCCGGCGGGGCGCCGCCCGCGGAACTGGCCCGCGGTACCTGGCGCCCCGCCCGGAGCCGTGCCAGCATACCGGCATGCGTTCCACGCAGCGGGACATGCCCGCCAGGTCGGTGGTGGAACGCGCGTTCCGGCTCCTCGGCGCCTTCGGCCCGGCCGACCGGACGCTCGGCCTGGCGGAGATGGGCCGCCGCACCGGTATCCCGAAGGCGACCGTGCACCGGCTGGTGCACGAGCTGGCCGGGCTGGGCGTGCTGGAGGGAGAGGGCGGCGCCTACCGGCTCGGGCTGCGGATGTTCGAGCTCGGCCAGCTCGTTCCCCTGCAGCGGGATCTCCGCGAGGCGGCGCTGCCGTTCATGGAGGACCTCTTCGAGGCCACGCATGAGATCGTCCATCTCGCCGTGCTCGACGGCACCGACGTGCTCTACATCGACAAGATCTCCGGGCACCGCCGGGTGGCGGTCAGCTCGCGGGTCGGCGGGCGGCTGCCCGCGCACTGCACCGCGGTCGGGAAGGCGATCCTCGCGGTGGCCCCGCCGGCGGCCCTCGACGCCGTCCTGGCCGCGGGCCTGACCCCGCGCACGGCCTGCACCATCACCTCCCCGGGTGCCCTGCGGCGGCAGCTGGCGACCGCCGCGCGCACCGGCGTCGCCTACGAGCGGGGTGAGTCTCACCAGGGCGTGACCTGCGCGGCATCCCCCGTCTACGCGTTCGGCCACCACGTCGTGGCGGCGATCTCGATCACCGGGCCGATCGGCCGCCTCCAGCCGGAGCGCTTCGCCCCGGCGGTCCGGGTCGCCGCCCTTGCGCTGAGCCGCCGGCTGGGCAGCCCGCCAGCCCCGCACGGCGGCCCGAGATCGCATGATTCCGCAGGTCAGCGCCGGGCGCCGGGCGCCGGCGGCGCCGCCGGCTGACGTCAAGGGACCTTGGTCCCGACCTGGCCGGGACCTTTGCCCGCGGTCGGGCCGGGACCTTCCTCACTACTTCTGGTTACCGTTCCGTCTGGTGGACCGACGCCTTGTCGCGGGCCGGCCCGAGGCGAAGAATCCCGAATCATGGCCGCTAGCGACGTGGCGGAGGTGGCCGACCGTCTGTGGCGAGCGGAGACCGACCGGTCGCCGATCAGCCCGATCACCGACGCCCATCCGGACCTGGGCATCGAGGATGCCTACGCGATCCAGACCCGCAACATCGACCGGCGGGTCGCGGCCGGCCGGGTGATCCGCGGCCGCAAGGTGGGCCTGACGTCGCGGCCCATGCAGCAGCTACTGGGAGTGTCGGAACCTGACTTCGGGGTGCTGCTGGACGACATGTTCGTCGAGGACGGCGACGAGATCGACCTGGCGGCGCTGCTGCAGCCCCGGGTCGAGGCGGAGATGGCCTTCGTGATCGGCCGGGACCTGGCCGGCCCCGGCGTCACCACCAGCAACGCGCTGGCCGCGATCGCCGGCGTGCTGCCCTCGATCGAGATCGTGGACAGCCGGATCGCCGACTGGAAGATCAAGCTCATCGACACCGTGTCCGACAACGCGTCGTCCGGCAAGCTCGTCGTCGGCGGCAAGCTGACCCCGGTCACCGACTTCGACCTGCGGCTCGGCGGCATGGCGCTGACCAGGAACGGCGAGCTCATCGACACCGGCGCGGGCGCCGCCGCGCTGGGCAACCCGGCCCGGTGCGTGGCCTGGCTGGCGAACAAGCTGGCCGGCTTCGGCGCCTCGCTGCGCCAGGACGACGTCGTGCTCCCCGGCGCGCTGCACCGGATGGTGCCGGTACAGCCCGGCGACGTGTTCCGGGCCGAGTTCGCCTACCTCGGCGCGGTCACCGCCAGGTTCAGCGATGGGGCGGAGGCGCGATGACCGACCCGAGGCCGATCGCCGAGGCGCTGGCCGCGGCCGAGCGGGACCGCAAGGCCATCGCCCCGTTCACCGACGCCGACCCCGGGCTGGACGCCGAGACCGCCTACCGCGCCCAGCGGATGCTCGTCCAGCACCGGCTCGATGGCGGCGAGTGGCGGATCGGCGCGAAGCTCGGCCTCACCAGCCGGGCCAAGCAGGAGGCCATGGGCGTGCATGAGCCGCTCTACGGATGGCTGACCTCCGGCATGGTCGTCCCGCATGGCGAGGCGCTTCCGCTCGGTGAGCTCATCCACCCGCGGGTGGAGCCCGAGGTCGCCTTCCTGATCGGCAAGCAGATCCGGCCGCCCGCCACGATCACCAGCGTGCTGGAGGCCACCGAGGCGGTCTTCGCCGCGATCGACGTGCTGGACTCCCGGTACGAGGACTTCCGGTTCCGGCTGCCCGACGTCATCGCCGACAACGCCAGCGGGAGCCGGTTCGTGCTGGGCCCCCGGGCACTGCCGCCCGGACAGCTCGGTGACCTGCGCCTGCTGGGATGCGTGCTGCGCAGCGGGGGCGATGTGGTGAGCACGGCCGCGGGCGCCGCGGTGATGGGCCACCCGGCCGCCGCCGTGGCCTGGCTGGTGAACCAGCTGGCCGGCGGGGACTGGCAGCTGGAGCCGGGCGCCCTGGTCCTGTCCGGCGGCCTCACCGCCCCGGTGCCGGTGGGCCCGGGGGTGGTCGTGTGCGCCGAGTTCGACGGGCTGGGCGCCATCGAAGTCTACGGCTGACGATAGCGACGCATCACGGCCGCCGATGGCCGGGGAGGAGAGGTCTATGGCCGGATATCAGCTCAAGACGCTGGTGATCGAGCCGAAGCGGAACACCTTCGACTACCTGGTGGAGAGGTTCGGGGACCGGCCCGCGACCAGGTACCAGGAGGGGTCCTACAACGTCCAGGCGATGGGGAACTTCCACTACCGCCCGACCTGGGACCCCGACCACGAGCTGTACGACCCGGATTACTCGGTGCTCAAGCTGACCGACCCCTACGCCTACCGGGACCCGCGGCAGTTCTACTACACCCCGTACGTGTCCCACTCCGCCGACCGGTTCGAGTCGTTCGCGCAGACCCTGAAGTACGTCGAAGACCGCCGGATGCTCGACAAGATGCCGGATAACTGGCACACCATGCTGACCGGGTTCGTGCTGCCGCTGCGCCACTACGAGTCCGGCGCGCAGCTGATCCTGAGCAACGCGAGCAGGTTCGCCTACGGCACGACCGTGGCCCAGCCGGCCGCGTTCGCCGGCTTCGACCGGATCGGCAACGCGCAGATGCTCAGCCTCATCGGCCTGGCGCTGGCCGGGGGCGCGGCGGACACGCTGAGCGAGGCGAAGAAGAACTGGCTCTACTCCGACAAGCTCCAGGGCCTGCGCAGGTTCATCGAGGAGCTGTTCGCCGAGCCGGACTGGGCGGCGGCCGTGGTCGCGCTGGACCTGTGCGATGTCCAGCTCTACCCCATGTTGTTCACCCACACCGACGAGCGCGCGCTGGCCCGCGGCGCCGTCGCGTACAGCCTGTTCGCACGCCACTTGAACGACTGGTTCGAGCACAACCGGACCTGGTACACGGCGCTGCTGAAGGCCTGGTCGGAGGATCCGGAGCACGGCGAGGCGAATCGCAGGGCGCTGAACGACATCGTGAACCGCTGGTTCCCGCAGGTCAGCGCCGCGGTGCACGAGCTGGCCGAGGGCGTCGCCGAGTCGGCCGGGTCCACCACGATGATCGCAGCGGCCGGCCGCGCCGCCGCCGAGGCGGCGGGCGAGCTGGCCAAGTACGGCATCCACGTGACGACACCGCAGGGAGGTGGCGCATGACCGGCACAGGCAAGGTCCGCCGGGTCGGGGTGGACCTGCAGGACTCCGACGACACCCGCTCCCTGGTGGAGGCGATCGAGGCCGACAACCCCGACGTCGAGCTGCTGCACATGCCGGGCCTGGTCAAGGTCACGACCACCGGCGAACTGGTGATCCGCCGGGAGAGCGTGGAGAAGCTGCTGGGCCGGGAGTGGGAGACCCACGAGTTCCAGCTCAGCATCGTCTCCTACTCCGGGAACATCGCCGAGTGGGACGACGACAAGATCGTCATCAAGTGGGAGCACTGAGGAGGGCACGTGGCCAAGCTGTCGATGAGGGAGCGCTACTCGCTGCTGACGCGTGACCTCGACTGGACCCCGACGTACGTCGACCCCAAGATCGTCTACCCGTACACCCGCTACGAGGGCATCAAGATCCACGACTGGGACTCCTGGGAGGACCCGTTCCGGCTCACCGTGGACTCCTACTGCAAGTACCAGGCCGAGAAGGACAAGAAGCTGTACGCGGTCATCGACAGCTTCGCCCAGGGCCAGGGGCACCTGCTGCTCACCGACGCCCGGTACCTGAACGCGGTCAAGCTGTTCCTGCAGGGCGTGACCCCGCTGGAGTACCAGGCGCACCGGCACTTCGGCTTCCTCGCCCGCCACCTGGACGGGCCGGGCCCGCGGTTCGCGGCGCTGTGCCAGAGCATCGACGAGCTGCGCCACACGCAGACCGAGATCCACACGATCAGCCAGTACAACAAGTACTACGGCGGGCTGCACAACTGGTCGCAGATGCACGACCGGGTCTGGTACCTCAGCGTGCCCAAGTCGTTCTTCGACGACGGCCTGTCCGCCGGCCCGTTCGAGTTCCTGACCGCGATCTCGTTCAGCTTCGAGTACTTCCTCACCAACCTGCTGTTCGTGCCGTTCATGAGCGGCGCCAGCTTCAACGGCGACCTGGCCACCATGACGTTCGGCTTCTCCGCGCAGAGCGACGAGAGCCGGCACATGACGCTCGGGCTCGGGGTGCTCAAGTTCATGCTCGAGCAGGACGAGGACAATGTGCCGATCCTGCAGGACTGGATCGACAAGTGGTTCTGGCGCGGGTACCGGCTGCTCAGCCTGGTCGCCGCGATGATGGACTACATGCTCCCGAAGAAGGTGATGAGCTGGAAGGAGGCCTTCGAGCTCTACCTCGAGGAGCAGATGCTCAACGGCCTGTTCCCGGACCTGGAGTACTACGGCATCCGCCCGCCGCGGCACGTCGAGCAGGCGATCACCGAGAAGGAGTACATGAGCCACCAGGTCTACTGGGTGCTCTACAACTTCAGCCACGCGGCCGCGTTCAACACCACGATCCCGACCGCGGAGGAGCTGGACTGGCTGTCGGCCAGCTACCCGGACACCTTCGATCGCTACTACCGGCCGCTGTGGGACCGGGCGCAGCAGATCGCCGACTCCGGCGGGCGGTTCTTCTACGGCGGCCTGCCGATGCTCTGCCAGGTCTGCCAGATCCCGATGGGGTTCACCGAGCCCGGCGACCCGACGACGATCTCCGTCCGCAGCAGCGAGTTCCGCCAGGAGCGGTACAACTTCTGCTCGGACGGCTGTAAGTGGATCTTCGACCGGGAACCGGAGAAGTACGTGCAGGCGTGGCTGCCGGTGCACCAGATCTACCAGGGCAACTGCGGTGGCGCCTCGATCCCGGACGTGCTGGCCTGGTACGGCATGCAGCCCGGCGACGGCGGCGAGTACGGGGCCTCGCCGGACAAGGCGTCCTGGGACGAATGGCACGCCCAGGCCGCGGCGGGGGGTGCCGAATGACCGTCAAGGCGCTGTACGACTACGACTACCCGGCCAAGGACCGCCAGGAGAACTTCGGCGACGACATCCTGGTGCACGTGCTGTGGGCCAACAACCTGATGTTCTGCGCCGCGGCCTGCTTCCGCGCGCCCAAGGCGATGCCGTGGTCGGACTTCAAGGCCCAGATGATCGACCCGTGGGCCTCGTCCGATCCCGGCTACGACCCGGCCGCGCCGGCCGGCTGGCAGGTCGACGGCGGCGGCGCCATCGACACCGGCGCCAACCCGACGCTCGAGGAGACCGGCGTCGGGCACAAGGGCCTGATCACGTTCCGGACCTGAGTCCGGCCCACCGTGGAGGGAGCAGGCCCATGAGCGAGACGTTCACGATCTCCGTCGAGCCAATCGAGCGGGAGGTCGAGTGCCGGCCCGGCCAGCCGATTCTGGACGCCTGCCTGCGCGCCGGCGTCTGGCTGCCGCACGCGTGCACCCACGGCACCTGCGGCACCTGCAAGGCGCAGGTCCTCGACGGCGAGATCGAGCACAACGACGCCTCCGACTTCGCGCTGCTGGAGTTCGAGCGCAACGAGGGCAAGGCCCTCATCTGCGTGGCCACGCCGCTGTCGGACGTCACCATCGAGGCCGACGTGGAGGCCGAGCCGGGCGTCGTCTTCCATCCCGTGCGGGACTACACCGGGACGCTGGTCTCGCTGGAGGACATCGCGCGGGACACCCGCAGGCTGGTGCTCGAGCTCGACGGCGAGATGGCGTTCAACCCCGGCCAGTACGTCTCGCTGCACGTCCCCGGCCAGGGCGTGACCCGGACCTACTCGGTGGCCAGCCCGCCGAGCGAACCGGGCCGGATAGAGCTGCAGGTGCGCAGGACACCGGGCGGGCTGGCCACCGACGGGTGGATCTTCAAGTCACTGGCCGAGGGGGACCGGATCGAGCTGTCCGGCCCCTACGGCCGGTTCTTCCTGCGCGAGCGGCGGACCGAGCCGATGATCCTCATCGGCGGCGGCACCGGCGTCGCGCCGCTGAAGTCGATCGTGCGGCACGTGCTGGAGGGCGGGCACGAGCACCGGATGTACCTCTACCAGGGTGCCCGCAGCCAGGCGGACCTGTACGACGCCGGCTTCTACCGGGAGCTGGAAGCCGCTCACCCGGATCAGTTCAGCTACCGGCCATGCCTGTCCGAAGAGCAGTGGGAGGGCGCGAGCGGGCTGGTCACCGACGTGGTGGCGGCCGACTTCGAGACCTGCCGTAAGCACACCGCATACCTGTGCGGGTCGCCGCCGATGGTCGAGGCGTCGCTGAAGACCCTGATGAAGAAGCGGCTGTTCCCGAAGGACATCTACCGGGAGGACTTCTTCGACACCTCGGACAAGGCAACCGGCGGGGTGCGCAGCCCGCTGCTGGGGCGATGACGAAGGCGATGAGGACGATGCGGACGGAAAGCCAGCGCGACGTGGTGTTCACGCCGTTCATGCTGCGGGTGCGGGCGGTCCTGGACGGCGAGGACCGGCGGTCGCCGCTCCCGCTCAGGGAAGCCGGGATGCAGCGCGTGGCCTGGGCCACCGACGAGTGGTTCTACCTGCGCTGCCGGTCCGAGCAGGTGATCGCGGAGGCGAACGCGATGCTGGCCGGCCGGACGGTGCCGCTGGACCTCACCGACGAGGCCGGCACCGGGCAGCTGGCGTTCACGCTGAGCTGGCGGGACCGCTCGTCCCGGGTCTCGCTCGGCCGGGCCGGGCGGCAGGCGTGGGTGCAGCTGGAGCGGTCCTACGCGCCCAGCCGGACGCCGGAGGCGCCCGCCGGCCCGGCCGCGCTCGAAGACCTGATCATCGAACTGCTCGAGCCGCTGGCGAAGGAGGCGGCATGACCAGCACCGATCAGCCGGAGGTCGGCGCGTTCGTCGACGCGGCCGGCATCAAGACCAACTACCTGGAGGCGGGGGAGGGGCCGCCGCTCGTCCTGGTGCACGGGTCCGGGCCGGGCGTCACGGCCTACGCCAACTGGCGCCTGAACATGCCCGCGCTGTCCCGGCACTTCCGGGTGCTCGCCCCGGACATGGCCGGGTTCGGGTTCAGCGACAAGCCGCCCGGCGCGGCCTACGGCATGGCCGGCTGGGTCGACCAGCTCATCGGCTTCCTGGACGCCCTCGGCATCGCGCGGGCCTCGCTGGTGGGCAACAGCTTCGGCGGCGGCCTGGCGATCAGGATGGCGGCCGACCACCCCGCGCGGGTGGACCGCCTCGTGCTGATGGGCGCCATGGGGGTCAGCTTCCCGATCACCGAGGGCCTCGACAATGTCTGGGGCTACGACCCGGGCTTCGAGAACATGCGCCGCATCCTGGACTACTTCGCCTACAGCCGCGAGCTGGTCAACGACGAGCTGGCCGAGGTGCGCTACCGGGCCGCGCTCGCGCCGGGGGTGCAGGAGGCCTTCGCCGCCATGTTCCCGGCCCCGCGCCAGCGCTGGGTCGAGGCCATGGCCACGCCCGAGGAGAAGATCCGCCGGATACCGCACGAGGCCCTGATCATCCACGGCCGCGACGACCAGGTAATTCCGCTAGAGAACGCCTACCGTCTGCTCAGCCTGATCGAGCGCGCTGAGCTGCACGTCTTCGGCCGCTGCGGGCACTGGAGCCAGATCGAGTGGGCGGACGACTTCAACTCCGTGCTGACCCGGTTCCTCACCAGGGACGCCAGGTAGGAGGCCGCCATGGCGGTGATGGCCGTGTTCGACTTCCACGGTGACAGCGCCGAGCTCGCCGAGAAGTACAACCAGGTGCTGGCCAAGGTCGTCGCGATCTCCCCGGGCAGGCCGATCGTCCACCTGGCCGTGCCCCGGGAGTACGGCTTCATGGTCGTGGACGTGTGGGATACCGAAGCCGCCTTCCGCACGTTCGAGCAGAACCCGGACTTCCGGCGGGTGATGGCCGAGGGCGGGCTGCCCGACCCGAAGATCCGGCTCTACCCGGTCCACAACCTCGGCTGGCCGGTCGATGTGATGCCGCTCTACCGCTGACCCGGCACTGGGAGGAGTGAGGAGATGGCGAACCCCAGGGCGCGCACCCGCAAGCCCAAGGCGCCTGCGGTCGAGCGGGATCTGGCCGTCCGCATGTTCGAGGTCATGGCGCTCATGCGCGCGGTCGAGGACCGGATGGTCACCATGTACCGGCAGGGCGAGCTGCTCGGCTCGCTCTACACCGGGCACTGGCATGAGGCGATCGCCGTCGGCACCGTGTCCGCGCTGCGGCCCACCGACGTGCTCGCGCCGCTGCACCGTGATCTCGGCGTCCACCTGTGGCGGGGCATGGAGCCCTGGCAGATCATGGCCAGCTTCATGGGCAAGGCCACCTCCCCGACCGGCGGCAGGGACGGCACGCTGCACTACGGCCGGCTGGACCTGGGCATCATCAACCCGGTCAGCCACATCCCCAACAACTACCCGGTCGCCACCGGGGCCGCGTTCGCGCTGCGGTACCGCGGCACCGACGGCGTGGCCATGGCCTACTGCGGCGACGGCTCGACCGGGCGCGGCGACTTCCACGAGGCGGTCAACATCGCGGCGGTGGGGCGCCTGCCGTGCATCTTCATCGTCGAGAACAACCAGTACTCCTACTCCACCCCGCTGACCCTCACCACCGCGGCGCCGGACTTCGCCAGCAAGGCGGCCGGCTACGGGATTCCCGGGGTGCGGGTCGACGGCATCGACGTGTTCGCGGTGCACGACGCGGCGGTCGCGGCGGTGGCGCGCGCGCGTGCCGGGGACGGGCCGTCGCTGATCGAGGCGGTCACCATGCGCATGCACGGCCACGCCGAGCACGACCCGGCCGACTACGTGCCCAAGCCGGTGATCGAGATGTGGGCGCAGCGCGACCCGGTGGAGGAAACCGGCGCCCGCCTGGTCGAGTTCGGGTTCCTCGACGAGGAAGGGGTGACGGAGGTGAAGGCGCGGGCGCGCAAGACCGCGCTGGAGCACCGGGCCAAGGTCCTGGCCATGCCGGCGGCGGAGCCGGACAACGAGGAGGGCCGCGTCTATGCCGACTGACACCGCGGCGCCGGCCGTGAGCTACCTCGACGCCATCGCCGCCGCGCTGGGCAGCGAGATGGACGCCAACCCGGACGTGTTCCTGATCGGGGAGGACGTCGGCCAGTTCGGCGGGGCGTTCAAGGTGACCAAGGGCTTCCTCGACCGGTTCGGGCCCCGCCGGGTGGTGGACACGCCCATCGCCGAGTCCGGCTTCACCGGGCTGGCCTGCGGGGCGGCCCTCATGGGGCTGCGGCCGGTGGTGGAGTTCCAGTTCGCCGACTTCATCTCCTGCGCGTTCGACCAGATCATCAACAACTGCTCGCGGCACTACTACCGGACGGGCAACCCGATACCGGTCACGTTCCGCGCGCCGTTCGGGGCGCGGCTGGGGGCGGGCCCGACGCACTCGCAGAGCATCGAGGCCTACTTCGCGCACGTGCCCGGGCTGAAGATCGTCGCCCCGGCGACCCCGGCGGACGCCGCGGGGCTGCTGATCAGCGCGATCCGCGACAACAACCCGGTGCTGTACCTGGAGAGCAAGTACCTCTACCGCCGGATCGAGGTGCCCGGGCCGCTGCCGCTGGACCCGGTGCCGATCGGGTCGGCACGGGTCGCCCGGGCCGGCACCGGGGTCAGCCTGATCACCTACTCGGCCGGCCTGCACCAGGGCCTGGAGGCCGCGGCGGAACTGGACAAGGAGGGCATCTCGGTCGAGGTGGTCGACCTGCGCACGCTGGTCCCGCTCGACGTCGCCACGGTCGCGGCCTCGGTGAACAAGACCTCGCGCGCCGCGGTGCTGCACGAGGACGCCCGGCGGCTGGGCTACGGCGCGGAGATCGCGGCGACCATCCAGGAGGAGTGCTTCTGGCGGCTGGACGGGCCGGTCGTCCGGATCACCGGAAAGGACACCCCGATCCCCACCGCCCCCGCGCTGGAGGACGCGGCCGTGCCCCAGCTGCCGGAGATCATCGCCACGCTGCGGAGGGTGGCGACGACGTGAGCACGCACGACGTCGTGGTGCTCGGCGGCGGGCCGGGGGGCTACGCGGCCGCGCTCTACGGCGCCTCGGCCGGTCTCGACGTGGCGCTGGTCGAGGAGGGCAAGGTCGGCGGCACCTGCCTGCACCGGGGCTGCATCCCGGCCAAGGCGCTGCTCCAGGCGGCCGAGGTGGCCCGCACGGTGGGCGGGGCCGGCGATTTCGGGATCATCCCGGACGGCGGCTACACGCCCGACTGGACGAAGATCAACAAGCGCAAGTCCGGCGTCGTCGACCGGCTGACCCGCGGCCTGACCGGCCTGCTCGGCAAGCGCAAGGTCACCATCGTCAACGGGCACGGGCGGCTCACGCCCGACGGCGGCGTCGCGGTCGGCGGTGAGGTGCTGGCGGCCCGCTCGGTGATCATCGCCACCGGTTCGGAGCCCAGGTCGCTGCCCGGCTACGACTTCGACGGCGAGCGCATCATCAGCTCCGACCACGCCACCAGCCTGCCGGTCCTCGGCAGGCGGGTGGCGGTGATCGGCGGCGGCGTGGTCGGCTGCGAGTTCGCCTCGGTCTTCACCGACCTCGGCGTCACCACCACGCTGGTGGAGATGCTGCCCGGCGGCGTGCTCCCGGTGGGCCCGGATCCCGAGGTCGCCAAGGTCCTCGCCCGGTCGCTGGGCAAGCGGGGGGTCAAGGTCTACGCGGGGGCCCGGGCGGCGGCGCCCGAGCAGGCCGCCGGCGGGCTCATCATCGGCGTGGAGACGCCGAAGGGAGCGGAGAAGATCGAGGTCGACCAGGTCCTGGTGTCGGTCGGCCGCCGGCCGGTCACCGCGGACTGCGGCTTCGCCGAGGCCGGGGTCGCCGTCACCGACCGCGGCTTCGTCCAGGTGGACCAGGCGACGCTCGCGACCAGCCGCCCGGGGGTCTACGCGGTCGGCGACGTCATCGACACCCCGGGCCTGGCGCACGTGGCCTACGCCGAGGCGATCGTGGCGATCGGGTCGATCCTCGGCGAGCGCCCGGTGCCGGTCGACTACGGCAAGGTCCCGTGGATCGTCTACACCCACCCGGAGGTGTCCTGGGTCGGCATGTCCGAGGACGAGGCCCGCGCCGCCGGCTACGACGTGGTGGTCCACCGCGGGCACTTCGCCGGCAACGGCCGGGCGATGATCGTCGGCTCGCCCGAGGGCATCGTCAAGGTGATCGCCCAGCGGGACGGCCCGCTGCTCGGCGTGCACCTGGTCGGCCCCTGGGCCAGCGAACTGCTCGTGGAGAACTACCTGGCCCTCAACTGGCAGGCGACGCCCGGCGATATCGGCAGGTTCATCCACCCGCACCCGAGCCTGTCCGAGGCGATCGGCGAGACGATGCTCGCGCTCACCGGCCGGTCCCTGCACGGCTGACGAGCACCGGCGAACGAGAGGAGGCGCGCGCCATGGCCGACATCTTCAAGATGCCGAAGCTGGGGGAGAGCGTCACCAAGGGCACCGTGACCAGGTGGCTGGTGGCGGTCGGCGACTCCGTCGAATTCGACGACCCGCTGCTGGAGGTGTCCACCGACAAGGTCGACTCCGAGATCCCCAGCCCGTTCAGCGGCGTGCTGCTCGACATCCTGGTGCCGGAGGGCGAGACCGTCGATGTCGGCGTGGACCTCGCGCGCATCGGGCCGGCCGGGGAGGCCGGCGGTCCGGGCGCGGACGGCCGGGAGCCCCCGGCCGCGGCGCCGGCCCCGGCACCCGCGGCCCCCGCCGGCGCCGTCCCGGCGGCGGCCGTGACCCCGGCACCCGCGGCCCCCGCCGCCCCGGTGCCAGCCCCCGCGGGCAACGGCGGCGGCCGGGAACTGCTGTCGCCGATCGTCCGGCAGCTGGCCGCCGAGCACGGCGTCGATCTGTCCTCGGTGCAGGGATCGGGAGCCACCGGGCGGATCATGCGGGAAGACGTCGAGGCCGCCATCGCCGCGCGGGCCGCCGCCCCGCAGCCCGCGGCCGGGCCCGCCGCACCGGCCGCACCGGCCGCCGCCCAGGCGGCGCCGCCGGCCCCCGCTCAGCCCGCCGCGGCCGCCGCGGTGCGGCCCGGCCCGCGGGACGAAGCGGAGCCGCTGTCGCGCATGCGGCTCACCATCGCCGAGCGGATGACCGAATCGCTGCGGATCTCCCCGCACGTCTGGACCTCGGTCGAGGTGGACCTGCAGCCGGTCGAGGAGGTGCGGCGGCGGCACAAGGACCGGTTCCGGCGCGAGGAAGGCACCTCGCTCACCTACCTCAGCTTCATCGCCCGCGCCACCTGCGACGCGCTGCGGGCGTTCCCGGCGATCAACTCCTCCATCGACATGGCGGCCAGGGCCCGCATCCTGCACCGCTACGTCAACCTGGGGATCGCCGTCGACCTCAGCGAGCAGGGGCTGGTGGCGCCCGTGGTCAAGGACGCGGACGGGCTGAACCTGCGCGGGCTGGCCCGCGCCATCCGGGCCGCGGCGGACAAGGTCACCAGCGGCAAGTTCAGCCCCGACGACCTGGCCGGGTCCACGTTCACGATCACCAACCCGGGGCCGTTCGGCGACTACGCCTCGGCACCGATCATCAACCAGCCGAACGTCGCCATCCTGTCCACCAACATGGTGTCGCGCCGGCCCACGGCGGTGGGCGACGCGGTCGCCGTCCACTACATGACCATCCTCGGCTTCTGTTACGACCATCGCGCGTTCGACGGTGTCACGGCATCCCGGTTCCTGGCATACATCCGCGACGCGCTGCAAGACCGCGACTGGGAAGCGGAGCTCGGCTAGGGAAGGAGCAACATGCCGGTCATACGCCTCGGTTACATGCACGTCCGGGTCACCGACATGGAAGAAGCAGTCAACCACTACAGCAACACCCTCGGCATGCGGGTGGTGGCCACCAGCGAGGACGGCAGGCAGACCTACCTGAAGGCGTGGGACGAGTGGGACCACCACTCCGTCGTCCTGGAGGAGGGCGGCGTCGGGCTGGTCAAGTTCGGCTACAAGGTCACCAGTCCCGACGACCTGGCTGTCTTCGAACGGCGGGTGCAGCAGTTCGGCGCGACCACCGCGCGGATGAGCGACGGCGAGAACCTCGCCGTCGGCGACGGCATCCGGGTGACCCTCCCGTCCGACCACGTGCTCGAGCTGTACAGCGAGATGGAGTACTCCGGCACGGAGACCGGCGCGCTGAACCCGGCGCCGTGGCCGCGGGACGCGCGCGGCGCGGCGGTGCCGCGGCTGGACCACTGCCTGTACACCGCCGAGGATCCCGAGCTGGACGAGCGGTTCTGGAAGGAGTGCCTCGATTTCCGGGCCGGCGAGCGGCTCATCACCGACCCCGCCGACCCGGAGCTGATCGGCACCTGGATGTACTGCGGGCAGACGCCGCACGACGTCGCCGTGATCCGGGGACCGAACGGGAAGCTGCACCATTTCGCGTTCCTGCTGGAGGACTGGAACGCGATCCTGCGGGCCGGCGACGTGTTCGGCATGGACAACGTGTCCGTGGACGTCGGGCCGACCAGGCACGGGATCACCCGCGGCACGACGATCTACTTCTTCGACCCGTCCGGCAACCGCAACGAGGTCTTCTCCGGCGGCTACCTCACCGGGCCGGACTTCCCCACCATCACCTGGACGGCCGACCAGCTCGGCAAGGGCATCTTCTACATCTCTGGTGAGGTGAACGAGCGGTTCACCACGGTCGTCACCTGAGGCATGGCCGACCAGCACCGGGTGCTTCGCGACGACGCCGTGACCGCGGGCCTGGCCGACCTCCTGTGGCAGGCGGAGGCCGGCCGGGCCGCGGTCGATCCCATCAGCGAGGCCTGGCCCGGCCTGACGATCGACGACGCCTACGCCATCCAGACCCGGAACATCGAGCGGCGGCGGGCCGCCGGGCGGGTGATCCGGGGCCGGAAGGTCGGCCTCACCTCGCGCCCGATGCAGGAGTTCCTGCGCGTCTACGAGCCCACGTTCGGGGCGCTGCTCGACGACATGTTCGTCGAGGACGGCGACGAGATCGCGCTGGATGAGCTGATCCAGCCCCGGGTGGAGGCCGAGATCGCCTTCATCATGGGCCGCGACCTGGCCGGCCCGGGAATCACCACGAGCAACGCGCTCACCGCGATCGCGGGCGTCCTGCCCGCGCTGGAGATCGGTGACAGCCGCATCGCCGACTGGCGGATCCAGCCGGTGGACACGGTCGCGGACAACGCCTCCTCCGCCCGGCTGGTACTGGGCGGCAGGCTCACCGCGGTCACCGACCTCGACCTGACCGTGGTCGGGATGGTGATCAGCCGCAACGGCGAGCTGCTGCACACCGGCGCGGGCGCGGCGGTGCTGGGCAACCCGGCGCGCTGCGTGGCCTGGCTGGCCAACAAGCTCGCCTCGTTCGGGACGTCGCTGCGCCCCGGCGACGTGGTCCTGTCCGGGGCCCTGCACCGGCTGGTGCCGGTGCTGCCGGGGGACGTGTTCCGGGCCGAGTTCGGCCACCTGGGCGCGGTCACGACCCACTTCAGCGGGAAGGGTCAGGTGGCTTAGGTGGACCCGGACTACATCGCCGGGGAGCTCATCCGGGCGGAGCGTGAGCGGACCGCGATCCCCGCCTTCACCAGGCGGTTCCCCTTCCTCACCACCCGGCGCGCCTACCAGGCCCAGGAGCTGGTGGTCGGCCATCGCCTGGCGGGCGGAGAGACCCTGGTCGGCGCCAAGCTGGGCCTGACGAGCCGGATCATGCAGCAGGCCGTGAACGTGCACGAGCCGGTGTACGGCTGGCTGACCTCGGGCATGGTGGCCCCGCATGGCGAACCGCTGCCGCTCGGCGAGCTGATCCACCCGCGGGCCGAGCCGGAGATCGCCTTCCTGCTCGCCCGGCCCCCCGCCCGGCCGGCCACCATCACCAGCGTCCTCGCCGCGACCGAGGTGGTCTTCGGCGCCATCGAGGTGTTCGACTCCCGGTACGAGCACTACCAGTACCGGCTGCCGGACGTCATCGCGGACAACGTCGGCGCCGCTCGCTTCGTCCTCGGCCCGCGGGCCCGCAGGCCCGGTGAGCTCACCGATCTCCGCCTGGTCGGCTGCGTGCTCCGGTCCCACGGCGAGGTGACCGGCACGGGCGCCGGCGGGGCGGCGCTCGGCCATCCGGCGGCCGCGGTGGCCTGGCTGGTCAACGTGCTCGCGGCCGAGGGCAGGCAGCTGGCGGCGGGCTCGCTGGTGCTGTCCGGCGGCCTGACCGCCCCGGTGCCGCTGACCCGGGGCAGGTCGGTCTCGGCCGACTTCGACGGGCTCGGCAGCGTCAGTGTGCACGGCTGAAATGGGGGGCGCTCATGCCGGTTGCGACAGCGGAGACGAGGGCCTGACGTGGCGACCCTGACGGTGATGCCGGTCGGCGAGTCGATGCCGGTGCGTGACGACGAGACCATCCTCGCGGCGATGGTCCGGTCCGGGTTCCTGTACCGGTTCGGCTGCAAGCGCGGCGGCTGCGGGGTCTGCAAGGTGCACATCGTGGCCGGCGAGGTGCGGTACGAGCGGGCGGTGGCGGCGACCGTCCTGTCCGACACCGAGCGCGCCGCCGGGGTGTGCCTGAGCTGCCGCGCCGTCCCGGTCACCGATGTCGTCATCGAGCTGCAGGAGGGCGACCGCCTCATCCTCGCCTCCCCGCTGCTGCGGGACACGGCGAGGCGGGCCGCGGCGCGGGAGAAGGAACGCCGGCGTGCCAGCTGACCGGGCCGCGCCGGTATCCGAGGTCACCCCCGGCGTGTTCCGGCTGGAGCTCCCGCTGGGGATCCACGGCATCCCCTCGGTGAACGGCTACGTGATCGCCGGCGCCCACAGCGCGACGCTGGTCGACTGCGGGATCTGGACCGGCGCGGCCGACGGCCCGGGCACCCGCGCCCTCGAGGACGGGCTGGCCGCGTGCGGGTTCTCGCTGGCGCAGGTCGGCAGGCTGGTCATCACGCACGCCCACATCGACCACTACGGCATCGCCGGCGAGGTGGCCAGGCGCAGCGGCGCGGACGTGTGGATGCACCGGCTGGCCAACCTGGACATCACCAAGTACCGCGACCCGGACGCGGCCGTGGACCGGCGCGAGCAGATGCTGGCCGACCACGGCATGTACGGCGCGGAGCTGGAGAGCGCGTCCGCCGGGCTGCGGGACTGGATGCCGGTGATGCCGTCGATCGCCGAGCCGACCACGTGGCTGGCCGGCGGCGAGCGGTTCGAGGCGGACGGGCGCGGCTGGGAGGTGATCCACACCCCGGGCCACTCTCCGGGGCATGTGTGCCTGTGGTCCGCGGCCGACCGCATCCTGCTGTCGGGGGACCACCTGCTGCCGGCGATCACCTCGCCGGTGACCTTCGAGCGCGGCTTCGAGCGCGACCCGATGAGCAGCTACCTGGACTCACTGCAGCGGGTGGCGGCGCTGGCCCCGGCCCTCGTGCTGCCCGGCCACGGGGACCCGTTCCCGGACGGCGCCCGCCGCGCGGCGGCGGTCGAGCGGACCAAGCGCCGCCGCCTGGACCAGGTCTGGCACATCGTCGAGGCCGAGGCGCTGCCGGTGACCGAGATCGCGGTGCGCCTGTTCGGCAGGCGGCTGAGCGGCAGCGCCCAGCACTTCGCCATGGCCGAGGTGCTGGCCTTCCTCGCCTACTACGACGTCCGCGGCCAGGCGCACCGGCTGCGCGGGCCCGACGGCGCATTCCGCTGGTACCCGGTCCGCGGCGGGCGATAGCGGGCCCGCCGCGGGCCGGGCAGGCGGAGGAGGTGCCGCCCCCGGGGCCGCGCTCGCCGGATGGATCCTCCGGCGGTCAGGTCATGACGGTGGTGAACCGGTCGTTGAGCTCACGCTGGATGTAGAAGATGCCCTTGCCGAGCTGGTCCGGCGTCCAGCAGACCGTCGGCCGGTCCGGGTAGGCGGTGTAGCCGCCGGCGAAGACCTCGTTGCGGTTGCCGGCCGGGTCGAAGAAGTAGATCGTCTCGCCCCGGGTGATGCCGTGCTGGGTCGGGCCGACGTCCACGGACACGTCGTCCATGGCGAACAGCTGGCCGGCCCGCAGGATGTCGTTCCAGTCGCCCAGCCGGAAGGCGAAGTGGTGCAGCTTCCCGTTCGGGCCGCTGAGCACGGCGATGTCGTGCACCTGGTTCCCGGCCGTCATCCAGGTGGCGATGTAGTCGGCGTCGGCCTCCAGGCTGGTGACCACCCGCTCGGTGGCGTAGAAGCCGAGCACCTCGTGGAAGAAGCGGTCCATCGTCTTGACGTCCTCGGCGACCAGGAGCGCGTGGTCGAGGGCGGGCGCGCCGACGCCGAGCAGGTGGCGCGGGAACACGTCCGGGTTGTGCGTGCCGACCTCGGTGCCGACGGCCTTCATGCCGTGGTAGATCTCGATCACGTGCGTGGACGGTGCGACGATCCGTACCCCGTCGCTGACCTCGAGGGTCTCTCCGCTGCTCATCCGCTCGGTCACGCAGCCGAAGGCCTGGGCACTGGCCTCGATGCCGTCGATGTCCGCCGGGTCGCTGACCTTGAAGCCGACCTTGACCAGCCCGACGCCGCCTTCCTCGAGCACGACCGAGTGGTGGTCCCACTCGTCCCAGCCCTTGTAGTAGATCTTGCCGGTCTCCTCATGGGTGGGGTACAGCCCCAGGGTGCTGCCGTAGTGGCCCTTGGCCTCGGTCAGGTCGGTGACGCGGGCGTGCACGTAGCCCAGGCGCATGACTCCGTGGAGTGGCATGTCCTTCTCCTCTCGCGATGGGCGGCCCGGGTCACGCGCCGCCGGATACCGGCTCCGCCGGTAACGGACCGATACGTCCGCCAATCTCCAAGCCTGACCTGCGGTGATGTACGCCGCTAAGGGACCGATGGCACCGGCGGCCGGGCCGTTGGGCGGGAAACCGCATGACTTGCGCCCCCTGCGCGGCCGGCCAGGTGCCGCTACGTGGCGCCGGGGCGGCCGGCGGGTAACGCCCGGGTCACGGCCCGGCCGCGCCGCTGCGCAGGTTCGTCACCGTGTAGCTGGCCCACTCGGCGCACCGGTGGAAGGCCCGCCGCCGCAGGCCGTGCATGACCCGCAGGTCGCCCCGGCGGTCCACCCGGACGCTGGTCGCCCACGGGTAGTGGTGTTCCTGGCCGCTGACCGTCCGCACGGTGACAGTCTGCGCGCCCGTCTCGGTCATGTGGCGATCTCCTCGGTGAGCGGCCCGGCGACGGTGACCGACCCCAAGTATTGGCCGGATCGGCGGGCGAAGGGCACCGAACCGCGGACGCGCGGCCGCCCGGCGCCGGGCGGCCACCGGCGGCTGCGGCACACTGGCCTGATGGACGCCGATGTGGTGGTGATCGGGGCGGGCGCGCTGGGCCTGAGCACCGCGCTGCACTGCGCGCTGGCCGGCCGCTCCGTCATCGTGGTCGAGCGCGGCACGGCCGGGTCGCAGGCGTCCGGGCGGGCGGCGGGCCTGTTCAAGTCCGTCCAGGCGGACGAGCTGCGGACCAGGCTCGCCCGGCGCAGCATCGACAAGGCGGTCAGCTTCGCCGACTGGGCGGGCGTGCCCCTGCCGGTGGTGCGGGCCGGCAGCTTCCTGGTCGCCCGGACCGCCGCGCACCGTGAGTACCTGCGCCGCGAGCTGGCCCAGTCGCGCGGCTGGGGCGCCGACGTCCGGGAGGCGGCCGCGCCGCGGCTCAGCTACTTCCGCGCGGCCGGTGCGCAGTTCGCCCTGTGGTGCCCCGAGGACGCCTACATCGAGGAGCCGGCCAGCCTTATCGGGGCCTACCTGGCGGCCTGCCGGCGCCACGGCGCGGTGGTGGCCGAGAACGAGCCGGTCACCGGGATAACGGTGTCCGGCGGCCGGGTTGCCGGGGTGCAGACGCCTGCCCGGTCGATCGCGGCGCCGGCGGTGGTCGACGCGGCCGGCGGCTGGGTGCGCCAGGTCGCCGGGCTGGCCGGCGCCCGGGTGGCGGTGGCGCCGGTCCGCCACCAGCTGCTCATCACCGGGCCGGCCGCCCAGGTGGACCCGGCCGACCCGATCACCAGGGTGGTCGACGCCGCCGTGTACCTGCGCCCGGCCCGTGGCGGGCTGATGGCCGGCGGGTTCGAGGCGGCCCCGATGCCGGTGGACCCGGAGCGCCAGCCGGCCGGGTTCACCACCGACGACGTGCCACTGGACCTCGGCGTGCTACGGCGGCTGACGGCCCAGGTCAGCGCGGAGGCCCCGGTCGCCGGGACCGTCCCGGTGGCCGAGCACCGGGGCGGGCTGTTCACCATGAGCCCGGACGGCCGGTTCGTCGCCGGCCCGGTGCCGGGCCTGGCCGGCCTGTGGGTGGCCAGCGGGTGCAACGGGTCGGGGTTCTCCTCCTCGCCCGCGATCGGCGAGGCGCTGGCCGCCTGGATCACCACCGGCACCGCGCCCGCGGGGCTGGCCGCGCTGTCCCCGGGACGGTTCGCCGGCCTGGCCGAGGACGTGCTGGTCACCCGCGGGCTATGGCAGTACGCGCACTACTACGACCCGGTCAGCGGCGCAGCCGCGCCCGGGCCAGGTGGGGGAGTGCGGCGGCACCGGTGACCGGATGGAACCGGTCCGCCGCGGCGGACAGGGCCTGGTACTGGTCGTCGGTGAGCTCGATGTCGGCCGCGGCGGCGTTGCGCTCCAGCTGCTCGACGCTGGCGGCGCCCGGGATGGCGGCCACGGCGGGATGACGGATGACCCAGGCCAGCGCGATCTGGGCGGGGGTCGCCGCGTGCGCCCCGGCCACCTCGCGCAGGGTGGCGATGAGCTCGGTGGCACGCTCCAGGTTCCCGGGCAGGAACAGCGGGTTCGCGGACCGGATCCGGTTGGTCGGCCGGTTGGCCGCGTCATACCGGCCGGACAGCAGCCCCTGGGCGAGCGGGCTGTAGGCGAGCACGACACGGTGGTGCGCGGCGGCGTACGGCAGCATCTCGCGCTCCGGCGAGCGGGCCACGAGGCTGTAGGGGACCTGGTTGCTCAGGACCGGCCCGCCCAGCGCGGCCTCCGCCGCGCGCCAGCGCTCCAGCGAGTAGTTGCTGACGCCGACCTCGCCCACCAGCCCGACCCGCTGCAGCGCCCGCATGCCGCGCATGATCGTGCGGTCGCGCACCACCGGGTTGGCCTGGTGCACCTGGTAGAGGTCGAGCCGGCGGGCGCCCAGCCGGTTCGCGCTGGCCACGGCGCGCTGCTCCACCACCGGCGCGACCGGCAGCAGCGGGAAGACCTTCGTCGCGAGGAACGCCGACTCGCGCTCCGCGCCGAGTGCCTGGCCCAGGATCCGCTCGCTGCGCCCGAAGCCGTAGATCTCGGCGGTGTCGAACAAGGTGACGCCCAGTTCGAGCGCGCGCCTGACGATCGCCCGCGCCACGTCGCTGGCGTAACGGTCACCGTAGCCCCATTCCCGGGATCCGAACTGCCAGGTGCCGAGCCCGATCTTGGAGATCTTCCGGGGTGTGTCGGTGCCCAGATAGCGCATCGTCCCAGTGTCCACCCCCGCGCCCCATCGGCACCACCGGGCACTTGATTGACTGCCCGCAGGTCCGCCCTGACCGAATTAGTCGTTCTAGGGCTAAGCTGACGACTAATTCGGTAGATTTCGATCGTTCTGTCCACCTGGATCGAAAGCATGATGTGTCCTGATGTCATATCCCAGGCCGTCCACCGCGAGGAGAGAGACGCACCACCGCCTATGACCGACAGCCAGTATCCCGGCATGGCGGGAACAGAGTTGGCCCCTGGCCGGGGAAAACCGGCCGCCGGCCGGACGGCGCGGGCCCCGGGCATGGCCGATGCCGAATCGCCCGCCATCGAACTGGTGGGAGTCGTCAAGGAGTTTCATGCCCGCGGCGAGGTCGTCACCGCGGTGCGCGGCCTGGACCTGGTGATCCGCGAGGGCGAGTTCTTCTCGCTGCTCGGCCCCTCCGGCTGCGGCAAGACCACCACGATGCGGATGATCGCCGGATTCGAGGAGCCGACGCAGGGCGCGATCCGGCTGCACGGGGCGGATGTCACCGGGATCCCGCCGAACAAGCGCGACGTGAACATGGTGTTCCAGTCCTATGCGCTGTTCCCGCACATGAGCGTGTTCGAGAACGTGGCCTTCGGCCTGCGGCGCAAGAAGGCCGCCAAGGCGGAGATAGGCCGCCGGGTCGGCGAGATGCTGGAGATCGTGGACCTGGCCGAGCGCGGCCAGCGCCGCCCGCGGGAGCTGTCGGGCGGCCAGCAGCAGCGGGTGGCGCTCGCCCGCGCCCTGGTCAACCGGCCACGGGCGCTCCTGCTCGACGAGCCGCTCGGCGCGCTGGACCTCAAGCTGCGCCAGGCGATGCAGGTGGAGCTGAAGCGCATCCAGCGAGAGGTCGGCATCACCTTCGTCTACGTCACGCACGACCAGGGCGAGGCGCTGACGATGTCGGACCGGATCGCCGTCATGAACAACGGCGCGGTCGAGCACCTCGGCTCGCCGCGGGAGATCTACGAACACCCCCGGACCCGGTTCGTGGCGGGCTTCATCGGCACGTCCAACCTGCTCACCGGCACCGTGGCGCGAATCGAGGACGGCTGCGCCGTCATCGAGGCGGGCCCGGAGGAACGGATCGTCGTCCCGGTCGAGGACAAGGCCCTGTCCGCCGGCGCGCCGGTCGAGCTCACCGTCCGCCCGGAGAAGATCGAGCTGTCCACCGGCCGGCCGGCCGGCCGTGGCTGTGTCCTGCGCGGTACCGTCACCGAGGTCGTCTACCTCGGCACCTCCACCAACTTCTCGGTCACCACCTCCACCGGCGCCGAGATCGTCGTATTCCGGCAGAACTCGGCCGCCGCCGGCGCCGTGGCCGCGCGGGGCGACATCGTGTGGCTGTCCTGGCAGCCAGAGCATTCGTATCCGATTGGCTAACGCGTACCGCCGCGACCGGACCCAAGGTCGCGAGCGATTCCCTTTGGGAGGGACCATGGAAAATCAGCACTTGCCGCAGCCGGAGCCGGACGGCCCCGGGATCGATCCGTCCATCTGGCGCGGCCTGACCCAGCGCCGGGTATCCCGCCGCCAGCTGCTGTCGTCGGCGGGAACGGGCGCGGGCGTGCTCGGCCTGTCCGCCTTCCTCGCCGCCTGCGGCGTGAAGGGCGCGACGGTATCGGGCAGCAGCACGCCCACCGCCAACGGCGTCGGCTCGGCGGCGTGGTGGGCCAAGCAGAAGCTCCACCACACGGTCAACTTCGCGAACTGGCCGTACTACATCGACGTGCTGAAGGGCAAGCACCCGACGCTGGAGCACTTCACCCAGACCACCGGCATCCAGGTCACCTACACCGAGCCGATCAGCGACAACCTCCCGTTCTACGCCAAGATCCGGCCGTCGCTGCAGGCACAGCAGTACACCGGCTACGACATCATCGTGATGACCAACAACAGCCCGCCGCTCGGCTACCTCATCAACTATGGCTGGCTGACCCCGCTGGACCACAGCGCGATGACCAACTTCGAGAAGTACGCCAGCCCGCTGGTGAAGAACCCCTCCTGGGACCGGGGCAACAGGTACACGATGGCGTGGCAGTCCGGGTGGACCGCGATCGGCTACAACAGCTCGGTGATCAGCGACCCGGGTGACAGCGTGGACATCCTGTTCGACCGGCGGTACGCGGGCAAGGTCGGCATGATGGCCGACCCGCAGGAACTCGGCAGCCTCGGCCTGCTGGCCATCGGCGTGGAGCCCGCCACCTCCACCGAGTCGGACTGGGCGAAGGCGGCCAAGAAGCTGCAGCAGCAGAAGAGCGACGGGATCGTCCGCGCCTACTACGACCAGGACTACATCAACCACCTCAAGAACGGCGACACCGTGGTCAGCCAGGCCTGGTCGGGGGACATCTTCCAGGCCGACCTGAACAGCAAGTACCGCGACCTGCACCTGCTGATCCCGCACGAGGGCGGCATGTTCTGGACCGACAACATGTGCATCCCCAGGTACGCGCAGAATCCCAAGGACGCCATGACGCTGATGGACTACTACTACGACCCGCAGGTCCAGGCCGTGGTGGAGTACTACAACGACTACGTCTGCCCGGTGCCCGCGGCACAGCAGGTGCTGCTGCACCCCACCGGCTGGGCCGAGCAGGCGCTCAGCGCGATGCACCCCTCCATCGGCCTGCCGTACTCCGCCACCGCCAACTCGCCGCTGGTGTTCCCCACCAAGCCGTACGTCCAGAACTCCCGGCCCTACTACCAGTACAAATCCCAGGAAGAACTGACCGCGTGGAACAACCTGTTCTTGCCGATCACCCAAGGGTCGTAACGCGCCGCCGGGCCAGGCCGGGGAAGGCGCTCGCGCCCTACCTCCTCAGCCTGCCCGCCGGGCTGTGGCTGCTGGCACTGTTCCTGGTGCCACTGGTCGTGATGCTGTCGCTGTCGCTGCAGACCTGCAACTACGGCACCGGCGCGTGCGTCATGACCTGGCACTGGGGCGAGTTCGGCCAGCAGCTGAGCCTCTATCACACCCAGTTCCTGACCAGCATCTACTTCGCCGGCGCGGCCACGGTCATCGACCTGCTGGTGTCGTTCCCGATCGCCTACTGGATCGCGTTCCACGGCGGCCGGTGGAAGAACTTCTTCCTGCTCATGCTGCTGGTGCCGTTCTTCGTCTCGTTCGTGATCCGCACCATCGTGTGGGAGTTCATCCTGTCCGACGATGGCTTCGTCCTGGGCACGCTCAAGAACGCCCACCTGCTCCCGCAGAACTTCCACGTGCTCGCCACCGGGTACGCGGTGGTGGCCGGCCTCGCCTACAACTACCTTCCGTTCACCGCGCTGCCGCTGTACGTGGCGATCGAGCGGATCGACAAGAGCGTGCTGGACGCCGCCTACGACCTGTACGCGAGCAGGCGGGAGGCGTTCAGCCGGGTCATCCTGCCGCTCACCATCCCGGGCCTGTTCGCGGCGTTCCTGCTCACGTTCATCCCGGCCCTGGGCGACTACGTCAACCAGCAGATCCTCGGCGGCACGAGCGACACCATGATCGGGACCGTGATCCAGAACGCGTTCCTGACCAGCCTGGACTACGCGGGCGGATCGGCCCTCTCGGCGATCCTGCTGGCGATCGCGCTGGTCGGGATCTTCGCCTACGCGCGGATACTGGGCTCGCGGACCATCGAGGAGTACCTGTGAGCGCCGGCGTCATCACCACAGCGCGTGACCGTGAGGCGGCGCCGGGCCACCGGGCTCCGCGGCGCCGGCGGCGGTGGACCAGGTTCGTGCTGCCGGTGTACTCGTGGCTGGTGATCGCCTACCTGGTGTTCCCGATCGCCGTGATGGTCGCCTACAGCTTCAACAAGGTGACCACCGGCCTGCCGCAGGTCAGCTTCGCCTGGAACGGGTTCACCACCCAGTGGTACCAGCAGTGGAACGGCGTGCCCGGGCTCACCTCGGCGTTCTGGCTCTCCATCCGCCTGGCCGTGGCCAGCACCATCCTGGCGACGCTGGTGGGCACCTTGCTGGCGCTGGCGCTGGTGCGGTACCGGCCGCCGAGGTTCCACGGCAAGACCATGGTGGAGCAGGTGATGTTCCTGAACATCGCCGCGCCGGAGATCGTGCTGGGTGCCTCGCTGCTCGGACTGTTCGTCACCATCAACCTGGCGCGCGGCTTCATCACGCTGCTGCTGGCCCACGTCGCGTTCAGCATCGCCTATGTCGCGGTCACGGTCCGGGCGCGGCTGGCCGGCTTCGACCACTCGCTGGAGGAAGCGGCGGCCGACCTCGGGGCGAACTCCTGGACCACCTTCGCCAAGATCACGTTTCCGCTGATCATGCCGGGCATCCTGGCCGGCGCGCTGATGGCGTTCGCCCTGTCCATCGACGACTTCGTCACCTCGAACTTCGTCAGCGGCAACATGGTGCCGTTCCCGGTCTGGGTGTACGGCGCCACCCGGGTCGGCATTCCGCCGCAGGTTCTCGTCTTCGGCAGCGCGATCTTCGGGGTCGGCATCCTGTGCGCCTTCGCGAGCCTCGTGGTCGCCCGGCGGAAGGCCTGACCTCAGCCGCTGGTCCCGCCGTCCTGCGGTTCGCCGCCGCCGGGCGCGTTCCCGTCGGCGTCCTGCGCGGCCTCACGCGCGTCGCGGACACCCCGCTGGAAGCTCGCCAGCCGCTCCCTCGCCTGCGTCGCGGACCGGGCCGGCGGGGGCGCCGACAGCATGGCGGCCTTCTCCGCGCTGCCCGGCACCAGGTTCGCCTTCGGCACCCGCATCGGGAGGCCGGAGCTGGTCATGCCGCCGGTCACGGGTGACTGGGCCACCTCGGCCGCGCGCCATCCCTCGTCCGCCGGGGACGACCAGATCTCCGCGGCGACCGCGGGCGCGGTCGGCGCGGCCGGCCCGTCGGCCCCGTGCCGCCCGCGCCGGAACCAGTCGGACTCCACCGACTCGAAGATCGGCAGGCGGCTCTCCTCGCCGGTGCCCGCCGGGGGCGGCACGGTCACGCCCGGCGGCACGGCCTCGCCGCCGGGCGGTGGCGGGGACGCGGCCGGCAGGCCGTTATCGGGCACGACGGGGTCCGCCGGGCCGGGAGAACCGTTCTGCGGGGCGGCCGTGCCGTTCTGGGGCGTGCCGTTCTGGGGGCCGGGCGTGCCGTTCCGGCGGAAGCCGAGGGTGGCGGGGAGGGTTTGGTGGGTGATGACTTCGTCGGGGAGCCAGACCAGGGCGGTCAGGCCGCCGTGGGCGGCGGGGCGCAG
>Ga0335078_10001010_pt1 | contig 42937 bp, 37 predicted proteins | sample Lox_Sample_32_FD_206711 | JGI IMG/M metagenome (GOLD analysis project Ga0335078, IMG submission 206711) | Soil microbial communities from Loxahatchee National Wildlife Refuge, Florida, United States - Lox_Sample_3.2 | ecosystem: Environmental > Terrestrial > Soil > Wetlands | place: USA...
CGAAAAAATCCTTGTCACTGATGGGGTCACTGTCATCGCTCTGACCCTGGTGGTGAACTTCCTGATCCGCAAGCTGCCCGCTTTCCAGGCAGTGATTCTCGGTACGCTGGTCACGTCATTATCCTGGCTGATTCTGGCGTTTCATCAGACGGTCGTCGGCGCGATACTTTCGCTTTTCGTGCTTGCTTTGGGAGAGATCACGCAGCAGCCGCGGTACTACGAGTACATCTCGAGGCTCGCGCCTGCTGACCAGCAGGGCACTTACATGGGCTTCGCATTCATGCCGATTGGTCTCGGATCTCTGATTGGCGGCTGGTTTGGAGGAACTCTTATCCACCACTTTGGCGAGGTCACCCATCAGCCACAGAGAATCTGGTGGACTGTCACCGCCGTTGGAGTTGCTACCACGGCGCTGCTATGGATTTATGACAAGCTCGTGACCCGCAGCGACGCGGGATCGGCAAAAGAAGCAGGCGAGCCAAAAAGCTGATCCCTGCTTTTCCGTCGGTGCTTGGACGCGCCCTGAATCCGGCGCGGCCCGCTATCATCCGTTATATTTAAGCTATGCCGTCGCTTACCAGAGCAGAAGCGGCTTCAACCGCATTGCTGGATCAAAGCAATGGAGACCGTGAGCGCGTTTTCGACGCCTTCCGGCAGTGGGGCTATCTCGAAGCCGATCTCGACCCGCTTGGTTCGTTAAAGCCACAGAGACGGCCTGAGCTGCAGATTGAAGGCGAAGCCGCCCAGGAAGCCCGAAGCATTTATTGCGGAACCATTGGTGCCGAGTTCATGCATGTTCCTGAGCCGGAGCGCCGCCGCTGGATTCAGGAGAGCATGGAAGAGACGCCCGGGCCGGTAGACCAGGAGGCGGCTCTTGACCAGCTCATCCGGGCTGAAGTTTTCGAACAGGTTCTGCAGCAGCGCTATCTGGGAACAAAACGATTTTCGCTTGAAGGTGTGACTGCGCTGATTCCTTTGGTGGATGAAATTCTCGAAACAGCGGGAAAGCTCGGTGCCATCGAGCTCGTCATGGGCATGAGCCATCGCGGACGGCTCAACGTGATTGTGCAGGTTGCAAAGCGGCCGGCGGAAGAGGTTTTTGCACGTTTCGAAGATGTCGATCCGCGAAGCGTGCTGGGCGGCGGCGACGTGAAATATCACATGGGCGCGACGGGTGAGTACATTACCCGCACCGGGGCGAAGATTCACATCCACCTCGCGTCAAATCCCAGCCACCTCGAAGCCGTCGACCCGGTCACCATCGGACGCACCCGCGCAAAGCAGGACCGTGCTGGCGAAGACGGCAAGAAAAAGTACTTGCCTTTGCTTGTGCACGGAGACGCGGCATTCGCGGGCCAGGGAATCACTGCCGAAACACTGAATTTTGCCGATCTGCCCAGCTACACCGCCGGCGGCACGATTCACATCATCGCCAACAATCTGATTGGATTCACCACCACTCCTCGAGAATCCCATTCTTCGCGCTTTTCCGCCCAGCTTGCCCGGCGGCAATCCATCCCCATTCTTCATGTAAACGGAGAAGACGTCGATGCCGTGATCCGCGTCGCTCGAATCGCGGTCGAATATCGTTACCGATTCGGCAGCGACGTCATCATTGATTTGATTGGATATCGGCGTCACGGGCATAGCGAAGTTGAGGACCCTACCGTTACCCAGCCGCTGCTTTACCGGGCCATCAAGGACCACCCACCTTTATGGGAAATCTATGCCGAAGACATCGGCGTCGAAGATGTCGAGCGGCGCGTGCAGGCCATTCGCGCAGAGATTGATAACGCGCAACAGGCATCGGCTTCCATCACCAAAGCCCCTACTTTACGCGAACTGCCGGCCTACTGGGATGCATTCAGGGGCGGCCGATACAAGCCTGAATACGAAGTCGAGACCGCAATTTCCGCCGGCGAGTTGGCGCAGATTACTGAGCGGCTGACTTCTTATCCGGAAGGTTTTCACATCCATCCGAAGGTCAAGAAACTGCTCGAGCAACGCGCGGAGATGGGCAACGGCAAACGGCCCGTCGATTATGGAATGGCCGAGGCATTGGCTTTTGCCAGCCTGGTGAAGCAGGGCGTTCCGGTCCGGCTCAGCGGGCAGGATTCGCGCCGCGGCACTTTCAACCAGAGACATGCTGTGCTGCTCGATATCGAAAACGAGCAGGAGTATGTACCGCTGCAGAACATCGCCGAAGGTCAGGCACGCTGCGAGATCTATAACTCAACCCTGTCGGAAGCGGGGGTCATGGGTTTTGAATACGGCTACAGCCGTGATTATCCTGAGGCGCTGGTGTTGTGGGAAGCTCAATTTGGCGACTTCGCCAACACCGCGCAGGCGGTTATCGATCAGTTCATCAGCGCCGGGGAAGACAAATGGAACCTGCTCTCCGGTCTGGTGCTTCTGCTGCCGCATGGCTACGAAGGCCAGGGCCCCGAACATTCCAGCGCTCGCATTGAGCGGTTTCTGCAGCTGGCGGCCCGCGACAACATCCAAGTCTGCCAGCCTTCAAATGCGGCACAGTACTTTCATCTTTTGCGTAGACAGGCGCTGCGCCACTGGCGCAAGCCGCTGATCGTGTTCACTCCAAAAAGCATGCTTCGCCACCCCGATGCCATGTCGCCGGTCGGGCATTTCACCAGCAGCCAATTTCTTCCCGTGCTCCCGGATGACGACGTACAGAACGCGCAACGCGTCCTGCTCTGCACCGGCAAGATTGGTCACGAGTTGAGGGAAGAGCGTAAGAAGAAAAAAAATGACTCAGTCGCTATTGTTTTTGTCGAGCAACTCTACCCCTTCCCGGAACATGCAATCGCTCAGGAAATTGAGCGCTATAACGGCGCTGGTGAAATTGTCTGGATCCAGGAAGAGCCGGCCAATATGGGTGCCTTGCCCTACATCATGCCACGGCTTCGCCACCTCGCTGGAGAGCGATCGGTCCTTTCGATAAAGCGTTCCGCCAGTGCCAGTCCATCCACTGGATCGGCTAAGGCGCATGAGATGGAGCAGAAGACGTTGCTTACCCTGGCGTTTTCGACCCAGCAGTAGCTACCACGCGGCGAAGTGCGCCCGCCGGTTCTGCTGCCAGCAACTCTCATCGGCTTCGCCGCACACGGGATACAGCTTGCCCCAGCCTTCCGAGTAGATGATCTGGTCGGCAGGCACACCCATCACTACCAATGCGTCCTTCGCGGTGAGAGCGCGGTTTTCGGTTAAGGCCAGGTTGTAGACAACGCCTCCGCGTTCATCCGCGTCGCCTTCAATGGTGACAAAGACCTGCGGATTCGCTTTCAGCCACTGGGCATCGCTCTCGAGAACGCTGCGGTCCTCCGGCCGCAAATCGGATTTGGCGAAGTCGAAATGAATATCCTTCACGTTCTGCCGCACTTCCTGAGTAAGGGTTGAAGTGGGATTGAAAGCAGGAGTGTCGGGAGCATCCGCGGCTGCCGGTTGGCTCAAGCCAATCATTGGTGCGAGGTTCCACGCAAAGCCAGTTTGTGCGGCACATGGAATAGCGCAGATAAAGGCGACAAAGAGTGCAATCAGATAACGCATGGCCCTCCCTCCAACCGGGCGGTGAGATGAACGAAACTCCCCACCCGGCGATACAGGCAATGTTGTAGATTGCCCAGAAAGTTTTTGGAGGCTTAACAGCCACAGAGGCAGGTTTCGTTTATTCTGAAATTGTCCCTCGCAACTCATGCAGGTCCCGCCGAAGAAGAAGCACCGTCATCACCGGAAGAGTGTGCCCGGTCCCGGGCACCTGGTCATCCGCCATTCAAAAATCGATACCGAAGGCTGCTACACCACCAGGCCGATTAAAAAGGGCGAAGTCGTAGTGGAGTACACCGGCCCGCGTCTCACTATCAAAGAAGCGGAGAAGCTCTATGACAAGTCGCCTCGCACCTATCTGTTCGGTCTCACCGACGGTAAGCATGTGATCGATGGGGAGGGCGTCGCGGCATTCATCAACCACTCGTGCGATCCGAACTGTGAAGTAGATGAGATCAAAGGACGCGTGTGGATCAGCGCCATTCGCGACATCGCGCCGGGAGAAGAAATCACCTACGACTACAACCTCTACGACGGTGAACTGGACGATCCATCCTTGTGCTCGTGCAGGTCGGCAAACTGCCGCGGCAGCATGTACTCGGAGGAGGAGCTTGCCAAACGGGCGCGGACCGCCCGAAAGAAGAAGCGCTAAACACCCGCAATTCGGACCATCAGAACGGGTTCAGTTTCTCCAGCCCTTTTTTCTTCTTATGGCGGCTGGAAGAAATCGTGCTGTCGTCCGCAGGCTCCTGATCGGAAGATGATGAACTGGAGGCAGAAGCGCCGGAACTTGAAGCAGCCGCGCTGTTGCCGCTTGGCTGCACCTCGTTCACCTGCGTTGGTGGCGGCAACGGCTGTCCGCCATCCGTCGGCACATTGGGCTTGAGCTCACTTGCATCGGACGATGGCACGTTTGGCTTCAATTCGTTCGCATCAGGCTGTGCCGCTGGTGAAGAGTTCGTGTCGGTATTGGCAGAGGTTGTGCCTGCGGAAGCGTTGGAGCTGTCAGCAGGCGCGGTTTCCGGTTGGGCGGGAGCATCCGAGCGCGGTGTGGGCTGATTCGGCGGCGGCGCACCGGTGCCCACGGTCTCAACTGACGCCGCATTGCTGCCGCCGCTTGCTCCCACATTCATTGCAGCTTTGGCGGCCTCGCGAACTACATCGGTTGCACTCATGGGTTGAGGATCGACCAGGGTAGGGTCGCCGACCTTCGTCGCCTCGGCCACATCAGGGTGCTTTTCAAAATTTCTGAGCACCCGCCCGAACATTCCTGAATCCTTGCGGCTGGCCTCTTCTGCCTTGTTCTGCGCAACTGCAGCTCTGGTCGGCCGCGGCACAGGCTGATGCAAAGCAACCAGCCGGGCCTTGGCGTCGTCGGCGCGGTCCATCACCGGGTAGCGAGTGAGAATGCGCGAATACGCCTCGGCTGCACCTCTGGTAAAGTCCGCGATCATCCTGGCTTTCGCGTCTTCATTCAACCTGCGCGCCCGAAGCATGGCAATCTCGCCCTCGTACGATTGCCCGAGCAAATACAAAACCTCGTCAGCCTGGCTGTAAAGTGGATAACGGTCTGCCAACGACTTCAGCCGGGCAATTGCCGCAGGATAGGACATACGAACGTAATAGAAGTGCCCCACCCTAAACTCACGTTCGGCAAGCACTTCCTGCACTTCCAGCAGGCGCTGTTTCGCCTCCGGCACCAGCTTGCTGTCAGGGAACTGCTGAATGAGTTGGCGGTACTCTTCTTCTGCGCGCAACGCGTGGGTGGGATCGCGGTCGGCTTTTTCCATCTGCTGGTAGTGAATGTTGGCGATCTTGAGTTGCGCCTCAGCCGCCTCCGGCATATTGGGAAAGAAAGTGATGAAGTCTTTGTATTCGATCTCCGCCTGCGCCAGAGACGTCGAGCCGCCTTCGGCATACCACGAATCCGCCACCGCGAGTTTTGCGCGAGCGATAAATTCGGAATCCGGGTATGTATTAATCAGCGTCTGCAACGAGATGCGCGCTACATCGAAGCGGTTATGCTTCATCGCGTCCATGGCACGGTCAAACAGCACCTTATCAGGCTGCTTGGAGTCCACATTCGCGATGGGATTGGAAACTTTCTTATTGGAGCAGCCCGCGGCCACGATCAGCGCGGCAACGAAAATCGCTATATAAAGACGACGGAACATATCACCTCAAGAAACCTGCATTCTGTTCTGCTGCGCTTGTACACCGCGATCTGTTGAAGCTACCGCTTACACTTTCACCAGGCTGCTTTCCATTGCTGCCTTCAAAAGTTTTTGCGCGTTGCTGGTTGGATCGCCGTGCCCGAATACCGCGTTGCCCGCCACCAGAATTTCTGCTCCGGCGCGCACCACCTCGGCCACGGTATCGAGCCCTATGCCGCCATCCACTTCGATCCTGTAGTTCAGTCCCCGCCGCACGCGCATTTCCGCCAGTTGCCTGATTTTGTGCACCGCCCCCGGAATAAAGCTTTGCCCTCCAAACCCCGGGTTCACAGACATCACCAACACGTAATCCACCATGTCGAGCACTTCAGTAAGAGTATCGACCGGAGTTGCAGGGTTGATTACCACCCCGGCCAGCACGCCGTGATCCTTGATGTGGGTCAGTGTGCGGTTCAGGTGACGGGACGCCTCCTGGTGGACTGAAATCCAGTCCGCCCCTGCCGCGGCGAAGTCAGGAATGTACTGATCCGGATTTTCGATCATTAGGTGGCAATCGAGAGGCAAGGCCGTAACTTTCCGCAGCGACTTCACAACTGGAGGCCCGATGGTGATATTGGGCACAAAATGGCCATCCATGACGTCTACGTGAATCACGGTTGCGCCGCCCTCTGCCGCCGCGCGAACCTGCTCCGCCAGATGGGCAAAGTCGGCGGACAAAATCGAAGGTGCTAGCTGAATCAAACCTGAGTTCCGGGATTCGGGATTGCCACAATTTTAGCACCTATGCAGCATTCAGGACGGTCAAAGGCTGGTTCGGTTACTATCCCAGGCAGGCGGTCGAAAAACCGCTGTCTCGGTTTCCGCCTGAGCTCAATCCAGCCGCTGATACTTCCCCTTTCCCAGATGTCTCCAGCGCGCCCCGTCGGCGTCCTTCCAGACCCCGAGCGGCTTATCTTTCTCCGGGTCAGACCCCAGGCGAAGCACATTCCCGTCAAGGTCTTCGACCTGCATCTCCAGAGCCCATTCGAAATTCTCCGGCGGATTGCGGATTTTCGCGCCGGTTGCCGCATATTGCGCATGGAGAGAGCGCGCATCCTGCACGCCGATCCATACCCACATGCGCCCCTGGCTCTGATTATCGTCGGTAAGCATAATCGAGCACTTGTCGCGCCCCACGCAGGCGAATGCGTCGCCCGCTTGCCAGCGCACCTCGAATCCCAGGATCTTTGTGTAATAGACAACGCTCGCGCTGACGTCTTTAACGCGGAATACCGGCATAGGGGCGCCAAAGTTGTTGCTTGAGATTTCGGTCATGAATCCTCCGCGGAACTAGAATATTCACCATTTATTTGTGAAAACCAGCCATTACTCAGCCCTGAATCGACTGCCCCTCCGGCCTCAGCAAAAGACTGTATTGTTGGACGGCAGAGAAGATGTCACAGTTATCATCCAAGCAACTTCGCCTGAACGAGAAGCTCCGTAACCAAACAGAAATCGCCGTCCCGCAAGGAACTTAATCATCCCACACGGAGGAGCACGCGATGTCATCTTCGACCGAGCCGCTTACGAAGCATCCAACGAGCCTGCACCCAGTCCTTTCCCGGATGTGTTTTTCTGTTCTTTTTTGCGCATTGGCTGCCCCGGTCACCTACGCTGACGTAGTCACGTATCACAATGACAATTCGCGCACTGGCCAATACACCAATGAGACCATCCTCACGACTTCGAATGTAAACTCAAGCGGCTTCGGCAAGCTATTCACGTTGTCCGTCGATAGTGTCATCGATGCCCAGCCCCTTTACTTGTCCGGAGTCACGGTCAATGGCGCGTCGCACAATGTGCTCTATGCCGTGACCGAAAATGACAGCGTCTATGCCTTCGACGCCGACACCGGCGCGCTGCTCTGGCAAGTCTCCGTTCTGGGCAGTGGCGAGAGCGCTTCCGATACCCGCGGCTGCTCGCAAATCACTCCCACCATCGGAGTCACCTCAACTCCCGTCATCGACCGCAGCAGCGGCCCGAACGGCACAATTTACGTCGTTGCAATGAGCAAGAAAGGCTCGGCTTACTATCAGCGTCTCCACGCTCTCGACATCACCACCGGCCAGGAGGAATTCGGGGGCCCGGTCGCCGTGCAGGCGAGATATCCCGGCAGCGGCGACGACAGCCGCAACGGCTACGTTCATTTCGATCCAAAGCAATATGCGGAGCGAGCCGGTCTGTTACTGCTGAACGGAGTCATTTATACGGCCTGGACCTCCCACTGCGATTTTCGTCCTTACACCGGGTGGATCATCGGCTACAACGAAAGCACGCTCGCCCAGACTTCGATTCTTAACGTCACGCCAAACGGCAGCGAAGGCGCTATCTGGCAGCAGGGAGCCGGATTGGCTTCCGATGGCACGGGCATTTACTTCCTCGATGCGAACGGCACCTTCGATACCTCGCTGAACTCAAAAGGCTTTCCCTCCAAGGGGGATTATGGCAACGGAATTCTCAAACTCGGTATTAAAAACAATCAGATAAGGGTGGTTGATTACTTCAACATGTACAACACTGTCTCCGAATCCGATGCTGACGAGGATTTGGGTTCGGGCGGCATCCTGCTACCGCCTCCCCTGGTCGATTCATCAGGAAAAACTCGCAACCTCGCGATCGGGGCAGGCAAAGATACCAATATTTACATTGTTGACCGCACCAATCTCGGCAAATTCAATCCGAACTCCAATCACATTTACCAGGAAATTGACGGCGCTCTCGATGGAGGCATGTGGGCCATGCCCGCCTATTTCAACGGCAGCGTCTACTTCGGAGCCCAGGGCAATAACCTGATGCAGTTCCAGTTTTCGCAGGCAAAACTTTCCACCAGTCCCACTTCCACGAGCTCGGCGGTATTCGAATATCCAGGTTCAACCCCAGCCATCTCCGCCAATGGCACAAGTAACGGCATTGTCTGGGCCATCGAGCACAGCAGCCCTTCAGTACTGCACGCTTACAACGCCACTTCTTTACAGCAGGAACTTTACAACTCGAACCAGGCGGCTAACGGCCGCGACCAATTCGGCGACGCCAGCCACTTCGGGACTCCCATCATCGCCAACGGCAAGGTGTACGTGGGAACGACCAACAGTGTGGTCGTGTTTGGGCTGTTGGGACAATAGATGTGGCATAGGTTTCGTCCGCTTTGTCCTGGTCGAACGATTCAGTCCATCGTTACTGGCGATTGAGGGGGGAAATTAAAAGGTCTTCTTCGGTGCGGTCTGTTGCTCTCCCACCCGGCCCACCACGATGTCGGCAACAAAAAAATTCTCTCCACCGGTCGGGGCGCCTGCCATCCGTCGCAGCATCGCCAGCTGGCCTACATGCGTGAGCGCGTCAGCGATCGGCCCCTGAAACAATCCTTCTACTGGAGCTTGCAGCGGCTGGTCTGAGGCCAGGTAGTCGTCAAGAAACCTAAGCGAGGTGAAAAAGCGGTCGGCTTCCCGCTCCCAGGGCAGGGGCTGCGACACATGCCACTGGCGCGAGCCGTTCGCCATGGAGAGCGCCCAATCCAGCAGATCGCCGAGATGCGCCAGAATCTGCACCGGCGTGCGCCCCGCCCCATCAAAGGTTCCAAATTCCGGCGGAGCGTCTCGCACCGCCTTTGCGGCGCGGTACGCGAGGGTAGCAAGAGTGTGGCGTAACAGTTCTCGTTTAGAATCTATGTTTGTCATTTTTTCAGCCCAGATAACCTCTGCCTCGACCGAAATTATATTCTCACCTTTTCGGTAGAGGCAGAAGTCTCTATGCCCGGGTCCAGCTCCCTCGGTAGAATGCATAGGACCAAAAGGGCCGCCAGCCGCTTACCGCTAGCACGCGAGGTTGCCGTGACTGATTCGATTTTTTCACGAACTCTGAAGCTCGCCTGCCGAATGGCGCTTGCGCTGTTCATCTCCGGCGCTTCTTTTTCGGCGATTGCACAGACACTCGACGTGATTTACTCCTTCGCCGGTACGCCCGACGGCCAAACCCCCACCGCCAACATGGTCATGGACGATGCCGGCAATCTGTACGGCACCACGTACTACGGCGGGCAGTTCGGACTTGGGTGCGTGTTTGAGGTAACCACATCCGGCCAGGAGTCCGTCCTCTACAGCTTCGAAGGCGGAGATGATGGAAAGCTTCCACGTGCTGGCGTTGTTCTGGACTCGGCCGGAAATCTTTACGGCGCCACTACCTCTGGCGGCACAGGCATTTGTCAGTCGCAAGGGTATCTTGGCTGCGGGACGGTTTTCGAGCTAACTCAATCTTCCGGCGTGTGGAGCGAAAGTATTCTTTATGACTTCAACCGGCGTAGCGGCGACGGCGCATATCCCTTCGGCGGTGTCGTGCTTGACGGGGCGGGCAATTTGTACGGTACAACCTGGCGGGGAGGGTCCGCCAATGAGGGCGCAGTTTTTGAACTTGCGCCGCCCTCCGTCTCTGGAGGGCCCTGGACTGAAACCATCCTGCATGATTTCAGCCATCATCATGATGGAGAATATCCAGAGGCCGGACTGGTTCTCGACAGCGCCGGCAACCTCTACGGCACTACAGTTGTCGGCGGAGAGGGAAAATCCGGGGTGGTTTTCGAGTTAACGCCTGGCGCTGGCGGCGACTGGACGGAAACCATTCTCCACAGCTTCAATCGCGATGGCCAGGACGGGGTTGCGCCTGAGTCTTCGCTGGTAATTGATGGCTCGGGAAATCTTTATGGAACCACTTCGTTGGGCGGGACCACTCGGGGAATCGTTTTCAAGCTAACGGCTCCCGCTAAAGCCGGAGAAAATTGGAACGAGAGTTTGCTGTGGAACCTGCCGAGCTCTTCATCTGGCGCCCTTGCCCTCGACCCGTCAGGGAATGTGTACGGCACGACCATCAATGGCGGAAAAGCGGCGGCGGGTACAGTTTTTGAACTGCTTGCTCCGGTTGCTGATGGCGCCTGGATCGAGAAAACTTTGTATACGTTCCGCGACAAGGCAGATGGGACAGAACCCGCTGCAGGGGTAACCCTCGACGCGGCCGGAAATCTTTTCGGCACAACCGATGGCGGCGGCGCGAACAATCGCGGGGAGGTCTTCGAGATTACGCCGTGATGTGTTGGAACCGGAATTCGCTAGCGTCGCCTCCCCGGTCGCAGCAGCCCGCCCGAGCGCAATAACCCGCGCAGTCGCCGGCCGAAGTTGTTGTCAAACATCATATCCGCGAAGCTTTCCATTTGCCTTGCGAATGCCTCGCCGTAACCATACCACCAGACTTTTTTCATTCGCGGCAGGCGATCGGAATCAACGTACTTGACCCTGACCATCTCTTCCATTCCGAAGCGGCCATGCGTCCGGCCAAAACCGCTCGACTTCACGCCCCCGTGCGGTGCCTCGCTGATGCCGAAGCACGAGATCATATCGTTTACCATGACCGTACCAGCCTGGATTCGCCTTGCAAGCGCTTCCCCGCGCGCTCGGTCCTTCGTCCACACGCTTGCCGCCAGTCCGAATTCAGAATCATTGGCCAGGCGGACGGCTTCATCATCGCAATCAAATGCCATTACAGGCAGCACCGGTCCAAACGTCTCCTCCCGCATGATGCGCATTTCATGCGTTACCTCCGCCAGCACGGTGGGAGCGTAGAAATTTGGCCCGAGGTCTTCGCGGCGTCTGCCGCCGCACAGAATGCGCGCTCCTCTCGCCCGGGCGTCATCAATTTGCGACTCGACCACTCGTAGTTGCCTCTGGTTGATCATCGGTCCCACTTCTACGCCCGCATCCATTCCGTTACCCATCCGCAAACGGCTGGACTTTTCAACACACGCCGCCAGAAATCTGTCGTAGAGGCTGCGGTGCACGTAGCAGCGCTCGATGGAAAGACACGTCTGTCCGGCGTTCATGAAGGCGCCCCAGACTGCACCGCTCGAAGCCACGTCAAAATCCGCATCGTCCAGCACAAGCATGGGATCTTTTCCGCCGAGTTCGAGGAGGACGGGAAGCAGCCGTTCGGCGGCGGCCCGCGCAATCCGCTTGCCCGTCGCCACGCTGCCGGTGAACACCAGCTTGTCTATGTTCGAGTTGATCAGCGCTGCACCGGTCGCGCCATCGCCCACGATCACCTGAAAAATCTCCCTGGGAACACCGGCCTGGTGCAGTAACTCCGCAAGTTTGAACGCGCACAGCGGCGTCAACTCAGACGGTTTCAAAACCACCGCGTTTCCTGCAACCAGCGCAGCCAAAGTTTCTGTCGCGGGAATGGAGAACGGATAGTTCCATGGCGAAATAATCCCAATGACGCCGTACGGCTCTTTCAAGATTCGCCCGCGCTTCGTTTTCATCGCCGGATTGCTGTGCGGCAGGTCTCTTGCACACAGGAAATCGAAAGCATTTTCCACACAGAAGCGGGCGGCATCGAGCACGACGATAACTTCTGTGACGAGCGCCTCAACATATGGCTTGCCCGCCTCTGCTGTAATAAGCTCGGCCACCTCCGCTTTGCCCGCGTGAAGAAGAGTCTGAAACCGCCGCAGAACGGCGGCCCGCTGCCGAACCGGGAGCGCATGCCATGCCGGTTGCGCCGCCCGCGCGCGAGCTACCGCTGCATGAACTTCCAAATCGCTGGCCGCTTCAAATGAACGCAGTATGGCGCCCGTGGCGGGATTTACCGATTGAATCTTGGCGCGAGCAGCGGCGCTTTGAACTTCGGCAGGCATCTCTGGAGCAAGTTTACGCTCTCGCAACTCGCAAAAAACCGGTCAGCAACTTCCCGACAACTCCTGATAGTCAACCTTTACAAGATATAACCCGCTCGCCGGCGCGGTCGCGCCCGCCGCTGAACGGCTGCGCGCTTCAAGAATTCGAGTCACGTCCGCCGCCCGCAACGTCCCTTTACCCACCAGGATGAACGTCCCTACCAGATTCCGCACCATATGGTGAAGAAAACCGCTGCCGCGCACGGTGTAAGCAGACTCTTCTTCCGTGCGCTCCCATCGCGATTCAAAGATCGTCCGCACGTTCGACGCCACCTCGTCGCGTTCCCGCTCCGGATCAACTGCGGCAAACGACGTAAAATCATGCTCGCCCGCCACCACCCCCGCAGCTTGAACCATCGCCGCTTCATCCAGAAAAAAGGGGTAATGCCAGACGTAGCGCGCCATAAAAGGCGGACAAATCGCCCCGCGGTAAATGCGGTAACGATAAGTCTTACTTTTCGCTGCCTTACGAGGATGAAATCCCTCATCCATCTCACACGCTTCAAGCACGCGAATCGAGCTCGGCAGAATGTCGTTCAGCGCCTTGACCAGGTTTTCCGCGGGAATCGGCGATTGCGTCATGAATGACGCGACTTGGGCCAGCGCATGCACCCCGGCATCGGTTCGTCCCGAACCCTGCGGCAGTACCTTTTCTCCCGTGATTCGTCCAATAGCTGAGCTGAGTGCGCCCTGGATGGTCGCGGCGTCGGGCTGCACCTGCCATCCGGCAAAATCGGTGCCGTCATAGGAGAGAACGAGCTTGAGGTTGCGCATCATCGCGATTGGCGGGCTCGCGGCAGCAGGCCACAGACTCGCGTCGGCTATACTATTGCATTCCCGTTCATGTTGCTGATTTCAAGTGACTGGCATCAGGTCGCAAGCAGCTGAAACCTGCGGCCGGTATTTTGCGTATCAATCCCTTGGCTTTCGAAGGTACCTCAGTTGAGCAGTTTTTTTGCATGGAGATGAAGGAATGTCTTTGTCATTTTTGAGCTTCATTGCACGGCGCTCCGTCCTCATAGCACTGATCAGCCCGATATGCCTGCCGGCATTCTCGCAAAACTCGCAATCCGTTCCCGCCGCGCAGGTTCAGGCCCCCACGCCACAACGGTTTCAATATCAGGATTATGCCAAGCCTCGCTCGCATTTTCCTGACCCCCTGGCACCCTATGATCCGCGGCACGTGTCGCCGCCTGATTTGAGCAATACGCCACGCATTGAGCAACTGCTGCACGATGGCAAGCTTATGCTTTCCATCGACGATGCCGTGGCCCTCGCGCTCGAGAACAACCTGGATATGGCCATCGCGCGCTACAACCTCAATATCGCCGACACCGACATTTTGCGCGCGAAATCTGGCAACACGATCCTGGGCACTCCCCTCGGGGTCGTTCAGAACACCCCGGGCGGCGGCGTCGGCGGATTGGGTGGAACTGTGGGCTCGGGCGCAGGCGGCACGAGCGCAGGTCTGGCCGGCGCAGGCACGGGAACGCTTGGCATCGTGGAATCTACGCTGGGAATCGGCTCGCCGATCACCAGCTTTGATCCGGTCATCACCGGGACGGCACAGATGGACCGCGACTATGCGCTCTCGAGCAGCGCCTTCAACGGCGTGCCTGTGATCAACCAGAATACTGCTACCGCGAACTTTTCTTACCTGCAGGGATTCCACTCAGGCACAAATCTGCAGGTCGGATTTAACAATACCCACCTGACAACCAACATTCCATTCACGACGTTGAGTCCCGAAGTGGCATCGAACTTCCAGTTCAGGCTCACCCAGCCTCTTCTGCAGGGCTTCGGCTTTCTGCCGAATACGCGCTTCATTCGCATAGCCAAGAACAACCGTGAACTTTCGGACGTCGCCTTTCGCCTGCAGACCATCACCACGGTTGACCAGATCGAGAACATGTACTGGGACCTGGTTTACGCCTACGAAAACGTGCGCGTTCAGGAGGAATCGCTCGCTTTCGCCCAGAAAACCTTAGGCGATACCCAGAAGCAGGTGCAGATTGGCAGCCTTGCCCCCATCGAAGTCGTCCGCGCCCAGAGCACGGTGGCGAGCGATCAACAACAGCTCACCGTAGCGCAGACCAATCTGCAGCTCCAGCAGTTGCTGATGAAAAATGCTCTCAGCCGCAATTTGAAGAACACGGCCCTGGCCGATGCCGAGGTCATTCCGACCTCGACCATGAAACTTCCTCAGGAGGAACCGGTCGTTCCCACCCAGGATTTGGTCAACGATGCTCTAAGCCATCGGGCCGAGTTAGCTGAATCGCGCATAGACCTTTCCAGCCGTGAGCTCAATGCTAAAGCCGTTCGCAATGCGATGCTCCCCAGCTTAAACCTCTACGCCTACTACGGCGGGTCAGGTCTGGGAGGAAACCTCAATCCCAACATTCCATTCTGTTCCGGCAGCGGGGGCAGCACCAACATTTTCTGCATCACCCCTGGCGAAATACCGTCTCAGTTCGCGTCTGGCAAGCCTGTCTCGTACAGCACTGCACTCGACAATCTGGTTACCTCCGCTGCACCTGACAAGGGCGTCGGCGTCACCCTCAACATCCCTATTCGCAACCGCAGCGGCCAGGCCAATCAGCTGCGCTCCGAGCTGGAATACCGCCAGGCGCAGATGCGGCTTCAGCAGGTGGAAAATCAGATCACGATTGAAGTTCGCAATGCGCAGTTCACGGTGCAGCAGAACCGCGCCAGCGTCAATTCGGCGCAGGCAGCCGTCGAACTCGCCCGCCAGTCGCTGGATGCCGAACAGAAGAAGCTGAACCTCGGCGCTTCGACCTCAACCCTGGTTCTGCAAAACGAATCCGCGCTTGCGACCTCGGAGTCAACTCTCGTCTCCGCCATGGCCGCTTACGAGAAATCGCGCCTGGAACTGGACCGCGCCACCGGCCTGTTGCTCGATCACGCCGGCATCATCATGGCTGACGCCGAGCGCGGCGAGGTCACGCAGATGCCTATGATTCCTTTCACCGCGCCTCGTGAGCACCCGGAATCGGTGATGCCACAGCAACCGCCCAGCACACAAACTCCACAGCAGTAGGATCGGCCGGGGACACTCGCATAGTGCGGGTGTCCCTCACCTGCCCAGGGTCGGGCAACAATCGGTATTGCGTGCGCTCACGCTTCACGGTACCCTGATACCGCTCTCACCGGTTCTCCCGTCTCTTTCCTTCCCAGGATCACTTTGCGCACAGTTTGCATTTGTCTCCCCAAATACAGGGCTGTGCAAAATGAGACCCTATATATAGTGTTTTATGTCTTGACCCCGGCGCAATTTCGCCGATACAGTAGCTCCAATCTGTGAGCGCCGCCGTTGGCTCGAGGGCACATTTGGGTAGAGATACGAAAAGCGAATCAAAGTAGTAATCGTCCAGGCCGGGGCTCACATCGCGGCCAGAAGTACGAGGAGTAAAAAGTTGCTCAAACTGAAGAAGCTGCAGATCCTGGGTTTCAAGTCGTTTTGCGACCGCACCGAGCTGAAGTTCCATGGCGACGGCGTGGCTGCCATTATCGGCCCTAACGGTTGCGGAAAGTCGAACATTGCGGATGCAATCTCCTGGGTTCTTGGTGAGCAGTCGGCCAAGACTCTGCGCGGCTCGCGAATGGAAGATGTCATCTTCGCCGGTACCCGCGATCGCAAACCGACCGGAATGGCTGAAGTCGCGCTCACCCTGATCGATCCAGAGGTTTACAGCGGCGCTGATGCCAACCAGCCTACTGAGATTGACATTCAGGACGAGCTGCCCCAGAAAGACACGGATTGGGATGAAGCCCGGATTCGCGCCCGCGCCGCAGAAGAAGTTGAGCGGCTCACAGATGAAGCCTGGCCCGGAAGAACTGAAGAAATCGAAATCCCGCGCTCGAAAATCAATGTTATTTCTATTGCTTTTCCAGAGGATGAGCCGGTCTTCGCCCTGCCCGGCAATGTCGTGCCGATCACTGCCGCCATGGACTCGCACGCGCGCGCTGGCGAAGTCGTTTTAAAAATCCGCCGCCGCAAGTTTAGCCAGCAGCAGGTTCGCGCCGGGGAAATCGTTGTCACACGCCGCCTGTTCCGCTCCGGGGATAGTGAATACCTTTTGAACGGCAAACTTTGCCGCTTGCGCGATATTCAGGAACTCTTTATGGGTACGGGCCTTGGCCCCGAGTCCTATGCTCTGATCGAGCAGGGCCGCATCGGGCAGATTCTCAGCAGCCGTCCCACCGACCGTCGCGCCATCATTGAGGAAGCCGCTGGCATTACCAAATTTAAAACCAAGAAACGCCTGGCCGAAGCCCGCCTCGAAGATGCGAAGCAGAATCTTTCCCGCGTCAACGACATTTTCGAAGAAGTCACGCGCCAGATGAACTCCCTCAAGCGGCAAGCCTCCAAGGCCGAGCGCTATGCCAAACTCCGCGATGAGATGCGCGACAAGTTGCGCATTGTGCTCGCCGGTAAATTTGCTCAACTCGGTCAGGAAAGCTCTCGCCTCAACCAGCAGATGGATGCAGTCTCGGAGGAGATGCGCGAGCGCGCCGATTGCATTCAGTTGCTTGAATCTGAGCAGACAGAACGTACCCAGCGTGGCTATTCGATCGAAACCGAAGCCCGGGAAAACCGTGAACGCCTGAGCCAGATCAAGCTTGAGGGCGATCGTTCACGGGCTCAGCAAAAGCACAATGAAGAACGCTGCGCAGAACTGGTATCGCGCTCTTGCTCTTCCGAACTTGAGCTTGCACAAGCCCGCGAAAAGCTCTCTGCTTTGCAGGCCGAGCACAGCGGCAATCAGCACGTCCTCGATTCGGCCCAGGGAGCCTTGGCCGCGGCGGAACAACGGCTGTCTGAATGTCAGCAACGCGAATCCAGCGCCGCGGCTGCGCTCTCAGACTTAGAGCAGCAGCAGGAGCAGGCGCGCACCGATATTTTCGAAGTCATCTCTGCGTCTTCGAACCTGCGCAACGAAATCACCAAGTGTGAAGAGCGCATCGCCGCTCTCAATCGCGAGGCCGAGCGTTTGCAATCCGAGTTGAGCGCCGGCAGTTCGCAAGTGGAGACATTCGGTGGCCAGCGCGGGCAATTGGCATTGGAATTCGAGTCGGTTTCGCAGCGCGTGGCAGCCCTGACCGGTGAGATCGGTCAGACAAGGTCTTCGCTCGAATCGAAGCGTCACTCTGAAACCGGGTGCAAGGCCCGGCTCGACAGCTTGCGCGCCGAGTGTGCATCGGCCATCGGCAAGAGAAGTTCTCTCGAAGCCGTCATAGCCGAGCACGGCTATTCGACAGAATCCGTACGCCGGCTATTCCAGTCCGGAAGCCTGCAAGGTGGGCTGGCGCCCGCCGGGGTGCTCGCAGATTTCCTCGAAGTCGAGCCGCGTTACGAGAATGTCGTGGAGGATTTCCTGCGCGATGAACTGAATTATGTCGTCGTCAAATCCTGGGACGCCGCCAATGAAGGCCTGCGCCTGCTGCGAACTGACGTAGACGGCCGCGCGACTTTCTTAGTGCATCCGGAGGACTCGCAGGCAAAGTTCTCGTTCTCCGTGAGTGATGCGGCCGGAGCGCAACCCCCCGGGCACTCCATCGTGCCTTTGAAAAATGCCATTCGAGTGCTCAACGGCTTTGGCCGCTCGCTTGAAGTGGTCCTGCCCAAGCTACGCGACGGCTACATCGTTCCAGATCCAGCGTTTGCCCGCGCCCTGGCCCTCGAAAATCCTGATGCGTTTTTCCTGGCGCAGAGTGGCGAGTGCTTTCACAACGTAACCGTCACTGGCGGCAAGCAACGCGCGGAGGGCCCGCTCTCTATGAAGCGCGAATTGCGCGACGTCTTGCGCCAGCTCAGCGAATTAAAAATCGCGTTGCGCGACGAAGAGCTCAAGACCCTGACGCTCGGCCGCGAGATCGAAGAACTCAACTCTCTTCTCACCCACCTCGAAACCGACAAACTTGAGGCGGAAAAGCAGGCCATGACCTCCGGCCACATGCTCAAGCAGCTTGATTCCGAAATGGCCCGAGTCGGCGAGCGCATCACCACTTGTCGCAGCGAGCTGCACCGACTTGCCATAGAACGAACCGATCAGGAATCTTTGATCAGCGCCCGCCAGGCAGAGCTGTCAATATTGCAAACCAAACGCGAAGAACTCGAGCGTACTTCGGTGGCATCGAACGAGCGGCTTGCAAGTCTTCGTCAGGAACGGGAACAAGCTGCGGTTGATTCCTCCCGGCAAATGGCCGAGGTTGCAACCCTTGCCGAGCGCCACCGTTCGGCCGCGTCGGCGCTGCAGAGAATCGAGTCGCTCGTCTCAGAGACCCGCGAGCGCCTGACCGGCTTAGCGCTACAGATCGATTCGTTCACGCAAGAAAAGTCCCGCCGCGAGGAAGAAAACCTTCGCCTTGCCTCACAGTTGCTTGACCTCGAAGTTGAACGCAACGCCACCGAGGCCCGCGATAGCTTGTTGCAGTTCGAGTCCGAGCAGGTCAGGGCGCGTCTCGCCGAAATCGAAACCGAACTACGTAATGCGCGCCAGCTTCTCGAACAGGCGCGCGATCGCCGCGCCGGGATTTCCGCGGCGGTCGCCAAGCTCGACTCTGACGCTCAGTACATGGCGCAAACCTGCCTCAATGAACTCGGGGTTCAACCCCATGAACTCACCGGTGACCCTGCCATCGCCGTTGTGGCTGGAGAAGAACTCGCGGCAGAAGATCAGGCCTATCGCGACATGCGGACAAAGCTCGAAGCGATGGGACCCGTCAATATGATGGCACTCGAGGAGTACCAGGAAACCGCCCAACGCCACGCCTTCCTGGACACGCAGCGAAAAGACCTGCTCGATTCCATTGCCAACACGCAAGCTACTATCAAAGAGATCGACACTTTCTCTCGCCAGAAGTTCGAAGAGGCATTTACCAGGATCAACGAGAATTTCCAGACAACCTTCAGCAAGCTCTTCGGCGGCGGTCAGGCCTTCATGCGGTTGACCGACGAGGAAAATAGCGCTGAAAGCGGCATCGATCTGGTGGTTTCCCCTCCGGGAAAGAAGTTGCAGAACGTGCTCCTGCTCTCGGGCGGCGAAAAGGCACTGACGGCATTGGCCTTGCTGGTCGGAATCTTCCGTTATCAGCCCAGTCCGTTCTGCATTCTCGACGAAGTGGACGCGCCCCTCGACGAAGCCAACGTCGGGCGCTTTACCGAACTCGTGCGCGAGATGAGCCTGCAAACCCAGTTCGTCCTCATCACCCACAGCAAGAAGACGATGAGCATCGCGCCGGTTCTTTACGGAGTGACGATGCAGGAACCCGGTGTTTCCAAGCTGGTCTCGGTGCGTTTCGGCGCGACAGCCTGATCGAGAAGCTGCCGCATAAAATTAGGAATGCATCCGGGCAAAACTGCGGGGCAGAGATTCATCCCGGCTTTCCTCCGCTCTCCTCAGCTTTTCCACAATTCCAATGCGTGAAACTCCGCGCCCGTTGCCGAATCCACCGCTCGTTTAAAGTGTCAACTGTTTTCTGTTTTTGCGCTCTCTATCCAAACGCCAGCGCGTGACTGAGGCCGTTGACAAAATTATTGAACCGGTTAGAATACCGGTCGTTTCCTCGGTAGAATTTTCAGATGAGCCCACAACTCCTTGACTCCGTCCTGTTGAAGACCGATTACCCCGATTTGAAACTGCATGCGAGCGGAAAGGTTCGCGACGTATACGGCATCGACCACGAACATCTGCTGTTCATCGCCACCGATCGCATCTCGGCCTTCGACTACGTGCTTGCCACCGGCATTCCGCAGAAAGGCCGTGTACTGACCCAGATTTCCCTTTTCTGGTTCGACTTCCTGCGCGACATCATTCCCAACCATCTGGTTACCGCAGATGTGAATCGCTATCCCGCAAACGTTAGAAAGTATGCCGACCAGCTTCGCGGTCGCTCCATGATGGTCATGCGGGCCGACATGTTCCCGGTCGAGTGCGTCGTGCGTGGCTACATCTCCGGCTCCGCCTGGAAGGAATACAAAGCCGCCGGTAAAGTTTGCGGCATCGAGCTGCCCCAGGGGCTGAAGGAGTCCGATAAGCTTCCGCAGCCAATCTTCACGCCGGCCACCAAAGCTGTCACCGGGCACGATGAGAACATTTCATTCGACGAAATGGCCAAGCTCATCGGAAAAGACCTGGCTGCGCAGCTCCGGGATCTGAGTCTGAAGGTTTACACCCAAGCCGCAGACTACGCTCGCACCAAAGGTATTATTATTGCCGATACGAAATTTGAATTTGGTCGTACGCCGCAAGGCGTCACTTTGGCCGATGAAGTTTTGACCCCGGACTCCTCGCGATTCTGGCCGGCAGACAAGTATGAGCCAGGCCGGGCGCAGGATTCCTACGATAAGCAGTACGTCCGTGATTACCTGGAAGAAGTCCGCTGGAACAAACAGCCGCCTGCACCATCCCTTCCCCCAGAAGTGGCTCGAAAGACCAGCGAGAAATACTTGGAGGCATATCGCCAGCTCACAGGACGCGAGCTGGATGTGTAGAATTCTCATCGCTGGCCGGAGAACGCGATGACGCTTGCCGATTGGATCATCGTGATTGTTCTGGTCATCTCGGTGGTTCAGGCGGCAAGTTCGGGTTTTTTTCAGGAAGCGTTCGGCATCGCAGGGCTGGTCTTCGGATACCTGGTCGCTTCCTGGGAGTATTATCGGCTCTCGCAACATTTTTCGCCTTACTTGAAGTCGGAGTGGTTAGGGGAAATCACGGCTTTCCTTGTCATTTTTTTTGCAGTGATGATCCTCGCGGGAATCGCTGGCCGGATCACCCGCTGGATTGTGAAGGAAGCCGGCTTAAGCGTATTTGATCGCATGTTGGGCGCGGCTCTCGGTCTGCTGCGGGGGTGCTTGGTAATCGCAGTAGTTCTGGTCAGCATGACCGCGTTCACGCCCACTTCGAAGTGGCTGGCAGGGTCGGAACTGGCGCCGTATTTCCTGGTTGCCGGCCGGGCGGCGATTTGGGTTGCGCCCTCGGCCCTGCGGGCACGCTTTTATCAGGGACTTGATTTACTACGTCACGAGCAGCAATCAGTACCCGCCGCAGTTGCGCCGGCTGCGCGAACCGGGAACTAGCGCGGGAAGCGACGCAAGCGGCAGCTTCCCCAAGAAAGAGAGATGCCGTGAGAGATCAACTCGAAGCACTCATCATGCAAATGTACCGCAGCAACATTCTTTATTCCGAAGCGGTGCGCGAATTCAAGAAGCGCTTCATCCTGACCGTGTTGCAGGAGAACAAAGGCAACCAGTGCCGGGCCGCGCGCGAATTGGGGATGCACCGTAACACGCTCAGCCGCACTATCTCCGAGCTCAAGATTGATGTTCGGCAGTTGCGCGCGGGCATGCGCCGGCCGCCCCGCAGCGCAAGGCCTCTGACATACGAAAAGAAAGCGGCCCGCTAGCTCAGCATCTGCAGAGCCAGGGCCGTTCCGAATGCCAGACTACCCGCTGCCCTCTTCAAGTGTCTTTCACTCTGTTCGGGTCTGGTGGAGCGCGCAGCGGCGGCAACATAGTTTTATCCGGTGCGTCGTCCGATTTATCTCTCTGATTTGGCAATTTGCCGGGGATTCCACGCCATCGCGAAAGCGGCAGCGTTACGGTGACATCGACTTCGATTGGGATTACCGCGTGGACACCACCAGCGCAACCGTCGGCTGGCGCGAGCGCTTCATCGGCCTCCTCAATTCGCCTTACCAGCCCACCGAAGCAGCATTGTTCCACCGGATGCTCGCAGCGGTCCCCATTGATTTTCACGAATTCACATTCATCGATATCGGCTCAGGCAAGGGCAGGGCATTGCTGCTGGCTTCTGACTATCCCTTTCAGCGCATCATCGGCGTGGAACTTCTGCCGGAACTTCATCGCATCGCGCAGGAAAATATTCGGCGCTACAAAAGCGAATCGCAACGATGCTTCTCGATTGGATCTTCCTGCGCTGATGCCACCTCGCTCCAGTTTCCCGCCGCCCCGTTGCTGATCTATCTGTTCAATCCGCTTCCGGAAGATCGCCTCCGGCAAATGCTGCAAAACCTGCACGGCTCAATCCATGAGCATCCGCGCCCCGTTTGGATCATCTATCACAACCCGCTGCTCGAGCACGTTCTGCTGGAATCGGGTACTTTTGAAAAGCTTACCGGCGATCTTCAATTCGCGATCTATAGAAACCTCCGCGGGGCTTGACTCGCGGTGTAGAATTCTCGCAAGTTACAGCTCTCCCCAAGACCGGGTTTAAGCGTTGGACGGCCATCAGGTCCAGCCCCTGTGTTCGTGAAAGTTTAACAAGCAAGTGCTCGAGTCCCTGCTCGGAGGGTTTTCATGCGTCGCACTTTGCTCGTCTTGCTGCTGGTTTTCAGTCCGCAATTTTTCTTCGCTCAGGGCACGGCCGGCGTAGAAGTTCGCGTGCTATTCACCAACGGGCATCCGTGCAATCTGCCTGCAACCGTCAACTTGCTCAGCGGCTCGAGTTCCACCGCGGTGGCGCACAGCTTCAGCGACACCGATGGCATCGCGCAGTTTTCCGCCATCGCTTCAGGCTCGTACACTGTCGAGGTCTCAGGACCCGGCCTTCAGGCTTCCCGCAGTTTGTCCTTTGAAGTTGGGTCACGCTCGGTCGCGGAAATCGACGTCGTCGTCAGGCGCGCGGGCGAGAACGGCCCAACTCAATCCTCCGCGCTTCCAATCAGCGCCTCCGACTTCAAGATTCCTCGCAGAGCCAGGCATGAATTCGATCAAGCAAGCGAACACATCATCCAGCACGACTGGCAGCGTGCAATAGAACACCTCGAGAACGCCGTCCGCATCTGTCCCACTTACGCGCAGGCCTACAACAACCTCGGCGTCGCCTACGGAGAACTCGGCGATATGACACGCCAACGCGAGGCGCTGGAGAAAGCCGTCGCCGCCAACGATCACTTCGCCCCGGCATTTCTGAATCTGGCGAAAATGGATTTGGCTGACGGGAATTTTTCGGCGGCAGAAGCCCTGCTGAACAAAGCCTCCGCTGCCGATCCCGGGCACGTTCCCACGCTCGTACTGCTGGCCCAGGTACAATTCCAGCGGCAGGAATACGATTCCGTGATCGCGACCTGCCATAAAGTCCATCTGCTTGCCCATGGTTCATCGCCGCTGGTTCACTATCTGGCTGCGCAGGCGCTCGAGCAGCAGCAGCGCAAGGCCGATGCGGTTCGGGAGCTTCAAACCTTCCTCGCAGAGAAGCCACTCGGAGGGGATGCCGACACCGTTCGCCATGACCTGACCAGGTTGGAGAATGAGATTGCGGCCAAAGATCCGCAGGCTGGGAACCCTTAAACCAGGCTAGAGCAATCCGCTGGTTTTGACGGTAAGAATGCTGAGTGCCAGCTCGAGGTCGCGAATCGCCTCGGTGAGCTCGGGATGTTCCCCCACCCGCTCGCGTAAGCTTTTCAGCCGCTTTTGCGCTCCGGTGATGTGCTCAATGGCAGGACTTTGGTGCTGCTTGTTCTCCTGTTGACCCTCGGCAGCCATAGCCTCATCTTACTCCTGCAGAGCTCGACCGCGGGCTCAGGCTTCAGTTGCCATGCGTGCGCGCTTTGGCTGGTGGCGCATGCTGCGGCCTTCCACCAGATGCACCAGCTCTTCTCCCAGATTCTTGGCGTGGTCGCCTGCGCGCTCAAAAGCCTGTGCCATCAAGAGCAGGTTCGTACTGTAGTCGCGCTTTCGGTCCTTGCTTTCCAGATGTCGCTGGAAGACCGTTTTGCACACCTGGTCGATTTGCGTATCTGTTTGCATGATCCAGGTGGCTGAGTTCACGCGTCTTTCGGTAAAACCCTGGTGCACCGCCGAAAGCATTTTCTCAAGCGTATCAGCCATAGCGATCAGGTCGCGGCGGTCTTCTTTCGACAGCGGCGCGCTTAGATGCTGCAGCCGTCGCGTGATTGACCAGGCAAGGTCCCCGATTCGTTCCAGATCAATAATGAACTTCAAACACCCTAGCAGTTCCCGTGCCTCCGCTTCGCTCACTTGCGTAATTGCAGTCGTGATGCGCTCATCAACCGTCCGCTCCATGCGGTCCAGCTCTTTTTCGCAATCCTTAACCGCAATAAACGCCATCTTCGAAGAATGCTCGAGGTAGTCCTTGATGTTGAATGCCGCATCCTTGGCGACAAGGCAGGCTTGCCTCACCAGGTCGGTCATTTCCCGTGTGGATTCAAGTTCGAGAACAGATTTCCGCGGCATACGGCTGATCGTCCCATCATAGCCCGTATTCGCCGTAGCCACAGTTACAGTTGCGAAAATTCCTCGCCCGCGGCGACAATTGACACGTGCAAGCAATATCCGGCGAAACCGCGCAGCCAAGAGGCAGCATTCCGTTCAAGCCCGGGAAGATGGTTGTCGTCACTCTCGGGGAACCGCGTGAGAAGTTTTGGGGTGCAATCCTGTGCCTTAGCCCTGAGGGTCTGAGCCTCTGCGGAATCGAGCTCGCCTCCTTCGAAGATCTGGTTTCCCTGGTCAAAGATGGCGAGCCGTTCTCCGCCACCGTGGTTTTTTTCCCCATGCACCGCATTGAGCGCATGGAACTCGACTTGCCTGATGGCAATATCTCATCGCTTTCGCAGCGCTTCACTGCCAAAACCGAGCTTGATCCCGCCACCGTTCTGCTTCGCCATAGCGGCGTCGCCGCCGCTCAGGAGCACGAGTGAAGCTCTCCCAACTTCTTACAGCACCCAACCAGCTCACCCTGTTGCGCATGATGTTCGTCCCGTTCGTCATCATCAAGCTGCTTGAGGGCCATTACTCCACGGCCTTGATTCTTTTCATTTTGGCGGGCATCAGCGACGGTCTGGATGGATTGCTGGCGCGCAAACTGAAGCAGCAGACGCTACTGGGTCAATATCTCGATCCCATCGCCGACAAGCTTCTGCTCAGCACCATGTTTATGGTGCTTTCGATCTTGCACAAAATTCCGTGGAAGTTTACCGTGCTGGTCTTCAGCCGCGATGTTTCGATTCTGCTCGCAAGCGGCGTGCTGTTCGCGATCGCCGGATTGCGCGACTTTCGCCCCAGCATCTTCGGCAAGGCCAATACCGTCGCGCAGATCGCCGCCGTTTTCTTCGTACTGCTGGGTCAGACAAACAAGGCTCGCTGGATTGCGATCGCCGCCCGGTCGTTCTTGCGGGCAGTTTTCGCCTTCACCATCATTTCAGCGATTCACTATGTGCTCCTGGTCGGTCAACGCCTCAAGCATCAGGAAACGACCGCAAATTCCGCTTAGTCAGTCGTAATACTCCAATCCCAGGTGCGTGATCAGCTCTTCTCCCTTGAGATACCGCAGAGTGTTCTTCAATTTCATCAGCTGAATGAAGAGATCATGCTCGGGATAAAGCCCCGGCACCGTCATGGGAGATTTGAAATAGAAACTCAGCCACTCCTGAATTCCCAATCCTTTTAGCTCGGCCGTGCGCTGGGCCAAATCCAAGAACAGCACCAGGTCAAGCACGATGGGCGCAGCGAGAATCGAGTCGCGGCAAAGGAAATCCACCTTGATCTGCATCGGATAGCCAAGCCAGCCGAAGATATCTATGTTGTCCCAACCTTCTTTATTATCGCCGCGCGGCGGATAGTAGTTGATTCGTACTTTGTGCGTGAATTTGCCGTACAGCTCTGGATAAAGCTCCGGCTGCAGAATGTGCTCGAGCACCGACAGCTTCGATTCTTCCTTGGTTTTGAATGACCCCGGATCGTCGAGTACCTCGCCATCACGATTGCCGAGAATATTGGTTGAGAACCATCCGTTCAGCCCGATCATGCGGGCTTTGAACCCGGGTGCGAGAATGGTCTTGATCAGCGTCTGTCCGGTCTTGAAATCCTTTCCGCAGATGGGAGCTTCGTTCTTGCGTGAAAGCTCCCGCATAACGGGAATATCGACCGTGAGATTTGGCGCGCCATTAGCGAACGGCACGCCTTCCATCAGCGACGCATAAGCATAGATCATCGATGGCGCAATCGCTTCATCATTCTGCGCCAGCGCCTTTTCGAATGCCTTCACCGATTGGTGCGCAGCAGTTGGCTCGAGAAACGTCTCTGTCGATCCGCACCAGATCGTGATCAGCCGCGACGCTCCTGAAGACTTCCTGAAATCGCGGATATCGGCCCGCAGTTGTTCGGCAAGGTCCATCTTGTTCTTGCCCTTCTTGATGTTTGGCCCGTCAAGGTTCTTCACGTAGTTGTGATCGAAAACCGCTTTGCGCGGCACGATCGAACTCAAAAACGGTTTTATCCGGCTGATCAGTTCTCGATCGAGCACCCCGGCTTTCGACGCAGCCGTGTACATATCGTCTTCGAAAATGTCCCAGCCGGTGAAAACCAGCTGGTCAAGGTTCGCCAACGGAACAAATTCCTTTACCTTCGGGGAGCGCGCGTCGGTGCGCTTGCCCAGCCTGATGGTTCCCATCTGCGTGACTGAACCGATCGGCTTCGCGATTCCCTTCCGCACCGCCTCTACGCCGGCAACGAACGTAGTTGCGACCGCACCCATGCCGGGAATCATCACCCCCAGCTTTCCTTTTGCCGGTTGAATATCGCTATTGTCTTTTTTCCGTGTCACTGCTGGTTTTTCTGTAACTGCGGGCTTCTGGCGTGTCGCCATATGAGCGCTTCCTTATGAGAGCTTTAGATTTAAGGCAAACAGGTATGTTCTCGCACTGAAGTCGGCAATTGCAACCAATGCAGGTCGAATATAGCGAAAACATGCCCGGAATGGACGGCTGCTCATTAACCTGTCATCGCAGTGCAGCCTCGTTTGTGTTAAAAAGCAGATTCATGGAGCAGAAAGTCGCGCTCGTCACCGGTTCATCCAGCGGCATCGGCCTGCTGACCGTCATCGAGCTGGCAAAAAGTGGTTTTAAAGTCATTGCGTCTATGCGCGATCTGTCGAGGCGCGAGCGTCTGGATCAGGCCATCGCCCAGGCAAAGCTCGCCAGCCTTGTCGACATTCGCCGTCTCGACGTCACCGGCTTCGACGTGATCCCTGGTTTCGTCGACAACGTTTTTTTCGATTACGGACGTTTAGACGTGCTGGTGAACAACGCCGGTTTCGCCGTTGCCGGCTTCGCGGAGGACGTAACCCTCGACGAAGTCCGCCTGCAATTCGAAACCAACTTTTTCGGCGCGGTCGCACTCACTCTGGCCGCACTGCCCATCATGCGCCGGCAGCGTTCCGGTCACATCATCATGGTCTCGTCGATCGCTGGTTTGCATGGTTCGGTTTCCGTCAGCGCCTATTCCGCCGCAAAGCACGCGCTGGAAGGATGGAGCGAGTCGCTTCGCCTGGAGGTGAACTGTCTTGGAATCAAAGTCGTTCTGATCGAACCGGGAAACTTTCAGACCGATATCTGGACTCGCGGCGCGACCATGGCGAAAAAAGCTATCAGTAAAGACTCGCCGAATTATCCGCGCAGCCTTCGCATGCGCGACCGCGTTCAGGCCATTCCCAAAGCCGATCCTATTCATGTTGCGCGCGTGATCGCAGCCGTGGCAAACGATCCCAATCCTCGCCTGCGTCACCTCGTGGGCCGCGACGCCCGCATCCAGCTCTGGCTCAAGCGCCTGCTGCCCTGGAAGCGCCATGAAAAACTCGTCGCCAATTTCCTGAAAATCGACTGACTCTGTCATCCCTCAGCTCGGCCGCGGTTTCTTCTCTATGCTCTGTGTGTCCTCTGTGGTGAATCTCTTTTGAAGCCCCTCCATTCACGCCTTTACTCCGGTTACCAGTTTTCTGCTCTTCGACAACGGAACATCCACAGCCTCTTTCCACTCCATCCCCGGCGCAAGCCGGTGCGCCGCCTCCACCTGCGCCTCCCCAATCAAAAGCGCAACGGTCCCCTTCGCCGTCACCAGCCTGACCGCCTGTGGCAGCACATCCTCAAACCTCTCCACTGCGCGAAGCGTCACAATATCCGCCTCGCCGCCAAATTTCTCAGCCCGCCCCGCGAACACCTCGACATTCCCCAGCCCCAGCGCCCGCACCACCTCCCGCAGAAACGTCGCCTTCTTCTGGTTCGACTCAATCAAAGTCACACGCAACTCCGGCCTCCAAATCTTGATTGCCGATCCCGGAAACCCCGCGCCTGATCCCACGTCCACCAGCGACTCACCGCCGGGCAAATGCTGCGCCGCAAACAGCGACTCGCCAAAATGTCTCGTCACAACCTCCTCGGCATCGCGTATTGCGGTCAGGTTCACCCGTGCGTTCCACCGCCTCAGCAGGTCGATGTATTTCGAGATCTGCTCAAGCTGAAGCGGCGAAAGTACAGCCGCCGCACCGATAAATGGCTCGAGCAATTCCGCAATCCGAGACTTTTCCATCGCTTGGTGCTAGAAGATTACCGCATGGGCTAGACAGGATCCGCCGGGTACATTTCAAACCGGGGGTAGGCCGGATCTTACCGCAGTTGTGAGATCCGGGAAGAATCATAACGGAACCCGGAACCACAAACATCACGAATCAGACTGGTACGGGTGGTCCAAACGTAGGTATTCTGTCGATGGATTCAAGGTGTGCTTCACAAAAAGCATCGCGCACGTCACAAGAGTGGGAAAACCCATGATCGACACCGCTCTTCTCGAGAACATCGCCGCACAACTCATGCAGCAGAAAGAAATCGCCGTTGGCTCACAAGTCGAGCCTGTGAAGCGCAGCAGCTTTCACCACCTCCGCATGGTCAAATTCAAGATGAACGGAAAGGAATACCAGGCCATCGAGCAAAACCCCGATAAGCCCAGCCGCTGGGGAGAGCTCGCCCGCGCGGGTCACAAGGTCATTCAGTTCCGCGAAGTCGCCAGCGGACAGTACATCGCCGTTTCCGTCGACGGAAAAGTCAAAGAATACAGCCGCTAACAACTGATCGGAAGCACCACAACAGGCTCAACGATGTCATCCCGGCGCCGTTCGCGCCAGCAAACGCTGGACGACAGCCTTAATCTCCCCTGCCGTCGGCGAGGACTCACATCTCACTCCACCACGGCCAGAACATCGCCGGCATTCACGCTATCGCCCTCGTGCACCATTACTCTTTGCAGCTTGCCCTTCTTCGGAGACTTGATCTCGTTCTGCATCTTCATCGCTTCCATCACCACCACGCCCTGCCCGACCTGCACCTCCGAGTCCTGCAGCACCAGCACCCGCACGATCTTTCCCGGCATCGGAGCCACGAGTCTCTTTGTTCCCTCCGCCGCGCCTGTCTTCGCCCGCTGCGCCTGCAACGATCGCGGATCGCGCAGCTCCGCCGAGTATCTCCCGTTCCCTACCCAAAGATGCATATCCGTCGCGGTCTGCTCGCGCTTGATCTCGTACGCCTTGCCATCAATCAACACCGAAATCACGTTCGGACTCGCCAGCACGGCATCAATCCCGATTTCTTTCCCATCCAGCCGGCATTGCCACCCGCCGTCGCTCTGCTCCAGCTCCAGCCGAAAACTCCGTCCGTCAATGTTGACCTCATATCTCATAAGCTCTGTGTCACTGTTCCGGTGCAAACCGCGTTCTCGCGTCCTCTGTGGTGAAGCCGTCTTCCTCTGTGCTCCTCTGTGCCCTCCGTGGCGAGGAATTTCGCTACTGCACCGCCTCTTCCCGTCCCACGCGTTTCCATCTACTCGCGTGGCCATCGCCTACCGGGCGATTCCCATTTCCCACCGCGCCACTTCGCGAATCCAGCACCGCGAATATCCCCGCCACAATCGCCGCCACTTCCGTGTACTCGCCTTCTGCCCCTGTGCCCCCTGTGGTGAAGATTTTTCCTTCCCCAGCATTCGCCTTCAGTAGCCGATCAAGATAACCGGTATCGATTTTTCCCGCCTGAAAATCCGCATCGCTCAAAATCCGCTGGAACAAGGAAATGTTTGTCTTGATCCCGCCCACAAAATACTCGTTCAGCGCCCGCACCAGCCGTGCGATTGCCTGTCTCCTATCGCTCCCATATCCAATCAGCTTCGCCAGCAGCGGATCGTAATCCACCGGCACATTCCAGCCCTGGTACATGCCGCTGTCCCGCCGGATGCCCGGCCCCGCCGGCGCCATCAGCAGCGTGATCTTTCCCGGGCTCGGGAAAAAATTATTATCGGGATCTTCTGCATAAATGCGGCACTCCATCGCGTGACCGCGCAGGCTGATCTCCTCCTGTGCAAACGGAAGCCTCTCGCCAGCCGCAATCCGAATTTGCAAATGCACCAGATCCAGCCCCGTCGTCAACTCCGTCACTGGATGCTCCACCTGCAACCGTGTATTCATCTCCAGAAAATAAAAATTCTTCTGCTCATCAACCAGGAACTCCACCGTTCCGGCATTCGCATAGCCCGCCGCCTTCGCCACCCGCACCGCTACTTCGCCCATGCGCCGCCGCATCTCCGGATGAACAATCGGCGACGGGCACTCCTCCAGCACCTTCTGGTGCCGTCGCTGGATTGAGCACTCGCGCTCGCCCAGGTAAACCGTGTTGCCGTGCTCATCCGCCAGCACCTGCATCTCGATATGCCTCGGGTTGACAATCGCCTTCTCGAGATAAACCTCGTCGTCGCCAAACGCCCGCTGCGCCTCGCTCTGCGCCGCCTGCAGCGCCGGCGCCAGTTCCTTCTCCGAATTCACCAGCCGCATCCCCTTGCCGCCGCCGGCCGCCGCCGCCTTCAACATCACCGGGTAACCGATCCTTGCCGCACCCTGCTTCGCCTCCGCCGCTGACTCCAGTCCCCTCGATGTCCCCGGCACAAACGGAATGCCAGCTTTCTCCATCTCCCGTCGTGCGCCTGTCTTTGATCCCATCATCCTCATGGAAGCCGCGCTCGGCCCGATAAACTTCACTCCCGCATCCGCGCACGCCTGCGCAAACTCCGCATTCTCGGAAAGAAATCCGTAGCCGGGATGGATCGCATCCGCCCCACTCCGCTTCGCCACTGCCAGAATCTTCTCGATATTCAAATATGATTCGCTCGCCGGCGCTGGCCCGATCGGATACGCTTCGTCCGCTTTCAGTACATGCAGCGAAGTTCTGTCCACCTCGGAAAAAACCGCAACCGATGGAATGCCCAGCTCGCGGCACGCCCGCAGCACCCGCACCGCAATCTCGCCGCGATTCGCAATCAGAATTTTCCTGAACATACCTGGCCGCCCGGTTCCTCGATGCAAAACTATTCATTGTAACTGCTCGCCCTGGGCTAGCCCCGGACTTGTCATTCCGACCGCAAGAAGAATCTGCTGTTAGGGGCTAACCCAGCTTTTACTGGTTTTGTGAAACCTGGGCGAATTCATTCGCGAGAGGTGAACTGTCCTCCTCTGTGCCCTCTATGGCTTAACAATCCGGAGACAACCCTTACAAACTTTTACTTGCCCACCCGCAACATTGATTTAACCGGACGGTTAATAACAGCAAGGAAGGAATACAACCATGAAAGCCACTCAAAGATTTCTCACTGTGTTGATCACGCTGGCCGCATTATCCATCGGGCTTGCCGCCCAGACCGCCCGTCGCTACGACACTGCCATTCAAACCCAAGCTGCGCAGCAGCTGGCAAAGAAGACCGCGTTCAAGAGTGTCACCGCCTCTGTCGAAGACGGCATTGTCACACTGACCGGCAGTGTCGATCTCTACCAACAAAGGCTCGACGCCGCGAAGGCTATCCGCAAGGCCGAAAACGTCCAGGGAGTTCGCAACCAGATCGTCGTCGCAGGCAAGACCGTCTCTGATACCGATCTCACCGCCCAGCTCGACCGCAAGCTCTACTACGACCGCATCGGGTATGACAACGTCTTCAACTACGTTACCGCTGAAGTGCAGAACGGCGTAGCCACGCTCAATGGCGAAGTGAGGCTGGGCTATGATCGCGACTCAGCTCTGGCCCTCGTGAGCTCAACTCCCGGAGTGAAAGACATCGTCAACAACATCGACGTCGAATCCATCATCGGTGACAACGTTCGTCTCCGGGCGCTGCGCGTCATCTATCGCGATCCAGTGCTTTCGCGATACGCCATCGATCCCGCCCGCCCCATTCGCATCGTCGTCGATCGTGGCACATTGACGCTTTACGGCACGGTCGCAACCACCATGGACAAACAGATCGCCGGCCTCCGCGTCAACCAGGTTTTCGGCGCTTTCAAGGTGCAGAACGACCTGCAAGTCGCAAAAAAGAGCTGAAAAATTGGGGGTACCGGGAGGCTGTCCTGAGCGACGCCGCCGGCGAGCCCCGGGAAGAACAGAAAATTTGGGGTAGCCCGGGTCTCACCGCTTTTGTGGGACCAAGGAAGAACAACCCTTGGGTGCGGGTGATCTCCTCTGTGCTCCTCCGTGCCCCCTGTGGTTCAAAAACCGGAAGCACCACATTACTTCGTCGCCATCGTCGCTTTCGCCTTCGCGCTGCCGCTGTACTTCAATCCCACCTTCACCAGAATCGGCTCATCGCCCTTTGACGACACTGCATAGATCGTCTGTGGCCCAGGATCATCCTGCGTTAGCAGCCGTGTTCCGTCCTGACTGGCTTCCTGCTCCGCCTTGGTCCAGGTTTTGCCCGCGCCGCCAGTCATCTCATATCTCTGCACCGCAGTGCTGGCGTTCTTCTCCCAGTCCGCCACTTGCTCTTTCGTCAGCGCCAGCGCCTTCGGGCCAAGCGTGATTCCTTCCAGCGGCTTCTCCGTGACCAGCACCGTCAGCACTTCGCCCGCCTGGTCCGGACGGCTCTGCTTCAAGGTGAAATAGTTCGGCCTGTCCTCCTGCGCCGGAATATCCACCAGCTTCCCCGCAGTCACCTGATTATTCCCGTTATTCGTCCGCGACGTAGGAAAAATCAAGTACGCCTCGCCCAGCTCTTTGTTCGCATACTGCTCACGATCGATCACGTACAAATACCCCGTCCGCGGAGATTCAATACTCAGCCGCACCCGGTCTCCCTTGCGCAGCGCCGCATCTGACGCCACCCGCTCCGGCGTCCACTCGATCGTCTCGCCGCTCTCCTGCTCCAGCAGTCTCGGCCCGCCATCGCTTGCAAGCGCGGGCCTCAGCCGCCAGATCGTGATTCCCAGCGCCCGGGTGTTTTCGCTCGATCGAATGCTCGCGATGCTCACATTCTTCGCGCTTGCGCCCACCATTTTGTATTGTGGAACCTTCGCCGCATTCGCTCCCGCCTTCGGCCGCGCTTTAACGAACTCTTCCGCAACAATTCCGCGCGTGCTGTCGTCCTGCGCCATGAGCACAGTTGAAAATCCGGCCATCGCTCCCGCCAGCAGCACCATTCCAGCCAGCAGATTAGCCATTTGCTTTTTCATGATTCTCACCTCATTCCAACTTTTACTCGGAGTCATTCCGAAGCTCCGCGTTCTTACCAGCGGAGTGAGAAATCCCGCGCGTATCCCCTATACCGGCTCACTTCCACTCCCCCTGCTGCACAAACGCGGCCCAATAATAGGGCTCCGACCACTGTTTCTGCTTCCACATCTCCACTTGCGCCTCGCGAAGCGCCGCCGACGGCCGCAAATCCTCTTTCAGCAGCTTCTCGTAAAACTGCGCCATTAACTCTTCCGTCGCGCGGTCATTCACGCTCCACAGGCTCACGATCACCCGTGGGACGCCAGCATACATGAATCCGCGCGTCAGTCCAACAATCCCCTCCCCGCGAATCTCCTTGCCCAGCCCCGTCTGGCACGCGCTCAGCACCACCAGGTCCGCCGGCAATTTCAGGTTGTAGATGTCGTTCGCCCGCAGAAATCCGTCTCGCGGACGCCCCTTTTCATCCACCATCGACAGCACAATCGCCGAGAGCTCCGGATGCTCGCTGTCCAGATATCCATGCGTCGCAAAATGCAGATACCGGTAGCGACGTAAATCCGTGCTCTCCGCGTTCGCCAGGTTCGCGCGAAAATCCAGCTCTTCGAGATTATCTTTCCCCTGTGCCAGCTTTATGATGCGCTCCGCCTCCTCGCGCGTGTACGGCAGACGCGGCACATGCAGGTGCCCCGTGCCATTCACCACCTCATCCGAATCCTCCGACAACTGCTCGAGAATCCTGCTTCCATTTCGCGAAGTCGTCTCCTTCGCCGCAATCGTCAGCGTCTTGCTCTTCAACCGCGGATCATCCCGGCTGAACACCGGATCGGCAAACACTGCCACCATCCCCGGCGCCGGCTTTCGATTTTCAATTTCTTTTCTCAGGATCGGCAGCATCGAGGCCGACGGCAGATTCACAATCTCATGCTGGACGACCAGCGGCTCTGCATTTTCTGCCTGGCGGTGGCCCACGTTCGCGAGCGATCCTTGCGAGCTAACGTGGGATACATCGCGCTCAGCATTCGTGGGCGCTTCCTGCGAACTAACCTGGGAAAGCGCCGGCAACATCGCAAACGGAATATGCTGCAACGACCCATCCGTCACAATCGCCAGCCGCTTCTCTCCCAAATCTGCAGCCACCGGCCCCAGCACCATCTGGCTCAACTTCGCCGCGGCTTCGGGCAGCTTCGCATCCGCCGCTGCAATTCTCTTCTCCCGCTGCCCCTTCAGCTCCCCGCGCACATACGTGCTGCGTGCCGTCATCGCCTCATACACTTCCCGTACGCTCTGCTCAATCTCGCTGCGCTTCGGCAGTTCGTAGGTCTTCACGCTGTCCGTCGTCACCGCCCACACATAGCTGCGCTCATCGCCCAGCGAGTACTCCAGCAGCATCGTGTCTTTGTCCAGCACCTCGTTCTGGATCTGCTTCACATTCAGCGGCTGCGGCTCGGTGATCTCCGCATAGCGCGGACTCGCCTGCCGAATCCTTACCTCGACCTGCCCATACTGCTGCTCCAGCTCGCCGATTTCTTTTTTCAGCGCGTCGCGCTGTGCCTGCGCTCCCGGCCCGCTCACCTCCAGCAGCCGCTGCGACTTCGCGTTCATCAGCTCCGCCAGATCGTGCTCCTGCGTCAGCAGCTTCTGATCCACGCCCTCGCGAAAGTCAACGTGAGACTCGGCCAGCATTTCGAGCAAGCTCCGCGCCCGCGCCCGCTCGCTCGCCTGCAGCGCCAAATCGTCATAGCCCGCATTCGGAGACTGCTCATTCATCCGCATCAGCAGGTCGATATAAAACTCATACATCCCCTGCTGCGTCGCGAAATACGACGCCCGCTCCCGCTGCGCCCCGGCGTGCGTTCTTACCTGCTCCACTTCGCCGATCGTCGTCTCCGCCTGCTTGCGCGCCTCGTCCAAATTTCCCAGATCGCGCTCCGCCCGCGCCAGCTCCACGTGCACCTTGGGAGCGTCTTCCATGTCGTCGAGCGGTTCGAGCAGCGCCAGCGCCTGGTTCTCCGTATCAATCGCCTTCTGCGGCTGCTTCATCCGCTCATAAACCTGCCCGATCAGGTACAGCGTCACGCCTTCATCCCGCCGGTCGTCGGCTGCCTTCATCGCCTCCAGCGATTTCTGCAGATACTCAAGCGCCTTCTCCTGATCTCCCTGCTCGGAGTAAACCCGCGCCAGTCCGCGCAGCGTGTTACCTGCGCGCCACGGATCTCCCGCCGCATAGCGCAATGCCAGCGCCTGCTCCTTGGACTGAATTGCCTTACTGGAATCGCCAAGCAGGAACTCCGCCTGCCCGATGTCCTCCAGGCAGTTCGCCTGGATCTGCTTATTGCCAGCTGTTTCGGCCAACGACAGCGCCTTCTGTAGATACTCCAGCGCTGTGTCAAGCTGGCCAAGATCAAGGTAGTTCATCGCGAGATTATGCGTGGTGTTAGCCTCTTCGGGCAGTACGCCCAGTGAGTGAAAAATTGGAATGGCTTGGGAGTAGTAATCATTTGCCTTCTCCCATTCACCCATGTCAGCTTCGATCTTGCCGAGATTATTGAGGGTGGCGGCCTCAAATGACGCCGCGCCGGCCCGACGCTCGAGTTCTAATGCGCGCCCGAAGAAACTCACCGCCTTCTGCGGCTCACCGAGAACGTCGTACATTCCGCCCACATTGTTCAGCGTCGTGCCCTGCATGTTCAGGTCGCCGACTTGTTCAAAAATCGGTAACGCGCGCGTGTATTCCTCAACGGCCTTACGGAAATCGCTCGCCGAGGCGTCCACAACACCGATTTCATAAAGAAGGAGGCCGTAACGGTACTTATTCGGCGATCCTTCAAAATACGGCAGGGCCTGCTGATAATCCTTCATCGCCGTTTGCAGAGAATCCGGGCCCTGCTGCCCCGAAGCATCCAGCCCCTCTTCCATCAGGTGCTCCGCCGTGGCATGTTTCCTGTCATCTTCGGTCGCATCCCGCAGCGCGACAATGCGAATTTCATAGCGAGCCGGTTCAGCAGATTTGTCCGGACAATCCACCTGCACGCGATATGTGCCCGCTTGCCCCGCAACCACAACCGCCGGCTCCGGCCCCCACAGCCCGTTCTGGCTGTCGGTATGCGAGATCTGTTTTCCGTCGGCGCCGAACAGAATGACTTCGACGTCAATCCCCTTCTGTTCGACTTCGACGTACAGGAATTGTCCCTGGGTCAGGGCAACCTGATAGGAATGCGATTCTCCGCCCTTCATCGAGCGCTCGATTGTAGTCCCGGGAGTTAATGTCGTGAGTTCCTGCCCGTGCAGAAAAATTGCGGGCAGGCTAAGAATGGCCAGCAGGGCAGACGCGACGCGTAAAGCTGGCGCTTTCATGGTGGCGCAGAAGGTCGCTCGTCGAATGCATAAATACTACTCCAAATAGTGGTCGTACGTAGCCGCAGTGTCTCGCCTGCGGGGCGGGGCGAAGCCCCCGCAGCGAGGACATCACAAACGAAAACCGCTGCCGAGCTTGCGCTCGCCCGGGCAGGCGAGGACGCCTGCCCCTACACAACAAAATTGCAGACCACTACAACCCGTGTAGTCCCAGGCGTCTCGCCTGGCATCACCTTCCTACGCTACTTCTTTCTTCTCATGGTGCTCTTCATGCTCTCTCGCGCCGCTCTTGCTGGAGTTCCACTGTCCGCTCTGCACTGCGGCCGGGCCGGGGGCGCTTACGCTGCCTGACCAGCCGTTGGCGCTGTTCCAGCTGCTTGCGCTAAAGGTGTAGCTGCTGACTGTGAACGAAATGTTGTCGCCATTGAAGCTTGGTGTGACATCAACTGCGTTCTGGCCGGTGATCGTGTAGCGCACTTCGTTCGTAGCGTTCGGAGAGGGAACCACCAAAGTCCCGGCCGGGCTGTTCGGACCGGTCCAGTTAGTGACTGTGACCGTATAGGTTCCGTTGAACTTGTTTGCGATTGGCATCTCTTTTCCTCCTGTGAAATGGCGAAACGTGGCTACTGTCGCGGAAAACGGGCCGTCGCTGAATGATGATGCATTCTCGCCGGCGGAACTTAGGGCTGGTCGGCGACAGGCCAAGTCCTGAGGGGGGCAATCATACTCACTACACTTCGCCTAAGTCAATCGCAGATTGCCTGTAGAGCCGCAGAGAGGTTCAACTTGGCACTGTCCTGCTAGAAAACCAGCCTCCGCCCTGCAAACAAAACCGCGCCGCCTCCCACTTATTTACTACTTGAATACGTATCGAATCTGGTAACTAAGAATACAAATCTTTACAAAACGTTCCACGTGGAACATAACTCAATTTTGCAGCCTGGGACTTCTTGTCATTGCAAAAGCGTTGCGACGAGGAATCTGCTGTTACTCCAAAAGCAAAATTCTCCTTTCGGTCGAAATGACAATCGCGAGAACCCTGTGTCCTCTGTACCCTCTGTGGTGAAGAACTGGGCGGATTGGCGGTGGAACTTTACAAAACGTTCCACGTGGAACATAACTCAATTTTGCAGACTTGAAATCCACAAATCCTTCCACCTTTCCACTGCATTCTTCCATTGCATCGCGCACACAATCGCTCTATTCTGCATTTGTCTCTGGACATCTCCTAAAAATTCAATGGGACGCGTTATCGCGGTTGCCAACCAGAAGGGTGGCGTCGGGAAAACTACGACCGCCATCAACCTTGCCGCCTCGTTCGCCGCGGCCGAAGTCAACACCCTGCTCGTTGATTGCGACCCGCAGTCGAACGCCAGCAGCGGCCTCGGTCTGGCCAAAGATCCGAACCGCACCAGCACTTATCATCTTCTCGTCAGCGGCACGACAGTGCCATCGGTCGCGCCTGACGCGGTCAAGCCGACAGAACTTGACCAGCTATGGATCATTCCTTCGCACAAGAATCTGGTCGGTGCCAACCTCGAGCTGATTGATGCCGATCGCCGGGAGTTCCGCTTGCGCGATGCGCTCGCGCCGCTGCGCGAGCGCTATCAATATATTGTTCTCGATTGCCCGCCCGCGCTCGACCTGCTGACTCTGAATGCGCTGGTCGCGGCCGATTCGGTCCTTATTCCTATGCAGGCGGAATATTTCGCTCTCGAAGGCGTCTCCGAGTTGCTCGATACCATTCAGCGCATTCGCGCCGCCCTGAATCCAGATCTGGCAGTTGAAGGCGTGGTGCTGACTATGTTCGACGACCGCACCAACCTGGCGCAGCAGGTCACGGCCGAACTCGAGCGCTACTTCGGCGACAAACTCTGCAAGACGACCATCCCTCGCAACGTTCGTCTCGCCGAAGCTCCCAGCCATGGCAAGCCGGCGCTGGTTTACGACGTGCGCTCGCGCGGCGCGGAGAGCTACATCCAGTTGGCAAAAGAATTGATGGAAAGAAATATGCCGCGCCTCATCAGCGACCAACCAGCCGAAGAAATGGACACCGCAGAAGAGAAACAGGTGGTCAACGCTCCCAAGTGGAAGCGCTGGATTAAGGACCGCAACAAGCTGATCACAATAAACATACAGGGATAGTTTGGGGTAGCCCGGGTCTCGCGCGCCTTTGCGAGACCCGGGACGGAACTCCCCAATTTAAGGAGAGATGATGCCGAACAGTGCCGAGAATACGGCTGTAGCCGAAAAAATTCACAGCGAAAAGCGCCGCGCATTAGGCCGCGGGCTCGAGTCATTGCTGCCGTCAGTAGTACCGGCGCGGGACACAAAGACTGCATGGGGCAGCGCGACCCCTTCGCCAACCCATGGAGCCGTTGTTTCCGAAATCCGCGCAGAGGCTGCGGGAGATGAGGTCATGCAGGTCCCCCTCGACCTTATCGACCCGAATCCGTACCAGACCCGCCTGGCGTTTGCGGAGGAACAACTGGCCGAACTCGCAGAATCGATTCGCACGAGCGGGGTGGTGCAGCCGGTGGTGGTGCGACCTGGTAAAGATGGACGGTACATCCTTATTCTGGGCGAGCGCCGCTGCCGGGCGTCGAAGCTGGCGGGCAAAGAGACAATTCCGGCGATTCTGCGCACGACCTCTGAGCAGCAGGCCGCGGAGCTGACGGTGATCGAGAACCTGCAGCGCCAGGATCTGAATTGCCTGGAGCAGGCGGAGGCATTCTGGCGGCTGAGCCGCAATTTCGGGCTCACGCAGGATGAGATTGGGAAGCACATTGGCATTTCGCGGGAGTCGGTTTCGAATTACATGCGAGTGTTGAAGCTTCCCGAAACCGTAATCATCTTTCTGCGGGATGGGAAACTTGGGTTCAGCGAGGCGCGTGAACTGTTGACCATCGTCAAGCTCGACGAGGTGGCAAAGATTGCGGATGAGGCGGTACAGAAGCATTGGTCGGTTGAGCAGCTCCGCGATCGGATCGCGGTTGCCAACTTTGGCGCAGCGCCTCGCGAGAAAACGAAGACGGCGCGGTGGGTGGATCCAAATGTCCGGGCGGCACAGCGGTGTCTCGAGGAAACATTGGGGGTGCGGGTCCGCATAAGAGACAAAAAAGGAAGAGGAACGATAAGGATTGAGTACGCGACACTGGAAGACTTCGATCGGGTAGTGGGTATGTTGAAGGGCACGGCCTAGCGATCTAGGCGTTCGGGGCAGCAAAAAAGCGGGTTATGTTCCACGCGGAACACAACCCGCTTTTGTTTTTCACCACAAAGACGCAGGGGCACGGAGGCCCTTGAGGATTGTCATTTCGACATAAGGGAGAGATCTGCTCCTAATCTCTCCAATTGCCTCGTTGCGCTGCCCCTCGGAATTAAAACTCCCCAAGCTGCAAAATTGAGTTATGTTCCACGTGGAACGTTTTGTAAAGATCATGGCGAATGATGTGAAGCAGCCGGTGAAAACCACTTGGTATCAATGTAGTTAATAGTGGAAATGACCAATAGTTCTATCGCTAAGCCATCTAAGTAAAGAGGATAAATCTTGAAGAAGTGGGAAAATCAGGCAGAATCCCCTGATGACAGACAGATTTTATTGAATGACCCTTCCTTCCACAAAGGCCATAGCCCAGAAGAGGGTCGGCGGCAAAAACTCGGCAGCCGAGCGCCAGCTACTTCTTCTCTGCTGTTGCGGCTTTGGCGTACTTACGGCGGAAGCGTTCGACGCGGCCAGCTGTATCCATCAGCTTCTGCTTGCCGGTGAAAAATGGATGGCAGGCGGAGCAGATTTCGACGTGGATATCGCCACGGTGGGTCGAACGAGTCGTAAAGCTGTTGCCGCAGGCGCAAAGAACGCGCACTTCGTTGTAAGAAGGATGGATGGCTGCTTTCATGATGTTATGTCAATCTCCGACGCATATTGATTCTACTGGATGGCAGGAGGATTCAGCAAACGGGAGCTGCGGCTCCGGGTCTCACAAAAACCGGGTCTCACAAGAAGCGGTGAGACCCGGCCTACCCCATTTTGACTTGAGTGAGAAGAGGATTCCTCGTCGCGATGCTCCTCGGAATGACGACGCCCATGGCTTGTAGTGTGTTTAGTGCGGACCGTAGCTGCGTTTGGTCGGAGTCCGTCGGTAAGGACGGAAGTTACGCGGTCGGATGAGTAGCGCAAGATCCCTCGGCTGGGCTCAGCTGGCGCTTCGCTCGGCCCGGGATGACAGCGGATTGGTCACTGCGAGTGCCAGTCACCGAGCAGGCGGCGGAGGTCGACCATCTGGGCCAGGTGGTAGGCGTTGTGGTCGGCGATGAGCAGGGCTTCGCGCAGGATGGTCTGGCCGTCTCCCCAGGGGAGTTTCGCGTAAAGATCGGTCGCCGGATCGGTGACGAGATCCTGCATGGCTTTGAGACCTTTGCGGAAGGTTTTGATGCTGCGGTCCCAGGCTTTGTCGTTGGGAGGGACTTCGGTCGCGGGCCAGTAGCCTTCCGGCCATTTTGGGGAAACGTGCCTTTTGTTGCGGCTGAATTCGAGGATGTCCCACTGGGCGAGGCGGAGGTGTTCGAGGAGCGTCCAGAGGGAGTGGGGAAGGCCGGAGGCCCTTTTGCCGCACAGCGCGGGAGAGACATCTTTAATGACTTCGTCGAACTTGGCGTGGGCTCCGCCGCCGCCAAGCAGGTCAACAAGGTGCTGGCGAAGGATTTTATCTGGATCGATTTTCTTTGCAGGCATGGCGATGTATAGGATTGACGACGCGTGGAGTTGGATGCGGGGAATTTGATCACCACAGAAATGCAGAGAAGACCTTCTACCACAGAGGACACGGGGGAACACAGAGGGCTTTAGTGGCGCAAGGTTATCTTTGTTTGTCATTTTGCCCGAAGGGAGAAATCTGCTGCTGGTTTTTCGAACAGCAGATTCCTCGTTGCGGTGCTCCACGGAATGACAAACAGGACCCTTGCTACGCTGGAGGAGATTGACGGGCATCGTAGGGTCCCTCCCGGTTGCCGCGCCAGCGGAACCACTCGGGATGACATCGAGCGAGAGCCTCTACGCGGACTTGCTGGGCCGTTCGGTGAGAGGCTTTCCGGTGCGTGGAGGAAGCGCGGTTTTGGCGCCGCCGGCGGATTCGCCCTCGAGCAGGGCTGCGAGATCGGGATAGGCATAGATCGTTGGGGCTTTATCTTGTGGCAGGCCGCCGGTGTCGGCGGTGGGGCCGTAGTTGCTGTGGAGGTCGCGTCCGAGCATGCGCAGCATGGCCATCTGCTGGCCGCGATGGTGAGCGGTGTGGGTGAGGCGGCGAGTCATGATCCAGGCGCGGGAGCGGCGAGTGTTGAAGAAATTTGCTTCGGCCTCCCACCAGGCGTCGTCTTTTTCTTGCAGCGCGGCGAGGCGGCGGCCGCTGAGCTCGGCGTAGTGGCGAATGAATTCGAGACGAGTTTCTTCTTTGGGCAGTGGCGGTGAGCCGGCGTCAATGCCCAGCATGTTGCGAAACCATCCATCTTCACTCATGCACTGATGCACCATGTGCTCGTGCAGGCTGCGTCCGCGGGGGTCGTCGGTACGCGGGCGCGCGGGCAGATCTTCATCGCGAAACTCGGCCCAGACGCTGAGGACTTTGAGGCGCTCGGTGGCGTAGGAGTCGATGAGAAAGTCGTATTTCATGGGAGTAGCGTACTACTCAGGTGCCAGGAAAAAGCGCCGAATTCCGCGAGCTTCTCAAAATCGCGCTTGTTTGAGGTAATCACGGTTACTCCGGTACGGCCCGCGCTCGCCGCGATC
>Ga0335078_10001011_pt1 | contig 42856 bp, 38 predicted proteins | sample Lox_Sample_32_FD_206711 | JGI IMG/M metagenome (GOLD analysis project Ga0335078, IMG submission 206711) | Soil microbial communities from Loxahatchee National Wildlife Refuge, Florida, United States - Lox_Sample_3.2 | ecosystem: Environmental > Terrestrial > Soil > Wetlands | place: USA...
CCTCGCGGATTCTCGCGCCAGCCGCGTGGCCGTGCGCCACCGCCTCATCGCGGTGCGGGATCGTCGGCACCGGGCCGGGGACAGCGGGCCCCGCGCCGGGTGGCTGCGCCCGGCTGGGCTTGCGTCCGGCCGCCAGGCCTGGCGGCGCGGAATCGGTGCGCGCACATCCGCCTAGCAGCACCAGCCCGCCCGCCGCCAGCAACATCCGCCGCGACAGGGCAGCGCGCGCTTGGGAAGATGTCCCGTTCGGGGCGTCCACCCGTCCCGCCCTCCAGATCATCGGCCGCGTGGGCATGCCGCGGCCCGGCACACAAATCACGGACTTCGGAGCATACCTACAGGTTGTGAATTTTTGCCGGAATATGTTCCGCTGCCCCATCCCGGTCGACGGCCAGGATCAGGCCCGCGCCCGCCGAAAACTCGCGCGGCGGCAGCATGCACGTGCGGCGGGCAGCGATTTTGCCGTGCGCTCGGGTGACGCCCAAGGCATACTCAAGCAGGCATAGACGCCAAACGGTAGCCAAATGCTCCCGGGAACTCCGATGATGGATTCCCGGCCCGGGTCATCCATGCATCTGCGGATGATCTTCCGCAGATCTGCTGACCGGACCAGCAGGCCCAGGCCCGCCCGTCGGCCTGGCCCGGCCCGGCCGGCGGGTCCGCGAAGCCGGCCGGCCCGGCCGGCGCGTCCGCGGACCGGCCGAGAGGGAGCCGAGAGGGAAGAGAGAGATGACCTTGACTTCGCGAGGGGCCATCCACACAGCGGTCACGACGGCGGCCATAGCCGGAATCGGTCTTCTCGCGGGATGCTCCGCGGGAGGGAACACGGCCAGCCAGCCACCCACGCAAGCGGCCAGCGGGCCGATGACTCAGCAGCAGGCTGCGGCACGGGCTCAGCAGATCCTGCGTGATACTGCGTCCGGAGTCCAGCCGCCCCTCAGGCTCAGAGTCGACCCCGACATGACCATGCCAAGTGAATGCAATACACAGATTCCTCGAGTTAGCGTCACTTACGCCTTCTTCCTATCGGGCCTTACGGAAAGCCAGGAAGGTACCGCCGCCTTGAAGATCAGGGCATACTGGAAGAAAAGAGGGTACAACGTTGGCATTTCTGGCGGCTTCACCGACGGGCAGCCCTACATCGCGGCGGAGACCCAGGATCACTTCTTGATCGGGCTTGACTGGAATACGACCGGCGGACCGGTGTTCATCAGCGCTACATCACCTTGTGCCATCGCGGAAAGCACCGCGCCCTCCTCTTAACCGGCGTGCCGGAGCCCTGGCCAGCGCACGAGGCGCAGCGGGCTCGCCAGAGGTACGGCGTTAGATTAGGGCCCTGCCTTGCAGGCAGGGCGGCGCGACGCCTTCCGCCATAAGTCCGGTACCGTCCGCTGCTGCGCAGGGCCAAGCCCGTTCTGGTAGACCAGCAGCAGCGCCACGTCGTCGTCGGGTGCGTGGCCAACGTAGCGGACTACCTCGTCAGCGAGCCGGTCGACGAGTGTGTCCGGTTCGCGGCTGGCGTTGACGGAGTCGCACTCGGCAAGGGGGAAGAACTCTCCTGCCTTGTTGCGCGCCTCGCTCGCTCCGTCTGTATAGAAGAGGACCTCGTCACCGGGCTGGAACGGGACGGTGACCGGGATACGCGGTATGCCGCCGAGATGGGAAAGGCCAAGCGGCAGGCTGCACTTCTCGGGCTCGATGAAGCGTGGCCGCGACGTCCCGAGGAGCAGCGGCGCCGGATGTCCGCAGTTGAGCAACTGCAGCCTGCCCCCGTCCATGGGGATCTCGGCGAACAGAGCGGTCACGAACTGTTCCTCGCCCAGTTCGCGGGACAGGCTGGCTTCGATCCGGCCGGCTATTTCGGTCAGGTTCTTCTCATCGTGCGCGGCTTCGCGGAACACGCCGAGTACCGACGCCGCCGACTGGATGGCGGGCAGGCCCTTACCCTCCACGTCGCCCACGATCAGGCGCAGGTATCCATCCGCGGCCACCACCTCGTACAGGTCGCCGCCCACTCGGGCGCCCGTCGCTGCCGACAGGTAGCACGCCGCAAGCTTGACGGCGCCAACCTGGTGCGGCACCGGCCGCAGGAGCACCCTTTGAGCAGCCTCGGCGACCAGTGTGACCTGCGCCAGCTGACGCTCACGACGTGCCCGCGCTCGGCAGATCAGGACACCGGTGGCCGTGACGCCGGCGGTGGCGAGGATGGCTACGCTCTCCGAGCGCCGGACATCGAGTTGCTGCGCGCCGACCAGGAAGAGCGCGCACTCGGCGATTGCCAAGGCGCCAGCTGCCAAGGTGTAGTACGTCCCGCCGATTGCCGCCGCCACGGCGGCGCCTATGACAGGCAGCGGCTGCAGCCCCCAGCCTACCCCCACGACAGCGCGGGTTATGCCGCCTCCTACGATAATGAGGAACGGCAACGTGAGCAGCATTACATCTGTCTTGGAACGAATAGCCGGACGCACCCCCGTAGGCAAACCGGCAGCAGCAGCCGCGACCCCGTTTTGCAGCGGCCTGCTAACCCCAGAAATCACCGTACCCGAGAAGCAGACTGTAGCCCAGACCTCGCGTGGCTGAAGTCCGGTAAACGGGCTAACCCGGCCGATCGAAGCGAAGGTTCACTTTCCGGCTCTGCCGGGCCCTGCCGGACGGGCGGGCCCTGCCGGACGGAGCGCAGCCGCCCGCGTAACCGTCAGAATTCGGGGACGAGCAGTTCCGCGATCTGGGCCGCGTTCAGTGCCGCGCCCTTGCGCAGGTTGTCGCCGCAGACGAAGAACTCGACCGCCTTGGGGTCGTCCATGCTCTGCCGTACCCGGCCGACCCAGGTCGGGTCCGTCCCGACGATGTCGGCGGGGGTGGGGAACTCGCCGCGCTCCGGGTCGTCGGTTAGCACCACGCCCGGGGCATCGCTGAGTACTCGCTGGGCGTCCCGCCGGGTGACCTCACGGCTGAAGACGGCGTGCACGGATACCGAGTGACCGGTGATGACCGGCACCCGCACGCAGGTCGCCGACACCCGCAGCCGGGGCTTCCCGAGGATCTTGCGCGTCTCGTCACGGATCTTCAGCTCCTCGGAAGACCAGCCCGCCCCCCTCACCGATCCGGCCCAGGGAATGACGTTGAGCGCCAGCGGAGCGGGAAATGGTCCGAAATCGCCCACAACGCCCCGCAGGTCACCGGCCCGCTGGCCCACTGTCCGGCTTCCGGAGACCTTGTCCATCTGGGAGTAGAGCGTGTCCGCTCCAGCCTGCCCGGCTCCGGACGCGGCCTGGTAGGACGCGACCACCATCTCCCGCAGGCCGAACGCGCGGTGCAGGGCGGCCACGGCCACGATCAGCGACAGGGTGGTGCAGTTGGGTACGGCGATGATTCCCTTGGGCCTGGTTGCGGCCTGCCCGGCGTTGACCTCGGGCACGACCAGGGGGACCTCGTCGTCCATGCGGAACGCGCCGGACTTGTCGATGACCACCACGCCGCGAGCCGCCGCCACCGGCGCCCACTGCGCCGACACGCGGTCCGGAACGTCGAACATCGCCAGGTCCACGCCGTCGAAGACCTCTGGCGACAACTCGGCGACCTCGACCTGCCGGCCGCAGACCCGCAGCCTGCGCCCCGCCGAGCGCGCGGAGGCGACCAGCCTGATCTCTCCCCAGACGTGGTCCCTGGTGGAAAGCACGTCGAGCATCACGGTGCCGACAGCTCCGGTAGCACCGACGATCGCCAGCGTGGGCTTGCTGCGCCCGGGCGCACGGCCCGACCGCGCGCCAGGTACCGCGGTCACCGGCCCGTCCCCCCGTACACCGTCGCTTCCTCCTGGCCAGACCCCAGGTCAAAGGCCCGGTGCGCGGCCTCGACCGCCACCGGGACATCCTTTTCGTCTACCACCACCGAGATCCTGATCTCGGACGTAGAGATCATCTCGATGTTCACCCCCGCGTCCGCCAGCGCTCCGAAGAAGGTCGCGCTCACCCCAGGGTGCGACCGCATGCCGACCCCGATCAGCGACACCTTCCCGATCCTGTCGTCATAGAGCAGCGACTCAAAGCCCACCTCGCCCTGAACCTGGCGCAGGGAAGTCACGGCGGCCTGCCCGCCCTCCCGCGGCGCCGTGAACGAGATGTCGGTACGGCCCGTTGCGACGGCCGAGACGTTCTGCACGATCATGTCGATGTTGATCTCCGCTGCGGCGATGACCCGGAAGATCCTGGCCGCCTCCCCGACCTTGTCCGGCACGCCCACTACGGTGATCTTCGCCTCGCTCACGTCGTGGGCCACCCCGGAGATGATCGCCTGCTCCATCGCCTGCTCCTCCGATTCCCCGTCGCTGAGTTGACCGGCCCCGTTCACCCACGTTCCGTCTCTGTTGCTGAACGAGGAGCGGACGTGGATCGGGATGTCATACCGTCGCGCGTATTCGACGCAGCGCAGCATGAGGACCTTGGCCCCGCACGCCGCCATCTCCAGCATTTCCTCATAGCTGATCCTGGGGATGCGGCAAGCTCCGGGGACGAGCCTCGGGTCGGCCGTGAAGACGCCGTCCACGTCGGTGTAGATCTCGCATACGTCGGCGCCCAGCGCCGCGGCAAGCGCGACCGCCGTGGTGTCTGAGCCGCCTCGCCCCAGAGTGGTGATGTCCTTCCCGTTCTGGGAAACGCCCTGGAATCCGGCGACGATCGGGATCGCGCCCTCATCGAGGGCGTCGCGGATCCGCCCGGGGGTAACGTCGATGATGCGCGCCCTGCCATGCGCCGAGTCGGTGATCACTCCGGCCTGTGAGCCGGTGAAGGAACGCCCCTCCAGGCCGAGGTTGGCGATCGCCATCGCAAGCAGTGCCATCGAAATCCGCTCGCCGGCGGTCAGCAGCATGTCCAGCTCCCGGCCGGGCGGCAGCGGGCTCACCTGGTTGGCCAGATCGACCAGGTCGTCGGTGGTGTCACCCATGGCCGAGACGACTACGGCAACCGAGTCGCCTCCCTTGCGCGTGGCGACGATCCGCTGGGCTACACGCTTGATGCCGTCCGCATCGGCAACTGAAGACCCGCCGTACTTCTGCACCACAAGAGCCACGGTCGGCCCGCTCCTCCCGTTCGCCGGGCCCGCTGGTCCAGCCGGGCCAGCCTGGTTCAGCCGGGCCAGCCGACGATCATCCAGGCCAGCCGATTTGAGTGTATCTACCGGCACCGGGGACACCCTGCGGTCAGCCGGAGGCAGATTCGTCGGCCACATCCAGCCGGGCGTGCGCTACCACCGCGTGCAGTGCCCGCATCGCGGCACCGCCGTGCGTACCCCAGTGGTTGACGTACGAATACTGCCACCACCACAGCGCCTCGGAGGCGTGTCCGGCCTGGTAATGCTTGAGCCCGTGAATCAGGTCGGCGGACACTGCGGCAAGGTCGTCGGAGAGCCGGAACTGCGTCGCCTGGGTGTCCCGGTAGGGGTCGAAGAGCTCGGCGTATTCGTCGCACCCGCGCAGCCGTGCGGCCAGCCCGTTCCTCAGCGCGTCAAGATCCGGGTCGGCGCCCACGTCAGGCTCCCAGTTCCCGCCCAGGATGACGTCCTTGCTCGCCCCGAGCTGAGCCCCGGCCAGCAGGATCTGAGCAACCTCCAGCAGGAGGAGCGGCACAGTCTCGTCCTTGCCCTCCCCGTTCGCGAGCGCGGTGATGCCGTCCAGGAAGTTCTGGGCATGCTGGGCGATCCGATCGGCAAGCGGCCGCCAGTCCTCCGCTGCCGCACTAGACATCGAGCAGCCTCCGTCCTTCGAACGCCCTGCCGAGGGTCACCTCGTCGGCGTACTCGAGCTCGCCGCCCACCGGCAAGCCGCTAGCGGGCCTCGTTACCCGCAGCCCCATCGGCTTGACGAGCCGGGCCAGGTAGGCGGCGGTCGCCTCGCCCTCGAGATTGGGGTCGGTGGCCAGGATCAGCTCGGTGACCGCTGAGTCGGACAGCCGGGTCATCAACTGGGATATCCGCAAGTCATCGGGCCCGATTCCGTCGATCGGGCTGATCGCGCCGCCGAGGACGTGGTAGCGCCCCCGGAACTCACGGATCTTCTCGATCGCGGCCACGTCCTTGGGCTCTTCCACGACGCAGATCACCCCCGGATCACGGCGCGGGTCCCGGCAGATGCGGCACTCATCCTCCTGGGCCACATTGCCGCAGGTGCGGCAGAACTTGACCCGCTCCAGCACCTCAAGCAAGGCGGAGGCGAGGCGGCGCACGTCCGCGGGATCGGCCGACACCAGGTGGAAGGCGATGCGCTGGGCGCCCTTCGGCCCGACGCCCGGCAGCTGGCCGAGTTCGTCGATAAGGTCCTGGATGACACCTTCGTACACCTCAGGACCCCCGACCGACCTCCCCGTTCACCGTCACTGCCCGTCGGCTGGGTCGCCTGGCGACCCGCCGAGTCCGGGGATCCCGGGAAATCCGGGCAGCCCGCCCTCGCCGGCGCCGCCGAGTCCGGAGGCGAACGGTCCCATCTTCTCCTGCTGCAAGGCGCTCGCGGCGTCATAGGCGTCACGAACCGCGGCAAGTACCAAGTCGGCAAGGGTCTGCGCCGACTCCTCTGGATCAGCGGGGTCGATCGCCGTCGCGTCGATCGCGACGTCGACGAGCTCACCTTGCCCGTTGACCACGACCTTGACCAGGCCACCGCCCGCGCTTCCCGCAACCTCGGCATCGGCCAGCTCCTGCTGCGCGGTCATGAGCTGGCTTTGCATCTGCTGTGCCGCCGCGAGCAGCTGCTGCATATCCAACTGGCCGCTAGGGTCCACGTTCCGTCCCATCGCTCATAAGCTCGTCCATGCGTGTCGTTCCGAGCCTACGGCCTGCCGCGCCCGGGAAGCACCACCACGCGGTTCAGGCCCTCGTCTATATATCCGGAACGCGCACGCACAGGGGTTTGCCTGGCCGTCAGGGGTCGCCGATTTCCTCGATGACCTGGCCGCCAAGCGTGTGCTGGATTAGGTCCATGCCGGTGAGCGCACTCGCGGCCGAAAATGCCTCCGGGTCGTTCGCCCCGCCGTGGCTGGCCCGGCCAGCGGCACCCCGATCCGCCCGGGCCGGGGAACTCTCGCCGGCACCGGGCCTGCCCACAGTCGCGACGGCACCGCTATCCCCGCCTACCCCGCCCGGAGTGGCATCTTGCGCACCGGCACCGTTCTGGGCCTTCCCGGCTGCGCCCGGCCCGAACTGGTCTTCCCCGGCCGCCCCCCCGGCCCCACCAGCCACGCCCGCAGCATCCTGGCCAGCAGGTCCCCCGGTCATGCCCGCAGATCCCCCGCCCCCAGGTCCCCCGGTCATGCCCGCAGATCCCCCGCCCCCAGGTCCCCCGGTCATGCCCGCAGATCCCCCGCCCCCAGCACCTCGGGACGTGTCGCCTCCGTGGGGGCGGACCTCTCCCCCCTGGGCGGCCACTGAGACCGCCCTGATCTGGGGGGTAATGCCGAGCATCGCCTCAAGTACCTGGCCGAGGTCCTGGCCGTAGTCGCTGCCGGCGAAACCCCTGGCCTCACCCTCGCGAGCAAATCTCAGCGTGAGAACGCCGTCTTCCAGCGCATCCACGGTCGCGTTGCTGAGCAGGATCCAGGCAACCTTGCGTTGATGCCGGACTGCTTCAAGGATCTCCGGCCAGCGCTCCCGGACCACGTCGCCCCCCCGATGCGCCGTTCCCGGCGTCGTGGCCGCTCCGGCGCCCTGACCGCCGTGACGCGGCCCGGCGCCAGAGCCGGGAACGGAGTGCGCGGCGGGGCCGGGTTTCGGGGCTGGATCAGGCTTCGCGGCCCGGCCGGGCTGAGCGGACCTCGGCGCGTCTGCGCCGGGCGGCACTCTTGATGCGCCGGGGACCGGCAGGACAGGCCCCGACGTGACATTCCCTTGACCGCCGCGACGCGCGTCGGAGCCAAGCTGGCGTTCCAGCCGCTCCACCCTGGCCAGCAGCGCCCTCTCGCCGTCGGCGGCAGCGGGTAGCAGCACCTTGGCGCAGATCAGCTCCAGTTGCAGCCTCGGCGAGGTCGCACCGCGCATTTCCACGAGCCCGCCGTTGATGATCTCCGCGGCCCTGGCGAGCTGCCCCTGGTCGAAGCTTGCCGCCTGGTCGCGCATCCGTTCCAGCCGGTCTGCCGGGACGTCCAGCAGACCGGTTTGCGCTGCGTCAGGCACCGCGGCGAGCACGATCAGGTCGCGGAACCTGTCGAGCAGGTCAGCGGCGAACCGCCGGGGATCGTGGCCGCCCTCGACGATCCGGTTCACGGCCCGGAACACCGCTGCCCCGTCACTCGCGGCGAACGCCGCAGCGACCTCGTCCAGCAGGTTGTCGTCGGTATAGCCCAGCAGCGCCACGGCTGCCTCGTAGGTCAGCCCGGACTCGTCCGATCCGGCCAGGAGCTGATCGAGTATCGAGAGCGCGTCGCGCGCCGAGCCCGCTCCCGCCCGGACCACGACGGGCAACACGGCGGGCTCGTACCTCACTCCCTCGCTGGCCAGGATCTCCTCCAGCAGCCCGCGCAGGACCGCGGGCGGCATCAGCCGGAACGGGTAGTGATGGGTCCGCGACCTGATCGTGGCGATGACCTTCTCGGGCTCGGTCGTGGCGAAGACGAACTTCAGGTGCGGCGGCGGCTCCTCCACGAGCTTGAGCAGCGCGTTGAAGCCCTCGCGGGTCACCATGTGCGCCTCGTCGACGATATAAATCTTGAACCGGCCCGAAACCGGCGCGTAGAAGGCGCGCTCCCGCAGGTCTCTCGCGTCGTCCACGCCGCCGTGCGAGGCGGCGTCGATCTCGATCACGTCGATGCTTCCGGGCCCGGACGGGGAGAGGGCGACGCACGAGGCGCATACCCCGCACGGGTCGGGAGTCGGCCCTCGCTCGCAGTTGAGCGAGCGCGCCAAGATCCTGGCACTGGACGTCTTGCCGCACCCGCGCGGGCCGCTGAACAGGTATGCGTGGTGCACCCGCCCGCTGCGCAAAGCCTGGCGCAACGGCTCGGTCACGTGGTCCTGCCCCTTGAGCTCGGCGAAGGTCGCCGGGCGGTACCTCCGGTACAGAGCGGTAGGAGCGCCGGGCCGAACCGGGTCGGCCGCGACCGCGCCAGAGACTTCGCCTGCCATAGCCTCATCCTCACCAGGACGGATAAGGACCCCCCGCACACCCGCCAGAGCCCGCGTACCCTTGCTGCCTTCCGGCCCTGGGGGGGTTGGCGGGATAACGCCATGCGAGGGGTCTTCGGCCAGTCTAGCCACAAGGCCGGACGGTCAAGGTCATCACCGATCGTCCAGGGTCCCGGGCGATGGCGATGGCGGCCTTGCCTGGGATGCCTTCGTGGCCGGGCCGGCGCTGGCCACGGCCCGAAAGTAGTGCTTTTCCCGTTGTGGTAGCAGCGGATAGTGCACTACTTAGTTCCAACGCGGCGGGGCGGCGGGGCGGCTCCCGGGCGGCGGGCAGGCCGGTAGGCTTGCCGACGGAGGATTCGCCTAGTGGCCTAGGGCGCACGCTTGGAAAGCGTGTTGGGGGCAACCCCTCAGGAGTTCGAATCTCCTATCCTCCGCCCCGCTGACCACGACTACTCCGCCCCGCTGACCACGACGATCGGAGTATGCGGCGGCCAGAAGCCGATACCCGCCGGGAATAACTTGCCAGGCTAAACCGCCGGACGCCGCTCGACGCCGCTCGACGCCGCTCGACGCCGCTCGACGCCGCTCGACGCCGCTCGACGCCGCTCGACGCCGCCGGGGACGCCGGGGACGCCGGGGACGCCGCCGGACGCCGCCGGTCTCAACCGCATGCCTTAGAGATCTCTTCCGGGCGCTTACTTGCCGGCTTTGGCACCATCAAGCCGCACCGGTCTGGTGCTCAGCAACCCCGGGCTGGCGGCCACAGCCTTCGCGCGGCCAGCCGGCGTGGCCCGCCCGAACGTCGCTGACGGTGGTATTTCAGAGCGGACCTCAAGATTCCTCGCAAATGGCTATGGAACGTGCATAACCCCTGCGCTACGCTTGCGCGGTCGCATAACCCCACAGGAAGCGAGGGACCCCCATGAAAGGCCAGGCCGCAGCTGCAGTTTTCGCTGCAACGCTGGCTGCCGCGCTAGTGAGCGCCATGCCGGCGAGCGCCATGCCCGCGCCGTCGTCGGCGGCGCACGCCGTGGCTCCCACGGGCACGGTCACAACGTTCGGATCGATGCGTGAAGCGCCGAACGTCCATCTGCCGGCCACTCACCTTCCGCACCCCGTAGTCAAGAACGGCACCTATCAGACCGAAAACTGGGCGGGCTATGCGGTCACCGGCCGGGGCGGGAAAACCATTCCTCAGGTTAACGATGATTTCACCATCCCGAGTATCAACTGCGCGAACAGTACCATTGGCTCCAGCGGCTACGCGTACGTGAGCGACTGGGCAGGTCTCGACGGGCTGGTAGACGCCACCGTCGAGCAGGAAGGCATCGACGCCTACTGCACGTCGACGAGCAGTCCGCCAGCATACCTCGCGTGGTATGAGATGTACCCAAATCCTCCTGTCGCGTTCACCGGCACGGTGAACCCCGGTGATGCCATAACGGTTGAGACGGAAAGGGTCGGCGCCAACTACGTGCTGACGTTCGACGACGTCACAACCGCCAGTGGATTCACCACGACCCAGCCATGCCCGTCAGGCTCTACCTGCTACGACAACAGCGCCGAGGTCATAACGGAGGACCCGGGTGGGGCAGTGGCGGGCGGCATCGACCTTGCCGACTTCGGAATGGACAACCAGACGGGAATCCTCGCGCACACTTACAATGGCCTGCGCGGGAGCTTCGGCACGTGTACCTACTGGACGCAGCAGACTGTCGAGATGTTCGACCCGTCTAACCACCAGATGGCACCTCTAAGCACCATGTACGGCGCGCAGTCGTTCAACGTGACATGGGCGGTGGGAAGCTAGCTTACCTGGCGCCCGCAGGCACAGCCCTGAAGTCCCGCGCCAGGGAGCGGGCCTTCGGGGCTGTGCCTGCCTCGCCACCTCTGTGGGCCTAAGCACGTTCTGGCGCGCCCAGCCTGGCCAGGACCGTGCCGCGCGACGCCGGCCGCAGCGCGTACACCAGCGTGAACAGAGCTTCCCGGGCCAGCCGCTGGCCATGGTCGGCGGCGAGCAGCGAGCGGCTGCCTTCCGCCGTCATCAGCGCGGCCGCCGCCCGGAGGGCCAGTTCCCCAGCGGCCGCACGGGCTGCCGCGACGCCAGGGCCGAGGCGGTCGAGTTCGGCCCGCAACGACGCGAGCTCGGCGTCCAGCGATGTCGGTCCGAGCATCCGGCAGCAGCGCGCAGCGACGCCGAGGGCGAACGCGGCGTGTATCCGCAGCACCTCGGGAGCGGTTCCGGCGCTGACCGGGCTCTTGCCGGTCACCCGGTCGGCCGCAACGGCAAGCCGGTCGAAGGTGACCCGCGCGGTAGCCGTCGCGTTCAGGGCACAAAGCCGCAGCGGGTCGGCGCGCAACGACGGTCCCTCGCCGGCGTCGACGAGCAGCCAGACGAGTTCGCCGTCGGCGGCCCGGGCTGCCACGTGGATGACGTCTATCCGGCCCCAGCCGGAGACGAACGGCGACACCCCGTCCAGCAGCCAGCCGCGGCCGTCGGGGGTCGCGCGCAGCGTCGGCTGCGGCAGCGCGCCGCCGAGCGCCAGGCCGGCCCGGACTCTGCCCCGGGCCAGCGGGGTCAGCCATCTGTTCGCCAGTTCCGTATCGCCGCCCTGAGCCAGGGCACGCACCAGGCCATGGTGCTGGGCCCAGACCAGCGTGGTCGTCAGGCACCCGCTTGCCAGCGCCTCATGGACGGCGCACACAGCCGCGAAGTCGGCGCCCGCCCCGCCGGCGTGCCGGGGTGCCGCAAGTCCGTACAGGCCGGCGTCGGCCAAAGCGTCCAGCAGCCGACCCGGAACGACCTCGCTGGCGTCGGTGGACAGCGCGGCGGGGAAGAGAACGTCGTCGGCGACCCGCTGGGCCGCCTGAACGATGTCCACCGGGCGAGCTTACAGATCACACGCTGCCGCCGGCCCACCGGCGCGGCGGGTCAGGTCAGCGAGTCATCGCCTGCTTGACGAGCGTGCGCCCGAAGTCCCACATCAGGCCGCTGCCCCGGTGCGCCTCCTTCATGACGTCGGCGAACGCCTCGCGGAACAGCGCCACTTCGTCGTCACCGATGACCAGCGGAGGCAACAGCTTGATCACCTCGGTGTGGTCCCCCGACACCTGGGTGAGTACGTGATGCCGCTGGAACAGCGCGACGACCACCATCTGGGCGAACAGCCCGACCCTGGCGGCCTGCAGCATGCTCCAGCCCGTCCGCAGCTTGAGCGAGCGAGGCTTGCCGAACTCCACGCCGATCATCAGCCCGCGCCCGCGAACCTCGGCGAGCAACTCGTACTCCTGCGCCATCTCCCGTAGCGCGCCAAGCAGCGCGTTCCCGGTGCGCTCGGCATTGCTGACCAGCTGCTCGTCCTCGATCACCGCCAGCGAGGCCAGTCCCGCCGCCATCGCCGCCGCGTTGGAGCCGAAGGTCGAGTCGTGCACGAGCACCCGGTCCATGGACGAGTAGACCTTGTCGAAGATCCAGCCCTTGGCCAGCGTCGCGCCGACCGGGACGAACCCGCCGGACAGGGCCTTGGCCACGGTCACGATGTCCGGCTCGACATTCTCGTGCTGGTATGCGAAGAAGCGGCCGGTCCGCCCGAGCCCCGTCTGCACCTCGTCACAGATCAGCAGCGCGCCGTGGTCGTGCAGGAGCTTGCGGGCGGCGGCAAGGTACCCGTCCGGCGGCATCCAGACGCCCTTGCCCTGAATGGGCTCTACGATGAGCGCCGCGACGCCCCCCTTGCGAAGCTCGGCTTCGAGTGCGTCGGTGTCACCGAGTGGGACACTGGCGTCGGGCAGCAGCGGGTCGAAGCCACGCCGGAATTCCGCCGCGCCATTGACCGACAGGGACCCGGCCGTCAGGCCGTGGAACGCGTGACCGCAGTACACGACGCGCGGCCTGCCCGTCGCGTACCTGGCGAACTTCAGGGCGGCCTCGACAGCCTCGGTGCCGCTGTTGCCGAAGTACACCCGGTCGAACTCGGGCGCCTTGGCCAGCAGCCGCTCCGCCAGCAGCCCGGGCAGCAGCGGGCAGTCGAACTGGACCATGTCCGCCAGCTCGCCGTCAAGCACATCTTGCAGCGCCTTGCGGACCACGGGGTGGTTACGCCCTACCCCGAATACGCCGAACCCGGCCAGGAAGTCCGCGTACCGGTTCCCGTCGCGGTCGTAAAGGTAGGGGCCCTCGGCCCGTTCATACACCTTGTCGAAGCCGATGGCGTGCAGCATGCGGGCCAGCTGCGGGTTGAGGTACCGGGCGTGCAGTTCGTATCCCTCCCCGCGCCGTGCGGCAAGGAGGGACGGCAGGTCGAATCCCATCGCACCAGTCTTCCGCTCTTGGCAGCCATCCGGGCTGCCGGCACCAAAACAAGTTGCGGCCGGTGGCCGACCGCCCCGAACCCCGGCCGTCTCATGATCATGGTCGATTCACGACCTGGTTAGCAACCGAGCGGCCACGATCATGACGCACTCGGCTCCGGCGGTCAGGCTAGCGGGCGCGGCGCCCCCGCGAGCGGGGGGGAGCCGTCCGGCGCCAGGCGCGTCCGAGCCGCGGGGCGCGTCCGAGCCGCCGGGCAGCGCCGGGCCGGCCACCTGCCGGGGGATCCGCCGCCACCGCTAGGCTTACGGCGTGGGCAGGGACGCCGACCGCCAGTACGTGCCGGCGCCGATGCGCCGGGATGTGCGCCTGCTCGGCGACCTGCTCGGCGAGGTGCTCCGCGAGTCGGGCGGCCAGGACCTGCTGGACGACGTGGAACGGCTGCGGCGTGCCGTCATCGCCGCACGGCGCGGCGAGTCGCTTACCGAAGCCAGGACCGCCAAGCCCGGCGGGAAGCCCGGCGGGAAGCCCGGCGGGAAGCCCGGCGGGAAGCCCGGCGGGAAGCCCGGCGGGAAGCCCGGCGACCATTTCGCGGAGATCGGCGAAATGGTCGGCGCCTGGCCGCTCGAACGAGCTGAAGCTGTAGCGCACGCGTTCACGGTCTACTTTCACCTCGCCAACCTCGCCGAGGAGCATCAGCGGATCCGGACCCTGCGGGAGCGGGACGCCGGCGACAAGCCGGTACGCGAGTCGCTTGCGGAGGCAGTGGCGAGCATCCGGGCCCAGCAAGGGTCCACGCGCGTCACCGGCCTGGTGGCCGGCCTCCGCGTGCACCCGGTGCTCACCGCCCACCCTACCGAGGCCCGCCGGCGCGCCGTGACCGAGGCACTCCGGCGGATCGGAGCGCTACTGACCCGGCTGGACGACGAGCGGCTGGGCGCCAGCGAACGGGCGGAGATCCGGCGCAGGCTCCGGGAGGAGGTGGACCTGCTGTGGCGGACCTCGGCGCTGCGGACCACGGCCATGCAGCCGCTCGATGAGGTGCGGGCCGCCATGACGGCGTTCGACGAAACCCTGTTCCTCGTGGTCCCGGCCCTGTACCGGTCGCTGGACCGCGCGCTGCGCGGCCCGGCGTCCGGCCGCGAGGCCGCGGCGGCGACGGCGTTCCTGCGGTTCGGCAGCTGGATCGGCGCGGACCGTGACGGCAACCCGTTCGTGACCGCGGAGGTGACCAGGCAGACCGCGGTGATCCAGGCCGAGCACATGCTGCGCGCGCTGGAGAACGCCACCGAGCGGATCGGCCGCGCGCTCACCGTGCATTGCGGCGGCAAGCAGCCGGCCGCGGCGAGCATGGCGGAAGCGATCACTGCAGCCCGGAGCGAGCAGCCGGAACTGCTCGCCGACATCCTGGCACGCTCACCGGAAGAGCCGTTCCGCGCGTATCTCCTCTACGCGGCGCGCCGACTGCGCGCCACCCGCCGGGAGCTGGAACCGGCCGCATCAGCACCGGCGGAGCCGGATCAGGGCGAGCATCCGGGCCAGGCTGGCCTGGCCTACCGCGGGCCCGCGGAGTTCACCGCCGATCTGCGCCTGGTGCAGCGTGAGCTAGCGCGGGCGGGCGCTCCCCGCCAGGCGTTCGGTGAACTGCAGCACCTGATCTGGCAGGCGGAGACGTTCGGCTTCCACCTCGCCGAGCTTGAGGTCCGTCAGCACAGCGCGGTGCACGCCCGTGCCCTGCACGAGCTGACGTCCGCCGGCTCGGCTGGACAGCAGGCGCTGTCGGCACTGACACGCGAAGTCACCGCGACGTTCCGGGCGATGGCCTGGCTTCAGGAGCGGTTCGGCGCGGACGCCTGCCGCCGCTACGTGGTCAGCTTCACCCGGTCCGCCGCCGATGTCGCGGCCGTCTATGAGCTGGCACGCCGCAGCCTGCCGGACGGGCCGCTGCCGGAACTCGACATCGTACCGCTGTTCGAGAGCGGGGCCGACCTGGACAACGCGACCCGGGTGCTCGATGACATGCTCCGCCTGGAACCGGTGGCGGCCAGGCTGGCCGCCACCGGACGGCGCCTGGAGGTCATGCTCGGCTACTCCGATTCGGCCAAGGAACTCGGCCCGGTCAGCGCGACGCTGCGGTTGTTCGCCGCGCAGCAGCGGCTGGCCCGGTGGGCGGAGGCCAACGACGTCCGGCTGACCCTGTTCCACGGACGCGGCGGCGCGCTCGGCCGGGGCGGCGGGCCCGCCGGGCGGGCCGTCCTGGCCCAGCCGCTGGGCTCGGTGAGCGGCCGGTTCAAGGTCACCGAGCAGGGCGAGGTGATCTTTGCCCGGTACGGTCATCCGGTCATCGCGCAGCGACACCTCGAGCAGGTCGCGTCGGCGGTGCTGCTGGCGTCCGCCGATTCCGTCCCCGGTGCCGACCCGGACCCGGCCACCGGGCGGTTCAAGCTCGTCGCGGACCTGATGGATGCCGGGGCACTGGGCGCATACCGCGCGCTCGTCGAGGCCGAGGAGTTCGCCGAGTGGTTCGCCAGGATCAGCCCGCTCGAAGAGATAGGAGCCATGAGGATCGGGTCGCGGCCCGCTCGCCGCGGGGTGGCCGCCGCCGCCGGGCTGGGCGACCTGCGGGCGATCCCCTGGGTATTCGCCTGGGCGCAGACCCGCGTGAACCTGCCTGGCTGGTTCGGCATGGGCAGCGGCCTCGCGGCCGTGGCGCAGGACCCGGGCGGCCTGGAAGAACTCCGGGATGCCTACCGGTCCTGGCCGCTGCTTGCCGTCTTGCTGGACAACGCCGAGATGAGCCTGGCCAAGACGGACCGCCGGATCGCCGAGCGGTACCTCGCCCTGGGCGGCCGGGACGACCTCACCGCCGCCGTGCTGAACGAGTACGACCTGACCAGGGAACTCGTGCTGGCGGTGACCCAGCACGACAGGCTGCTCGCCGACCGGCCGGTGCTGTCACGGGCCGTCGCGCTGCGCGACCCGTACGTGGACGCGCTCTCGCTGCTGCAGTTGCGCGCGCTCACGGCGCTGCGCAGCGGCGGCGCGCAGGAGGGCGACCGCGAGCGCCTGGAGCGGCTCCTGTTGCTGACCGTCAACGGCGTTGCCGCCGGCCTGCAGAACACCGGGTGACGGAACGACCGGCGCGGGGCGGGCGCGGCGGGCGCGGCAGCCGGGGCTGCGGTGGCGGTCGCGGGTCGAGCGCAGCGATAGGGTCGGTGCGTGGCAAACGACTGGCGCGTGACGGTGACGCTGCGCGATCCCGCGCATGTCGGGCGGGAGCTGCAATCGCTGCGCGAGCATGAGGTTTCTGACGATGTCCGCCGCCGGCTCGGCGACCGCATCGCGGTGAGCGCGGAGGGCTCGCGAGTCCTTCTCTACGCAGGCACCGAGAACGCCGCCCGGGAGGCAGAACGGATAGTGCGCGAGCTGACCGCGCAGCGGGGCCTGGCCGCCGATTTCGCCGTTGACCGGTGGCACCCGGTCGAAGAGGAATGGGAGACCAGCGAGGCAGCGATGCCGCAGACGCCCGAGGAACGCCAGGCGGAGCATCAGCGCCTCGAAGCAGAGGAGACCAGGCAGTCTTTGTCGACAGGACTCGCCGAGTGGGAAGTGCGCATCGAGCTGCCCTCGCATCATGCGGCGCTGGAACTGGCCGAGCGGCTCCGGTCTGAGGGGCGCTCGGTGATCCGGCGGTGGACGCTGCTGGTCCTCGGGACCAATGATGAGGACGACGCCAGCGCCCTGGCCCAGGTGGTCAGGCAGGAGGCCCCGGCCGGCACGACCGTGCAAACCCAGCAGGTGGGCCCGCTGTTGCCGTTTACCCAGATCGGGCCGATCCCGGTCTGGTGACCGGCAGGTGTCGGCGCCGATGCCCTCGTGCGGCGGCCGCACCGCGCATAGATTGCATGCAGGGCGCCGCCGCGTGTCGCCGCGCGCCTGGCCCGGCGGGATTGGAGGCTGGCAGGTGCCCGCAGCGATGGTTACCCCGCCCACCGGCACCAGCCTGCAACGCCTTGCCGAGCAGTCATGGGACCGGCTCCAGGCCGGCTCCGTGCTGCATTACGAAGCCGAGCGGTGGACCGGCCAGGAGCTGGCGGAGCGTGTCCGGCGGGTAGCCGGCGGCCTGCGGGAAGCAGGCCTGCTCCCGGGTGAGCGGGTGGTCGTCTGCATGGCCAACTGCCCCGAGGTCAGCATTACCTACTCAGCGCTCTGGCGGGTTGGCGCGGTGGCCACGCCGGTCCTGTTCCTGCTGAGCGAGGATGAACTGCGGCACGTGCTCAGCGACAGCGGAGCGGCACTGGCCGTCACGACGCCGGAGTTCCTGCCCAAGCTGCTGGCGGCAGCCGCCGGCCTGCCCACCGTGCGCGGCATCGTCCTGGTGGGCGAGCCGATGGCCGACCGGGGCGATCTTTCCGCCCGGCCGCCGCTGCTGCCGTTCGCCGAGCTGGAGACAGCGCCACCGGACAGGCTCATTGAGTCTGAACCGGATGCGCTGGCGGCACTGCTCTACACCGGGGGGACGACCGGGCGTTCCAAGGGAGTGATGATCAGCCATAACGCGCTGTCCGCGGCGGCGTGGGCGGCCACGGCCACGTCCTACGACGAGGAACTCAGCACGGCCTTGCTGCCGCTGCCGCTGTCCCACGCGTACGGGCTGATGGTGAGCGTGATGGGCCTGCACGCGCCGGGCCCTCGAACGTCGGTGCTGATGCGCTGGTTCGATCCTGCCGCCTGGCTGGAACTCGCACAGCAGCACCGGGTCAACGTCAGCCCGCTGGTGCCGTCGATGCTGCAGATGCTGCTGCAGCAGCCGCTGGAGGATTACGACCTGTCCGACCTGGCCCGGCTCACCAGTGGCAGCGCGCCGCTGCCGCGGCAGGTGGTCGAGGACTTTCGCAAGCGGCTGCCGCACGTCGAGATCGGCGAGGGCTACGGCTGCACCGAGACCTCGGCCATCATCTCGACGTCGCCGCGCGGCCAGGTCCGCCCGGGCAGTGTGGGCAGGCCCGCCCCCGGTGTGGAGGTGCGCATCGAGCGGCCCGACGCCTCTGCGGCGGCTCTCGGCGAGGACGGTGAAATATGCGTGCGCGGGCCTGTGCTGATGAGCGGCTACTGGAACGCGGAGCAGGATACGGCGCAGGCGATGCGCGGCGGCTGGCTGCATACTGGCGACGTGGGCAGGCTCGACGAGGGCGGCTACCTCTACGTCGTGGACCGGATCAAGGACCTGATCATCCGCGGCGGGTACAACGTGTACCCCCGCGACGTTGAGGACGTCCTGCTGGGCCATCCGGACGTGCTGGGAGCGGCCGTCGTCGGGTGCCCGGACAAGAAGTACGGCGAGGAGGTAGTCGCCTTCGTGCAGTTGGGCGAGGGCGCCACGGTCGCGCCCGCGAAGCTGATCGAGTTCTGCCGACAGCGCCTGTCGGCGGTGAAGTACCCGCGCGAGATCCGCCTCGTCGACTCGATCCCGCTGACCAGCGTCATGAAGACCGACCGCCAGCTGCTGCGCGCCATGCTCGCCAGGGGACAAGCCGCGAGCCGGCAGGCGACCTGACCCTTACGGTCCGCTGACCGCCGGCGGCCGCCCTGCCCTGTCCTGGCCACCCGGTTGCCGGCCCTGCCCGGCCTCTCGCCCCGGGATCGTCTTCCTGGGGACACCAGCTCCGAAATTCCCGTTCGGCTTCGGTAAGGGTCTACCGGGCGCTGCTCCAGCCGGCATCCGCGTACTCCCGCCGTGCGGCCATCGGCTGTACCTGCCCCCTCACCACCAGGGTCCCGGCCATGTGATCGCCGGTGCGCTGCCGGTAACGCGACAGCATCATCACGATGATGCCGACCAGCAGAGACAGCGGGCTGAACAAGACCAGCAGGATGGAACGGACAGCTAGTTGCACGAAGCTGGCCGGGCCGCCGTCCTTGCTGATGACCCGTATTCCCATGAGCTGCATGCCGATCGTCTGGCCGCTGCGCAGCTGCGGACGCAGTGCCCAGTAGAGCAGGTACCAGCCGATAACCAGCAAGACCGTCACCAGGACCAAGAGCGCGTGTACCCCTCCGGTGCCCCGGTCCAGCGCCCAGGAAACGACGGAGGCGATGATGCCGAAAATGATGGCGTCGATGATGTACTGCACGATCCTGCGCCCGGTGACGCGGGTTTCGGTCTCGTTCACCGGCGAGAGGATTCGGCCCTGCATCGGCTCGTCTGCTGGCTGGCCCGCCGGGCCTTGCGGGGGGCTGCCGTACTGCTGGCCCCGCGGGCCGTCGGCCCACTGCGACGGCCCGGTTCCCTGGGTGGGGATCCCGTCCTGCGCATGGACCCCGGCTTGCCCCGGCGCGTCGCCTTGGCCCGGCACGCCGCCCTGCCATTGCTGTCCTGGCGCGTCGGCCTGCCCGCCGGTCTCCCACGGCTGGCCGGCCGCGCCCCCCTGAGGCATGCTCATGTCTCCCCCGATCCGCCCAGTGCCGCGGTGGCGGCCTCTGCCCCCGTTTCTGGCGGGTGTACCCGAAGTAAATACCCACAGTGACGCAATAGACACACTCTGGCCGAGGATGGCGTTTGCGTCCCATGACCGGGAATGACCGCCGCCTTCGCGCAGCAGGCGGGCCGCGGTAGCGCAGGTGTGCACTGACTAAGCTCGAAGGCCGGCCCAGGCTACGGCCACCTCGCCGGCGAGGGCCGCGTTGTCGGCAATCAGCCGCTGGTTCACTTCCACGCTCCGGCCGTCGCTCAGCTCTTCGATCAGGGCAAGGACTGCTGGCGTCACAGCCTGCCCGGTGACGCCCGCTCGCCGCACTCGCGCGGTGGCCTCGGCGACGATCGGCTCGATGTCCAGACCGCCAGCGGGCGGCCTGGCAAGCAGCAGACCCGATGAGGGATTCAGCTGCCAGTGGGTGAGCGCTATCCGGGCCGCCTCCCGGCTCGTGGTCACCGTCGCGGGCACAGCCGGGCCGCCCGCCGCGGTGTAGAACACCGGCATTGTGGCCGTCCGCCAGCCGAGGACCGGCACCCCGAGGGTCTCGAGCAGTTCGGCGGTAGCGCCGACGTCCAGCATTGACTTGGGGCCCGAGCAGACCACGACCGCCGGGGTGCGCGCTATCTGCAGGAGGTCGCCCGATATATCCAGGCTGTCGGCAAACCCCCGGTGCACGCCGCCTGTGCCGCCGGTCCCGAGGAACCGGATGCCCAGAGCCCGGCACACCGCCAGCGTCCCGCCCACCGTAGTCGCCCCGAGCGCGCCCTGCACAACGCAGGCGGCAATGTCGCGCGCGCCCGCTTTGCGCGCGCCCGGGCCGGCCTCCGCGAAGCGCTCCAGCTCGGCGTCGGTCAGGCCTGCGCGCAGGCTGCCGTCGACGATGCCGATCGTGGCAGGCACCGCGCCTGCGGCGCGCACCCGGTCCTGCGCCGCCCGCGCCGCCGCGAGCCCCCGTCCGCCGGAGAACCCGTGCGACACCAGGGTGGTCTCGAGCGCCACGACCGGCCGGCCGGATCGCAGTGCGCCGGCGACCTCCTCGGTCAGCCGGGGCGAGAAGGTCACGGCATCCCCCCATCGTCGCCACCGCCCGCGCCGCCGCTTCCAGCCCGACGACAGCGGTAGGACCCGGCTGCTACCTGGAATGGTGCCGGTTTGCCGCCTGCGCCAGCTCCCGCACGAACTTCAAGCCGTTCACCGTGCCGGCTCCCGGCGCGAGATCGTACCCGCGCCGGGCCGCGAACCCGTGCACGGTGTGCAGCTTGCCGCCCTGCGTGAAGGAGACGGCGTTGTCGCCCGACACCACGTCCACGATCCGGGCTGAGCGCTGCGCCGAGAGCCGGTACAGGTAGCTGTTGATCACTCCGAGCGGGCGCCCGGCCACCTGGTCGGCCAAGGTCACGATCCCGGCGAACTCCGGCGTCGCCTCGCTGGTGCCGCAGGTGGGATACCACCCGGCGGGCTGGCCGCCGAAGCTCTGGTACATGTCGGCCGACCCGCTGCACGCCTCGCGCAGCCGCAGGACCGCCTGCCGGGAACCGAAGGTCTGCTCTGTGGCGCTGAAACTCTGGCTGATCACGCCGCCGAGGTGATGGTTGATCACGTATTTCTCGGCGATGACGATCTGCGGGAAGCCGGTCGTGCCCTCGTTCTCGGCGGTCGGGGTCTCCACCATCAGGATGCTCGCGCCTGGGGCGATCGTGTGAGCGTACTCGACGTCCAGGTCGGTCTCGCCCGCCCAGCCCTCCCGGTTGGAGGTCGGCTTGTACGGCGGGACTCTTCCGGCGGGCTGGATAACCTTCAGCGAGGGCGGCCCGGCAAGACCCATCCCCGGCCAGGGCATGGATCGCGCCAGGCCGGATCGTCACCACCCGCCCGGTGACGCCGGGCGTGCCTGCCGCGCCCCCACCCGCTGAGCGGCTGAGCGGCTGCACAGCTGCCAGGCGGCGGTCAGGAACGCTCGAGCACGACCACTGGGATCGGCCGGTCCGTCTTGCTCTGGTATTCGTCGTAGGCGGGCCACGCCTGTGTCATTGTCCTCCACAGGGCCGGCTTCTCGTGCGGTCCGGCGGTGCGTGCCCGGGCGCGGAACCGCTCCCCGCCCACCTGGACCGTCACGTCGGGGTCAGCCTCCAGGTTCAGGTACCAGGCGGGCGGCTGGTCCGACCCGCCCTTGGACGCCACGACCAGGTAGTTCCCGTCATGCTCCTGGTAGATCAGCGGCTTGCTGATCTTCCTGCCCGTTTTCCTGCCAGTCGTGGTGAGGATCAGGACCGTCGTACCCTGCCAGTCGTGCCCTTCCGCGCCGTCAGTCGCGAGGTAGCGCTCGACATGTTCGTCTCCGAATAGCACCTGCTCTCCTCCCTGGGACGCCGGGCCGCAAGCCGCGCCCGGATGTGCCGGCCAGCGTACCGTGGGAGGACATTGGCGGACCGGAGACAGCCTGATGAAGCTAACGCTCGACCTGCATGAGATCTACAACCGCGGCCAGGACATCGACAGGGCACTGCGTGACATCATCGACGAGGCGGTGCGTAAGAAGGCGCCGGTCGTCGAGATCATTCCGGGCAAGGGCTCAGGCCAGCTCAAGAAGCGCGTACTCAGGTTCCTGCAGCAGAAAGAGATCAAGGCGATCTATCACCGAGTCGAGAAGGACTCCAAGAACTTCGGCCGGCTCTTCGTCCATTTCCGCTGGTAGCCTCGCCCGCTGATCTAGAACGCCCGCCGGTGATCAGCCAGGACCGGCCGCGCCGCAAGGCATGCCGTCGCCCGGTGCCATGCCGCCTCCGGCGCTGTGACAGCGCAGTGGGCGAGTCCCCTGATCCCCTGCCCATGGCTGGGTGGCGGCTTTCGGTGGCGCGGCGACGGACGCGGATAATCCCAGTCCTCCGGCATTCCGAAATAACGCACATTGCCAAGCTCCCACGCGAAACCCATGCCCGCTCCCCGTATCCGCGGCCGTACCCGCTACACCGAGCTGCGGGTCACGGCCCTTACTTGCCCCAGCCAAATGCTTCCATGTCACTTGTCCGAATACCCGCCTGACATGCCGGCTCCGCCAGAACGAGCCGTGTGCCCGTCCGGTATTCGCTGTGCCCGCCCTGGTCGGTATGTCGCTACTGCCCGGTGCGCCGTGGCAGTATGTCGGCATGAACGTGCTCATCCGGGTGCTCATCACGGCGGTGGCCTTGTTCGTGGCCACCGCGGTAATTCCCGGGATCGAACTGCTCGCGGGTTCCACCTGGTCCAAGATCACGACCCTGGTCGTCGTAGCCCTGATCTTCGGCGTGGTCAACGCTGTGCTCAAGCCGGTCGTCAAAGCGGTCGGCTGCGTCTTCTACATCCTGACCCTCGGGCTGATCGGCCTGGTGGTCAACGCGCTGCTGCTGCTGCTCACCAGCTGGGTGGCGGCCAAGCTCTCCGAGCCGTTCCACATCACCGGGTTCTGGCCGGCGTTCTGGGGCGCGATCATCGTGAGCGTGGTCAGCTGGCTGCTGAGCATCACATTGGGCGAGAACCGGCACCGGGCCAGGGAAACCCCGGGCTGAAGCGGCGCCCAGGGCCACCGCGCCGGGTCAGGTCGTCGGCGCGAGTAGAGCAGGCCGCCGCCGGCCGACCGCCGGCGACGCAGGCCGCCAGGTCACTCCCTCGCCCCGATGGCTCAGGAGGGACGCAGCACTATTCCTATAGTGCTCTCGGCTGATGGCGCGATCGGGGCACCGCCCGTGCATGATGCAGACCGCCATTTCGAGGCGCTCGCAATGCGCTTGCTGGGCGCAATCGGCATCAGCGTCCCGGCGTGAGGCTCATACGATCCTGTTTTACCATCACGTTCCGTGAAGGCGAATGAATGTCACAACCCCGTAACGGGTTTGCCCGCGCCATTGGGCCCCCAGCAGCGCCAACACGATTCAGCGCGGGACACCCGGGTGAGCGCCGGTCGGGACGTCTACCTTGCCGAAGGATTTCCCGAGGCTGGCTGACCTGCTGTGCAGCCAACCGTTGAGCTGGTGCTTGGTGCCCGCACACGACCGGCCGGACCGTCCGCCGCCCTCCCGGATCGCGACCATGACAGGGTAGTAACGCTCGGCCAGCCTGCCGTAGATGTCAGGCGTGCCCGAACCCTGGGACACGGTAAGGGACTTACGTCCCTGGCCGGCTGATGCAGGCACGGGTTGACTGCTGAGATGTTCGTGGGCCAGGAGCTGCTGCTGAGCGTCAGTTTCAGCGACGCCCGGCTGCGCCTGGAAGCTCTGGCTCGCGGAGGCATGCTGAATAGCGCGTCGGAAAAAGCCTATGGTGACGGGCTCGCGTCGGAAAAAGCCTATGGTGACGGGCTCGCCAGTCAGATCCGGATCGGCCCGCTGGGCGGCCGGCCGGGAATCTCCAAGCTGGTACGGGTGCATTTCCGGGAACTCGTAACCCACGCCGACTCGGTCGTCCTCACGCTGCGCTGGGAAGCGACCGGAGGCAGCGGCGCGCTGTTCCCGGTGCTGGACGCGGACATAACGCTCACGCCCGCCGACGAGCAGAGCACCCGGATGGCGCTGACTGGTGCTTACCGCCCCCCGTTCGCCGCGCTGGGAGCCGGGCTCGACAAGGCGCTCTTGCATCACGTGGCCACGGCGACGATCCGGTCCCTGCTGAACCGCCTGGCCGATGCTCTCTCCGGCCCCGGAAACAAAACCGGCGTAGCCTGCTAACCCCGCCGCCGCCTTAAGCTAGTGCATTATCCGCTGCTGCCACAGCGGGAAAAGCACTACTTTCGGGCCGTCCGGCCCTGGAGCCGGCCGAGTGCCTGACGTGCCTGGCCGAGCTGGGTTCTCGCCCGACGGGCGGTGATCCTGGCCTGAGACAGGCTCCGGCGAGCGTCGGCGAGTTGCTCTTCCAGAAACTGAACCGCGGTTTCCTGCTCTCGCTCGGCCGCAGTGGCGGCTTCGGCCGCACGGCCAGCCTCGGCGGCGGCCTGCTCGGCCGCGGCGCGGGCAGCCTGGCGGCGGCGCTCTCGCTCGCCCGCCGCCCACCCGGCTGGCTGCTCCGGCTTCTTCGCCGCCGCCCAGGGGGAAGCGGCGGCACGGTTCGCGGGACGTGCACCGGGACCGCGGCCGGAACGGCGGCCACCGGAGGACGCCGTCACCAGCGTTGGCGCCGACCCCTCGGAGCCGAAGCCCTGGCTGCGCGCCGCGCGCTCCAGGGTTCCCGCCGCCAGCCGCTCCGCCACCTGCTGGTCTGCCAGCGCCGCGCCGAGAGTGGCGAAGACCTCATCCCTGAGCCCGGCGGGCGCCGAACGCTGGCCCGAGACGGCGAACGCCCGGCGGGCGAGGTCTTCGATCAGCTGACGCCGCCGCAGCGACAGCTCCCTGATAGACGTGCCGTCGAGGGATCGCTGCGCCGCCCGGAGGTCCTCGCCCAGCCTGGCCAGCTCGGCGGGCACCCCGGGCGCAGCGCGGACTAGCTGGTTGACCACCCAGGCCGCCCGGGTCGGCTTGCGCAGCCCGGCAATCCTCTTCGCCGCCGGTGCCTGGCCGGCCGCGCGCGCCCCGGCCACGAGCGAACCGCGGCGGTCGACAAATTCGGCGGGGTCGCAGGAGTACAGCTCGGCGACCGCTTCGACGAACAGGTCATCCGCGCCGGCCATGCGCCCCATCCTGCCTTAACGGCGATCAGGTGGGGGCGACCGCCGGGCGGGACACGACCGCCGGGCGGGACACGACCGCCGGGCGGGACACGACCACCCGGGCGGGACACGACCACCCGGGCGGGACACGACCACCCGGGCGGGACACGACCACCCGGGCGGGACACGACCACCCGGGCGGGACACGACCACCCGGGCGGGACACGTCCACCCGGGCGGGACACGACCACCCGGGCGGGACACGACCACCCGGGCGGGACACGACCACCCGGGCGGGACACGACCACCCGGGCGGGACACGACCACCCGGGCGGGCGCGCGGCCGGTAACAGCGAGGCCAGCTCGGCCGCGCCGCGGCCGTCGGCGTCGAGCCACTCGGTGATCGCGGCGGCCGCCTCCCGCGGCGCTTCCAGTTGCGGAACGTGGCCCACGCCGGGCAGCACCACCAGCGACCAGGACGGGTTGGCGTGGGCCGCCCCGCGAGCGGCCGAGACCGGGACGAGCCGGTCGCGCTCCCCGTGCAACAGCAAGACCGGGCAGCTGACCGACCGGACCCCCCGCCGGTATGCCTGCCCCCTGCCGTAGCCGGCGGTGGCAAGGACCGAGCGCATGGCAGCAGAGAAGTCCCGGCCAGCGCCGTCGAACGACGCCCGCTGGCGAACCACCTCTACGTGCTCGGCCACCACCTCCGCGGCCACCCTCGATGGATCAGCGCAGCACACCGACAGGACGCTGGAGACCAGCGCCTCGGGGGACATACGGCGGCGTTCCATCATCAGCCGACCGAGGCCGGGCGTCGCGTAGAGGGCGAACATCGCGGCCACCCAGGGATCGGGCCTCGCCGGCACGAACGGCAGCGCCGGGTCGATCAGGATCAGCCCGGCCACGACGCCCGGAGCGGCGCTCGCCTCGAGCAAGGAGATCATTCCGCCCATCGAGTTGCCCATGAGGATCACCGGCGGCCGGGTCACGGACTCCGTGAAGCGGTGCAGCAGGGCCCGGTTCGCCACCACGTCCGCGCCCCGCCCGCGCGACTGGGTCAGGCCATGCCCGGCCAGGTCCGGGGCGAGCATCCGGCAGCGGCCGGTGAGCAGCGGGGCGATCGCGGACCAGTTCACCGCTGAGCCGCCGAGCCCATGCACGCACACGATCACCGGACCGTCCGCCGGGCCGCCGAAGTCCAGGTAGTGAACGGGGCCGTCGAGGTCGGTCCACAGCGATCGGCTAGTCACCGGCTGCCTCAGTCGCCCTGGCCATGTTCGAGGATCTCGGCGGCTCCGCGGATAACGCACCGCAGCGGGTCGTCCACCACGAAGGCGGGGATGTCGGCAACCGCCTCGATCTTGCTCGCCAGGCCGGGCAGCAGCGCCCCGCCCCCGGCAAGGCGAATTTTCCCGCGCACTATGTCTTCGGCCAGGTTCGGCGGGATATCGGACAGCATCTCCTGAGCCGACTCGGCGATCGTCGCGATAGGGTGCTCAAGCGCCTGGCCGACCAGCCGCGCCGATATGTACTCCACCCGGGGCGTCCGGCGTGCCGCGTCGACGCCGACCACCTCCATCCATTCGGCCGCCCCTTCGCTGAGCCCGATCGTCATCTTCAGGCTGCGTGCGGCGTTGCGGCCGATCAGCAGGCCGAACTCGGCCTTCGCGGCGTGCACGATCGCCTCGTCCATGGCGTTGCCGGCCAGGCGCAGCGACCGGGCCCGTACCACATGGCCCCCCGCCAGCACCGCCGCCTCGGTGGTCCCGCCCCCGATGTCCACCATGAAGGCGCCGGTCCCGTCCGCCAGACCGATGCCTGCCCCGGCGGCAGCGGCGACTGGCTCGTCGACGAGCCTGACCGCGCAGCGGGGCCGCTGTGCCTCCACCGCGGCAGCCAGGGAACGCCGCTCCACCCAGGTGGCTCCGCTCGGCACGCACACCACGGCCGACGGCCGGAACGGGCCCCGGCGCAGCCGGGCAACGCGCAGGAATGCCTGCAGCATGGCCGTTGCCGCCTCCAGGTCGGCGACGACCCCGTCGCGTAGCGGGTGGATGACGTCGATGTCCTGGGGATCCTTCCCGGCCAGCGCATCGGCGGCGTGGCCCACGGCTGCGACCTGGCCGGTCTCCCGGTCGATGGCGATTGCGGACGGCTCTTCGAGGACAATCCCGCGACCGGAGATATAGACAAGCGTATTGACCGTGCCCAGGTCGATCGCTACCCCTGGCCGCAGCCGCATGGCACCTGTCCTTAGCCGGGAACGCCGCAACGCATTCCAGTATGGTTCCTGCCGTGCCGCTCGCGCGGACCGACCGGGCCATCCCGGGCCAGGCGGGCTCCGCCGACAGCGGCGGCCGTCAGGCCTGGCTTGGCCAGGCGGTGGGAGGCTGGCCCGCTACCCGGCCCGACGGCTCGCCGGCATGGAAGTCCGTTCGAAGACTCCGACGGCCTTCGCTGCCGACAAGCCCTTCGTCTCGGGCAGGAACCGGGCCACGAACGCGATTGCCCGCAGAGCGATAGCGGCAAGGGACACCATAACCCAGCCGGGGCTTACCGCCGTATGCCAGGAGGGGAACACTTCTGTGACGGCGAAATTCGCGACCCAGCCGATCGCCTGCGCCGATCACCGCCCCCCCGGACAGCCGCGGGGAATGCCCGTGCCGCCGACCCTGATCGGGAGGTCGCGCGTAACCTGCCGCGGGCCCCCGGCGCCAGACCGCAAAGATTGCCTGGGGTTCAGGCATGCAGGGTTGCCGAATATGTTTCGAGTATGTTACGACTGTGTTAACCAGCCACCAGCCAGCGAGGGAAGTGGCGTTGGGGTGAACGGCATGGCGCCCACAATGACGTGGACGAGAGTGTCCCGCAGGCTCGGGCTTGACCACAACCCGCTGCGCAGGCGCTTGGATCTGCTGCATGCGTGGCTGCTGCCCGCCGCAGCCGCCGCCTTCGTGATCCTGGGCCCGCTCGTCGGGACCGTAGCGGGCCTGCAAGTCCAGGCGCAGAACGTTGCCGCCCAGCACGCCGAGCAGTTTTGGCAGCCGGTGCCGGCGGTGCTCCTGCAGGCCGCGCCCGGGCCGATGATGTCCGACAACGGTGCCAATACCTGGCTGGTCTGGACGCCCGCTCGCTGGACCGCGGGCGGGCGTCTGCACGTCGGCCGGATTCCGGCACCGGCGGATACCAGCGCGGGCGGCACGACGACGGTGTGGCTGGACAGCGCGGGCAGGGTCCAGACGCCCCCGCTGACGGCAGCCGGGGCCGCCGACCGCGTTACGGCGGCCGTGTCGGTCTCCCTCGCCGCCTGCGCCGCCCTCCTCACGGGCCTGGCGCTGCTCGGCCACCTGGTGCTAGACCGCCGCCGGCTCGCGGCCTGGGAGACCGCCTGGCTGATGGTGGGCCCGCAGTGGAGCCGTCACGGGTGACCAGCCCACAGGGCGCCGCGCCAGGCCAGCGCGGCCGATATGACCGAACGCGACGCCAGTCGGCTGATGCGGGGACCGGCCGGCTGGCGTAACGTTCCGGAAAGGATTACGCGGTTTCGGCTCGTGGCTGGTCTGGCTCACCGGGATCGGCCGGGGACTCGGCAGGCAACGTCGCGCGTCGCTGGATGACGCGCAGGCTCTGGCGCAGTGCCTGCCAGACGTTGCTGAGGCTGGCGCTGATTGGCAGGTCGCCGCGGATGGTCCCCGGCGGATCGGCCTTGTCGCCGAGCGTGTGGAGCACGTCCTTGCCGAGGCCGATGATCACCGGGTCGGTTGCCTCGATCGTGAGCTGGTTCTCGCTCACCCGGATCAGCATCTGGCGCCGGCCGGCCTCCTCGGGCAGTTCGTCGCTGGTGCCGGTGACATCGGCGGCGCGAAGAGCCTCCCTGGCCCGGTCCAGGTCGACGCCGAGCGTGGCCAGTGCCCTGGCCGCGGCGGCATCGGGATCGGCAAGGGCGGCGAGCAGCAGGTGGTGCGAGCCGACCATCTGGGAGCCGGCCAGGCGAGCGGCCTCGCTCAGACTGGTGTCGGCCGCAGGCGTGGTATGCAGTTCCGCGGATTCGTCCGGCTCGCCCGATTCCGGCGACTCACCGGGCCCGCTGGCGAAGCGGCGGCGCAGCCAGCGCCGGCCCAGGGCGGCCTCGGCTGGCGCCGTATGCACCAGGTCCAGCACCGCCATGCGGACAGCCAGAAGCTCGGCGGAGTGCTGCCTCAGGACCTGGGCACCGACGCCTTGCCCCTCCCTGATCACGCCGAGCAGGATGTGCTCGGTGCCGATGTAGTTGTGGTGCAGTTGCAATGCCTCGCGAAGCGAGAGCTCGAGGGTCTTCTTCGCGCGCGGGGTGAACGGGATATGCCCCTTGACCGTCGCGTTCCCGGTGCCGACGATGGCACTGACTTCGTCCCTCGCGCCATCGAGGGACATGCCGAAGCGCTCCAGAGCCCGGGACGCGATGCCTTCCGGCTCTCCGAGCAGCCCGAGCAGGATGTGCTCGGTGCCGATGTAGTTGTGGTGCAGCCGCCGGGCTTCCTCTTGGGCGAGCACGACGACGTGCCTGGCTCGGTTGGTGAATCTCTCAAACATGAGACGAGAGTGCATCACTCGTTCAACCCCGTCAATACCATGCTATTGATAAGGTAGGGCTTTACGAAGGTGGTGGCATGGACTGGGAGGACCGGCTCGACGACTGGGAGCTGGAGCTCGAGCTGACCGCCCAGCTCGAGGGCTCGGACTGGGTGACTCTGGACCGGGCGGCAGCCGAGACCGGTGCCTCCCGCGCCGCCCTGCGCAGCTGGTACCGGACAGGGCAGATCCCGTCCCGGCTCATCGACGGGCCCCACGGCCCGCAGCGCCTGGTGCCTCTCGCTCTGGTCGCCGCGCGCGCCGAGGCCTCGCCTCGGCTGCGCCGCACCGCGGAGCGCCGGCTCGCCGACGAGGCACAGCTCGAGATCCTGCGGCACCGGGTGGACCAGCTCGAACTCCGGCTGGCCGCGATGGAGCGGCGACAGCAGCCGCGCGAGGATCGCCGATAACGCGGCGGCCCGGGCCTCAGCGGCCCGGGGCATCGACCTCACGGCGCGCAACGCCGGTCCTCGAGCAGCGCGGCCAGCTTTCTGCCGCAGCGTTCTGGCAGGCGGCGGCGTAGCGGGCAGCGTACCAGGCGGCGGCGTACCCGCTCGATCTGCTCCGAGATGACCTGATCCGCCCATCGCGGTGAGGCGAGGGCGCTAGCGCTACCGTCCTGCTGGGGCGGGCAGTATCGTAAGTGCACATCCCGTCACCGGAGGCTCAATTGGCTTACTTAGTGACAACTGTCATTGTCGTGGTGGCGGGTTCGATAGCTGTCGCCGTCAAGTACGTGAGTCATGAATTGCGCCCCACCCCCAGACCGGTGTGGGTGCCACGGCGAAGCTCCTCGCAAAGGGTCACGCCCGGAGACGAGTGCAGCTGCGGCGGCACGGTGGGAAAGACGGGTCGGACCTCGAAACGGTTCGGCGAACTGCTGGGCTGCACTGCCTGCAACCGGTCGTGGACCATGGACGGGCGCAGGATCCTCCGCCGCCGGCCCCGGTACGCGAACGAGTCCCCGGGAAGCGCGGAGTGAGCCGATCCTAGGCTCAGCAATGGCTGAAAGAGGCAGTGGCCAGAGCGGCTGGCACTGCGGCAGACGAAGTCCGTGGACCTGATCAAGGGCACGCTCTGGATTCGGGCCGTATGGGTCAGCCGTTCGGCGGCCTCGTTTCCGCCCCTGTCCCCGGCTGACGCTTCGCGTCCTGCCCGACCTCCCCGCCTGGTCGTGGCTGCCCACCGCACGCGCGAATCCACCTACCGCGCACGACCTGCCGCGCACCATGTCCGAGATGCTGCGGCTGGCGCCTGGCGCGAGCCCGCCGGATCATGCCCCAGTTGATCCAGTCCCGGCGTATCGGAGCCTGGGTGCGACGAAGAAAAACAGTCACACCCCGATGATCACGAGGCGGCCGTCACCACGTCATGCCGCTACGCCGATACCCAGCTGCGACTGCCCTACCAACCGCTATTTCCAGTAGAGCCCGACGAGGGCGAGCACGCCGAGGATTGTCAGGCCGAGCATGAACCAGTCCCGGAGAGAATGTTCACGTCCAGGGCCGCGACGCCCGATGTTGACGTATTCGCGGCCGAAAAAGTAGGCGACCGCTGCGAGGGCCGCCAATAGAACGATCACCAGCAGAAGCCCCAGACCTGCCGGGTGGATGCTATGCCCGGGGACGTGCAGGGCCAGAACTGCCATACCTGAAGACTACATCGGGTCGTTCACCCGGAAGACATACATCCAAGCGCGCGACGAGGACCTGGAGCAAGGCCGCCAGGCGCTCGCCCGAATCCACAAGATCGCCTAGCAGTTGTGAGAGGGTGAGAGACCGGGCCAGACGGCACCCGCAGGGTCCGTCTGGCATTCACACTTAAAACAAGTCGCCGCCACAGTTCTGTCGGTATGACACCGGCAGTTCTGTCGGTAACCCTGAGCGCGCCCGGAGGGACCCGAACCCAAACCTTCAAGACCTGTGGATGGAAACGGCGGAGTTCAGTCCGTGACGGGGCCGCCGGAAGACATAGGCGTGGGTGAGCCCGGCAAGCGCGTCGAGCGCGTCGTCGATCGACTTGTTGTCGTCGGTGAGCACCATGACCTTGTGGCCTGCGGGGCGGGAATGCCGGTGACGACGCCGCGGGTGCCATTGAAGACGCCCTCAGCGCTCATTCTTCTTTCGTTGCTGCCCAACTGGGTGGCCTTCTCGCCGGCCCGGAACAGCGTCCCGCCGTAGCGGCGCGCGCTGTCCTTCGCGCGTGGGCAGCGCCGCTTGCGGCAGGTTCAGGTTTCATGCCCGCCGGGCCAGTGCATCGGGCTCAGCACCTGCACGTCGCGACGCGAGCCCAGCCTCGGCTAGCTGACGCGGCCACCCTACTGGCAGCCACCGCAGTCGTAGCCTTCGGCCAGCAACGGACACAGAGGTGTCTCGGCCCTCCCCCGACATAACCTTCACGCGAGTACCGGGCGGCAGGACAGCCTCGAAGGCCCGTATGGCACGGTCACTACACATGCCACAAAGATACTTCGCTAGCTGTGTGTACTTCCCTACAGTGGCGAAGTAAGCCCAGTTGGGGAGGCTCCAGTATTTCGAGTGAACAGGTCCGCTCGGGAACCCAGGCGTCTTCCGAAGTCCGCGCAGAAGCGGCGCTTGTCAGGCGGCGCTAGTCAGGCGGCGCTACAGGCTGTATGGCCCCTTCCTCGGCTGCTCGAACTACCCAGGCCGCTCATGCGCCTGCATCAGATCGAGAAGTTGTGAGACGCCAGGCTCCCGGCAGCGAACATGGCCCGGTCTCACGATGGAGATCAAGGCCCTGGCCTGCGGATTCGGTAACCCTGAGCGCGCTCGGAGGGACTCGAACCCCCAACCTTCTGATCCGTAGTCAGATGCTCTATCCGTTGAGCTACGAGCGCTGGCCTAAAGCAGTATAGGGGTAGTCAGTGCAGTCACCGCGTGTGTCGACGGTGTAAGCGTGGGCACAGCGGAGCCTCTGGAGTACCGGCGCTCCGCCGACAGCCGATCCCAGCGGCAGCCCCGGGCGGTCGGGACCCCGCACGGCGGTGATGACATCGAGCGCCAGTCAACTTTTACCTGTTCCGCCGTCGGCCAGCAGGATCAGTTATGAGGCCTTCCAAGGCGCCGCTTCGGCATCCGGGGTGTCCGGGGGGTAGGCGGCGATCAGGAGCCCCATCAGTCTCGGGAACTGTGCGGTGAAGCGGCCCTCGCCCCAGCCGAGGCCGGGCTCGTTGGCCATCGCCTGGCTGAGCACTCCGACGATCAGCGTCGAGACAAGATAGACGGCCTCGTCGGAGTCCGCCTCCGGGCCGAGTTGCCCGGCGGCGACGGCGTCAGTCATCGCGGCGCGCTCCAGAGCGACCACCTCCACGCTGGGGGCGGACGCCTCGGCTGAGGGCTTGAAGCTCGGAACGGGCCGCCAGAACATCAGCTGGGCGATCGCACGGTTGGCCAGCAACCAGCGTCCGCTGGCTTCTAGGCCGGCGGTCAGTGCGTCAAGGCCGGGCTCAGCGGCGGACATGGCGTCGCGCATGATGGTGAGGTGTTCCGCCTGGCCCCGGCGGGAAAGCTCGTCGTAGACCGCCATCAACGAGGGGAAGTACCTGTAGAGCGAGGGGGGCTGGACGCCGAGGCGGCGGGCGATCTCGGCCAGGCTCAGGCCGTTGACTCCCTCCTCGGTCATGATGGCGGTGGCGATGTCGAGGATCTCCGCGATGGTCTCCTGGCGGTGCCGGGCCCGCCGGTCCGGTCGCCGGGCAGTGTTTCCGGAAGTCCCGGACTGGGAGGTTACCCCTTGGGGTGTCATGTTCACTATCGTAGCAATTCTAACTCTTGACAAGTAAAGCTAATAGCAGTAGCTTCCGTTAACGGGCACAACGGGGGGAAGGCGATGCCAGCCAGCAAGAGACGGTGGTGGCTGACTCGGCACAGCCGCCAGGCCGTAATCCGCACAGACCCGGAACGGATCTACGGATCTGCCCAGGATGGGTGAGTGGAGCTCGGAGTGCGAGCGAGTCGAGTGGGTCGGCGGCGCGGCCGTCCTGCGCCGAGCCGGCTCGATCACTCACGCTGCCGACGCCGCCGAGTGCCCCGCCCGACCCGCACCAAATTGCCGCCATCGCCGCCCGAATACGGAATCGACATCCTCGGGCCGCCCGGCATCTCATCGAGAACGATGACAGCAGCCCGAGGAAGAAACAGCACCGGCATCTGTATCTGGACCGTCTGACCAACATCCATCTGCGCAAAGGAGCAGCATGTCCATCCATGTCATAGGACCCAACGACGGCGAGCAGTCCGGCGGCGGGCCGATCCGGTGCCGCATCATTGAGGACGGCTCCCACACCCAGCACCGCCTGGGCCTGATCGAGGCGGTCGTGCCGCCGGGCCCGGGCGGTCCGCCGCAGCACGTGCACCACGAGCACGACGAGATCTTCATCGTGACCCAGGGAATGCTTCGGTTCACCTCCGGATCCGACAGCGTCGACGCCGGAGCGGGGTCGTGTGTAACAGTCCCGCCGGGGACGCCGCACACCTTCGGCAATCCCTTCGACGAGCCAGCCAAGTTCATCGGCACGCTCAGTCCCGACCTGTATGTCGAGTACTTCCGTGACCTGGGGAGGCTCCCCGTCGATGACAAGGGGCAGCTCAACCCCGCCGACATCAGCCGGGCCATGGCCAAATACGCCACCGAAGTGATCCGGTGACCTACGGCATGCAATTCGGGCTGGACCTGAGAACCCGCCGGTCAGCATCGCGTCTTTGATGGCGATCGGCTGCCAGCGCCCGAGGCACCTCCCGGCGCGGACATAACGCCCAGTTCGGCCGATTCGTTTCGGCATCCGGGACTGGCGCCGCTGGCTGCCCTCGCCGGCCGTTCATGCTTCCCCGAGGTCCGGCTGCGGCACATCGCATGACCAGGTCGATCCGGCCGGTGAAGGCGGTGAAGAGGGTGCTGCGTCCGCTGATCGCCGCCGCCGCACCGGCGGCCGCGAATCCCGGCCAGGCGGCGCGGGGCGGCCAGGCGGCCGGCGGATAGACCGGCCAGCCTGCCGGGGGCCAGGATGAGGCACTTGGCGTGATCCCGGTATTCGTGCGGTACAGCTCGCCAGGTGATCGCCAGGCATCCGAGCCAGCGGATGAAACCGCCGTGAAACCGCGGTGAATCCCGCTGCGTGCACCTTGGACGTGGTCGCGGCCGTCCAGGCCGCGGTGACGGCGAAAGGGAGAAGCATGACCAGCGCGATCACGGCCACTGGGCTGCGCAAATCATTCGGCGGCACGGCCGTCCTCGACGGCATTGACCTGGAGGTCGCCGCGGGAACCACGTTCTCGCTGCTGGGCCCCAACGGGGCCGGCAAGACCACCACCGTGCAGATCATGTCCACGCTGGTCCGCGCCGACGGCGGCCAGGTGCGCGTCGCCGGCCATGACGTGGCCGCCGACCCGGCGGCGGTACGGGCCGCGATCGGGGTCACCGGCCAGTTCTCCGCGGTCGACAACCTGCTCACCGGCCAGGAGAACCTGCTGCTGATGGCGGACCTGCACCACCTGGGCCGGGCCGAAGGGCGGCGGCGCGCCGCGGCGCTGCTCGACCAGTTCGACCTGGCCGGCGCGGCCGCCAAGACCGCGATGACCTACTCCGGCGGCATGAAGCGCCGGCTCGACCTGGCGATGACCCTGATCGGCGACCCGCGCGTCATCTTCCTCGACGAGCCGACCACGGGGCTCGACCCGCGCAGCCGCCGCATGATGTGGCAGACCATCCGCGAGCTGGTGGCCGACGGCGTCACGATCTTCCTGACCACCCAGCAGCTGGACGAGGCGGACCAGCTGGCCGACCAGATAGCCGTTCTCGACCACGGCAAAGTGGTCGCCGCCGGCAGCCCCGAGCAGCTCAAGCGGAGCATTCCCGGGGCGCACGTCCGGCTGCACTTCGCGGACACCACCGGGCTCGACGCGGCCGAACGGGCCCTCGGCGGCTCGTTCCGGCACGAGGGCACGCTGACGCGGGAGGTTCCCAGCGGCGGCGGCGCGATCGCGGTGCGGGAGCTGCTGAACCGGCTCGGCGACGCGGCGGCCGCGGTCGACGAGGTGTCCGTGCACACACCCGATCTCGATGACGTGTTCTTCGCCCTCACCGGGCGCCCGACGGCAGAAACGATGCCAGAAATGGAGAACGCCCGATGACAACCCTCGCCTTTGCCGTGCGGGACTCGGCGACGATGACCCGGCGCAGCCTGCGGCACGTGCTGCGCTACCCGGTGACACTGGTCGTGTCGGTGGCCGTCCCCGTGCTGGTGCTGCTGCTGTTCGTCGGCGTCTTCGGCGCGCTGAGGACGAGCCTCGGCGCGCACGCCTCCTACATCGACTATGTCATGCCCGGGATCATCGTGATGACTGCCGGGTACGGTAGCTCGGTCACTGCCCAGGGTGTCAACCGGGACTCCACCGAGGGCATCATCGCCCGGTTCCGCACCATGGCTATCTCACCCACATCGATGCTGAACGGGTACGTCGCCAGCGCCCTGGCCCGAACGCTGGTCAGCGCGGGCCTGGTCATCGCCGCCGCGATCGGGCTCGGGTACCGGCCCAGCGCCGACGCAGGCCGGTGGCTGGCGGCAGCCGGTATCACCGTCCTGCTCGTGCTGGCACTGACCTGGCTGGCCGTCCCGTTCGGCCTGGCGGCCAAGACCGCCGAGGGCCTGACCGGCTTCATCCTGATCGTTCAGTTGCTGCCGTTCATCAGCAGCGCGTTCGTGCCGCCGGGCCAGATGTCGGGCTCTGTGCGCTGGTTCGCGGCGCACGAACCGTTCACGTCGGTCATCGACACGCTTCGCGGGCTGCTCACCGGCACGCCGTCCGGCGGCACCGTGCTCACCGCCGTTATCTGGTGCGCCGGGCTCGCTCTGGCCGGGTACCTGTGGGCGCGGCTCCTGGCCCGGCGGGACCTCAACCGCTGACCTCGGCGCGTTCCCGCAGCGCAGCGCGGGCGGCGGCGCGCAGACCCTCCGGATCCAGGCCGGCGTACGACGACACAGCGTCGGCGTACGCCGGCCCGTCGGCTTCCTGCGCGGCTCGCCGGGCGCGCGCTGCGGACATGGTCGGCTGGAGCCCGTTCTTGAGGCCGAAGCGCTCGGCCAGCGCGATCATTCTCGCTCCCGACCTCGCAAGGTCGGCGTCGAGCGCGCGCTGGCTCCGGTCGATGTCGGTCACGGCCAGGGCCAGCAGCAGCGAGCCGCGGACGGCGAGGCTGTAGGAGGCCTCGAGCGTCCCGGGCGGCGGCCCCGGGTCCGTGATCAGCGCCGACAGTGTGGCGGGCAGCGCCCCGGCGATCTCCGCAACCAGGCCGAGCCGGCCGTGGTACGCGTGGGCGACCACGGCGGTGGCCTGAATCTGCAGTGCCCAGGGATCCAGGCGGGACAGGTCGCCGCCGGGTCCGGGGCGCTGCGTATCCCGCAGCGTTGTCGCGGCCGTACGCCACAGCTGCAGGCTGGTATCGACGTCGCCGCGGCCGAGCGCGATCTCCGCGCGCATCGCGGTGTCGAACATCGGCATATCCCAGCGCTCGTCCGCCCTGGGCGGCGTTGTCAGCTTCAGCTCGCGTTCCGCCTCGTCGTAGGCTCCCCGCTGCAGGTTGGCCGCCACGATTGCCTCGCGCAGCCGGTTCGCGCTGGACCACGCGCCGAACGTCTCAACCACCGACAGCGCCGCGCTCAGGTGACGTAGCGCTTCGTCGCCCGAACCGGCCTCGTCCACCTGGAGGCACAGTTCGCCGATCCGGGAATGCGCGGCGGTGCGGAGCCAGGCGCTGCCGCGGCGCTCGAACGCGGCGAGGGACCTTCGCGCCGCCGCCAGCGCGCTGCCGGAGTCGCCGGCCTCCTCCCAGGCGTGGCTGGCTACGTAGTTGGCCATGCCCGCGACCAGTGGCTGGTCACTCTCGCCCAGCGCGTGCAGGGCCGCCAGGGCCGCCTCGGGCGGCCCGGCCAGCGCGTTCAGCACGGCCTGCGCGGCCCGGGCGAAGGTGTCCGGCGGAGCGGGCGGCAGCCGACGTAGGCCCGCCAGGAACCGCGCCGGGCTCGGCGCCCGCAGCAGGAACCCGCTCACCGCGCCGAGAACAAGGCTGGTCCTGGTGGCCTCGACGAGGGCGGGTTCCGGCCGGAACGGCGGCAGGATCCGGATCGTGTCCCCGGCCAGGGCGGTCAGCCGGGCGAAGCTCCCCTCGGCCATCCACAGCCCGCTGAGCACGCCAGATACCGCGGCTACCGTTCCGGCGTCGTTGCGGTCGAGCCCGTGCCGCAATGCCTGGACCAGGTTGTCCTGCTCGGCCCTGATCAGCTCGAACGCCGGGAGGTCGGCGCTTATGAGCACCGAGTCGTGGTGGGCGACGCCGAAGTCACGGGCCCAGGCGAGGAACCGGCCGGTCACGCGCTCGGTCTCGCCGGCGTCCTCCCGGCGCGCCGCGGCGAACTCCCGGACGGTCTCCAGCATCCGATAGCGGGTGCCCGACGCGACGTCGGTGACCTTGAGCAGCGACTGATCGGCGAGCTGCGCCAGGACCGGCAGGACGTCGGCGCTGAGCAGGCGCCGGGCGGCGCCGACGGTGAACCCGCCGGGAAACACCGACAATGTGCGCATCGCCGCCTGCCCGGCCGGGTCGAGCAGGTTCCAGCTCCAGTCGATGACCGCGTGCAGCGTGCGGTGCCGCTGCGGCGCGTCCCTCGCGCCGCCCCGCAGCACGGCGAACCTGTCGTCGAGGCGGCCGGCGATCTCGGCCACTGACATGACCCGGACCCGCGCGGCGGCCAGTTCTGTCGCCAGCGGCAGCCCGTCCAGGCGGCCACACAGCTCCCATACCGCATCCGCGGGCAAGTCGGCACCGAGCCGGGCGGCCCGGGCCCGCTGCTCGAACAGCTCGGCCGTCGTCGGCAGGTCCAGCTCGGGCAGCAGGTACACCGATTCCGACGACAGGCCGAGCGGGGCCCGGCTGGTGGTGAGCACGCGCAGATCCCTGCTCAGCGACACCAGTGCGTGCACCAGGTCGGCGGCACCGCGCACGACGTGCTCGCAGTTGTCCAGCACCAGCAGCGCCGGGCCGGGACCCAGGGCGGCCACGATCCCGCCGGGCACGCCCGCCGGACCGCTGCGGCGGGCGACCGGGTTGCCGCCCTCTTCGCCGGCGCCGAGGGCGGACGCGACCTCGGCCATGACATCGCCGTCGGCCGCCACTCCCGCGAGCTCGACAAAGCACACCACGCGCTGCTCCGCCCGGCCGCTGACCGCGTGCGCGAGACGGGTCTTGCCCAGGCCGCCGCTGCCCACGATCGAGGTGACCCGGGACGTGCGCAGCAGCCCGGCCACGGCGGCGATGTCGTCGTCCCGGCCGAGCAGCGGGTTGGGCTCCTGCCGGACACCGCGGCGGATCACGGGCGCGCCGGCTTGCAGCAGCTCCTGGTGCACGCCCTGCAGCGTGGGGCCCGGGTCGCTGCCGAGCTCGTCGCGCAGCCGTTGCTGGTAGTCGGCGTACCGGGCGAGGGCTGCCGCAGGCCCCGCCGTGGCCGCCTCGCAGCGCAGCAGTTCCGCCAGGACCTCCTCATCCCGCGGGCTCCGCTGGACCAGCTCGGCAAGCTGTCCTGCCGCCTCGGCCCGCCGCCCCAGGCGCGACAGCGCCAGCGCGCGGGCCCGCAGCAGCGACCGGTAGGCACGAACCCGTGCCGCGCGCAGCGCGGACAGCGGGTCGCTGCCCCCGGAGTCCCAGCCCTCCGCGCCCTCGCACAGCGAGAGCCCGGCCTCGGCGTGATCGAGCGCCGCCCGGTGGTCGGCGGCCCGGCACCGCTTCTCGCTTTCGGACACGCTGAGCAGGACCGCCGAGGCATCGATCTGGTCCTCGCGCAGCGCGAGGCGGTATCCGGCGGGGGTGCTGACGATGACCTCGGGCCCGAGGCGGGCCCGGGCGCGTGACACAAGGACCTGGAGAGCCTTGAACGGGTGTTCGGGTCGCTCATCCGGCCACAACGCGTCGATCAGCCGGGTGGTGCTGCACCCCACGCGCGGGTCCTCGGCCAGGAGCGCAAGCAGGCCCTGCAGCCGGGAACCGGTGATCTCCAGGCTGCGATGGCGAACCCGCGACAGCAGGACCAGCTCAACGCTCACTGCCGTCAGGTTAGCCGGTCCCTGCCAGACGACGCGGTGACAGCAACGCCTAGGATGCACTGCTACTGGGCAGCCCGGACGGCCGGGTACAGGTCAGTGGGATCTTGCGTGGCGCCCGCCGCTGCCGCATTCGAGGCCGGGGCAGCGGGCCGGGCCGGGCCGGCCGCGGCGCGTTCACTGCCTGTCCTGTCCTGCCGAGGCGGGGCCCCCCTTCGCTGAACTTGCAGGTGCGCCCGCGCTGCGGCATCAGAACGCCGCTGTCACCGCGGCGCCAGCGCAAGCTGGCCGGCGATGCCTTCGGCCCAGTGCCGGATGTCGGCCCAGTCGCGGAAGTCTCCGTTCAGGCCGCGGAACACCAGCAGCGATGCTCGCTGGGGAAGGCTCAGACCTCTCCGGTCGAGCTTGCCGGCGAACCTCCGGTGATCCCGTGAGTGGGTGGCTTCGAGTAGTGCGGGAAGATCGGCAGGATCTTGGTCCATCGACCGGGCTAGCTTGCCGGACGGCTTCCCGACCGGGCCGCTGGAAAACAGCCACACCGGGCGGTCGGTGAGGGCGTCACCGAGCCGGTGCACCAGCTCTTTCGCCGGGTCGAGCCAGTGGCCCATATACACGGCGCTGCCGATGATCACCGCGTCATAGCCGTCGAGGCTGCGGACGTCCCCGGGCGCGATCACCGCGACGGCCAGGCCGTGCTCCTCCAGCACCTGCCCGATCGCCCGCGCAATCTCGGCGGTGGCCCCGTGTCGCGAGGCCGCCGAGACCAGCACCCTCAGAACGTGTGCCCGGCCGGTTGCTCCGGCGGCTGCTTCCGCCATCGTTGCCACCTCCATGGTCCTGCCCTAAGCCACGCCGGATTGGCGCGGCGGCTGACAGACGGGCCCCTCCACGGCAGGTCCGCGCTGAATCAGCGCGGCCTCCGGTTATGCTCACCCTGGCCGCTTCAGCTCGCCCTGATTTCAGCCTTGCACCGCTGTCCGCTCAGGCCAGGGCAAGTCGGCCTGCGCCCAAGGGACCCAGGTCCCGGAACGGCGGATCGGCTCGCGTCCTGTTGAGTGGCATACTCGTTCCTCGTGGGGCCGCTTAACCTGCTGGGCCGCCGACGATCGAGACGCTTTCCCGGTGAGAGCGGCCGCCCGGTGCGGGGCGGCAGCTCAGAGACGCTTTTCGCCGATATCAACGGTGTGCGGCAGGGGATGTTCATCCAGAGCACAGACCCGGCGCATCCGGTGCTGCTGTGCAATGACGCTGGAGCGTCGGCACGACACATGACATGACTTCGGTGGTTCGCGGCCTTTTCTGGCCGTCGCTGACCAGCCCGCACTACACGCTGGGCGACAAGGTCAGGCTGTGGCGGGGGAAGCGTTCATCCGGCGTCAGTGCCCTGTGGGAGGATGCTCGCTGCCAACCTGGCTGACCGCGTGACCGAGCTTGCCCTGCCCGCCTATTTCTTCCACGGCGTCTACGATTACACCGTCAGCTACCAGTTGGCACGCGATTATGTGGAGGCGCTGAAGGCGCCGCTGAAGGGCTTCTACACGTTTGACCGGGCCGCTCACAGCCCCGTCGTGGAAGAGCCGCAAAAAGCGCGGCGAATCATGCGGGAGGATGTGCTGATAGGAGCCAATAACCTCGCTGACGGTTCTCGCCGGTGAACAGGTCGGCACCGGCAAGAACATGTGATCACCCGGCGCTGGGCGCCGTATTTCAGGCGCCATCGGTGAATGCGGCTTGACCGGCACCGGCCGACAGGGGGTGAGCGGGGTGCAGGGCGGTGCTGAGGAAGCTGATCACGTGGGTTTCCCAGGCCCGTGGCGCGGTGGCCAGGCCCTGGGTGTGGCCGGCGTGCGGCACCACCCACACGTGCACGGTTGCGGGTGAGGCGGCCTGGAACCAGCGGGCCGCGACCGGCTCGGCGGTGACGGCCCCGGCGGCGATGTTCGTCGGCCATCACCCTCACCTCTAAGCCGTTAGAGCCTTCGCGCCGCACGGAGAGCGCAGGAAATCCCGCGCGAGGACGTGCTGCCCGGCAGGAATGGCATCGCGGACCTGTCACGCTAGATAGCGGCGAGGCTCACCGCTTCCCTGATCCGGCGGATCTGGTCATCGGGATCATCGGCTTCAACCACGAGTTTGCTGTAGCGCTCGTCCCGGAGGTCGACGCCGATCGCCTTGGCGGGGTGATGCACGTCCCAGAACACCCACGTGCCGTGCGAATAGAACCGCCCCGCCGACAGGACCCCCGGGACATGGGTGCCACCCAGCCGCGCTCCGTGCAGCCACTGCCGCGCCTCGGTCTCCGCCGACCCGGCTCCGGCCACGTGGCCAAGCGGGATCTCCAGACGGCTCTTCAGCGCCCAGAGCCGGTCCGCTCCCCTAATGTCGACGACAAGAGTGTCGTCGACGATGCTGATTTCGGCTGTCATCGCGGGCTCCTTCCTCCGCACCGCCAGCTCAGGATGGCCTGATCGTCGTGGCTGTGTCATGAGGCGTAAGTCCCGGATCAGCAGGGTCGAGTGGCTCGGGCGGCCCGGCCCCTGGGGTCATGAGCAGGTGCAGCTTCCGGCCGCCTATGTCACCAGGTCGCCTGACGGCAAGTAGCGGCGCCGGCGGCGTGCCATCC
>Ga0335078_10001012_pt1 | contig 42842 bp, 34 predicted proteins | sample Lox_Sample_32_FD_206711 | JGI IMG/M metagenome (GOLD analysis project Ga0335078, IMG submission 206711) | Soil microbial communities from Loxahatchee National Wildlife Refuge, Florida, United States - Lox_Sample_3.2 | ecosystem: Environmental > Terrestrial > Soil > Wetlands | place: USA...
ACCGTCGCCTCAAAGCTCCCTCTTCCGTCGTTGGCGAACCGAGTGACTGCAGTCTCGTAGGCGCTCAGAAGCCGCTTCCCCGCCGCGGTCCACGTAAGCTCGCTAATGCCACCGAGTGAATTCGCGCGTAGCTTTTCCAAAAGCGCCCTATCTCGATCCAAGAGAGTTATATGTTCAGTCAAGGCCTCAACGTCTCCCACGCGGTGCATGAGCGCATTCTTCATGTGTTCACAGATAGCCCCGGTGGCATCGGAAACCAGAAGGACGCATCCGCACCCTCGAGCTTCCGAAGTCACAAGCGCGCTGCCCTCCTCGATACTCGGCAGCACGAACAGGTCACTTTGGCGCATCAGGTCGGGGATGTCCGCACGATATCCGAGTACACGAACGCTCGGATGAGCCAGCATGGGAGCTAGCATTTCGCGATAGTCCGGTAGAAAATCACCTGCTATAAGAAACTTTCCGTCACGGCTCGCTGGGGATTTCAGCCAGGCTTCCAAGGCGAAGTGCAGTCCTTTTCTCACAGCACAAACTCCGGCAAAGAGCATAGTGATTCCGGCGGAATTTGAAGAGTGCGGCTCATAGCAGCAGATTGACTCGTCGAAACCATACTGATGCCGAAGGAGCTTATCAGCGGGGAATCCTTCCTGCAGAAATGTTTTTACAACAAAGTCTGACGGACACAGCAGCGAATCGGCAGCCGCATACTCAGCTTCTTCCCTCCTTAGCTTTGCCAAGTTGAACTCATATTCGTGCCCGGGAGGCAGTTGGATTCCCAGCTTTCGGCATTCTGCATTTACTGATTCATACGCGTAGCGCGTGTGCGCGTTGGGCCGCTCCAGAACTGTTGCAATTCCCAGTCTCTTAGCCGTCTCTAGCGTCTCCAACGCCGCATCCGGCCAAGCGTGTACGATGTCAATTTTCCCTTTCAGACGCTCCAGGCGACGGGCCACGATCCGGTCATGCCATGAGAGCGCCCTCATGGTGCCGACCACCTTATATGAGATGCGAAGTCTCCCCCGCGACAATGTAGGCCACACCCGGACATTCGCTGGTACGGGTCGTTGCAGGACTCCGGGACACACCAGGACGTCCGCTCCAGCGGCAGCTAATCCGTTCACTTGCTGCCATGCCGTGTAGCAAATTCGGGAGGCGCCCAGCTTGTGAGGAAAACTGTACAGAACTCGCATTGGACCCTGACCGTGCTTCCGGCCGACCCGCCGTTCGACGGCGGCATAGAACACGTAGCAGATTTCGCTGCAGGCTTGCCTACTTTGCGGCGGACAGTCCCTTCTTGACCCCCACAAATGCCAGCGTTCCATAATGCCACTGCGGGGTGCGGCCTTCGGCGCGAGACAGTGTTTTCTTGATTATAGGATCGAAGCATTCCAGGTACGACGAAAACCACGACTCATTCAGTGTGATGGGATGTCCAGTCCTCATGCCATCAGGGTGAGCGCGAAGGTCGCTATCATCCGTGAGATCCTGTCCGATAACCACATACCCCCCCGGACTGAGGATTCGGACCAGGCTATCCATGCAAGCGTGCGCATCTTGTACGTGATCCAAAACATTTATCATTACGGCCAAATCGAAATAACCATCCTTGAATGGCAACGACTCAAGCGGATGGTCATCCAAGATGCAAGCGCCTGCTTTGTACATCTCCCTCAAAAAGGTCCGCTTGAAGCGAATGTAGGTACGCATTAATGGATCAGACAGAAACAAGTGCTTTGGCACGCAACGTCTTTGCACGAGTCTCATATTAGTATAAGGGCCACAGCCAACCTCGATTGCATTTTCTATTTGAGTGGGCAAGAAGCTATAGTTGTCAAAAAGCCCAGCCCACCAGTGATTGTCGTCATCTCCGCGGTACTTGTCCATCAATCCGAGTAGTGCGAGTGCTCGCCAAGCTTGGTTTTTGCCGTGTCGTGCCAGGTTCTTCTGTTCTCGAAGCCAGAACTCTCTTTCCCATTCCTGAGCTTCATTCCAAGTCGATTGCTCAACTCGATCAGTTATACACTCATTCGCCTTCATACAGACGTCGCCTCCAAGAAAGTCCGTTTTTCGCATTTCACTAATAACTCGTGATTGATGATGACGAAAAATAGTCGCCACAAAACCAGATCCAGCTTTCACCAATGTTAGATGTACAGCTATCTTGTTAAGCGGAAAGCGAGCTCCAAATCAGAACTGGGCGGTGACCATGACCGATAACATTAAGTTGCTGCTTCAGCGAAACAATCCTCCCCGGACTCATTTGGAGACGGACAGAGTTGGGATCTCTTCGTTGATCTCGTGACGTCCACGCCAATCTGCGAAAGAACGGTGCCACAGCTCCAGCACAACCAAGCAAAAGAGCTCTTTGGAGGCATCACCCTCTTGCAGATCCTTGGCAATCAGCTTCTCGATCGATTTCCTCTCGAAATACCCGCGCTTCAGGGTCTGCTGGTCGAGCAGAATTGCCAGCATCCACTCTCGCAACTCCTGCCGCTGCCAGGCGGCGTAGGGTACCGGGAACCCCGTTTTGCGACGATTCAGGATGGCAGCAGGAACATGTTTTTTCAACGCGCGCTTGGCTATGTACTTGGTAGTGAAACCGCGGACCTTAAAGTGGGCAGGCAGAGAGGCCGCAAACTCCAACACCTTGTGATCCAGCAAAGGCACCCGCAATTCAATGGAATTCGCCATCGTCATTTTGTCGGCTTTGACCAGCAGATCGTCGGTCAGCCAGGTTTTGGTGTCGATGTATAACATCTGCTCAAGGCAGCCTTGTCTGTCGGAGTTGTGCATGTAGCGCGTGACGGGGCGAAGGGATTCCGACTTGTCCACATGCTGGAGAAAGTCAGGAGTATAAAGTTCGCGGAACTGACAGTTAAAGAAAGTGAACGGCGTGGACAGGCGGCTGTAATAGTATTCGGCGAAAGGCAATCGCAACAGCGGCGCCGCTGAGGACAAGCGGTTGGACCGCAGCACCCGGTTCGCCGCGGCCAGCCCAGAAGCAGCCGCCGGGCTTAGCGGTCCCAGCAGGGCCTTCATCCGTTCCACCCAGAGAACCCGGCGGTAATTTTGATAACCAGCGAAAGCTTCGTCGCCACCCTCCCCGGAAATCAGTACCTTGACATAGTCCTTAGCGAGTTTAGACACGTAATACAAATTGATCGCCGGGGGCTCACAGACTGGTTCTTCCATGTGCCAGACATATTGAGGCAAGAAATCACGGAAGTCGCTGGGACTGATGGTTAACTCGTGGTGTTCGGAGCCGTAAGTATCGGCTGCGAGACGCGCGTATGGCCGCTCGTCGGTAATACCAGGGGCGGAGAATCCCAAGGTATAACTGCTGAGCGGAAAGGCCGATTTGCCTACGGCGAAATTCAGCATGGCGGTAGAATCCACGCCGCCGCTCAAGAGGAAGCCCACCGGAACATCGCTGATCATATGCAGGCGCACCGACTCGTCCAGAATGCGCTCCAGCTCCTGCTCTGCCTCCTGCAAGGTCCAAGTCGAATGTGTGAATTCCAGGTCCCAATACGACCGAATCTCAGCCCGCCCCTCGCGCACCACCATGTAATTGCCTGGGGCGAGTTTCGAGATGCCGCGGAACAAAGTTTCTTCCCCCGGCAAATAGTAGAAGCTTAGAAAGCGGTCGATCATGGCCGGATTGACTTCTGCCTGCACCTCGGGATCGGCCAATATGGCTTTGATCTCTGATGCAAACAGCAATGAGTCTTCCCCCAAGTGGTAATACAACGGCTTGATTCCGACCCGGTCCCGCGCCAGTAGAAGCGCTCGCGTCCGTTCGTCCCATATGGCAAAGGCAAACATTCCACGGAGCTTCTCGACACACTCTTCTCCGAACTCTTCGTAGAGATGCACGATCACTTCGGTATCGGTTTGCGTCTTAAAGCGGTGACCTTTGGTCATCAGGAACTCGCGGAGTTCTTGGTAGTTATAGATTTCGCCGTTGAAAACCACCCAAACCCGGCCGTCCTCGTTCGCCAGGGGCTGATGGCCGGTTGCCAAGTCGATGATTGAGAGCCTGCGGAAACCGAAACCAACCGGCCCGGAAAGGTAATACCCTTCGTCGTCCGGGCCGCGGTGGATGATGGTGTCGGCCATGGCCTTTACCAGCGCCGGCGAGACCGCTTTTTCGGAATCAAAATTCAGTTTTCCGCAGATGCCACACACGAGAGTTCTGTCCTCACCCTCACCTAGCCTGGAGCGCCCAATCGTCCAGACCAAGAGCCCACTTCAACACAGCTATCCACTTGGCGAAAGCCTGCCGCACCGGGCTCGGCCGGTGCCTCAGCCTCGCTATCCCGAGTAGTGGCACAAAGACGACCAAGCGCAGCCCCGCCATGCTTGCCATGGCAAGCTGGTACGTCCCAGCATAAAGGGGACCATGATTGCGCACATAGTATTGCCGCATTGCGCGGTATTTCATGATCGTCGCCCACTCGTTCACCTTCTGTTGGCGGCTGCTGGTGCCACCATAGTGAACAATGATCGCTTCGGGAACGTAGTAACTCGCCAATCTGGCCCTCGCCACTTTCCAGTTGAGATCGATATCCTCGGCGTACATGAAGTAATTCTCGCTGAACCCGCCGACGCGGACGAAAACATCCCGGCGAAGCAGCATGCAGGCTCCCGGAATCACTTCCACTCTGGTGACCGCCTCCGGACGGGTAAACAACGGACCGATCCCCCATAGCCGGCAATGCGGGAAACGCCGACGCAAATACTCGATATCCGCCATCTGGTTTAGTATGGTTGGGAACTTCTGGATGGAAGTTGTTTGTACCGCCATGTCAGGATCGACCAACTTGCCGCCGATGATTCCCATATCACGGAGTTCGCGTGCCTGGTGCAGCAGCCTATTGATGGCGTTCCCGACCACCTTTGTGTCGGGATTCAGGAACAAGACATACTCTCCGATGGAATGCCTGAAACCAAGATTGTTGGCGCGTGCAAAGCCCAGGTTTTCCGCACTTTTGACGAGCTTAACAGCGGGGTAGTCGCAGCAAACTGCATCGACCTTGCCCGCAGGAGAAGCATTGTCTACCACCAGGATCTCGAAAGCCATGCCGGCCGTATTCTCATAAATGCCTGCCAGGCACTGCCTGAGATAGTCCTCAGAGTTCCAGTTGACAATGATGATGGAAAGGTCCATCGTCGCCCTTACGTCAAGGCCCGATTTGGTCGAATTTCCGGCCATTTATTTCCAGATTGTCGGCCGGCCCATGAGCCTAGCCAGTTGGTGGCGCCGAATAAAACGCCTCTGTTTACGGTCCACTCGCGGCAACCGCTGAACATAGCTTGTCAAAAAGCCGTACATCAGCCCGGCAGAGCCCACAACGTATGGCCTTGTTCGCAGCCTGGATATGCACTTTGCCAGCAGAAACAAGGGATGATAGCCCGAAGCGTAGTCTGCCTTGCCGTTCTTGACAACGTTGCCCCAGCGCCCATAGGTGGCACCAGTGAACCTGTGATGATGAATCAGCAAATCCGGAAAGCTCTGCGTTTCCCAACCCAGCATGTTGGCCTTGACTTCATCGATAGTATCGGAGCCATAGCCAACCCAAAGCCCTCCAATCGCGTCCCAGCATGCCCGGCGGAAAACTTTGACGCCGCCGCGCACGTGAAACAGCGGATGCCGTTCCAGTTCCCTTTTGCCGTCAATCATGCGGTACAGCATTCCCCCGGCAATGCCGAGCCGAGGATTGGACGCAAAGCGCTCGAACAAACGCTCGAAGTAGGTTGGCTCGAACGACAGGTCGCCGTCTAGCTTGGCCATGAATTCCCAGTCCCCGCATGCCAAAGCATCATAACCGCTATAGAATGCTTCGATGATCCCCCCACCCGGTTTGCGATATCCTCGGTCTTTCCGGTCTACGCGACGGATCCATGGGTACTGCGCGGCGTAGTCGCTAGCGATGCTGCCGGTGTTGTCGGTAGAACCATCGTTTACTATCACCCATTCTGCCGGAGGTATAGTCTGAGCCAGCATGCTCCCCGCGATACGCGGAAGATACATCTCCTCGTTTCGAATCGGGGTGATGACAACATAGCGGCTATTCATCGCAACTTGCTCACTCAGGATTTGGTGACATCGCCGTGACATTGATCTTTGATCGACGGATCGAACTACGGCAGGAGCCTTTATGCGTTCACGCACCAGCCGCGACCAACGGATGGCGCTCCGTCACCCGCACGGTCTTCTTCGATAAAGCAGGGTTTGTAATCGGCGTCACCGCAATCATCGCCAGTAGAGCGAACCAGCCTATCTTCGATTGATCGAAGTAATTCACGCCGAAGAAGCCAACTATATGGGCAAACAGAGCCGCGCCGAGAAGCCAGGCGAACCACCCATCTATCCCACGTCCTGCCGCCCGTTTCCGAGCCTTTCCGAGTCTTGAAAAGCAACGGGTAATCATGGCAATAAACAGTATCAAGGCCAGTAAACCGCCCGTCTCACCGATGTTGACAAATTCGTTTTGCGTGTCCCACATATCAAAGCCCCAGTTGTCGGGGTTGCTAGCGCCCAATAGCCACCAGTCGGGAAAATGCCTGACAAACTGATCGATGAGTTCGGCCCGGTGGTAGCCGGAAGAGCCGCCCGTCAGGTCAATATGGGCAATAACGAACCACACCGGTGCCTTCATGATCATCGCCAACCCGAGGACGGCAAAGACAAGTCCTATGCGGATCTCTTTCATCCTTCGCCTGAGAGGCCACATGCAAATTGCAAATACGCCCGCGACATAGGCAAGTAACGGCGTACTGGACTGCGATGTGATGGTCATGATGGTGCAACCGACGAAGCCAATCGCGGCTATTACCCTTCCCCGGCCACACCTCCACAGCAGTGCGAAAAGCGGCACCAGCGAAGCGGCGAACGTTCCGGCCGTCAGAGCATGTTGAAACACGGCCTGTGAACGGATCTTCCCCTCTCGCACGTCAGGTACGAGTTGCACTCCACCCAGCTCGCCAAAGATGTTGTGCAGAAGCAACTGTTCGCGGATCATGCATAGGCCGAGTATCAGGCCCAGAATCGCAAGGCACTTAATCACGGTGTAGATATCATTTCGGCTTCTGATCAAACAGCGCAAGATGACGTAGGCGCCGACCGAATCAATCAAAAATCCCACCTGGTTAATGACTGCCTGGACCTGAGCATAGCGGACAGATACGCATACTGCCTCGCACAACATGCAATAAAGAAACGCCTTATCGGCCGAGTTAAGCCCCTTGGCAAAAATACTACTCCTCAGCTTCGACCTGAGCACCGCCAGACGGATGAGTCCGGCCAAAATCAACAGCCTGGCTGCAAACCAATGGACCCCGCCGATGTAAAGTTGCTGCCCTCCAGGCGTAAGAAAAATCGCAAATAGGAAAGGCACTACGATGTAGCGCCTCGGCAGCGCCCATATCAGTACTACTGCAGCGAGCAGGACGATCAGAACGATCGGACTGAGCACGCTGGCTGACGCACCGCCGCCGAAAGTATGTGAATGATCAGGCATAATCGGATCGTTTCAGCCGAGACAACCGTCTATCCCAGATGTAGATGGTCACTTGGGAACGGACTGCGACGCCAATAGGCCGCGTTTTGGCTTAGAAAGGCCCTATTATCCGCCGACTGGTCTGCGCGTTGCGCGAGGACGATAATGTGATAGGGTTTCAAATGATCGACACGGATGAGAAGAAAACCCGCCCAGTCCAGAGCCTGCAAGACCGTCATCGTCTTGAAGACGTGATGGTGCATAGCCCTATTCTCGAGGTTCTTCAAACACCTGCAGTGGAAGTCATCCGCCGTACCCGCGGCCTTGTCTCTTGCCAGGTCGTGTAGCTCCAGGATTTCACAGAGATGAGTGAGATCTTCCTCGCCAATATTCTGCTGATAGTCCGAAATCATGTGTGATAGGGTAGTTGGCGGCCTGCGCCAGTCAAAGGTGCCGTCTTTGTGCGGAACAATCGCGAGCAGCAATCCGTTCTGCACCAGCACGCGGCGCCACTCTCGCAGAGCGCGCAAGGGATTTGCGATGTGCTCCAAACAGTGCGAAGCAAGGACGCAATCGTAGCTTTCGTCCCCGAAATGCCTTAAATCACTTCCCTCGCATATAATCGACCTCCCTGGCGCTTTGCCCGCTTGATATAAGAATCCCTCTGTCGGCGACGGACAGTGATTCCAGAGTGTATGCGCCGAGTATACGCAGTTATCTACCGAAGAGAGAACATCATAGACTGGCAGTGAACCTTCTTTGCTGAAGATCCCGCTTGGACCTCCGATTTCGAGGGCGTGCTTTCCGGTAAGATGTGCGCAATAGGTTGCGCGGCCGGAAACCTTCCTTTGCAAGTGCCGACGCGCTTGCCGTACGAAAGCTAGCCCAAGAGCGCTGCGCATCGCTCCGCGCATTCTTTGCAATGCCAGTTTGGCTGCTTGACTAGAACTCAATTCCATTTGCTCCTTGCAGGGCTCTACTCAACGGTTGTCCATGGCCTTTGTCTGACTAGCAAGAACGCCGTGATCGAATAGGCGACGAGACAGCCAGAGGCCCCGATTACGACGCTTCCGAGCGGCTGTCGTGAAACCGATAGCCATCGCAGCCCCAAGCAGGCTGCGGGCACGCAAACCGATACCGCAATTGCTCTTATCAGGACTCCACGATGCTGTGAAAGGTCGAGCCCCGTGATTTCATGAACCCGCATCGCTTGGAACAAGAAACCGACAACCACCGCAACCAGCGCAGCCAACTGCCCCCCAACGACCCCGAAGTGCGCGATCATGGGGTAGATGAGGAAGAGCATCACACCGGCCATGATGGCAACGCACCACCGGTGCAAGTTGGGCCGCCCGATCGCAGAGAACACGCTCGTGATCTGCCCATTTAAGAGATTCACGAGTGCTACAGCCGTAGCGACTACAAAGGGCCCTGCTGCAGTGCTATAGCGATGCCCATACACAAGCGTCAGCAGAGGGCGCCCACAGAAAAGTACGAACACCAGAGCTGGAATGCCGACCGCCATCAGGAGTGACATCACAGTCAGTAAGACGCGGTTCATCCTGGCCACATTGTCTTGCACGTGAGATAGAGCCGGCAGAATGGTTCGGCCAAGAAGATTCATGGCAAAGCTGGTGGGCGTCTGAACAAGATTCACTGCCATGGTATAGAGTCCCAGCTCAGCCGCGGTTCTAAGCTTCCCAAGCACAAAGATGTCAGTCCTCGCGAAAATCAGATTGAGCAGCGACAGCCCAATCATCCGCTTAGAGAAGCTTGTTAAGTCGCGTGCGGCGGCGCCACACCATTTAAGTCGCGGACGAAACGGGCAAAGAACAAAGGAGAGGATGCTGCAAGCAGCGCTCTCCCCTGCATATCCAATGGCCAAAGCCCATACATCTCGAATGTAAAAGCTAAGGCACACTGTGAAGACAACTCCGCAAAGCCCTCCGCCGTGTGTGACAATCGCCACCTTGCGGAATTTCATTTGCTTGATGGCGACCGATAGGCCAGGACTCGTAGACCCACTCAGTAGCAACCCGAGAGCACACACCCGAAACAACGGACCCAGCTCCGGATTCCCGTAGAAGTTCGCGATCCATGGCGAAAGAAGGCAGAGGGCAACCGCGAGCAGCAGCGCCCTCCCCATGCTTATCCACCATGATGCGTTTACGTACTCGGCTTCGGCCCCCCTAGGATTTTGAATCACGGCATCGCGCACGCCGAGGTCCGCCATCGTCTGAATGATTGACGTTGCCGAAAGCGCAATTGCCATCGTGCCAAACGCAGCCGGAGCAAGCAGACGCGCCAACAGCATGTTTCGACCGAATCTCGCTGCCTGCTCGGCAAACATGCCGGTTCCGAGCCAAGCACCACCTCGAAACACACTCGACTTTAGGCTGTCGCCCGAGAGCGCATTCCCAGCCAGGGCTATAAAGCGTGCACGATAGCGCGAGATCAAGCGCATGATGTACCTTCGCCCTGTGGGTTACCCGTCACCCTCCCCTTCTTCAGCCGCTCAGCCTCAGCAAGCGCGAGTCGGCCGTTCTCCACGCGCCGGCTGCCAATGGTCTTCCTTCGGAGATATTTCAAGTAAGGCTCTTTCAGCCGCCTGATGAAAACATGAGCATTCAGGGAAGTAACTCTTGTACAGGTGGTCTGGACCGGCAGGAATTTCCTCCATCTGTTCCTAAAGTGACTGTAACTTCGGTAAAACGCAGGTGGGAGAACCAAATTCTGTTGCGAGTTGTGTACACACAAGGCGCAGATCGCGTAGCTCTTCATACCGCGTTCGGCCGCAGCCATACAGATATCGGCTCCGTAAAAATGGAAATCGGGCAGATCACGATCAAACCTAAGGCCGCTCGATTTGCGGATAATAAGCACTGCTTCGTCGAGGGTTTGAACAAGGGACGGGTATTGAAACTCTTTTCCGAGGATGCCCCTGCCCGGGGAATAGACATATCCACGCCCATTATCGTTCAGCGTCTCTCCGTAGCACCCTATAACGCCCCACAGTGGATCAATCTCGTCGAGTAGCTCGAGCGAGCGGTCCAGATCATGAATCCAGGAGGCTGGGAACACAACATCCTGGTGGGCAAAGACTATGAGGTCGTTATCGCTTCTGGAGATCGCGTCATTGTAGGCAGTCGGGGCGGATCTGAACCCGCGCTGGACAATCAGCTGATGCAGGCCTCCGGCAGCGAGACAGGGCGACACCATGAGGTTATTGTCAAAAATCGTCTCGTCGTTGACTGACACGACAAAGGTGATTGATCTTGTCATCGGTTGTTATCCCAACAGGATGCGTCGGTCAAATTTGTTCGAGAACGACTTTAGCTGGGCTGGAAAATCTTATGACTGAGCTAAAGGTCCGAGATCTTGCCATTTCTTAAGAGACGGCCGGAGACATGCCCCTCAAATCTGATTTATAACGTGAATTTCCATCTAGGGAGCGGTAGTCACTGACCCACTCAGTCCGGTGGGCGAGCCCAGAGCAACGGAGGAGAGATAGGCCCCAATGTCCCAATTTCCGGAGCTCGGCCGTTCCGGGGGGTTTGTAATCTCGCCACCTTCAGTTGTGCTGTATTGTAACGCGGCTAAATCTCCTGTCGCTAATGAGGTCAGGTTAGTTGCCTTCCCGATGACAGGGGAACCAGACTGAGGAGCACCGTTCGTGTTCAAGAGTGCTGTATTATTCTGCACTGCGCTTGCGTCGCACGAGCACGCCGTCTTCCACGCGCTGAATGATCCTGCGGTTTTGCTCTGCCAGGTGAATGCATTGCTGCCGTATTGCCCGTAGAAGTTGTAGTTCGATGCGGTCAGCGTCACGCCGTATCCAGACACGCCAATGGCGACAGGGTTCCCGCACGGGGCAGCGACGTTGTTCTCGAATGTCAGGGCAGACATATTCGTCGATCCCGACTCGCCCGAAAACGCATAGCACAGGGTGTTGTCCGTTCCGTTCGGACCCATGATGGTGTTGTTGTAGACAAGCTGGACGCCCGAGTCCCCAGCAAATATCCCCATCCATCCCTGAGTCAGGTTGGTCGGCCCCTGCGAGGCGTCGATGATGTTGTTGAACCAATAGCTATTCTTCAGGTGCGAAGGAGTGGAAGAGCCACCTCCTTCAACAAAAATCGCTCCCGTGGGGCAGGTTCCCCAATTGCCGTGGATGTAGTTGTTGTAGAAATAGAAATGGTCCACGGACGAGGTGCTGCTGCCGAAGATGTGGAGGCTGTCGATGTGAGCAAAACAGCCCGTCGCGCCCCAGTTTGCAGAATCGTGGATGTTGTTGCTATAGACAAACTCCTGATCCACCGCCGCTCCGGTCTGATTTGCGAACGCCAGACCATGTGCGTAGTTGAAAACTTGATTGTTGGCAAACGTGAAATTATCCTGAGCGTTGCCCTGCTGCACGAAGAAGCACCAGCCACAGTCATGAACGTAGTTTCCCGAGATCGTCAACCCGCTTCCGCTACCCTCAAAGGCTGTTACGGTCGAACTGTCCCCAATCGAACTGTCGCCGGTTGTGTTCACGTAGGCGTCAATCATATTGAGGTTCTGGATGATGCAGTTCGTGCAGCTCCATCCCGAGATCAGAGTCGTTGAATGTTGTACATTGCATGTCCCGAGATAACAAGCTGCATTGGGAGAACCGTCGTACCCATTCGCGACGGTTCCTTGAAGGTTATTGCCGTCGATTGTGATATAGCTGTTTCCTGTCCCAAGCGCGATGGCCCCTCCATTGGACCCCCCGCCGCCTCCTCCACAATATGGATTGCAAACGATTGCTGCTCCAGTGTCGAATCGCAGGATCAAAGGAGAGACGGAAGAACCAGAGTTCGAACGGAAATTAAATCCCACGGCGCCGGAGCCTGAAATCGTTATTGTCCCGCACACGTAAGTCAAATCGCCGGGGCTAAGAGTTAAGGAATTCCAGGACGAATAGGTGATGGCAGTCTGCCCGTTGCAGGCGGTTCCACCCGAAAATGTCCCGGCGGCCTGTGCGACATAACGAGTGGCGGCGAATGTCGCGTGGGGTGTTACGGAAGCGAACAATACGGAAAGGAGTGCGGAAATCCAAAGAATGGAGCGGTGCGTGACGTTCATGACTGCCTCAGACAATTTGAAGGGTCCAAGGACTACAATAACAAGCAAAGCAAGCAGCGCAAGGATGAGACCGAGATCTGTTTTCATTATAGAACGCATCGTAAAGCTTGCCAGGATTCAGCTTGCCTCGCCGCAGTTACCTTCGTACAGGTAGCTTCAAAAAATGACGGAAGCACTGATTGTAAAGGACTTGCTGGGGATGGGGTAGGTTCGATGGATCAGGCGGGGTCGATCGATGGTGTGGGGCGGGAAACTCTGACTCCGGCCATGCGGGCCATCTTAAAGAGGGCCTGTGAATGACCGACCCAATCGTAGGCTCCTGCGAGCTTGGCCCGAAGGAGAGCGTCATCGTCGCAGCCGTTGATCGGAATGCGCTCCATGAAGTATGGGTCACTTTTTCGTGTGACTCGACCAACCGCGGTGCAGACTCCACTCTTGTATCCCGCTTCAGCCAAAAGCCCTTTGAGCATCGACTTGAACGGTGAGTCGGTTTGGGGAAATGCGTAAGGATAGGCAAAAGAATCAACCGGCCGCCCCGTTTTGTCCTCGATGGTGCGTTTGGATTCAACGATTTCCGAGGAGATGGCGTTTCGATCGAGCGTGCGTAGTTGGGGATGGTTTACGGTGTGGGAGCCGAAAGAGATTCCATGATCCTGGAGTTCTCTTACCTCGGTCCACGTCAGACAGGGGCGCCCTTTGAAATAACCTGGGCTGTCACCGATAAAGGCCGTGGGTAAGTAGACCGTCGCAGTGAAGCCAAAGCCGTTCAATACCGGAAAGGCTGTGCGATAAAAGTCCTGAAAGCCATCGTCAAATGTAATCACAACGTTCTTCTCGCCCTGCCTTACCACTGACCTGGCGAATTCAATGGCTTGTGCCGGAGTCAGAGTTTCATAGCCGTTCCGATGGAGAAGCTCCATCTGTGCACGAAATACGCTTGGCGCCGTTGTGGTCTTGTAATAGGGGCGAACTGACGATTGATCCTCATCAGTGACGCTGTGATACATCAGAATTGGGATCGCGGCCCTTCGCCCTGAGGTGAACCGTTTTATCGGCCAGAACAGATACAGGCTCGCAAATCGGTCCAAACGAAGCGCCATTGTCCTTACCTTCGCGCGATTCAGTAACAACTCTGCGGAACGATGCCATGATCCTCAGCATTCGAGGCTGTGTACTCATTTCACGGCCTGAAAGCTGACCCGGCAGGCTGCTGCGCGCTATAGGATTCTTCAGCGTTTTTGTTTCTACGCCGTTTGCTGCGTCAGCAAAGCGGGAATTCTGAGGGTTTCCACGTCTTTTTGAGAACTCTGAGAGGTAAACGCAAAGATTTCATCGGTCACCGTGGCCTGCTGCTCCGCAGTGAGTTGCGGAAACATCGGCAGGGAGACGATCTCGGCCGCGATGCGGCGCGCCACAGGGAAATCGGCCGGACTGTAATGGAGCCAGGAATATGCCTTCTGCATGTGCAGCGGAATGGGATAGTGAATCCCGGTTGCAATACCGGCGTCTTTCAGGTGCTTTATCAACCCATCGCGGTCTTCGGAGCGAACCACATAGAGGTGGTACACGGAGCGTGACCAGGAGGGTTCGTAGGGGCAGATGATCGCCTCATTCTCCGATAGCGATCGGTTGTACTCCGCTGCCCGTTCGCGGCGTTGGGAGTTCCACTGGGGCAAATATGCCAGCTTGGTCTTGAGCAGACCGGCCTGGATCGCATCCAACCGGCCGTTGTAGCCCTCAATGTCGTGATAGTACTTCTGCGCCTGTCCGTGGTCACGCAGCATCCGCATCTTGGCCGCAGCTTTACTGTCGTTGGTGACAACGGCCCCCGCTTCTCCGCAGGCTCCCAGGTTCTTGCCGGGGTAGAAGCTGAACGCCGCTGCGCGCCCCATTGAACCAGCTTTCATCCAGCGATTCAGGCGCCGCGAAAAGTACTCCGCCCCGTGCGCCTGGCACGCATCCTCGATCACCGTCAATCCGTACTTTTCGGCGAGTTCGAGAATTCCATCCATGTCAGCCATCTGCCCGTAAAGGTGCACGGGCAATACCGCAGTCACGCGGCGGTTGCTGCGCCGGCTGATCAGCACCCCTGACTCATTCCTGATGCATTGATCTTCGAGGTATTTCCGCAGCTTTTCGACGGACATGTTGTAAGTCTGTTCGTCGATATCGACGAACTCCGGCAAGGCACCGGTCTGGGAGATGGCTTCAGTGGTAGCGATAAAGGTGTGTGGCACGGTCGCGACTACATCCCCGCGAAGAATTCCGCAAGCGATCAACGCGAAGCGCAATGCGTCCGTCCCGCTGCTGACGGCGATGGCGTGGTTCACTCCGCAGAATTCTGCGAAGGAGATTTCGAATTCCTCAACCATCGGCCCGCCGATAAAGCCTGCCGTACGCAATGCTCGAGTGAATACTCCCGTAAGTTCCTTTTCCATCTCCACATGTGGTGTAACCAGATCGAGGAAAGGAATCTTGCTAGCAACGGACATTGGGCTCCTCCAAACTTGTCTGGATATAGCGCAGGACCCTGGCTGGATTTCCGGCCACGATTGCGTTGGATGGAACATCTTTTGTGACTACGCTGCCGGCGCCGACAATTGCGTTTTCACCGACGCTGATATTCGAGAGAAGAGTGGCGCCGGAGCCGATCGACGCCCCTTTGCGGACGACCGTCGGCTCAACTTTCCAATCTGCTTCCGTTTGAAGGGCTCCATCAGAGGCAGTAGCCCGCGGGTACGTGTCGTTCGTGAAGGTCACTCCGTGGCCGATGAAGACATGATCCTCAATCACCACGCCTTCGCAAATGAAGGAGTGACTCGATATCTTGCACCTTTTGCCCACGCGGGCATTCTTCTGGATCTCAACGAAAGCACCGATTTTGGTTTCGTCACCGATCTCGCATCCATAGAGGTTGATAAAACGCGCGAGTCTCACATTGGTGCCGAGCTTCACATCGTCGGCGACACAATTCCAAGTGTTCACAGGTTGACCAGAGCTCCCTTATTTTTCAACGATTCTGATGCGGCCTCCAGGATCTTCACGACGCGCAAGCCGGCGCAGCCATCGTTATGCGGATTCTTGCCGCTTGACACGCACTCGACGAAATAGGCCAATTCCTCGCGCAAGGCCTCAACCTGTTCCAGCTGTGGAGCCCACATATCGCCTGAGCGGTAACTTACGAGCAGATCGTAGACGCCCTTGCGGCTGGTGATCTTCACGCCTTTGTCGTAGACCTTGAGCTTTTCGTCCGCTTCTAGGTCGTTCCACACCAGCATCCGCTTTTCTCCTCCGATGAGCGTAGTGCGCACCTTCACCGGCGACAGCCAATTCACATTGATGTGCGCAATCACGTTGTCGGGGAAGTAGAGGGTTATGAAGGCCACGTCCTCATGGCAATTCAAGTGACTCTGTCCAGTCGCCACAATCGCCTCCGGGGTTGTGCGGATCAGATGATCCACGATCGACAGATCATGGGGAGCCAGATCCCAAAGGACGTTGATGTCGTGTTGGAAGAGACCCAGATTGACGCGTGTTGAGTCGTAGTAGTATAGCCTTCCCAGCGTTCCATCGTTCAAGAGCTGAGAGATCTTCTTCACTGCTCCAGTAAACAGAAAGGTGTGATCGACCATGATCTTGAGGTTCTTCTTTAAAGCCAGGTCGATCAGTCTTTGTCCTTGCTCGGTTGTGCTGGTAAACGGCTTCTCAACGAATACGTGCTTGCCGTTTTCGAGCGCCGCTTTTGCCAGCTCATAATGCGTCCATACCGGAGTTATGATGGCAACCGCGTCGATTTCCGGAGACGAAAACACTTCTTCTGCATTTCCGATCACATGAATGCCGGGATAGGCCTTCCGCGCTCGCTGGCGAGCCTTCTCATTGAGATCCGCAATGGAAACTACCTCAGAACCATCCAGGCCGGTCAAGTTCCGAACCACATTCGGCCCCCAGTATCCGTAACCAATTACTCCAAAGTTCACCGCGCTTTCACCGTCCTTCCCCAAGTAGAGGGCGCTACAGGCGTACGCTGAGAACGTCCTCGGAAACGAGTCATTGAATTGACGAGATTGGCTCTGCCGTCGCCGGCGCGCTGCTCCTAATACGCACCTTTGATCACGGCGGCAGGAGTACGCATCAGGATCTTTAGATCAAGCCACAGAGACCAGAAGTTTGCGTATTGAAGGTCCAGGCGGACCATTTCATCGAAGCTCACCCGGCTGCGGCCGGTAACTTGCCATAGCCCGGTCATCCCCGGCTTCACTTGCAATACCCGGCGCCGGTGCCAAGTTTGATATGCAGCGAGTTCATAGGACAGTGGTGGTCGTGGTCCGACCAGAGACATCTCTCCCCTCAGTACGTTGAGGAGTTGCGGCAATTCGTCGAGACTGGTTTTGCGAAGAACACTTCCAAGCCGGGTGATTCTTGGGTCGTTGGCCAGCTTGTAGACGCCTTCGCCGTTCTTGTTCTGCGCGATCCGTTCCGCATTGCCTGCGATCAGTTGCGTCACGTACTGTTGATGTGCGCTGTGGTCGTTACGGTCCCGCATGGAGCGGAATTTCAAAAACGTGAAGTAGTGTCCATACTGACCTACTCGCTGCTGTTTGAACAAAACTGGTCCCCTGGACGTCAGCTTCACTGCGGCCGCGATCACCACAAACAGTGGCAGACACAAGATGAGCAGGAGCACGCTGCCAAGGACGTCAATGGCCCGCTTGAGATTTTGTCTCGCGCGCTTGCCTTTCTCCACCTGATGCAAATCCGGGTAAAGCACTGGATTGCTCGGGCTTCCCGAATCGTCCTGATTCCATTCATCGGGGAAAAAGTGGAGCGAGATCGAAATCTCGTTGAACTGCTCAAAGCTGGGATCGTCACGCAGGACGGTACTCACTCTGTTCAAAATAGTGTCGAGAGAAGTGTTTTTGCAATCAGGCGCAAGCCCCGTGAACAATAGCCCAATCGCCTCGTGTTGCCTGTACCATCCGATCACATCCGTGTCCCTCGTGGCCGATAAAAATGCGGTCATCGGGTTATCGAGAGCATGGGTGAATTTTCCTGGCCTCCGGTGGTCGACGCATTCGAGCAGCATAAGCAAAAAAGGTTCGTTCGTCCGCTCCGTCCTCTTTCGCTCAATAGCTATCGTTCGCCGGAAGGCTTCTTCGCCGAGAACTTCCCGAACCTTCGCTGATCGCGAGCCAGAAAGCAAATCTTCTAAATGCAAGGCATTTTGAACGCGTAGACGAGTCAAAGTTCACTCCTCACTCGGACAGTCAGAAATGTATGGGCGGTTGCGGCAGTCTTGATTGTTGTTCTTCGTGGATCGAATCAAAGGATGTGGACTTCCTGAATTCGGGGAGTCACTTTGGAAGATATGCGCAGTGTACGCGCTGCGATCCCCGAAGCAATTTCATCGCCCCGGCCAGTCAGCGCAATCGTGAAGGCGCCCGAATCCCGCGCGGATTCATTCTCCGGCAGCCTCTTGGTCCTTTGGTGTTGCGGTTTTGCGGCCGTAATAGTAATCGTAGCTGTCACTGCTGCTCTTCGAAGAGTTCAAGAGTGCGCCAATCATCTTGTTGGGATCGAGGGCTTCGAAACCTTTCTGCAGTTTTCGCTTACTGGTTGTACCGTGGCGAGCCACGATCAGGATTCCGTCCGCCAATCGCGCCCATATGCTGGCATCGACCAGAGGCAGCACCGGCGGCGAATCAATTACGATCCAGTCAAACAAGGAGTTAAGCGTCGTCATCAAAGCGGGCAGGTTCGGGGACTGCAGCAATTCCCGGGGATCACCTCGGCTTTCACCCGCGGGCAGGATCCAGATGCCCGCTTTGGGGAGATGGTAGAGGCTGGCGGTCAGGCTGCGCTTGCCCAGCAGGTAATTGCAGAGCCCAGGAACTTGAGCGAGTCCGAAGATTTCCGATTGCGCGGGCAGCCGCACGTCGCCCTCCAGGAGCAGCACCTTCTGCCTCGCCCCGGAGCCGAGCGTGCAGGAGAGATTAGCCGCCACCACGCTCTTGCCTTCCTTCGGTACTGTACTTGTGATCAGCAGAGTCTTGAATTCGCGCTCTCTGCGCAGGTTCCGCAGCCGCACCCCAAGAAGATGAAACGCCTCCGTTGCTGGGCTATTGTTATCGCCAATGCAAACCAAGCGGCTGTGCCTGGATGGCAAAACATCCAGTGCCTTGAACTGGCTGAAGATCTCACGTTTTTGCTCATCCTGCAATGCATTCGTGATTGCAATCGAATCAGCCTCAATTGGTCCCAGCCCGAAGCCATCGCCGCTCAACAGCGGACCCTGGTGGTCCGTAACCGCTTCGGTCGACTGTTCCTCGAGTGACTCCGAGCCGCGCTGAGCCGCGGCCTCACGTTCCGCGCGCTCCAGCAATTCAACAGCTGCCAGAGATCTTCGCTCATTTGCTTTGGCGCGCTCTGCCTCCGACCTCTGCAATGCGTCAAATATGTAGCTCATATTCACTCGGTTCTGATTCGACTGCCGATTTGGAGCCCAGGCTGTCACGTCCTTCATGTTGACGCGGTTCTGATTCGACTGCCGATTTGGAGCCCAGGCTGTCATGTCCTTCATGTTGACTCGGCTCTGATGCGACTGCCGATTTGGGGCCCAGGCTCTCATGTCGCTCATGTTGACTCGGTTCTGATGCAACTGCCGATTTAGAGCCCAATCCGTTATATAGCTCAAGTTGACTCGGCTCTGATGCGACTGCCGACTTGGAGCCTACGCTGTTCGTGTCGGGTTTCGCTGAGCTGGCGAACAGATCGAGCAGGCTGGCGAAGATATCGAGCATGGCATTTGCAGCTTGGCGGAGATTAACCTCGCTCGCTCTCCCAGTTTCTTCGTGTTCATGCGACGGAGCCACATCCAGCCGGAACTCCCTCGCGACATCTTCGATAATCTCGGGAGTTACGCAATGACATTGCCGGGCATAGGCCGCAATCAGCGCATTCTCACAGATGGTGTTGATAAGTCGCGGTAGGCCTTTCGAGCGCTCGAACACCGCCGCCGCTGTATTTGCGGGGAATATCCGGTCTCCCTGGAGATCTGCCCCGGCAATCTGCAGTCGCTTCTCGATATATGCTTCGGTTTCGGTGATGTCCAGCGGCTCCAGGTGCGCGCGAAGCGCAATTCTCTGCTTCAGCTGGCGCAAGCCGAGGGAATCAAGTTTTTCGTCAAGTTCCGGTTGTCCGACCAGCACGATCTGCAGCAGCTTGTCGTCCGCTGTCTCCAGGTTCGAGAGCAAACGGATCTCTTCGAGTATGTCTTCAGAGAGAAGGTGGGCCTCGTCCACGATCAACACAGTGGTCAGCCTTTTCGATCCTCGGGAAACCAGATACTGACCCAGCTCGAGCAGCAGCTCGCTCTTGTTCTTGCCTGCGGCATCGAGACCAAGATCGCAAAGAATGTATTGCAGAAACTCCGTTGGCGAGAGCCGTCCATGGAAAACGTAGGCGTATGCGACGTCCTTGCTTTCTTTGAGCAGCCTTAGCAGGCAGCGCAGCAAAAGCGTCTTTCCCGTGCCTACTTCCCCGGTGACTACGACAAAACCCTTATGCCAGCGGATCCCGTAATAAAGTGCGGACAGCGCTTCATTGTGTCGTTTCGTTGACACAAAGCAGTTTGGATCCGGAGTCAGGTCGAAGGGATTGCGAGCGAGATGGAAGAATTTTTTGTACATTGCCGCGTGACCTAAGAATGCAAATAACTGAATGCTGAACCGGAAAGAATGACGACTACCACTACCGCGGCCGTGGCCCAGCCAATAGCGGCTTTGAATTTTCTGCGCCTTGCGTCAGACGGATTGGGGATTTCAGGGATTTCGCAGATCGCCGGAACGGAAATCAGCTTTTCGATCTCCCGGTCACTGTAAATACGGTCGTCCCGGAATTCGAGAAGCACGACCACGAGTAGGCCCAGAGCCAAACCCGCGCCCAATCCAGCGCCGCACATCTTCAGGCGATTGGGAAAATCGGGCCGCAGCGGCAGACTCGGAGGGTCAATCATCATGAACCGTTCGCCTTCCTGCATCTGCTCCATGCTGGTCGCCATCTGCGAATCGCTTTCCTTTTTCAGGAGTTCGTTGTAGTTTTGCTGGGACTGTTCATAGCCCCGCGTCAGATCCGCCAGCTGCTGGCTGACTGCAGGTTCCCCGCTCAGCCGCCCTTGATATTCGTTGATCCTGGCCTTGAGATTTTCGATTGCCGCTTGCCGATTCGAAATCTCCAGCTGGTCCGCCTTGAGCTGGCTCTCAAGCTGCAGGAGCGGTGCATTCTGCGCCGGTTCTTCGATGGTTTGCGCCTGGGCCTTGACGCCATTTTCTTTGCCGTCTGCCGGCTTCTTCAAGCTGGCGATCAGACGCTCCCTGGTCTTCTCCGTATCCGCGATCTCGGCCTCCACCTGCTGAACTTCCGGATACCGATCTGTGTACCGGGTCCTCAGGTCCTGCAGCTTTGCCTTTAGAGCGTCGAGTTGCTTGTCGATAGCCTCCAGACCGGAAGGACCTTCACTGGCCGGTGCGGCTGCGCTGTGCGTTCCATTCAGGGCGCGGTATTGCTCGATCAGCGACTGATGGTAAACGCTCTGCTGTCGTGCCGCGTTCAGCGCGTCCTGTTCGTTTTGCAGCTGAGATTGCAATCCGCTCAGAATCGCCAGATTGGATGCATCTTCGGTAGGTAGTTCCCCTTCATGGGCCGCCTGAAATGCCCGCACCTTCGCATCCTGGTCGGCAAGGTTGGCGCGAGCGGTTGCCAGCTGGGACTCAATGAACTGCGTCGTGTTTTCCGACTGCTGTTCGCGGTCCTTCATATTCTCATCGATAAACAAGTTTGTCAGCTCGCTGGTCACCCGTTGCGCGGTTTGGGGATCCGGCGCCGAGTAATTGATGCGGAATGCGGTGATTGCCTGATTCTTCGTGTCCCGCACCAGCTCGATATCAATGTCACTGCGCATGGATGCTACACGCCCGTCCGGTGTAGATGGCTCATTCTTGCCGCGGTAAAGATGCAGCTTGTCGATAATGAGAAGAAGGCGTGTTCGGCTTTCAATCTGCTGCGTGATGCTTTGCAGTTGGTCTTGCACATTGTCGTTCACGTTGGGTACGACATAGTCCTTGGGCAGCGCCGGCTCCTCTACCAGGATCAGCGTGCTCGATGTGAAGCGAGCCGGAAGAAGCCAGCTTGATCCCCACACCCCTGCCCACCCCAATAACAGCAAAATCAGGAAGATCATATGACGGCGGCGCACGATGTCGAGATAGCGCCCTATCTCGAATGGTTGCGCTGCGTTTTCTTCCAGTGACTCTTCGGGCATCACTATCTCCCTAGCGGGCGCTGAAAACGCCAGATAATCGAGATCGTCCCACGATTGCTGTCTGGGTTCGCCGCAATGGCCGCGATCCCCTCGTAACTTTCGTGTAAACGATCGTATTCAAACATCACACTGAATTGGTTTCCCAGGGTGCGAACAAGCGTCGCGCTGCCTGAGACGGAGTGCCCCCCCGGTTCTTCAGTTATTAGGAGCGAACTAATGGGTTTGTTGATGGAGTAAGCTCCTGAGGCTGACGCAATCCAGTTTCGCGCCATTTGCCAGCTCGCCGTAGCAGTGGCACTTTTTGAGTGGTAGGCTCCAAACAACCCGCCGCCCCCGGTGACCGCCTGCGTGTAACCCACGGCAAAGCTGGTACGCATTCCCTGCCAGCCCATGCTCGCTGATACCGACGGCCCCCAGGAACCCATTGCAGGCAGCGGCGTCTCGATTATCCGAAAGTACTGCGGGCCGCCGGCCACCGAGAGTGAGACTTTGGCTTTGGGATAGAAGGTGTAGTACCCCGAGATGGTGTGCGTCTGTGTTGCAAAGGTTTCACTCGCTGAACCCGCCAGCATATCCAGATATTGATAGGTGGCGCCGAAGTACTGAGATAGGGAGATACGGCGATTCAAAAAGGCACTACCGCCGCGCGAGCTCGAGTCAAAGAGGCCGGGTGTCTGCGCCGGGTTCGGATAGTGCTGCTCCGTCTCGAGACCGTATCCCCCGATCATCGCGTTAAGCGCCGTCTGCACGGTGAGTTCCACATTGGCGGAATTCGTCAGCATCTTTGCAAAGGGCGGAACAATACCCGGGGTCGAGGATTCAGGCAATCCTGACACGGTACCGCCGGCCGAAGCATCTCCTGGAATGAAAGGTAATGAACTGTCTCGAAAACTATCGGAGGAACTGAGCGTCGCATGCTCGGTCAGACGAAAATCGTAGCGAACCGTTGCCGTGTTATCAACCTCGTTGAGTACGCTCGATGGCTGGTAAAAGGTAAATCCGGGGCTGTAGGTAAAGAGTGCGTGCTGCCTCACTGAAGTTGAGTCAAGGGCGACTGTCGGAAGCACCGACACGGTCGTCTCGGCGAGCGACGGGCCACTGCCGCCTGGGTAGAGATTGCTGATGTAAGCCGTTGCAGTGCTAACTCCGCCGCGCACGTAGTTGGTCCGCTCTTCAGCGCCTACTTCCGTCGCATAGCCCGCGCCGCTAACCGGCGGAGGCGTCATCATCTGCGTTTGCGAACCTGCAAATCCCCCGGTGGCGCTCGGCGCAACCTGCGCCCTCCCCGCTGTCGCTGCCAGCATAACAATGAGCAAAACTCGTCCGCGCATGGGCGCCCTTTAAGGCACGACAATCGTGTCGTTGGGTTTAAGCCTTATGTTTTCGTCCGGATGGATGCCCCGTATCACCTCTTTGTAGTTGAACGGGATCCGCATTTCGCTTCCATCGGCAGCGTGGCGCAGAATATACACCCCCTTTTGTTTTGCGAAATCCTGGAATCCCCCTGCCTCTGCGATTGCGTCCAGAACTGTTGTGGTTGACAAGAGAGGATACGATCCAGGCCTTAGGACGCGTCCTAGAATATTGAACTTCTGGCTGTTGATCTGCAGTACCGTCACCGTCACATCCGGCGCCGTCAAATAGGAACGCAGTTTCGCGGTGATCTCCTCTTTGAGTTCGATTGGTGTCCGCCCGCTCGCCTCGATCTCGCCGATGAGAGGCACTGAGATTTTGCCATCGGATCGAACCGGCACGGACTTCGTAAGCCCTGGCTCATTCCAGACATTGATCTCAAGCAAATCAGAATTCCCGATTACGTAATTATCGTCTTTCGAACTTTTTGCTACCGGGTTAGTCGGTGGCTCGGCTGATCCCGATAGTGCTGCCTTTGGCTGCCGGTTTGAGTCCGCCAGAGCCTGTCCCCAGGCCGTTCCTGTGAGCGCAAGACTGACGATTCCAATTGCCGTGACGCACTGCAACGCAATACTCAAATGGTGCAAGAGATCTGGTCTGTTCATGGCACTCGCTCTCGTGTTAGCGTCAGACGATCTTGGCCGCAACTTCCGGCCCCCCCGCATCCACATCGCCTCGACTCCTCAATAATTGTGGAATAGGCAACTGCGGGGAACGAACGTTGACCGTACGGCAGGGGCGGAGCCGGCCGCCTGCTGCACGTGCGGCTACTGGTTCCACATCCTCCGCGTAGACCTCCACGGCGACTGACTGCGACAGCATTGACACAGAAAGAACCAGGCGGAATACATTCTTCTTTCTCACCAGAATCCCCTCCACTCCGCTGAGCGAGCCCCGGATCACTCGAACCTGGTCGCCGCATTTCAGGAATGGGTGCGGTTCCACCCGGAAATTCCCTTCCACTACCCGTCGGATAGCCTCAATTTCCTCCTCGGGAATGGTCACACATTGCTCGCCCTTGCAGAGAATCATATGAACTCCAGGCGTCGTCAGCACGGGAAGCCGCCTCGCATCCGCTCCCCGCACAAATACGTAACCAGGAAAGAGGGGCATGAGCAGGAGTTTGCGTCTTTGCTTCCACCGCCGCACCGACTCATACAACGGCAAGAAAACCTCAAAGCCCTTCATCGTCAGCATCCCTGCAATTGTCTTTTCATGTTGGTGACGGGTATAGATGGCGGACCATGGCAGGAGCGTTTCGATCCGGGAGGAACTTATTGGCGTGTCTATCATTTACCCCTCTTCCTGTTTCGCCTTTCAAACTGCGATCTATGCCTGTGCGAATTCCCTTTTGGCGGAATTTGAATATAGCTTCGCCCTGTGAGCTACATAGCCCCTTAAGATCAAAAGCCCCAAGAAACTAACTACAACCGTCGCTGCCCGCAGCAGCTATCCGCTTTACTCAGCAAAAAAAGGACAAATGAAATGCCTCTACCTCTTCAGCTAATGTCTCCGCATCTATCGCCGCCGGGCGCTTCACCAGGTTCACCTCTCCCGCCGTAGAAACCTCGAATGACTTATACGGGCCGCCACCATCGCCGCTGCCTCGGCTGGCAACTGGCAGTTCCACGATCGAACCACTGAACCGCGGCAGTGAACCTCTGCTGCAGACTCGCCAACCGCTAACTGAACCGGCAAAAGGAACCGCACCTCAATAACTGTCTTGAGTGGAAGAGAAAACCCTGTGCCGATTAGGACCCCCGAGGTGCTCATGTTCTTCATCACGCCCTCGTACCACACCCCTTGCCCCTGAATGCGGTACTTAGTTGCTGCGCTGATCCTGTAGCGTTTGGCTCGAGGCACTCTGTTACGATCACGCCTCTCTGCAAGCTTGGCGTAGGAATCGTCTCGAGGTTTGGGCACTTGCTTGATCTCGCCGTCTTTCATGAGCGTGGGCTGAATCGTAACGGAACCTCTCTCCAGTTCTAATGGTCGCTCAGAGAAATTACGATGAACTCTCGGTGCGGGATAAGCGCTACCCCTTCCGCTCGCCCGGAAGTTGAGGCTGGTGTCGAACTACCCTATGATTGCGGTGGGGCCCGGGCAGACTCCGAAATCAAGCAAAGCGTACTTAAGTTGCAACGTGGTTGCAATGGCCCGGGAGTAGCATCGCAATGGCACTCTGCAGTGCCACTCCCTATTGAACTTTAGAGAGTTACGAAAGACAGCATGAGTGTTGATCGATGTTACTTGCAATTACTGGCACGACATGGCGCGGGGAAACCGAGCTTGACGTTCCGCTCAGTTCCATTGTCTGTTGATTGAATGCACGAAGGATCTTCAGTAAGTCGATGATTGACCGCAAAAAGGGCTAACTCGAGCCTATTGGAAACGCCTGTCTTATCGAAGATGTTGCTGATGTGGTGCTTCACGGTCTGCAGGCTGATCGAGAAGCGCTGCGCGATATCAGGATTGGTATAGCCGGCCACGACCAGGGTAACGATCTCCAGTTCGCGCTGAGTCAAGCCGAATCTCCTCAACGGCAGATCTTCCCTTTCGAGCTTTTCATCTTTGAGCGCTTTGACAAGATCTGAAACATTTTCCCGACCTACCCAGTACTGACCTGCCATTACGCAGCGAATGCTGTTGAAGAGCTCCTGATGGGTCGCCTCCTGCTGGATCACCCCAAATGCGCCCAGTCGAAGGGCGCGGACGGTGTCTTCCCGCTCCACTGATCCAGTGAGTCTGTATAGAAGCGTACGACCAGGAATATGCGCCGCCGACAGCTTCCGTAATATCTCAATCGCATTTCCCTGCGGCATTGCCATGTCGAGCAGAATTACGTCCGGCCCGGTCTGTCTTGCCAGAGAGACCACTGATTCGCCGTCCGCCGTCTCGCCCACCACATCGAAGCCTCCAGCTTCGAGCAGTCCGCGCAGTGCTTCCCGGAAAAGCGTGTGACTATTTGCAACCAAGACCCGAATTGGAGAGGGTAACATTTTCTGCGAAGTCGCCATGCCGAATATCCTTTGCTCTAGCAATCCAAACCAGCATTCACGCTCGATCTGGAGTATTGCCGTATTTCAGCTGCTGCTCTGCTGACGCTCTTTCTGTCAGCCTTATTCGTCGCTGATGGGAGCCCAAACTGGATAGAGCCGACGACACATCACCGGGAGATGCACACGCGTTCGGATAGGCTGGGAGCCGGGGCAAGGGGCATAAAAGGGAAAGTTAAGCTTTGCTTGTCCCGAAGTTCTTTGAGAACCCTCGCCCGTCTGCTTCAACCGCCGAGGGTCGCTGTTCCCTCCGAACCGAATGCTCCTCTGAACCAAACTCCTGCGCATGAACCCGACTGGAATTCCTCATTGGGAAACAGGCGAGCTGTGCACATCTCCACTGAGCGGGGAACTCAGTTTGCTGGTTCTTTCATTCAACAATTCAAGTGAATGTCGTCTTTTAACTAGGAACTTCGATCGGAGAAAGGCCAGTTGTGCCATCTCCTTTGGGGGTGGGAAGTTCAGTATATGCTTTTTTTCCACAAACATAACTATTTTCCGCATATATTGTGTGATTTTTTGATGGAAGGGTTACTAGAATCGCCTAGAGTAACGCGTTTGTGATTACCGAAGCGCCATTACTCGCACAAGCAAGCCCCCGCGCGTTGCCTCGCTCCCCTGTTTTTCACACCTCGAATTGCAAAAGAGTGCACAGGAGGCCCGGTCCAGGGATTGACGTCAGCCGCGCCGCATCGCGGCACTCCGGCTTTTCAGAATCATCGCCGCCCCAAACGCGATACTTGCAAGGAGCAAATATTTCCACGCTGAGCCGCCTTCCGGCATGGCCACCGGAACCGCCAACATTCCCACCAGTTTCGGACCGACGAAGCCAATCATGATAGATCTCCTTCAGTTGCTTGGACAGCACGATGAAAGGAGGGGGAAGAACTCTGTCCCACGTCCAGTTCTTGAGAGGTTAACATCGGCAGACCAAGTGTCAAGACTGAAAGATTTTGCAGAGATCTGGCATAACCTCTCATGAATCTCGGGCTCGGGCCCTCACGAGATATCCCGATTGAATGCCAATGGACGTGGCTTGAGAAAGCTCCTCGTCACCGAGCGCTAAGCGAACATGGCGCGTGAGCGAAGACCGGTAGTCTGCGACTCGTATCATACGTCCTGGGATGACGGGAATTTGATCATCCAGTGCGCCTAGCCTGGCTGAATTCCTGTTGACCGTAATCAGATTGCTGGAGCAAATTCGAACTTGTGGCTAGCCACCGTAGCCGAGAGATCGCACGTCTGCCGGCTCAATTCTATGTCTCGAGTCAGTTTCCAAGGGTGCCGCTCGGATGAGATCTAAGCTCGTGCGTGAGGCCGGTCCCGAGATGGGCGAAGAACCCGCCGTTGCTGGATGCACTCGCGCCTCTGCCCGCTCCGCCAGCCGCGCGAGACGTGCGTTGCGCCGTTGCCCTAACCTTGATACCCTGTGAATGGTTTATTTCGCTGTGGCTTCATTCTGAAGCCTCGAGTGTGCGCCCGTAGCTCAGCTGGATAGAGCGACTGACTACGAATCAGTAGGTCGGGAGTTCGAATCTCTCCGGGCGCGCCACTAAATCCATAAAAATAAGATACTTAAGAGGAGAAGAGAGCCAAAGGACGAGCGGTGTATTTTTCGTGTCAACACTGTGTCAACAATTTCACGAGCCAGGTGCCGGGTCACGCCAAAAGCCCCTTTTTACACTCGTGACGCGAGACCCACAACCCTTCGGTTAACAGTTGCAAGACAGCCAATTCCGCCATTGACCGTGGTTGTCTGTGGATTGCTCGAAATGTTGTGTTTAGTGGTCGACGCACTCTCTGCCACTGCTCTCAATTGCTGCTGATTTCTGCCCAGACTCCCCGGCATTTCCCCCGGTATGAGTTGAAGCCATCCGCCACCCTTAGGCGAGGCGTCTGGTCCGATACTGCCCGACGGCTCAAACTCCTTTCGCCTCGTTGTAAGCCTTCAAGTGGTCGGTGGGTGAGCTGTTTTGAACCCAAGCAATTTGCCTGCGGACCGCCGCCTCGCGCATGTCTTTGGAGATGAACAATGGATGGCCTGGTCGAACGGTTGAAGGTCTAATTTGAGATAGCAGAGTTCAGCACAGCGGCTGCCGACAGACTCATGGGGCAAAATCTACAAATTTCCCTGTGATTTTCAGAGGTCTTTCCTTTGTCCGAAGGGATGTTGCGCAGACGCCACCTCCTGGCGCTCGCCCAATGCGGCATATTCACGCGCCAAAGAATCAAAATCGGCTGCGGATTGAGCGAGCAAAGCAAGGCTTTGATCGGCGGGAGCAACCTCACCCTCCCGCGAGCGCGCATCGCTGGCATTTTGAAACCGCTTGCAGCCAGAGCTCATGGAAGCCCTTGTCGTCCCGGTGTTTCTTGTATTCCGCGTCGGCCGTGGCGACGGCGCTTTCCAGCGTCTGCGTGGCGTCGTGGTATTTCAGGCGCAACTGGTCCGCGCCGGCCGCCTGCTCGGCGTGGTCGATGAGCTGGCGTAAGGAGGCACGCTGCTTGTCGAAAAGGGCCTGCTGCGCCTCCTTGAGCGCATCCATTTGTGCCTGCAATGCCCGCTCTTCCTTGTCCTCCGCGCCGATCTCCTGCCGGTCAGCATCACTGGCTTGATTGAACAGTTGCGCAGCAGTGGCGTAGTGCTTGAGCGCGAGTTCGGCCAGCGCTCTCTGTTCAGTGGTGGCCTCTGCCGATTGCTTCTCGATTCTCGCGGCCCATTGCTGAACTTGCTCATCGGCTTTGGCGGAGGAGAAACCGTTGGCCTGTGCCCAGTCGGCGATGGCCGCGCCGAGATCCGGCTGCTGGCTTTGCGCCTGAGCAGCCCCGGCCTTCAGCGCGCTCACCTGCTTCTTCAGGCCGTTCACCTGGAGCAGCGTCCGATGCAGCATGGCCTCAATCTGCGCCGGCCCCAGCAATGCCGCTGAGCCTTTCGGCAGCAAGCTGATCGTCAGCTTCGCAGGCAGCGCAGGCAATTGGCCGTCCGGCGGCTCGTAGATCACCAGGTCGCCCGCTCCGGCGATTTCAATGCGCAGGCTACCTCTTTGGGCCACATCGGCCGACACCATTAGAAGCGCCTGGCCCTGGGAGTTAGTGACCTGCTGCGCGTCGGTAATCGTCACTCCGCTATCGAGGTAGCTGAGCGAGATGCGCACGGCTTTGGCCGGTTGATGCGGTTGAGGCAGTTCGTTAAACGCTGCAACCGTGACTTGCTGCTGCGGTACGAGCTTTTGGGCGGCTGCGGAGAGCGCAACGCAGCCTGCGCACAGCAGAAGGAGAACCAGCGTCCGAGGCCCTGCCCTCATGGGAACCCTCTTAGGGGAAGAACGAGTGCTGGAATTCGGCTAGAAGTCTAGCACAACTCGGAGATGCGGTCAGATTTGCGGTGGGTACTTGGCCAGCTTGCGCTGCAGGGAACGGCGATGCAGGCCCAGTTTCTTGGCGGCCTGGGAGATGTTGCCGTCGAAGTCGTTGAGGACGCGCTGGATGTGTTCCCATTCGACACGGGCCAGGGATGGCACGGGAATTTCGTTCTCCGAGATGGGGCGAGCGCTGCCTGCGAACTCGAAGGCAGCAAGGATCTGATCGACATCGGCGGGTTTGCTCATGTAGTGATCGGCGCCCAACCGGACTGCATCCATAGCCGTAGGGATACTGCCATACCCCGTCAGAACAAGAATGAACGTGGTACTGTTGAGGGCTCGCAGTTCCCGCACTACGGTGAGCCCGCTTTCGCCGGGCATGCGAAGATCGACGGTTGCCAGATCGGGGCTGCACTCTTCAGCCAGGCGGGTGGCCTCTTCCCGGCTGGAAGCAGCAAAAGCATCCCAGCCGCGCCGTTGAAATGCGCGGACCAGGGCAGTGCGAAGGCGATCGTCGTCATCGACGATCAGCACAGTCTTTTTCTCAATCTCATCGGGCGACGGCAATTGGCAACTCCAGAATCGCGGTGGTTCCCTCACCTGCCGCGGATTCAAATTCAAGCGAGCCATGTAGATTCTCCGCGAAGACACGGGCAAGAAACGTGCCCAATCCCATGCCGCGGCCCGGGTCTTTGGTTGTAAAGAATGGCTCGCCCAAATGGGCGAGCGTCTCAGCGGTCATTCCCTGACCGCGGTCTCTCACGGTGAAGGAGAGCCGCTCGCCCCTCGACTGCGCCGAGAGCTCGACTGGCTGGCCCGGAGCACTTGCGTCAAGAGCGTTTTTCACCAGTGCGGTGAGAACCTGGCGCGTAGTTTCTGCGGGCAGATAGGCTTCCAACTCTTCAGCGGCCAATGTGGCAACGACATCGCGGTGAGCTGGTGGCAGAGACAAAAGCAAGTCGCCAAAGAGCGCTCTCACTTTGATCCTTGAGGGCGATTCCCCGGCGAACTCCGGTCCCTGCGTGCTCATGGCGCGAAGGATAGAGGCACATCGATCGACTTCGGCTCGAATCGTCGCTGCATCTGCGGCCAAGCTGGGATCGTGCGCAATCTGCTGAGCGTAGCGTTCAAGATCCTTGGCGACAACTGCGACCGTAGCCAGCGGAGTTCCCATCTCGTGGGCTGCGCCCGCAGCCAACGTGCCCACCGCAGCCAGCTTTTCGTGCGTCGCAAGTTTGATCTGCAGTTCCAGTGATTGGCGCTCGTGGCGGCGCAGCGTCTCCGAGACCTCACCGATGAAGAACGTAATCAGCAATGCAGCCGCAACAAACGCGATCCACATCCCGTAGAGATGCACCGCAAAACCCTGGGCGGGACGATGACCTTCCAGCGCCAGTAACGGAATGTGAAAGGGGAAGAGAAAACCAAACCCGAGAATGGACAGGATGCCAAGCGACCAGGTCCAGGCTCGACTTAGCACCACAGCCGAAAGCGTAATCTGAACCAGATAAAGCAGCGTCAGCGGATTGGCTGGTCCACCAGTCAGCGCTAACAACGAAGTGAGAACCAATACATCGAGAACGAGAGTCGCGCCCAGGGCACGGCGGCTCCCTAAGCCGGCAATCACACGCGGTAGCAGCAGGTTTGACAGAAGCATGGCGGCGATGGGAACTGCAAGCCAAGCGAGTGGCAGCGGAACACGCGCTCCAAACGCGACCAGTAGGATAAGCAGCACCAAGCCGGCGATCAATCCATAACGAAGCAGGACCAGCCACGGCGCAGCCAACGCCGGGGCTGTCTCGCTGGCCAGCCGGATATCAGATTCGGATGCTACCGCTCGTTCGGTGAGTGAAACACGCATTCAAAACGCTCGTTACAGGAAATGGCAGCGCGCGAAACTCTGGAAACGCCGTACTAATCATTTTATGCAACAAACGATTTTCAGGATGCGGCAATTGCATGCAAGCTCAACGGTTCCCATTCAAGCTGGGTGGCCAGCCTGACCAAAGACCATCAAACTCACATCAAAACATGGCGGTTAGGTTGATGGACGCCGAGCGGCCGCGGCCGGTGACCGGGGTCATGCTGTCTGTGGCGCTGTAGATGTCAAGATTATTGCCGCCAAGCGGCAGTTCGTAGAGACGGTTTAAGAGATTGTCCACGCGGAAGCCCCCCTGCACATACTTGGTCTTGTAAACTGCATGAACATTGAAGAGCGCGTATCCTGGGGTACGCAGTTCCATGCGGTTGGGATCGAGGCGTGATTTGCTATCTACCATCTCCGAGCCGAAGCCTGCGTTAAACCCCTTGACCTCCTCGTCAAAGGACAGGCGCAAGTTCAGCGGCATCATCTGGTAAAGCGGAGTATCACTGTCGGTACGCGTGCCACGCAGCCATGCTCCGCCGACGCTCAGTTTTCCGGTCCCGGCGTCGTCGTTGCGCCATAGCGTGGCGAAGCCCGAAAGATCGCCGCCGCCGATGCGGGCGTTGTGGTTAGCGAAACGCAGTAGCGGCAGTCCCATCATCGACATTGAGGCCACATCCACGTCAATGTAGTCCTGGATGTAGTTCAGGTGGGGCGTCAGCTTCACCTGCCAGGGCTTAGGCGCCTGCCCGTGCAGCAGCAGGGTCCCGCTGACGACGTTCCCGGTCTCCGGCTTCAGCGCTACGTTGCCGTAATACATGTTGCCGTCGCCGAACCAGCCGATCATGCTGGCCGCCATCATGCTGGTCGACCATGTGTATCGCTCGTAAAGATTCGGCGAGCGGTTCTTGCGCGCGTAGCCGAACTCAACGGCGGCGTGCTCATTGGCGTCGTAGCGGGCCAGCGCAGTTAAGTCGAAGTTGGCGTCGGTGCGGGCGTGGTTTTCGGCGTTGAAGGCCGCGGCGTCGGCGGCATACATGGTGGAGTATCCCTGCACGTTGCCCGCATCAGACCACACGGTATCATTGCGCACACCGAACAGCGTGGACCAGCGCGGGCTCCAGTGGCTGAACAATTCGGCGTACGTTCCCAGTCGTGTGTGGTGACCATTGTCGATATTGATAAAGGTGTTGGGTCCCATCATCGGAGCCATTCCAGCAACTGGCGGCCACCAGTCATCCAGGCGGAAGCGGTGCAGTTCGTTGCCGGCGCGGAAGGTGTGGCGCGTGGAAAGCGCAGACTCATAGCGCACCAAGTAGCCCAGGTCGCGGCCGTGGGTGTTCATCGGCATGGACGCACCCGCGCCGTCCACGGCAATCTTATCCTGCAAAAAGTTCATCTCGTGGGTGGTGTTCTGCCAATAGAAGTGGGCATCCAACGAGCCTGCGGTCAGTATGCGGCGGTAGCGCAGATTCAGCGAAGTCGCATCGTTGTGAACCAGATCCATGTAGGCGTTCACAAAGCCCTCAAACGGAGTGTGGTGAAAACTCCCGGTTGCGAGGAAGAGGTTGCGTCCGCTCTGCGCCGCCAGAGTGAGTGCGTGGTCGGTGCTCTGTGCGTAAGTTGACGTGACCATGTGACCGGCGCCATCGGAGTAATCATCGGTGGTGGTAAAGGAGCTGATATAACCGAGGCTGAAGTGCTCGCTGGCGATTCCTTCATTGAGCGATCCGCCCCAGTTTTCGCCGTTGGAGCGGTAGTAGCCGGTGAGACTGCCTTCCTCGCGCACTTTGCTTCCGGGCTCGGGGAATGCGGGCGCGGGAGACTCGACCGAAATTGTGCCGCCCAGGCTGTCTCCACCCAGGCTGACTGGCGTGATTCCAGCCAGCACGGTCACCTGCGCGGCCTGGGCCGGGGCAACATAGCTGAGCGTGGGATTCATATGGTTCGGGCAGGCGCTGGAGATCGTCATGCCATCCACTACGATCTTCGTACGCTCGTCGCCCAGGCCATGCAGGAAGGGAATGGTGGCCAGTTCGCCATTGCCATGCAGGCTGACACCGGGTGCCTCGGCCAGTGCATCGGCGCTGTTATGGCCGGAGGCTTGCACCCTTAGTGCTGAGGCGGCAATGGAACTGGCATCCTGCCCTTCGACCTGGACGGTTTCCGCCGCCTCAGCAATCTTGAGCGATAGATTTGCAGGAACTTCCGCGCCGGCAACCACCGTGAGCGGACGAAGAATCTGGCTGGCGAAGCCTGGAGCAGTGACGGTAAGCTGATAGTTTCCATCCGGAATAGAGACAAAGGAAAAATGACCTAGATGATCGGAGATCTGGTTTTGGTGAAAGTTCCCGATGATGGAGCGCAATTCCACACGCGCGCCGGCAATCACGGCCCCGGAAGGATCCTTGAGTACACCGGCAACGCTGCCGGTGGAATTGGACGTCGCCGCAGACGATTCCTGCGCATGAATGAAGTGTGCCTGCGCAAATAGGCAGGCGGTTGCCACAATAGCCGTCCAAAGTCTCGTTCGCATTTATTTTCCTCGTCGTTTGCCTGTGCAAAGACTGATTGAAAAAGTCCAGCTTCGTTCCAGGAGAACCTCGCGTGCGACGGACACTCCAACCGCTCCGCGACAGTTCTGATTTTGGTAGAGCCAGCTAACGCGAAAAGAGCACAGCCACTCTCCTCAACATGATGTCAAAGGTAAGTGGCCGCCATGGTGCGGCAAATTGTCACAGTTCGTCGAGAGCAACAGTGCGGGTTAGCACAATGGAACGAGGAATTGCCACGTTTCCATCTCGGTCCACCGTAATTGGACTTCGAACTCTCGCGAGGGTCTCAACCGACGCATTCAGGGCAAACCGCGTTTCCAGAATTAGGGAGGGCGGCTGAAGTGATTTGCATCACCAGGGTTGCCCCCTTACTCGATCGGCGTTTGCCGATACAAATCACCTGGGAGCGTAGAACTCAGGAGCAGTCGCCCGACCCGAAGCTGGACAAGTGGCTCGTGCTGATTTCACTCATGGGAATTCGAATATGTCAGCTACGGCAAATTGCGATCAATTTCCGGGGCAGGGCTCATTTGCGCTTGAGCGTACCTAAATGGACTTCGTTAGGGTATAACGTCTGTAACGCATCCCCGTGAATGGAGAACCTTCGTTTGCAGGGGCCATTTCCTGCGGTGATTTGTATGCCAATCGTCGGCGACCAGTACGACTTCTTTGTATCCTATGCGCGCAAGGATAACCGAGACGGATGGATCGCTCGTTTTCTCGAGCAGCTACAGGACGAACATCGGAAATACTCCGGGGGCCGGAGCTTCAGGATTTTTTTTGATACAGACGAAATCCGCTCATTGGACGACTGGCGGCACCGCATCTACGAAGGATTGGCTGCGTCGCGATTGCTGGTTGCCTTCATTTCGCCGAGCTACCTGGCCAGCGAATGGTGCCGCAGGGAGTGGCGCACTTGGATCGATGTAGAGATCTCCAAGCATGTTCTTTCCGACGGGGCTGCGCCCATTTATATCGTCGAGGTTCCATGGCTCACGAGCGTCATGACCGACCAGCAGGTTGCAGATGAGTTGGCGAAGCTCTCGCAGCGTTCCGTCGATCCGGTCCTGGTGCGTGACGCCGTTGGCGTGGCTGAACAACTTGCGCAACGGCAGTTGACGGTTGTACGCCCCTTCTTTAAAGCCGGCCTTGACGCACTCAGGCAGGACGATTTGCTTAACGTGCTGGCCGAACTTGCCAAGAATCTTTTCGTCAGGTCCGAATATGTTGACGCGGCGGCGCGATCGCGGAGCACTATCCCGCCATATAATCGTCGCTTCGTCGGCCGGCTCGACGAGCTCACCACACTCCGCGAAAGACTTCACCAAGGCAGAACCGGGGTTATCTCGGGACACAAGCGCGGCGTTGAGCGAGAGCAAAGCGCCGTGACGGCAATTCATGGGCTTGGCGGCATCGGGAAGAGCGAACTGGCATTTACCTACGCCCACGCCTTTGCGGGGCTCTATCCGGGAGGCCGCTTTCTCGTGCCGTGCGAGGGATGCACGGATATTCGTAGGGCGATGCTTGTGCTCGATGAGGTATTCCCAGTCGATCAGTCACAGCGCGCCAATCTCGAACTTCATTTTGCCGAAATTCGGAACTGCCTTCGCCGACAGCTGCTGGAATCAGGACGGATCCTACTTGTCCTCGACAATGTCACAGAGCGCATCATCCTTGAGCCCGAACAAACTGACTTCGTCCGAACCCTCGGCACCGATCTTCATCTGCTGGCGACGACGCGACTTGCTGCACCGGAAACCGTTTCTGACGACGACCTGCACTGGATCACACTCGGCGAGCTTTCCGTGGAGGATTCACTGCGCTTGCTCGAGAAATTTCGCCCCTTCGACACGGCCGAGGAAGAGGCAGCCGCAGAGGCAATTGCGCAGCGCTTAGGCGGTTTCGCTCTCTGCGTTGAGGTGGTCGGCGCGCACCTCAGCCAACACCCGGAACAAACCTATGCCGCTTTCCTAGAGACGATGGGCTTAGCCGATCTGGAACAAGTAGATCAGGCCGCGAGCAGCGCAGACGTGATTACGCGGCGGCACAATAACGAAAAACGGCTCGGAACAATCCTGGGAATTACGTTGAAGCCTCTCTCCGAAAAAGAGCTGGTCGTCCTAAAACTTGCTGCGCTGCTGCCCCCTGACGATGTCGCACTTCCGTGGTTGCGTGCGATCATGGCCCCTAGATACTCAGCCCCAGCAGAGGACCGCGGAGTCTGGAATCAAATCGCCAGAAATCTCATGTCGTTGGCGCTCCTGACGCGTCCTGATGAAGCGAGCGCTGATGCGCTGGACGAGCTGCAGCTGCCGCGAGTTTTGCGCTGTCACCGCCTCGTGCAGAACCATTTGCGAAGCATTACTCCCGGCGATGAGCAATCGATGCTGCGCAGTGGCATCTACGACCTGCTTCGTCAGATCTTACGTGGTGAGGCGTGCGGCTTCAATTACCACGGAATGGATTGCGAGGACTGGGAAATTCAGCCCGTTTTGGCGACGATCAGAGCGATGGCCGCGCAGGACAGCGCAATTGCCTCTCATTTAATTGATATTGTGGACTACGAGTGGGAGGGGGTGAAGATGCCGGCGCCGGCGATGTTCGACCTGTACGACTTGCAGCTGAAGCTCAGCGAGAGTTGGGGGCTCTACGACAGAATGATTTTTTATTGCTTTAAGTACTGTCTTTACGAACAACCAACAACAGAGATCTACCTGCGGCGGGCCCTCGCCTACACAGAGCGGACGTACGTTGATTCCAAACCGCCAGAGAACGTTCAGGAGATGATCCAGAAGGCGGCGGAATATGCGGAGACGCTTCGGTTCCCGGACCTCGCTGCTCAACTTCGCCGGTTCGTTTCCGCAGGGTCCGTGCCTGAAAGTGCGTCGAAGGGGGATGCGGCCCACGTCGGTGTCTCCGCCCATGGGGAAACCTCTAAGATCTCAACCGAACAATCGGAGGCAGCTCGGCGCCAAGAGCTGGCAGTCCAGGGAAAGGGCCTCTGCCGCTATTGCGGCGCTGAGTTCTACCGCATCTGGCCGGGAAAATGCTCGTACCACCCGAATGCTCCGGTCGACCTCGGGGGCGCCGGCCCTTTGCACGATTATTGCAACGTCTACCGATTCGATTGCTGCGGGAAGGTTGTCTTTGCTGACGATCCACCTCCCTGCATTCCCGGCTGCAAGAAGCGAAAACACGAAGCGTAGCGAATTCCAAGTTGGGTCTCTGTTCACAAATCAACCCACGCACAATACCCGATTCTCAGGTGGACAGATAGGTTTGTACCGCCAAGTCGGCCTGTGTAATCGGCGAACGCACGGCGCGATTGACGTTGTCGCTGGTCGAATCGAAAGACAAAATTAAGCCCAGGACCTTCATCATTCAGCCACAGTTGGTTGTTCGCGCTTCCACGCAAAGAAACGGGAGAAGGCGGCAGAAATCGTAAGACGGTTCAAAGATAGGACACTTCTTACCCATCGACTCTTGAACCCACGCTCTCCATTTCACGGTCCCGTACTGAGGCCGACAGCCGCTCAAGTGTCTTTCAGCGCGTTGTATTCGCGCACTGCACCGTACATGGTAAGAATGTTTTCAACCGGAACATTGCCCAGGATGTTGTGAACTTGCTGAAAAACAAATCCACCGCCGGGGGCGAGGATTTCGCACTGGTGCAGCACATGTTCACGGACCTGGCCCGGGGTACCGCGGGGCAGGACGCTTTGCGTGTCGCAGCCCCCGCCCCAAAAGGTTAGGTCGCGGCCGAAATCGCGCTTCAAGCCTCCGGCTTCCATGCCACGGCAGCTGATCTGAACGGGGTTGATAGCATCGAGGCCGGCATCAATCAGGTCGGGCAACAGTTGACGCACCGCTCCGCAACAATGGAGCATGACCTTGACGTTTGCCAGTTGCTTGGCGCGCGCCCACATCACTGCATGGCGCGGCTTGAAGAATTCGCGGTACATGCGCGGCGAGATCTGCGGACTGTTCTGCGCGCCCAGATCGTCGCCGAAGACGATGACGTCAATGAAAGGGCCAACCGCGCCGAGGAAGCGCTCGAGATTGCGCAGGTGAATTTCCACCAAGGCGTCGAGAAAGCGGTGTGCGCGCTCGGGCTCGCCAGCCAGCATCATAAGGAAGTTGTCCATGCGGTAGTAGAACTGGCCCATTTCGAGGAGATTTCCGCCGAAGAGGCCGAGAATGGCGCGACTGGTGCCGCTCCGTAGGGCACGGGCGCCCGCGGCCAGATCTTCCCAGCTGGAAACAGATGGCCCTGGAGGCGAGGCTATGCCGGTCCACATGTGCTCGGGGTAGAGCTCTTCGATGCGGGAGAGATCATCCTCCCCATCCAGAAACGGCCAATATACCTGATCGAAGTGGAGCGATTGCGAAGGCATGCGGGCGATGACGCGGCCACTGATCGAGCGCAGAATCCACCCGTCATCGGCGCGCTCCGGCTTGGCCCAGACCGGCATGCGGCACGGGGTACCGTCCGGGAGGGTCCAGTCAGTCCACCACTTGTCTTCGTGGCAGAAACCGCGACCCATCTCAATCGTGTCCACGCCGAGGCAGTCGAGTACGTCGTCGTGGACAATGGCAAGTTGCTGGACAGGATCGTAGACGTCCACGGACCGCGGCTTGAGGCCGAGCGCAGCTCGGAGCTTTGGATACGCGATGGCCGAGATGCCGGAGGATCGGTAGCCTGACAAATCAAGAGGAACACGATCGGGTTGCAGGTGGTTTAGGGAGGCGAGAACGCGGTCTTGCGATGTCATCTCTGGTGTTTCCATCCGGTCTTCACACGTTCGCGATCCGAACCGCTCGCTAACCAGCCAATATACACCTCATGTGGTGAACATCGGCAGCACGAATCGTGAATTTCATTCTTTCCTAAAGTTCTTTGCGCTGATCACATACCAAGTGCTGAGTCCGATTTGTTCAAGCGGACCCGAGTCCATCGCGAGCTTGAGTCAATTGTTGATAACAGGGCTTACCACGTTTCCAGGTCAGACCGCTGGAAATATGGTTTGGTGATTTCGCGTAAACCGAGAACAAGGACGCCAACTTCGGAGTTGCGGAGCACTCGGACCAAAGCCAGGGATCAGATTGCTTACGGCATCGACGTCCTTCTAGCATTTCCGTCGCGTGAAAGCATTCGGCAACAGGCGCGTAGTCTCTTCGACCCTCACTTCTATCCTCGGCAAATTCCGCTTGGACGCAATTCGGCAAGGTTCCTAAACCGCTGGGCTTGCCCCGCGCCTTGGCGTTTACCATTTCGTCTCCTTCGCATTCCTTTGAAACCCCTTGGGGTAGTTCTCAAAACCACTGTTTGGATGAACCGAGACTATTCCTGCCGCAGCTCTACGATCGGGTCCACCTGCGTCGCCCGTCTCGCAGGAATCCAGGCCGCGAGCATCCCGATCAGCGTCATTAGGGCGCAGGCAACGCTCAGCGCGACAGGGTCGAGCGCAGACACATTGAACAGGAGACTCTTCAAGACCCGCGTTAGCGCCAAAGCTCCGGCTAGTCCGGCAGCAAGCCCCACGATGAGCATGGAGAATGAGTTGCGCAAAACCTGGGACAGCACGTGGCCCCGTCGCGCGCCCAACGCCATGCAGATGCCAATCTCGCGGCGCCGCTCCGTTACCGCATAAGCGAGAACACCATAAAGCCCGAGCGCGGCCAGCAGAGCTGCTACCCCCGCGAATGCTCCAACCACCCAGGTGGGCTGCTTCAGCCAGAGGATGCTCTGCTCCTTTACCTGTTCCATGGTCCTCACGTCCCCCAGAGGCAGGTGGGCATCGACCTGCCGCACCGCCTCCCGAATACCGGGCATTACCGCCGACGGCTCGATTCGTGTGCGGACTACCAGCTTGATGTCCTGCCGCGGGACTTGGGCCAGAGGCAGATAAGCCACCGGTTCTTGCGGCGCGTGCAATCCGCCCGTACGCTCGCTGCGAATCACGCCCACGATCTGCACGTTGACGACGGACTCCGGAATCGGACCGTAGCCAGGCAGATCCATGAGGACGGTTCTTCCGACCGGGTTCGCCATTCCGAATTGGTGCGACAACTGCCGCGCCACCTCCTGATTTATGACCACAACGCGGGGGCGTCCGGCGCGATCCTGGACCTCAATCCCGCGCCCCGATTCCACGGGAATGTCGAACGTGCCGAAGTACCACGGATCCACGAGCTTCACGCCAACACCGAAGCCTTCACTTCGACTAAGGCCCATCCCCTCGCCCCAGTGCACGCCTTGAAGTGGGACGTCTTGCGCGATGGATGCCTGCTCGACTCCGGGCACGGCTCGCACCCGTTCAACGACCTCTTCAAAGAATCTGGTAGCTTTTTGTGGGTCCGGGTATGCCGCCGTGGGAAGATCGACCGACATCGTAATCACGTGGTCGATTCTCACCCCGGCATCCACCTGTTGAAGTCTCGCCAGGCTCTTGAACAGCAGGCCCGCACCGCAGACCAGCACGAAAGAGGTCGCGACCTCGGCGATGACGATCGTCCGGCGGACAACCGCGCTCGAACGCGACGATCCGCGTCCTGCCTGGTTCAACCAGCCTGACAGCCTGTTGAAGGAAGTCTGCAAGGAAGGAAGCAGACCCGCGAGTATCAGAACCAACATCACGGCCGCAGTGGCGAATCCAAACACGCGCAGATCCATGCTGAGATCAGCCGTAAACGGCAGCGATGCCGACAGCAGCGGCATCGCAGCATGAATCAGCAGCCAGGCCACCGCAAGTCCCGCGGCACCCCCTAGAACAGACAAGGCCAGGCTCTCGGTGAGCAACTGCTCGATCAGGCGGCCACGCCTGGCCCCCAAAGCGGCTCTGAGAGCCATCTCTCTCCGCCGGTTTGCCCCCTTTACCAGCACCAGGTTCGCCACGTTCGCGCAGGCGATGAGTAAGACCATCAGAACCGCTCCAAACACCAGGTAGATCGAGCGGCGCAGTGTGTCACCAACCAGCCGTTGCGCAAACGGTTCCACCGCGAAGCCCCAGTCCTTATACTCCGCCATGGCTGGGGCGAGACTGGCTCTCAACATGTTCATCCTGGCTCGCGCCTGCTCGAGGCTCACACCCACCCGCAGCCGCCCGATGACCTGGAGCACGTGCTGATCGCGATTCATTTGCTCCGGTGCGAAGATCAGTGGTTTCCAGAACGCAGTCTCGTCCCGATCGAAACAGCCCGCGGGTAACACACCGACGATGCTGTGCGGTTTACCGTCGATTACCAAGTCGCGTTTCAGAACGTCGGGATCGCCCGCAAATCTCGTTTGCCAGAACGAGTGGCTCAGCACGACCACCGGGGATGCTCCCGCCTGATCTTCCCCCGGTGCAAAGGTGCGCCCAAGTCGAGGCTTCACGTCGAACACCTTGAAGTAGTCGACCGACACCAGCTTGCCTTCAACGCGCGCCAGATTTTCACCGGTTCCCACGGCGGCGCGCGAACGCTGCTCGACCGACAACGCCTCGAAGACCGCGCTCTGCCGCTTCCAGTCAAGAAAGGTCAGCGTGGTGGTCTCGTTTGGCGTCCCATTCGGCAAAGTCTCCCAAACCCGAACCATGCGCTCAGGCTCGGGGAATGGAAGAGGCTTCAGCAGGACCGCGTTCAAGATCGTGAACATTGCCGTGTTGGCGCCGATGCCGAGAGCAAGGGTCAGCACCACCGCCACCGTGAAGCCGGGCGACTTGGCCAGGCTGCGAACCGCGAAGCGCAGATCGCGGGCCGCGTTTTCGAGGCAGTGGCCGAGACGAATCGCCCGCACCTCTTCTTTAACCTGCTCGACCCCGCCAAGCTCGATGAGCGCCCGCCGGCGAGCTTCCGGGTGCGAATGCCCCTCTTTCATCTTTTCCTCGGTCAGCAGTTCCACCGACGATTGAAGCTCATCATCCAGCGCCTGCTCCACTGTGTTCCTGCGCATGAGATTCTGGAATAAGCTAACCATTCGGCCCGGCATGATGCCTCCTTTCGGCTCACGTGGATTACTGCCACTACACAGGGTCCGTTCCCTGCCAACACCGGCTCGGGCTATTCCTCCCGCAGCAGGAGCAGCGGATCGGCGGCAAGCGCGCGGCGCGCCGGAATCCACGCAGCCACGACGCCGAACAGGAGCATGGCCGCAACCACCCCGCCCAGCACCATCGGGTCCTTAGGCGTAGCCTGGTAGACGATGTGCGACAGCAGGCGCGTGGCCAACACTCCCAGCGCGAGGCCCGCAGCGGAGCCGACGGCCAGGAGGCGAAAGGCACGTCCCAGCGAGGCGCGCAGAACTTCCCTTTTCCCCGCACCCAGCGCCATGCGTATCCCAAGCTCGCGAAGCCTCCTGCTGACCACGTAAGACGCCATACCGAAGACGCCCGTCACCGCCAGCATCGCGCCCAGCAAGCCGAGGACGCCCAGCGCGATCGTGGCTACTCGCGGAGCGAATAACGCGGCATCCATCTCCCCGGTCCACGTCCGAATGGTGAGAGGCATTCCGGGATCCAGCCCATGCAGCGTGCGCTCCAGCGCCCCCGCAGTCTCTGTCGGCTCGCGCCCGGAGCGCACCACCAGCCATGTGCCGCTCGACGGCTGCTGCAGGAACGAAAAGAACATCGCCGCCTGTTGATTCTCCGTCAGCGTCCGGTATTTCCCGTCTTCGACCACACCCACC
>Ga0335078_10001013_pt1 | contig 42830 bp, 39 predicted proteins | sample Lox_Sample_32_FD_206711 | JGI IMG/M metagenome (GOLD analysis project Ga0335078, IMG submission 206711) | Soil microbial communities from Loxahatchee National Wildlife Refuge, Florida, United States - Lox_Sample_3.2 | ecosystem: Environmental > Terrestrial > Soil > Wetlands | place: USA...
GTCTCGATGCGAAGCCGGGAACGGCCCTTCTGGCTGGCGCATTACTACGATTTCAACGTCTCGGGGCACGAGAAGTTTGTGGAGAAGCTGCGTTACATCCATCGCAACCCGGTCCGCCGAGGGCTGGCGGCGCAACCGGAGGATTGCCACCCCACGGACGAAGACCTATCCGTGGGGACCCCGGTGGCGGTGGTCGAGCTTTCGCCACTATCAAACGGGCGTGCGCGGAATTGTGGAGATCGAATCGGATTGGACGGCCCAACAAAGAGGCGGGCAGTTGCCCGAGTGGATATGCGATCCTCGGGCTGTCTCCTCGAACTCCCCGGTCCCTGCGGCTGGACGAGATTCCGCTTCCCCGGTCCCCAAAAGCTAGGGACCGGGGGCACCCTCGACTGAGCGAAATTCGCCTTGAAATTAGGGCCGCGCGCCTGCCGCAATCACGTTATCAATCTCTTTGAGAGAGACCGGCCGAACCAGCTTGGGGACGCTGCCCTTGAGGCGCTTGGTAGGAATCTTGGGCAGAATGATCACACCGTCTGGATGGAAGAAGAATTTGAACCGATCGCCCGGCTTGATCTGCAATCGCTCACGAACCGCCTTGGGAATCGTAGCCTACCCTTTGCTGCTGAGAGTGGCTTCCATGATGAAACGCCTCAATTTACATTTTTCCAAAAGTAAAGAATCGGTCTGCCGGCGGATGAAACCCACTTCGACGTTGCCGGAAATCCCCCAAATATAATTGTGGCGGCAGCCGGCAATAAAAAACTATCTTCAAGGCAACGGCAGATCCTTTGTCGCTGCGCTGCTCAGGATGACAGCGTTTCGGGAGAAGCGCGGATCTATGCTCGATGGAAATTGGTGGCGTGTGGCGGCTTGCCGGGAACTGCGTACCGCCGGCCTACACCTGGACTTGGACGGCGATGGGGAAGCGGCGGCCCATGCCGAAGGACTTGGCGGTGACTTTGAGGACGGGGGCGGCCTGCTGGCGCTTGTATTCCGAGCGCTCGATGAGGCGCACCACCTGGCGGACGAGGTCGAGAGGAAAGCCGTGCTCGGATGCGATGCGCTCAGGGGTTTCGTAGCGCTCGACGTAGGCTTCGACGATGGGATCGAGCACGTCGTAGGGCGGAAGCGAATCGGTGTCCATTTGGCCGGGGCGCAGCTCGGCGGAAGGCGGCTTGGCGAGGATGGCGGCGGGAATTACTTCCCTTTCGCGATTGAGCCATTTGCAAACTGCGTAGACGCGGGTCTTGACCAGGTCGCCGATGACGGCCAGGGCGCCGACCATGTCGCCGTAGAGCGTGCAGTAGCCCACGGCCATCTCGGACTTGTTGCCGGTGGTAAGCACCAGGGCGTTGAACTTGTTGGAGAGCGCCATGAGGAGCGTGGCGCGAATACGCGGCTGAATGTTCTCCTCGGTGATGTCCTCCTTCATGCCGCGAAAGAGGGGTTCGAGAGCGCGATTGAACTCGGCAAAGAGCGAGCGGATGCAGATGGTTTCAAAACGGATGCCGAGGTTGGCGACGAGCCGGCGGCTGTCGTCGATGGAGCCTGCGGAGGAATAGGGACTGGGCATGCCGACACCGATGACGTTCTCCGCACCGAGGGCTTCGGCGGCGATAGCGGCCACAAGAGCCGAGTCGATGCCGCCGCTCAAGCCAACGATGGCTTGGCGGAAGCCGCATTTGCGGACGTAATCGCGCGTGCCCAGGACCAGGGCCCGGTAGGCGGCCTCGGTGGCGTCGTTCTCGGGAAGCGGCACCGGCGCGGCGTGGAAAGGATCGACGAGAACCAGATCCTCGGCAAACGAAGCGGCTTGGGCAATGAGCTCGCCGCGGGCGTTGAGCGCGAAGGAGGAGCCGTCGAAGATGAGGCTGTCGTTGCCGCCCACCTGATTGCACATCAGCACGGGAATGCGGTGGCGGCGGGCGATAGCGGCCAGCATCTCGCGGCGCATGGCACGCTTGGAGTGCCAGAACGGCGACGAGGAGAGGTTGATATGCAGGGCCGGCTGCTGGCGCATCAGCTCTTCCACGGGATCGACGGTGTAGAGGGGCTGACGCCAGAAGTTCTTGTCGTTCCAGGCGTCCTCGCAGATAGTGATGGCGAGGCGAACGCCATCGAGCTCGACGACTTTCTGCGATTCGGCAGGCGAGAAGTAACGCTGCTCGTCGAAGACGTCGTAGAAGGGCAGGAGGCGCTTGTGCTGCTCAAGAAGCAATTGGCCTTTGTCGAGGAGGACGGCGGCGTTGAAGGCAGGTTTCCCCCCTATGGACGAAGACCCCTCCCCGCTCCGGTTGCCTGCAGGGGCCCTGGGCGTACCGTCTTTTCCGCCGGCCGGGAGAGCGACTCCGGCAAGAACGGCTGTGGGTAGCCGGCTGGTGGCCGCGGCAAGTTCGTCAACCGCCAAACGGCAGCGGGCCAGGAAGCTTGGCTTTTCAAGGAAATCGGCGGGAGGATAGCCGCAAATGGCGAGTTCGGAGAAGACTGTGAGCCGCGCACCCATATCCGCCGCGCGGCGGCTTCCGGCAACGATTTTCTCGATATTTCCCGAGAAATCACCGACCGTAGGGTCGATCTGGGTCAGCGCGATGTTCACATATCCAGTTTAAATCGCACGAATACGACATTACGTTCGTGGTCCTACCCCCAAAAGGGGGATTCTCTTGTCTGGGAATTGCTCCCTAGACTTGCAAGGTGCCGGAGGTTTGCCGCGTAGGTGCGGACGACCGGGCCGAGTCATGGGAAAAACCGTCCGCCATGGGCCATGCCCTCATATTTTTCTGGGGCACGGCGGCATCCTCCGGCAAGCTCAGGGCAGTTGAGAAGTTGCGTGTGTTCAAGCTCACTTTGGACTGGGTGGGTATACAGAACCGCTCGAACTACGAATTCAGTAACATGGGTCAAAAGGCAGAGAGAGGACCCGGGGGGAAACCATCGAACCGCGAGTCAAATTGGGCGATTTACTAGTCCGCGCCAAGCTGGTCTCGGAAAAAGACGTGGCGGATGCCCTGGACCGGATGAAGAAGGACGGCGGACGTCTTGGCGACAGCCTTGTGGCTGCGGGGGTCATCGACCCGGTGGTGCTGGACGGGTTCATCCACCGCATTCCCAAGGAGCCCAAGGACATTGCGGCGACCGGCATTGAGGAATCCGAACTACTGGCTTTGCTGATGAAGGTAATTTATTCCTTCGGGTTGAGTTCCATTCCACAGTATGCAGATGCGATCAAGCTGCCTATGCAGATTGTCATCGACCTTACGCGGATGGCGCTGGAGCGGCAATTGATATACGCGCTGGGATCGCGGAACCCGAACAGTCCGCTAGGGATAACGTATGCCTTGACGGAGGAGGGGCGGCGCTGGACGCTAGATGCACTCAAGCGATCGGGCTATGTCGGTCCCGCACCGGTGCCTTTGGCGGATTTTACCGAACGCGTGAGCCAGCAGAAGCCCACCAACGAGCGCATTTCCAGGGAGCGAATCCTGCGGGCGCTTAGCGAATTAACATTGGCAGACAGCATATTGGAACAAACCGGACCGGCGCTGAATTCGGGGCGGGCGATCCTGCTCTACGGCCCGCCAGGGAACGGGAAGACATCGGTTGCTCTGAGCTTCGCCAGTATTTTTCAAGACATGATCTATGTGCCGTACGCCATTATGGTGGAGGGCCAGGTCATCCGCTTCTACGATCCCAGCATTCACATTCCTATCAACCAGATCGTGATGCAAGGCGAGGACGATGGCCCGTCGTTCATCCGGCGCGAGACGTATGACATGCGCTGGGTTTCGTGTCGCAGGCCGTTTGTGGTCACGGGCGGCGAACTGACGCTGGAGATGCTCGATCTGCGCTACGACCCCGAAGGCCATTTCTACGATGCCCCGCTGCACATGAGGGCTCTGGGGGGATGCTTCTTTATCGACGACTTCGGACGGCAGCTGGTGAGTCCGATTCATCTGCTGAATCGCTGGATCGTGCCGCTGGAGAGCCGCGTCGACTATCTCAAGATGCACACGGGCAAGACCATCGGCATTCCGTTTGAAGAACTGGTCATCTTCTCTACTAACATCGCGCCGGAAGACTTGATGGATCCCGCTTTCCTGCGCCGGCTTCCCTACAAAATCGAAGTGGCCCCGCCGGACCTGGCCAGTTACCGCAGCATCTTCAAAAAGGAATGCGCGCGGCAGGGGCTGACACTCAGCGAAGACGTATTCAACTTCATCGTGTTCATGGTGAAGGAAGAGATGGGACTCGACTTTGCGGGTTTCCAGCCGCACTTCATCGTGGATCAGGTAGTGGCGAGCTGCCGGTTCCTGGGGCAACCCGCGGAGCTCAGGTCACCATATATCGACTACGCGATCAACAATCTGGGAATCCGGCGGACTTCCAAGGCGAAAGCAGGCTCAGATCGCCCCTCGGGGCAGATGAGCACGACTGTGCACCTCAAGGAGCCCTCCGGAATCTTTTGACGAGGCCCAGAGTCTGCTTCATTGATGGCGATGAGTGCGCAAGTACCGTGGCCGCGTGATTCTGTAATCAATCCTGGAGCAAGTGCGGGCGTGGCTGCCCGCACGACAGGCGGTCTGGGGACCGGCACTACAACAGCGCATTTGTCAACCGCGCGGACACGGTACAGGAAATCAACTCCCACACAAGCAACGCGAAAAGCGCATTATGTGCCCGTGCCGGAGAAGACCACGGCGATGGTGCGCACGATGATCTTGAAATCCAGCCAGATGCTCCAGTTGTCGATATAGCTGACGTCGAAGGAAACATAGCTGGCAAAGGATGGATTTTGGCGGCCCTGCACCTGCCACAGACCGGTGATGCCAGGAGTGACGTCAAGGCGGCGCAGGTGGCAGAGGTCGTACCTGGACACTTCGCCGGCCAACGGCGGGCGGGGACCGACAATGCTCATGTCGCCGACGAGAACGTTGCAGAACTGCGGCAGCTCGTCCAGCGAGTATTTGCGCAGAAACCTTCCCAGGCGCGTGATGCGCGGGTCATTGGAGATTTTGAAGAGCACGCCGTCGCGCTCGTTCATGTGCATGATCTCGGAGCGGCGTTGGTCGGCATCGCGCACCATGGTGCGAAACTTGATGCAGCGGAAGACGACTCCCTTCTTGCCGATGCGCTCCGAAGCGTAGAACACCGGGCCGGGCGAATCGAGCTTGATGGCGATGGCCACGGCTATTAGCAAGGGCGAGAATACGGTCAGCACCAAGAATGAAAAGGTCGCGTCGAAGACGCGTTTGAAAAAAAGCCCGAACTCGGGTACTTCGCCGCGGTGCAGCGGCATAGTGGGAAACTGACCGATGTACTCGATGGGATTGTCCCAGGCCACGCCGTCGTAGAGGTCGGGAACCATGCGAAGATCCACGCCATGAACCCGCGCCTGCTCCAGCACGTCCTGGACGATCTTGCGCTCGCAGTGCGCGGTGAAGAAAATCTCATCGATGAACCGCTTGCGGACATTCTGGAAGAGGGAGTCGAGCGTGCCGACCACGTCCTCGGCGGCAGTGAACGAGGCGCCGCAAGCTGAACCGGGAAGCGCGACAAAGCCCTTAAACCTGTATCCCAGATGCTTGATGCTGTCGAGATGGTGGCGGAGAGCGTGGGCTTCAGGCCCGGTGCCGACAATGAGCACATTACGCGTATCCAAACCGCGGTCGAAACGGCGGTAGAGAAAGACGCGATAGATAAGACGTCTCAAACCTAGGGCGATTGTGACCAGGAGCACCGTGAGGAGCACGATGCCGCGCGGAACATAAATGGCGTGCACCAGGTAAAGCGCGCCCGTAAGCAACAGGCCCGAGGTCAAGCAGGCCTGGGCGCTAAGCCTTTGCTCATGCAGAAAGTTGGTGAGGCGCGCCGGCGTGTACAAGTGCATGCGGCGGCTGATTACGATCAGCGTGGAGGTGAAACCGAAGAGCAGGGCCAGCAGAATCCACATGGAGCGGCCGAAAAACAGAGTTCCCTGCCAAACGCCTCTGGCTCCGCTCAATAGACTGGTGTGAAACTCGAAGATCGTAGTGACAGCGGCAGCGATGCAAACCGTCGCGACGTCAAGAAATATCCAGAGTTTGGCCGTCCCGCGCGAGCTTCGCGGTGGGTTGGCTGCAACACCGGACTCCCATTCGGCTGACAAAGCGAAGGTAGACGATAGCCTTTGCCAAAAATCCGAACTCGCCATAAAGGAAAAGCTGGCCTCTCATCGCAAAGCGCCTCGACAGGGGGTTATCGGGCATCCCAACGTGAATGGGACTTGCTCTCAGCACTCATTTGCACAAGAACCCTACAGTGTGGTTTCGAGGCTCTTCGGGGGATGAAAAGTGCCGGAACAAGGCGACTGAAGCAGTTCTTGCAAAACACATCATCGGTGGAATTGGCGAATTGCCACCCCCACCAGTTTCAAGGCGACCTAAGCGCATTAGGTTCTCTTAAGACTCGCTCCTCAAAAACAATGGATGCAAGAGAATTACAAAACCGGCCAGTTACGACAGAGAGCAACAGACTGGTTACTGAGCGGTTATGTTAGACTCGTCCGATTGTTGATCCGATTCTATAGCACAAAGATCGAAAAGACAATAAAGTCTTTATTCCGAGGGTAATAGGTAGGCATCGAGGCTCAAAAAGAGCTGAATGTCGGGATCGGCGGAGCTAAGAAAATCGTCGAGCGGACCGAAGAAGAGCGCCCGGCCTTGGTGCAAAAAGAGGACTGAATCAGCTAGTTGACGGGCAAAGCGGGTGTCGTGCGTGACTACGATGCTGGTGAAGCCAAGCTGGAACTTGAGGCGCTGAATGAGGCCACCTAGCCGGCGGGCAATAAGGGGATCAACCATGGTGGTGGGCTCGTCATAGAGGACGACTTCAGGCTGCGCGGCCAGCGCGCGCGCCATGGCCACGGCCCGCTTGCGCCCGGTAGATAAGCTGGAGGGCAAGGCCTCGGTTACATCCTCCGCCCCCACGAGGCCGATGAGCCGGTCGACAATCTGGTTAACCTGGTCGTCGTCCAGACCTCCGCGCTCGCGCAAGGGGAAGGCTACGTTCTCGCGCACACTGAGCGAGTCGAACAGTGCTCCGTTCTGGAAGACCATGGTGACACGTTTGCGGATGGCGCGCATGCCCTCTTCGTCGAGGCTGGTAATCTCCTGACCTTCGACGTGGATCGATCCCGAATCGGGCTTGAGAAAGCCCATGATCATGCGCAACGAGACCGATTTGCCGACGCCGCTGCGGCCGAGGATGCAAAGGGTCTCGCCGCGCTCGACGAAAAAACTGACGTCTGCGAGGACGGGCCGGCCATCGAACGAGATCGAAACCCGATCGAAGTGGATGGTAGGCCCTAATGGCGGCGGACCCGGCGGAGCGATAGAGGGCGGACCGTCGGAGTTGGGCGGCTGGCCCAGCGCGTCGAGTTCCGCTCTCAGCGGCTGCAGGGAATCGGATTCGGAGGAATCGTTCGACATGTCTTTTATGAACAGATTACGCGATGCGGCTCCGCGGGCCGGTGCTATTAACAAATTAGGAGGACCTCGGCGCAGGCGAGATCGGCAGGTGAATTGAGATTGAGAAACCAATGGCGCGGGGGCAGATCGAGCGGATGGAAGACATGGCCGGACTGGGCGAGGAGTTCGACGGAGATGGAGCCGATGGAATGGCCAAGAGCTGCAGAGGCTGCCTGGAAGGCCGAGAAACAGCCATAGCGCCCGGAGGTGAGCTCGTTTTGAAGCGCAGGCAGCGCGGTGCGAGCGAGCACGGCGGGAAATGTTTGCGTGAAGCCCGAAACCGAGGGGACGGTCACGGCGGCACCGGTGATTTGAGCGTGGCGGAGGAGGTAAACGAGAAGGGATGGGGGCAGAAGGGGCAGATCGACGGGCAGAAATATGGCGTAATGCGCGGAAGTGGCGGCGAGGGCGGCGCAAATTCCCGAGAGAGGACCAAGGCCCGGCGAGGCGTCCTCGATGACCGGCGCGAAAGCTTGGAGAGACGCGCGGATGGACGATGTGGCGCCGGCGATTTTCGGAGGAAGGCCGACTTGGTTGAGGATTGCGAGAGCGTGGGCGACGAGAGGCCGGCCGGAGAATTCGACGAGGGCCTTGTCGCGGCCCATGCGGCTGGATTGGCCGCCGGCCAGCACGAAACCGGCAGCAAGATCCAATGAAGGGCCAGCGGTCGCCATTAAGCAACACCCCGAAATTCCACTTAGGAAGGTCTTCCGGATCGCCGTTCAAGCCGAGCTACTAGCTGATCGAAAGCGGACGGTAGTTCAGCCAAGGGACGCCGCTCCCATTCGGTTTGCGCATCAGTGGCAAGCATCTCGATAGGGCCGAGCCTAGCCTCTACGTCGTATTCTCCGAGCGCCTCGTCCAGGAGCAGATAACCAATCTGCTTCCAGACTGCTTCCTCTTTCTGCAAACCCGGAATAAACAATTGAATGCCCGCGGTCGTTCCATTGTCCAGCAAGGTGAACTCAACATTCTCCGGGTCGATTCGTTTGTCTCCAATTTCCACGCCATTCGGCGGCGTCCGGCGCGGACGAAACGCGATCACTTGCCACCGATCAAGCGTAGGTGCGACATTGACGAGCGCGACAACTGCAGGGAACGCGCTCTTTATGCCATCTGCGCTGAGAATAAATTCCCTGCGCACTCCCTTTGGACCGAATTCAAATGTGAGATTCTCGTCGATCTTATTGAGCTGCGACATGAGTTCATCGAAGATTCGCTCGCGGTCAAGCTCAAAATTGAATACCTCTGATTCGTGCTCGACGAACCATTGCCAGAAATTTTGCTCACGGGTCATTTCGGCACCTTTTCAATGCCAGCATCTCGGTGTCCCAGTCCAGTGAATTGAAATGACGGCTGGGCGAGCGACCTCAACTGCCGACCTCTTCGAGGAAGCGGATGAGCGAGACAATCCCCAGTTCGAAGTTTTTCAGGTTGAATTTTTCGTTGGGCGCGTGAAGATTGTCATCGGGCAGGCCGAAACCCATCATCACGCTAGGTAGGCCGAGGTGACGATCGAAGTCGCCGACGATGGGAATGGAACCGCCGGAGCGGATGAAGACGGTGTCTTTGCCCCACACCTCGTGCAGGGCGCGCGTGGCAGCTTGAATATAGCGATTGTCGACGGGAATCAGGCTAGGATCGCCGGAGTGAATCAGCCGCACCTCGACATCGACGCCGGCGGGAGCAATCCGCTCAACGTAGCTCTTGTAGAGTTCGAAGGTCTTGGCCGGGGTCATGCCGGGAACCAGGCGCATGGAGACTTTGGCGAGAGCTTTGGCAGGAATCACGGTTTTGGCGCCGGCGCCGATAAAGCCGCCGGGCATACCGTGCACGTCGAGCGTGGGCCGCGCCCAGGTGCGTTCGAGAACGCTGTAGCCGGCCTCGCCCACCAACTGCTTCGAGCCGACTTCGGTCTTGCGGTACTCCTCTTCGTTGAAGGGAAGGCTGCGCCACGCGGCCAGCTCCTCGGGGCTGGGGGGTGTGATGTCGTCGTAGAGGCCGGGAATGAGGATGTGGCCGTTCTCGTCTTTGAGTTTGGCGATGATCTGGCAGAGCGAGACGAAGGGATTGGGCGCTGCGCCGCCGTACATGCCGGAGTGCAAATCGGTTTTGGCGCCGCGCACTTCGAGCTCGGTGTAGATCATGCCGCGCAGGCCGACGCAGAGAGTGGGCAGGCCGGGCGCAAAGAGCTCGGTGTCGGAGATAAGAGCGAAATCGGCCTTGAGGTCGGCGGGCTTGGAAGCGACATATTTCGCGATTTCGTCCCCTCCCACTTCCTCTTCGCCCTCGAAGAGGACGCGCACATTGAGGGGCAGCGAGCCGCTGGCGGCGAGAAGCGATTCGAGTGCCTTGACCTGTGCGACGACCTGGCCTTTGTCGTCGACGGCGCCGCGGGCGTAGATATTGCCGTTGCGCTCGCTAGGCTCGAAGGGCGGCGAGAGCCACTCGTCGAGCGGATCGGGCGGCTGCACGTCGTAGTGGCCATAAATGAGGACCGTAGGTTTGCCGACGGCGTGCAACCAGTCGGCATACACCAGCGGATGGCCTTCGCCTTCAATGAGGCGGGCATTCTCCATGCCGATGCGCTTGAGCTCGGCGAGCAGCGTTTTGGCGGCCTTGCGGCAATCTTCCTTATGCTCGGGAAGCGTGGAGATGGAGGGAATGCGCAGCAGGGCCTTCAGCTCATCGAGAAAGCGGGGATGGTTTTGGCGGGCATAGGCGACGGCAGACGAAGACATAGGCATGCTCCTGTTTGAAGCTTTTCGCAATCAAGACATGAGTATAGGCCATTGGCGTTCAATCGCAGGCCGCGCATTTCCCCAGACAGCCCCACGCCGGGTATTTTGGAGGTGGAGGAAATCATTCTTTGTTCCGGCACTTCTGTTGGGAATACTATTTTTTGAGCTTTTTGCTTCTTGCCGCGTGCGATGGGCTTTTGCGGGCGCAGAACCCCAGGGAAAATTCTTACTACGGTCCCAGGAGCAGCTTCGGAGTGTCAGGGGCGTACTCCGAGAATTCAAGCCACATCTTTCTGGGGGACGCCGAGAACAGGATGCTGCTGGATTTCGGGGTCAGTTACAACCGGCGGCTGCGTCTGAACCACGTTGTGAACTGGCAGTACAGCGCAGAGTTGGTGCCTGTGGCGCTGGAGAGCGATCCAGTGCTAATCGATGTCTCATCGACTACGACTACTTCCACGACACCCCCCGGCTTGCCCGAAACCATTATCCTGACCTCCTCGAACCCCATCGTGGGCGCTTGCCATCCCGCATCGGGGAGCGGCACGTTTTCGACCTCAACCTACACCTATAGCTATACCTTCGTAGATACATGCACGAGACGCTGGACGATCGGCGAGGCAATGTCTCCGATTGGATTTGAATGGAATTTTCTGCCGCACCATACGCGGCAGCCTTTCGCGACTGCTCACGGCGGGTACATGTACACCACGCAGCCGATCCCGGTGACCAACGCCGGTTCGTTTAACTTTACTTTCGACTTTGGCGCGGGAGTCGAGCTATACCGGAGCCGGACGCGATCGATCCGCGCGGAGGGGCGCTTTCACCACATTTCGAACAACAACACGGCGACGGCGAATCCAGGCATTGACAACCTTCTCTTTCAGGTGACGTACGTGTTTGGCCGTCAATAGCGCGCGACCGTGGGATCGATTTCGACCGACCAGGCATCGATGCCGCCGCCCAGGGATTGAGCCTTTTCAAAACCCTGGCGGCGCAGCCATGCGGTGACGTTCAAGGAGCGGCCGCCGTGATGGCAGACCACGATCAGGCGCTCGTCAAAATCGAGTTCCTTGTGCGCGCGGGTTACCACTTCGCCCATGGGCATAGGCAGGCTGCCTTCGATGCGGGCGGCGGCAATCTCCCATGATTCGCGCACGTCGATGAAGCGGGCGCTCTTTTGGCGCAGGATTTGGGCAGCTTCGGCGGGGGAGACTTCGTAGGGCAGCATGGTTCCAGTGTAGACGGCCGGAGGCGTAGACCATCGCTTATGCACGTCAATGGAAAGAGGGCGCCTTTAGCGAACGGCACGACAAAAAGGTAAGCTAATGTGGTGGGCCCTATGCTGCTGGGAAAACAACCGCAGTTCCTTCGACTCGTCCTCCCGCTGGAGCGGCAGGACTCGCTCAGGATGACAGCGGTACTCATGCGTGAGATTCGTAATTTGGTTACGAATGGGTGAGCGGGACACTCTTATGCAGAACGACGTCAAAGTGCTGATCGCCGAAGACGAGCCGAACGCGCTAGCCGGGCTGGCGGAGCTGATCTCCGGTTGGGGATACCGCACCGAGACCGCGCGCGACGGCGTGGAGGCGTGGGAAAAGGCGCTCGCGTGGGATCCCGCGATTGTGGTGACAGACCTGAAGATGCCGCGGATGGACGGCATGGGCCTGCTGGCTAAACTCTCCGAAGGCGGCGCGGGGTTGAGCGCCAACATGGCGGTGGTGGTGCTGACCGCGATGGGCTCCGTTCAACTGGCCGTGGAGGCCATGAAGCTGGGCGCATACGACTTTCTGCAGAAGCCTGTGGACGCAACGCGGCTGAAGACGATCCTGGCCAACGCGACGAAACAGCGGGACACGGCGATTGAACTTGAAGTAGCGCGGAGGCGGCTGCGCGAATCGGGTGTGCTGGGCGCGCTGGTCGGCGGCTCGCTGCAGATGCGCGAAATCTTCGGACTGATCGAGCAGATTGCGCCGTCGAACGTGCCGGTGCTGATCACCGGCGAAAGCGGCACGGGCAAGGAGTTGGTGGCGCGGACGCTGCACGCGTTGAGCCCGCGCAAGTCTCGGCCGTTTGTCGCGGTAAATTGCGCGGCGATTCCGGAAACGCTAATTGAGAGCGAGATTTTCGGACACGAGAAAGGGGCGTTCACAGGCGCGATGGAGCGCAGGGCCGGATGCTTCGAGCTGGCCTCGGGAGGGACGCTGCTGCTCGATGAAGTGGGCGAGATGCCGGCCGGTACGCAGGCCAAGCTGTTGCGAGTGCTGGAAGAACGGAAGCTCCGGCGGTTGGGCGCGCGCACTGAACAGGAGGTGGACGTGCGCGTTCTGGCAGCCACCAATCGCGACCCGCGCAATGCCGTGGCGCAGGGGCATCTGCGCCCCGACCTCTACTACCGGCTTAATGTCTTCAACATTCACATGCCGCCGCTGCGCGAGCACATGGAAGATTTGCCGATCATGGTGGAGACGATGACGAGCGAGATGAACCAGAAACACGGCCGCAATGTCTCCGGCGTTTCGGCGTCGATGCTGGACCGGTTGATGACTTACAAATGGCCCGGCAACGCGCGCGAGTTGCGGAACACGATTGAGCGCGCAGTGGTTTTGTGCCCCGATGGCGCTGCGCTCGACGCAGGGCACCTGCCGCCGGGATTCGGCGCGGAACAGATGAAGGAATCGTTCGCGCTGGATGGGAGCGTGGTTACAGTGCGCGTGGGCACAACGGTCGACGAGGCCGAACGGCTGCTCATTTTGCGCACGCTCGAGGCGACGGGCCAGAACAAGACGCGCGCCGCAGAGATTCTGGGCGTGAGCTTGAAGACGCTGCACAACAAGCTGAAGGAGTACGGACGGGAGCGGGAGGGCGCTCGTGTTGAGGAATTACCGTTCAGGGGCTGAAGCCCTATCTGTTTCTTTTGGCTGCTGCAGCACGACTGAAGCCGTGCCCTTTCGCGTTTTTCCGGCATCTACGGCATGACGAAAACCGTGTCCTTTCGCCGGCAATGATTCTGCAGAGGTTTTTGGAGCAATGAAGTTGCACCCTCTCGAAGAGGGCGTCTATTCGCGGCCGATAAAGTCCTATCGTAAACGTAGTTCGGCGGCCATTGGCCATTCATGCGCCTGAAGACCAAACTCGTGCTGGCCATTTCGGCCCTGGTGTTTCTCATCGCGGGGCTGGTGTCGCTGCTCTACGTGCACCAGTTGGTGAAGGCAGCGGTACAGCAGACCTACGACACCAACCTTATGGTGGCGCGTCAGGTGCGGTTCGCGCTGCAGAATGCGCTGGAAAGCGGACTGCGGGACCGCACCGTGGATCCCAACAATCCTGGAGAGCTAAAAGAACTCGTGGCGGAGACGGTGCGCAACGATTTGCAGCTCCAGGCGGCGCTCGATTCGGTGAACCGCTACTCAGCAACGGTCTACGACGTCAACATCGGCGACAGCGACGGTGTGACGCTGCTCAGCACCAATCCCGATAACGAAGGCAAACAGCTGCCCTCACGCCCCAGCTACGAACAACTGCTCAAGGCCGGTCCCATCCGCATGATGACCGAGGCTTTTGGAAAGCCGACGGTTCTTGACGTGGCGGCGCCGCTGGACAACAACGGCAAGCGCTTCGCCACCGTGCATGTGGGCGTGCACACGTCGCTGCTGCGCGCAGTGTACCAACCGCTGCTCGGAGATGCAGTGCGGCTGATGGTGTTCGCGCTGATTGTGGCGCTAGCGTCGGCTTTCCTGTTGAGCAACCTGGCCCTGACGCCGCTGACGGAGATCAGCCGTCAATTGGACCGCTTGACTGCAGCCGAAGAAGCGCCGGATGAAAAGAAAGCGGCGTCGAAACAAGATGTTGCGGCGCAGGTCTCGACAAAAATCGAGAAGATCGGCCAACGCATGCGCAATGTGGAAGAAGTGTACTCCGCGTTGCGGGAGAATCTGGACCAGATTCTCGGCAACTTGCAGGACGGCATTCTACTGTTTACCGAAGACAAGCGCGCAGTTCTGGTTTCCGAGGCGGCGCGGCGGTTTTTGGGTATCGAGCGCGACGGTATTCTGGGCCGGCACGCGCGGGAGATCTTCCCAAGCGCCACCGTGCTGGGGCGGACGCTGCGCGAGTGCATCGATGCCAGCGCCAACTTGGTGAACGAGGAGATTCGCACGGAAAACGGGCGGCGCATCCAGGCCTCGGTGGATTTTATCCACGACGATGAGACACACCGCGGGCTGGGCGCTCTGGTTACACTGCACGATCTCGAGTCGGCCGAGAAGATCGAGTCGGAGCTGGAGCTTTCGCGGCGCATGGCGGCCATTGGACGGCTCACTTCGGGCGTCGGCCACGAGGTGAAGAATCCCATCAACGCCATTGTGGTGCATCTGGAGCTGTTGAAGTCGAAATTGGGAGAGGCCGGGGGGCCTGCGGCGAAGCATCTGGAGGTTATCGATGCGGAGATCCGGAGGCTGGATCGCGTGGTGCAGACGCTGGTAGATTTCTCGCGGCCGGTGGAGCTGGAACTGCGCGAACAGGATCTGAGGTTGGTGATCGGCGATGTGTTGGCCCTAGCCGCCGACGAACTGACGACGCGGAGAGTCCTGCTCACGAGCGTCATGCCGGAGGAACCGCTGATCGCCAAGGTAGACTCCGATCTGCTCAAGCAGGCGGCGCTGAACGTGATTCAAAACGGCGCGCAAGCCATGCCGGAGGGGGGGCGGCTTGAGGTGGTACTGGAAGAGGCAGGGAGCGGCGATGCAGGTGCGCAGCCGGTGCAAGACAGTGGACCGGATGGGACGCGCAGCGCACGCCCGGCGCCGAAGTGCGCCGTGCTGCGCATTGCCGACGAGGGGCCGGGAATTCCCGCCGAGATTCGAGAGAAGATATTCGATCTTTATTTCACGACCAAGAGCGGAGGAAGCGGCATTGGACTCGCGATGACCTACCGCATCCTGCAGTTACATCACGGGAGCGTAGAAGTACAATCGATAGTGGGCCGCGGCACGGAATTCAGGCTGAGTATTCCACTCACCACCGCGGATCGGGGACGCCGGGCTCTGCAACCGGCGAGCGTTGTCAGCCAGATGGAGTTAGGGAAATGAAGTTGCCGGCCTGGAGCGTTGCATGGCTGCTGCCGTTCTTGCTCACGGGCTGCTTCGAAGTACCTTTTCACAAGAAGCACCCGGTGCAGGACGAGGAGCTCGCGCCTCCGATTGAGTCATTGGAAGCGCTTGAACTCGTTAATATCGAGCTGCCACCTCAGGATACGGTCATTGCGGCATACGCGGTCCACAACATGAGGGAGGAGACACAGCCGATCCGTCCACCCACGAGGCATAGGAAACTGCTGAATCCGGATGACGCCGCAAACCCCGTTGAGCCGGCACCGGCTGCTAACCCAGAGGTGAGCGCCATCGGGCAGCTCTCCTCGGGAGATCCGCCTGATTTCCGGCAGGAAACCGAGAGTTCGGTCTCTGCCATTGAGGGACGGCTCAATGGCATCCATCGCCCCTTGAGCGACCCAGAGCAAAGGACCGCCGCTCATATCAGGGAGTTTCTGAAGCAGGCCAGGACGGCCCTTGCCTCCGGCGATGTGGAAGGAGCACATACACTGGCCGCCAAGGCCGATGTCTTGCTGTCGGAATTGACGAAGTGAGGCTTGGACTTGGTGCGCTTAGACGGGAAATATGTCGCTGCACGAGAGAGACAGGATAGCCTACAGCTGGCCCCAGCTCAACTTGCTGCGCAAGGCGTCAAAAAAGCCGCTGTCGCCGAGGCGAACCAGCTTGACGGTGTAACGGGAGCGGCAGCAGCGGATCTCGTCGCCTCGGCGCAGTTCGACCTTCTGCTGGCCGTCGATGGTAAGCAGGGCGACATCGGGAATGCCTTCGACACGGACGGCAAGGGAGGCGTCGCCGCGCACCACAATGGGACGCAAAGTGAGCAGATGAGGACAGATGGGCGTGGCCACCATAGCATCCACATCCGGAGTAAGGATGGGACCATTGGCGGCGAGGGTGTAGGCCGTGGAGCCCGTGGGGGTGGATACGATGACGCCGTCGGCGCGGAAGCGCGCCACGCTCTTGCCGTCCAGTTCGACCGCAAAGTCGCCCATACGGGCGATGTCGCCTTTGGAGATCACGACCTCGTTCAGCGCCTCGAAGGAGGCGATTTCGCCGCCCTGGCGCCAGAGCCCGGCGTGCAACATGGCCCGCTCGTCTAGGCTGTGGCAGCCGGCGCACCAGTTTTCCAGTGTGGTGTAGAGGTCGGCTAGCCGCACTTCGGTGAGGAATCCGAGAAAGCCGAGGTTCACGCTGAGAAGCGGCGTGCCGACAGTGGCGAAGATGCGCGCCGCGGCCAACAGAGTGCCGTCCCCGCCGAGCACGATGACCAGCTGCGGAGATTGCGCTGGAAGCTCCGTACGATCGACCGACGGAGCGGCCGCGGTGTAGCCGGCCCCCTCGCGGTCAAGCACCGGTTGGAAGCCGCGCTGGCGCAGCCATGCGATCAGTTCGGGCAAGAGCCTTTTGAGCTCTTCGCGATTGGGCTTGGAAACAATGGCGACGCGGGTCATTGGTTCGAGTGTAATGGACCACCTCCGCCGGGGACAAAGCGCCTCCAATGGATGATTCGAATAAAAAATCCGCTGGCCTTGCCGGAGGTCCGGCGGTATATTGGCTCAATGTCAAAAAGCGGTGTCTTGGGCGGCTCTCCAGCTTCTGTGGAGCTTTATTGACCGAGCGAAGCGGCGTTTTCCTTGAAGGAAAACGCCACCTGACCACATCGGCTTCGCTCGACACCGATGGGAGAACCTTCATATTCGCTGGTTGTACAAGTGGATGAGCGCTGCCCGTGACCGGCTTGAATCAAAGGATTGAGGCAGCACCCAGAAAGGAAAAGCGATGGATTGGTATTTTATGGTGTGGAGAAAGTATGCCGAGTTCAATGGCCGTTCGCGGCGCACCGAGTACTGGATGTTTGTGCTGTTCCATATGCTGGTTTTGATCGTTTTGGCCGCGGTCGGCGGTGCAGGACTTGCAATGTCACGGGACAACGGGGGCATCCTGTTCATTCCGCTCGGCCTTTATGCTCTGGCCGGCATAGTTCCAGGTTTGGCGGTTGCTGTGCGCCGATTCCACGACTCCGGCAAGAGCGGCTGGCTCTTCTTGTTGTTTATCGTGCTCGGCGTCATTCCCTTCCTTGGGATCATCGCCGGTATCATCCAGATCGTTTTCCTGTGTATCGATAGCGATCCAGGTGACAACAAATACGGACCCAATCCGAAACTTCCCGTGATGGTGCCTGGAATAATCGCCGGGAACCCAGGCTTCGCCACCATGGGGTTTCCGGCGCAGGGATTTCCCGCGCAGCCGCAACCGTTCACGGGCCAGGACGCCGCCGCGTTCTGCTCTCGTTGCGGCGCGAGGATGGCCGGCGGCTCATCTTTCTGCGGCAGTTGCGGCGCACACGTTTAAGACCGGCATGGAAGAGGGCCTTTCTCGCGCTCGGCGCGCGCTTCAACCGATCTTTCTTCAAAAGACTTTAGTTCACGCACGCCGCGCGTAGAGCAGAAACTCCTGGTTGCCTTCGGCGCCGGTAATGGGCGAGGAGATGGTCTCGACCACCTCCCAACCCAGCGAGCGCACGCATTTCGCCACTCTGTCGATCGCAAGCCGGTGAGCGGAGGCATCGCGGACGATGCCTCCCTTGCCCACATTTTCGCGGCCGGCCTCAAACTGCGGCTTGACGAGGATGACGGCCTCAACCAGCGCAGGCGCGGCGGCAAGCACGGGAGGGAGGACGAGGGCGGCGGAGATGAACGAGACATCCATGACCATCAGCGTTTTTCTTCGGTCTTGGACCGGCTCCGCGAGAGAGCCCGGCTGGAGCAAGCGAGCGTTGGTGCGCTCCAGCAAACGAACGCGTCCATCGTTGCGCAACTTCATGTCGATTTGGCCAAAGCCGGTATCGATGGCAGTGACATGCGCTGCGCCATGCTGCAAAAGGCAGTCGGTAAAGCCGCCGGTCGAGGCACCGACGTCGAGGCAGGCGCGCCCTTTCACATCGATGTTCCAATGGGCCAGCGCTGCTTCAAGCTTCAATCCCCCGCGGCTCACATAAGGTTGATCCTCGCCGAGCAGACGAATCGGCGCATTGTGCGGAACCGAAGTTCCGGGTTTCGCGATCTTCTGCTCGTTCGCGAGCACGCGGCCGGCAAGGATGAGAGCACGGGCACGCTCGCGGCTGGAAACGAGGCCGCGTTCGACGAGCAGCTGGTCGATACGCACTTTGAGAGGGCGCGTTTTTGCCGCATTCGCCATGGTCCGAATCGGTTCCATACACAATCAAAGGGCCACTCCGCTACGAGGAATGGCCCTTGCAGGTTCAATAGCGCTCGTCGCGCTTATGGCAGAGACTGCTTCTGGCACTCCGCAAGAGTGAGCGTAGAAAGGTAACTTGGACCGTAAAAAGATGCCAACTGCCCGGCCGACAGGTTGCACGGTTGTCCGTAGCCTGGTACACGGCTGCTGTAATTGTTGTTGCCACCCGCACCAGCGCCACTCGCGCCGTTCTGCGTTGTGGTGCGCACATCGATAGGCAGGCCTTCCACTAGAACCGCAGTGTCTACCAGATCGGTTACCGTCGGGCTCGACTGGATGATAGTGATATAGGGGCTGTCAGGCGAGTCGACATAGATCTTGGCGTACTCGGAGTTCTGCGTGTTCACCACCGTGCGCGGGTGGCCTGCAACCGGAATGGTCTTCTCCACCGTGTATGTTGTCAGGTTGACCGCCGTGACCGTGCCGTTCTGCGCGCCATCGTTCTGGTTGGCGGTGTAGGCCTTGCTGCCGTCGTAGAGGACCGTCACGCTGGCCGGGTTGGGAGTAGCGGTGTTGCCCACAGGAATGGTGTAGGTCGTCCCGAAGGTCGCGCTGTCGTTTCCATACCGATCTAGGCTCACATCGATCACACTGATCGAGCCGCCATCGTAATTCGCCACAACAAGCTGTTGCGTTGCGGTGTTGTACTCCGCGTAGATAGGACCGGCTACGGAGCCCATACCGCAGGTGGGATCGACCGCGATCTTGCAGTTAGGCGGCGCGTTGGCGGTCGTGAGTGCTGCCGTGGAGAGCGGCAGTACCGGGTGGAACGTGATCGGCTGGCCGTCCTGGTTGGTGTTGTAAGGCGGCGGACAGGCCGGCGGCGTTCCCGTCAACGGCGCCGGGCATTGATCCAGCACGTTTTTGTTGGAGTTGATCACCGTTATCGTATCGTCGCCCCGGTTGAGAACAAACAGGCGCTGCTGGTCCGGCGTTTGCACGGCAAAAACCGGGCACTTGCCCACCGGAATCACCGGATCGGCGGTATTGTTCGAGATCTCGATCGGCGTTACCACCCCGGCCGCTACTGAAGCGAAGTTGGCGCGATTGTTGCAGGTCACTGCCTCCGTTTGAATCGCAGCCGGCGAATCGGGAACGTTCTGGCTCAAAACGTATTCGCGCTGGCCGGTGTTGCTCGAAGATCCGGCCATAAACACCGGCATGGTCGCGGCGCCCGAGGACGCCACCGGAATCGCCAGCTTGAAAGCCTGCGGCGACCCGCTAAAGAGGTCGGCCACATCGCCGTTCAGGTCGGTCGCCCAAAGGCCGGAAGTCAGCGGCATCAAGTTCACGATCTGCGCGGTGGGCGATAGTGTGGAGAACGAAACCTGCTTGGTCTGCAGCGAAGTCGTGATGGCAAAATTCGACAATGTCTTATCGCTGTTCACCGTGTAGCCTGTGGCGGCGACAGCGTCGAGGGTGAATGCGGTCGGCCCCGGACCGATGCACGCCTCGGTCATGATCGAGTCACCCGAATAATCAATGATGGTCACGATCCCGTCGTTGCTGTAGCACTGAGGGTTGGTTAAGGTGGCCGTGTTCGTGCCTGTGGACGAAACGACGATGGCGTAGGCCGACGGTTGCGCAGCCGGACCGTTCGTGGGCACCGTTGTGACCGGCGGCCGGTAATTATCGCCGCAACCTGCGATCAATATGGCAATTGCCAGCGCCACGCCTGCCTGGGCTAATAGCGCGCGCCCCTGGCCTGAAATCATGGGAAAAAGCCTCATTGCAAATTTTTCCTGCTTTCTAGGCGATTGTAAATCAGCGGCGTGGGCAAAATCGGTGTGACGCGCGTTGACATTGTTGCGACGCAGGAACGCCAGATTGGTCACCGGCCGAAAGGCGCACTTTTTGCCCGGTGCGAGCGCCGGGTACGATAAGGCGTGAGTCAAAACTGGCAATCGAAGCTCGTGTTGCTAGCAGTGCTGCCTTTTGCCGGCACTGAAGTGGTGCTGGACTGCACTTGGTGGGCCTCACATGCAGCGCCTGTGGCCCTTTGGACCATTGGGCTCAGCGTCCTGCTGGGGCTAGTGACTTGGAGTTTGCGGGCAGCCACGCCACTGGCCGCGCTCACCGGCGCGCTGATCGCAGCCAGCTTGATGTTTTCCACTGCTGTCGTCCCCTATGAGCCCTGGCACACGGCACTAGTTCCCACAGTGACGGTTTCTCTTCTAGCTTTCGCTGTCACGCGTGCCGGACGGAAGAAAAAGGAGCGGCTGGGAACCGCGGAAAGGCGCATAGGACGGTCGGCCGGCCAAGTTGCGGCCAACCTGGGGGTGGCGGCGCTGGTTGCGAGCGGCCCCGTGCAGTCCTGGCTGCTGGATTCCCACTGGACACCCCGCTCTACCGCTTCCCAGGGAATGCTTTTTGCCCTTGCGCTAGCCGCGCTGGCTGAGGCCGCCGCCGATACGGCGGCATCGGAGATCGGGCAAGTGCTCGGCGACCGCCCGTGGATGATTACGTCGTTCAAGGTGGTCGATCCGGGCCGCGACGGCGCCATCAGCGTGGCCGGCACCCTGGCCGGATTGCTGGCGGCAGCAATTGTTGCCTGGACGGGGATGTGGGCGCTACGCGGCGATCGGGGCTTGTTTTGGGTGAGTCTAGGGGGAGGCGCCTTTGGCCTGTTCTTCGACAGTTTTTTGGGAGCAACGCTTGAGGAGCGCGCCTGGCTCAACAACGATGCGGTGAATTTTCTATCGACGGCAAGCGCTGCGGGGTTTGCGCTGGCTGTGGTGAGGTTCTTCTAGCGCTATCCCGCAGAGATCGAGACTGCCCGCAGCATAACGGCAAAAAACATGACGGAGTGGCTTATGGCGCCTTTGATTGTTCTTATTGTCTCCATCCTGCTTTTTTGGATTGCCGGGAGGACGGGAGTAGCGGCCTTCCAAGATTCCGGCTTTGTTCTTCGCTCCGCGCTGGCCGCCATGTTCGCGCTTACCGCGTCCGCGCATTGGGGCAGAAGACGGCCGGATTTGATCCGCATGGTGCCGCCGTCCTTTCCACGTCCCGATCTGCTGGTTACCGGCACCGGTGTGCTGGAATTGTTGGGCGTGATCGGCTTGATGTTGCCCATGACCGCGCGGATTGCGTGCATCTGCCTCGCGCTGCTCCTGGTCGCTCTCTTCCCGGCCAATGTCTATGCGGCTCGCGAGAAGCTGACCATCGGCGGACAGCGCGTTCCCAGTTTGCCCGTGCGGAGCGTGATTCAGGCGATCTTTGTGGCTACGCTGGCGGCAGCGGCATGGCTCAGATAGGAACTCCGTGCGATCCAATTTGTCCGAGTTCACATTTTTACGGTGAAGTGGGAATCGCGCCGAATCCCTGACTCGCTCCCTCGCTTCCGTACTCCCTGTCTTAATGCAGGTGCAGCTTCCAGAAGGTATAGCTGAGAATTTCGTGGGCAATGCGCTCGCCTTCCTGAGTCGTTTCCTCGACAGCAGGGCGCGCCCGCGGCGAGGTCAGCACATCGAGGCCATTGGCCGCGCAAATCTCATGAATGCGGAACATGTGCGTATCGTCGCTAACCACCACAAGGCGGTGCAGCCCGTTGGCCCGCGCAATAACGGCGATGCGGCGGGCCGACTCCTCTGTGTTGCGGCTCTCGGTTTCGGCGATGATGGCGCTTTCGGGTACGCCTTTGCTCATCAGGTACTCGCGGCCCACGGAACCCTCGGTGTATTGATCGCCGCCAGGGCCGCCCAGCGTGATGATAAGTGGCGCGAAGCCGCGATGGTAAAGCTCGAGGGCGTGGTCCAAACGGGCGCGATAAACAGGGGAGGGCCGGCCATCGTACTCCGCTGCGCCCAGCACGCCGATAGCGTCGGCGGGCGCAGCTTGATCCTGATCGGCGTAGCGCTCGATCTGCGCGTAGACCCAGTAGGTCCACCCCAACGCGCCAACCAGCAGAAGCAATAGCAGCATCGCGATGCGAAGAGCGGTCCAGTGGCGCCTCGGCTTGGATTGGGCAGACATAGGACAGGTTTCACAGGTCACTGACAAGTTCACAGTTTTTAGTTTCGCACTCCGCTGCGCCCTGCAGTCCCTCAGTCTCTGCCTTTCTCACCGCTCAAGGACCATGACGATTTCGTGGGTCGCAATGGCGCCCTCGCGCAAAATCGCCCAGCGTCCCGATCCCAGGGTGAGGTCGACGATGGTGGTGGGCTGCGCCCGGCCGGTGGGTCCGCCGTCGATGATGAGGGGGATGCGATCGCCGATCTGATCGCGGACACAGGCGGCGTTGGTACATTCCGCCGCGCCCTGCAGATTGGCCGAGGTGGCGGTGATGGGCAGCCCAAACCGCTCGACCACCGCGCGCGCGATGGCCGCGTCCGGCACGCGGAGCGCAACGTTGCCGGTGTTGGCCGTGGAGCGTAGCGGCAGCTTGGTTCCGGCGCGGACGATGATGGTGAGTGGGCCGGGCCAGAAGCGATCGGCCAGCTTATCGAGCAGCGGATCGGTGTCGCGCGCCAACTCGTAAGCTTGCGCTAGGCTGGCGATCAACAACGAGAGCGGCTTGTGCTTCTGTCGCGTCTTGATTTGGTAGATCTGTTCGACAGCAGCCAGGTTCACCGGGTCTACGGCGAGACCGTAAAACGTATCGGTGGGCAAAGCGACCACACCGCCTTTGCGCAGGCAGGAGGCGATGTAATCGATCCGGTCCGGTTGGGGTTCATCGGGATGAACGCGTAATATTTCCGCCGACAATCAGGCCTACCTCGGTTCCCGAAGAGAAAGAAGACTTTACAAGATCGGAAACTATCACAGCACCAGCCGCGGTGCAAGTTTTGCAGGCAGCTTCCGGCAGCTAGCCTCCGGCATTTCCCCGGCATCCAACTGCGAATTGACCCGATACCGCGCGGCTGCTGCGTGCTCATTCCCGACAGAACGAGGAGTTTTGAGCGTACAATCACGGAAAATCGGATTTCATACCAGGGGAAAGACCGAATGAATTCGACCGTGCGGAACTTGTTGGTTCCGGCCTGCGTAGGAGTGCTGGGCGCGGCGGCGATCACTTGGAACGTCGTAAGGATCAAAACGGCCGAACGCAAATGCGCCGAAGAGCTTAGGCAATACCAAACGGGCGCCGACCGAGGCGATGCCAACGCTGAATACGAGCTTGGCCGCATGTATCATCACGGGCGCGGAGTGCCGCAGGACGATGCGCAGGCCGCCTTTTGGTGCCAGAAAGCCGCAGATCAGGAGTTCGCCAAAGCGGAATACGCCATCGGCGATATGTATTACTATGGCAGCGGCCTTGAGCAAAACTACGGCAATGCCCTCGTCTGGTTCAGGAAGGCCGCCGGACAGAATCTGCCTCTGGCGCAATACGCGATAGCTTCGATGTATTACCACGGATTCGGAGTCCCGCAGAGCTATGCGGAGGCCTTGACTTGGTACAAAAGGGCCGCCGATCAAGGCTATGCGAAAGCGGATTCTGGCATTGGTTATTTGTACTGGAACGGCCTGGGAGTTCAAAGGGACCACAAGGAGGCGAATCGCTGGTACCGCGTGGCAGCGAACCAGGGAGATAAGGATGCGCAGCGCTGGCTTGGACTGCGCCTTTCCCCGCTGCGGCCGTGGGTCGAGATCACACTCGCGATCAGCTTTGTCGGGGGCCTCCTTCTCACATCGGGATTTCTTTCGCCGCGGCGTCTCCTCCGCGACCGAACTCAGCGCAGGTTTGTTCTCGCGGGCGTGTTGTGTCTCATCTCTGTTGGCATGGACCTTTACGCGCACTCTGAGTACTGCTTTTTCCCATCTGTGTGGGCTGCTATGGCATACCGACTTGTGTGGTCGTTCCTGAGCGGAATCGTCATCACAATGCTGGTCACCGCCCTTAAGCCCAAGACTGGCAAGGTTCTGCTGATCTCCGCTGGAATCCTCTTCGTCACAATGGCTATTGGCTTCTCCGCTATCGCTCAATTTGAGATGCGGGCTTTCTCCGCAATCGGCTGGGGATGCTTCGTGTTCATAGCCTTCCCACTGGGAATGGCGATTTCAGCGGCAGTTCTGTTACGGCGAAGACAGAAAGAGCCTGAAATTGGCTCGCTCGAACCGCCCGATGGCAGCGATGAGGCTTCGCACGCGGTTTAGAATCGGCCTAGGTTCGCCGATATGCCGGTTCGCGTGGTGGAAAGCAAGGACAATGCGCGGCTGAAGGAGCTGCGGAAGGCGCTGGCCGCGTCCGGCGTCGGGGCGCGAGGCCTGGTAGGCATCGAGGGGCCACATCTCGTCGAGGAAGCGTTGCGGGCGGGGTTGCGCGTGAAGACGATTTTTACGGCAGAAAGCGCCGAGCGGCTGCTGGACGCGCTGCCCGTGCCGCCGGGGACCGAAATTCTGCGGCTGCCGAAGAAGCTGCTTGATTCTGCGCTGGCAACGGAGACGCCGCAGCCGGTTGCCGCATTGGTCGAGGCGCCGGATTGGACCTGGGCGCATCTTCTATGCGCGCGCCGGAGCGGAGCGGAGCTTATAGTTGTCCTCGCCGGAATCCAGGATCCAGGAAATTTAGGCACGATCCTGCGCTCGGCAGAGGCCTTTGGCGCTTCGGGAGTGGTGAGCCTGCCGGGAACGGTGAGCGCGTGGAACCCGAAGGCGGTGCGGGCCTCGGCCGGCAGCGTTTTCCGTGTGCCTTTGATTGCGGCGAGCGAGCGGGAATGTTTTGAAGAGCTGCATAAGGCCGGAGTGAAGATTCTCGCGACGACCGCGCGCGGCGCGCAGCCGGCAGGTCGGGTCGATTTGACCGGGCCGGCGGCATTTGCGATCGGCAACGAGGGTAACGGCGTGGCCGATGATCTGGCGGCGAAGGCCGATGCGCAGATCACGATTCCCTGCCCCGGGCCGGTGGAGAGCCTAAACGCGGCCGTGGCGGCCAGTGTGCTGCTTTATGAAGCGGCGCGGCAGCGGGAATCTCGCATGAGCGAGTCAATCGGCGAAACTCAACACTTCTCCAATAGCCTGCCCCACGCAGTAGCATCACATCCTTTCTCCGCCGCAGCAAGCCGCGACGGAAAAGGGACAAGGCACGCGAAAAGTGGCAGCGCGACGGCGCGCCGAGGAGCGCGGCGATGAGTCTGTTCGACGTTCCAATCAACTCCTCCAAGAGTCCGCCCCACACAGCGGCGACGGCTCCTTTGGCCGAGCGGATGCGGCCGCGCAGCCTGGACGAGTTGATGGGACAGGAGCATTTGGTAGGCCCCGGCAAGCCGTTGCGCGTGCAGATCGAGCGCGACGACGCGACCTCGATGATCTTCTGGGGCCCTCCGGGCGTGGGCAAAACTACGCTTGCCAAGATCATTGCCGAGACCACTCGGGCGACTTTCATCGAGTTCTCGGCGGTCACCAGCGGCATTAAGGAGATCAAGCAGGTGATGGCCGACGCCGCGAAGGCCGCCGAGCTGCGCTCGCGGACAATTCTGTTCATCGACGAGATTCACCGCTTCAACAAGGCGCAGCAGGATGCGTTTCTGCCTTATGTCGAGCGCGGAACCATCCGGCTCGTCGGTGCGACCACGGAGAATCCCTCGTTCGAGATCATTTCGGCGCTGCTCTCGCGCTGCCGCGTGTATGTGCTGGAGCCGCTGAAGGAAGAGCAGATCGTGACGCTGCTCAAGCGTGCGCTGGCCGACAAAGAACGCGGCTTGGGATCCCTTGAACTCTCGGCCGACGACGATGCGCTGGAGCTGATGGCGAGCTATTCGAGCGGCGACTGCCGCAGCGCCTACAACACGCTTGAAGTTGCGGCGCAACTGGTTCAAGGCGACAAGAAGATTACGAGGACCATTGCGGCCGAGGCAGTGCAGAAGCGCGTGCTGATGTACGACAAGCAGGGCGAAGAGCACTATAACCTTATCTCGGCGCTGCACAAGAGCGTGCGCAACTCCGATCCCGATGCCGCGCTCTACTGGCTGGGGCGCATGTTGGCGGGCGGCGAGGACCCGCTGTATTTGGCGCGCCGCATCGTGCGCATGGCGGTCGAGGATATTGGACTGGCCGCTCCGGAGGCGCTCAACCTGTGCCTTTCGGCTAAGGACACCTATGACTTCTTGGGTTCACCGGAAGGTGAACTGGCGCTGGCCGAAGCGGTGGTGTATCTGGCGCTCGCGCCCAAGTCGAACGCGGTCTACACGGCCTGGGGCGCGGTGCGCGACGACATCGAGCACTCGCGCCAGGAACCGGTGCCGCTGCACCTGCGTAACGCGCCGACGAAACTGATGAAGGACCTGGGTTACAGCGAAGGCTACCGTTACGCTCACGACGAGGAAGACAAAGTCGCTGACATGGATTGCCTGCCGGAGTCGCTCAAGGGCCGGCGGTGGTACCAGCCCACGCAGGAGGGGCGGGAGAAGCAGTTGGCCGCGCGGCTGGAGGAGATTCGCAGGATTCGGGCCGACAAGCGCAGCGGCAGTTAGTCATCGCGAAGTCTTCACGGTAGCCCTCGGGTTAGCGAGGCATCTCTTGAAGGATTCTTTCAATGCAACCTCGCCATCCCTTGATCTGCTGGAAGACAGTCCAAAAATTTCCTTGGGCCCTATCGATAAAATGAGCTCTGGTCGCTTCGTCTAACTGGGTATCCAATACCCTGACCGCAAGAAATCGCGATTCAACAGATGGTTCTAAATATTTCTTCGCGACTTCTCCAACCTTTGCCTTTATCGCATCAATGCGCCTTATAAGTCTGTCATATTGTTGACTATTTTCGCCGCTATAAGCTTCCGCTTCACATTGTGATAGTTCGATCAGGATGCTACCTAGCTCTTTCCTACCCCGCTTGAGGCGCCGAGCGTCGTGGCACGTCACCAAAATCGCAATTAGGGCCATCAAAACCGCGGCAGCAAAGCAACCGTAAGCCGAGTAGTAACGATGAATGCTCGCCAGGAATGCACCCAACGCACCTCGTACTGAAGCAATACCAAAAAATACAGTTTGCTTCATTCCAGTTCCCCTTCGGAAACAGTTCTCACCCCCACGGATTGACGACCGACTTCGTGATGTCTTCGAAGTGCTTGGTGTTGCGCGTGGCGAGGGTGGCGTGGGAGGCGAGGACGATTCCGGCGATCATGGTGTCGCGGCGATCGCGTGGACGGCCTCTTTTCTGACCCGCCGCCTCAAGTTCAGCCGCCCGCTGAGCAGCGGCCATGTCGAAGACTGCAATCCGTCCCTCGAGGGTATGGTTCAGCAGCCGCTCAAATGCCATGGAAAGCGCGGCTTGACGCTTTCCATCTGGCGCGGCAAGGAGTCCGGAGCGGATCTCGTAAACATTGATGGAGGTGGTCCAGACAGACAGCCTGGGCTGAGAATTCAACCATCGAAGCACTCGGGGATCCGGAGAGCGGATCATAAACTCCGAGATAACGTTCGTGTCGAGTACGATCATCGTTTGGGCTGGTCTTTGTCGAAGTTCGGAATCTGCATCTTCATTCCGCGGAATTCCTTGATCGGCTCGTCAAGGTAGACGCCGCTTCCGCTAAAGAGCGCAACCATCTCCGACCCTAAACCGCCCGTCGGAGCCTCTTCGCCCAGAGTTGCGTTCGTGAGCATCTCGCGAGCTTCGGCTTCCATGCTGCGGCCATTGCGCTTGGCGCGGCGCTGAATGCGAGTCTTGACGCGCTCATCGAGTTTACGAATAAGAAGCTGGGCCATCGCGATCTCTATTGATAGCATGATAGCACATGTACACACCGGGACGGAGTCGAACATCGAGCCGTTCCGGATAAGGGCATTCAAGGAAAAGGAATGCATTTTCTTTTCATGAAACCAGAAAGCCAGGCGGCTCGTATTTTTCCCGTGCAGCCGCAACCAACGCCCCCCTCAACGGTGGTAGACTCTCCGGGTGCGCTTCCCCAAGACATGCGCACGAAAATGAATTCATCCCCGAGGAGGTTTCTCCATGAGCGATTGCATGAGTTTCGTTCCCCATATCGTAGTAAGCAATGCGGCTGCGGCCATCGATTTCTACAAGAAGGCGTTTGGCGCAACCGAGGTGGCGCGGCACGCGGCGCCCGATTCCAACAAGATCATGCACGCGCATCTTGCGATCAACGGCGGTCACCTGATGCTGAACGACGATTTTTCAGAGGCCATGGGCCACAAGCCCTCGACACCAGAGGCGCTGGGCGGAACGCCGCTGGCGTTGCATTTACAGGTAGCTGACGCCAACGCCGCGTGGGAGAAGGCCGTTCAAGCGGGCGCTGAGGTCGTGTTCCCGCTGAAGGACCAGTTCTGGGGCGATCGCTACGGCCAGTTGCGCGATCCCTTTGGCCACAAGTGGTCGATCGGCCAAACCATCGCCAAACCGACCGAGCACGAACTGGAGCAAGGCGCGAGGGAGTCGTTTGAGCGCGCGAAAGAGCACGCTCACGCGTAGGTGGCGACTTTCACTACTTCGCTGGCTTTGCGAATGGCACGAACGCAAAAAAACTGCGCTGTAACCAAAGCACGCACTGAATATTCAGGCCGTCCGCGGACTCGTCTTTGGACGGCCTGCATATGTTCCCTACTCTCTACTCCCGCCTTCTTCTGCGAAGAACGCCTCCACATCGGCGATCTTCCGGGTCATGCGGTAGGGCGGCAGCGATTGCAGGAAGATTTGTCCATAGCGTTGGGTGCGCACGCGTGGGTCGAGGAGCACCAGAACGCCGCGGTCTTCAAGCGAGCGGATAAGGCGTCCGAAGCCCTGCTTGAGCGTCAGAACGGCTTCGGGAACCTGGTAGTCGAAAAAAGGACGGCCGCCTGACTCCTCGATGGCTTTCATGCGCGCCTGCACCACCGGATCGGACGGCACAGCGAAGGGCAGCCGGTCGATGATGACGCAACTGAGCGCTTCGCCCTGCACGTCGACGCCTTGCCAGAAGCTGGCCGTGCCGAAGAGGACGGCGTTGGGAGTGGCACGGAACTCTTCGAGGAGAGCTTTGCGCGGCGCAGTACCGTGCAAGAGGATCGGATAGCCGAGGACGGGCAGCAGGCGCTGGTAGAGGGCGCGCATTTGCGAGTAGCTGGTGAAGAGGCAGAAGGCGCGACCACGCGTGATGTGGAGAACCTGCTCGATGGTTTCGGCTGCGGCCTGGGGGAATTCCGCGGCGCGCGGGTCGGGCATCTGCGGCGGCAGATAGAGCAGGGCTTGGCGTTCGTAGCGGAAGTGCGAGGGCACGACGAGCTCGCGCGTATCCGTGAGGCCGAGGCGGCGGCGCAGGTGCTCGAAGCCGCCCTGCACGGTGAGCGTGGCAGAGGTAAGCACGATCGTGGGCACCTTGTCCCAGACCAGCTCGTGCAGGATTGCGGAGACATCGATAGGCGTGGCCTGGAGAAAAGTACTGCGTGCGGCGGCACTGCGTGGGGCGGGCGTTCGGCCGGAACTCGCTGGAGCACCGCGCCGCTCCAGCCAGAACACGGTATTGCCGGCCTTCGATTCGAGCATGTAGGAGAGATCGGCGCGCAGCGCGGCGGCGCGGGCTTCGAGGCCGGGCGCTTCGTCGGTGCCGCGGAGGCGGTCGAACTCCGCTTCCAGCAGCTTGAGCGTGGTGATAATGGCCAAGTAGAGATCGCCGGAAGACTCGAGGAACGCCTCGCGATTGCCGAAGGGTTGGCGGCCCTCGCCTTCTTGCGGCAAGGCCGCGAAGAACATTTGTGCCCGCTCGCGGAGCTGCTGCGTGAGCGTGTGGATTTGCGCGGAGCCCTCCTTGCCGCGCAGCAAGACATCGGCGTCGCGTGCAAAGTCTTCGAAACGGACATTGGATAGCGAGCGCCCGAAGTACTGCGACGCCACTTCTTCAAGTTCGTGTGCCTCGTCGAAGATGACGGCTGCGGCTTCAGGCAGAATGCCGGCGTCGGGCGCGCTGGCGGCCATCTCGCGCACTGCGGCATCTGCAAAAAAGAGGTGATGATTCACGATGATCAGGTCCGACTCCATGGCGCAGCGCCGCATCTCGGTGATGAAGCAGCGGCGGTAGTCGGGACAACTCGAGCCGAGGCAGGCCTCGGAGCGCGCGTCGAGCTTGTGCCAGAGTGCGCTCGACTCGGGCAACGCGGAAAGCTCGGCGCGGTCGCCGGTTTCGGTGATGCGCTCCCATTCGGCGATCCGCTGGTACTCGTCGATTTCGTCGAGACCGGACAAAATCGGCTGGTCGCGCAGCGCATAGAGCTTGCGGCGGCAGAGGTAATTGGCGCGGCCCTTCATGTAGCAGACGCGCAACTCGCCCAATAGCGCCTCGAGAAACGGCACGTCGCGGAAGAAGAGCTGATCCTGCAGCGCCTTGGTTCCAGTGGAAACGATAACGCGTTGCCCGGTGCGCAAGGCGGGCAGCAGATAGGCCAGAGTTTTGCCGGTGCCCGTGCCGGCTTCCACAATGAGATGGCGGCGCTCGGCGAGGGCGCGCTCCACTGCTTTGGCCATCTCGTACTGGCCCGGCCGGTATTCGTAAGGCAGCGGTGAGCGCGCAAGAATGCCGCCGGGCGCGAAAAACTCATGAAGCGTGGGCAAGGCTCGGGTTGAGGCGTTTGAGGAGGGCATCGCGGGCGCTGCCTCCATGATAAGAAAAGGGCCTTGGAACATAGGGAGTGGGACGTAGAAAGGCAGGGACGACGGGACTGGGGGCTGCGGGACCACGGGACTATGGGAATGAGGAAACGGCGGTGCGGTAGTGCGGACTTCGAGTGCGCCGGGGCGCGATCAACCCAAGTCGGAATCCTTGCCTTCGGCCGCGGAATAGTATTCCTCGCCAGGCAGCACCTGGCTGTGGCGCGAGTCGAGCCACTGGCCGATGAGCAGGGTTGCGTCGGGATCGGTCGCGGTGGCAGCGTCGATGGATTGCGCAGATTTGAGCAGGCGCTTGCGGACCTCGGCGGCGCGTTGCGCTGCGACGGCGCGCTCGTTGTCGAGCGCATAGGTATTGATCGAATGAAGGCTGACGGCGGCAGGGTGAACGTGCATGGCGCCCTCCGGTCTTGAAGGAAGGGCAATTCGGGAGCCGCATTACGCGCGGAGAAATGAGAAAGGGCCCATCTTGTATATCGGCGGCGAATCCGCAGGCGACACAGCGCGGGAGTAGCACGTTCTGCACCGCGCAAAACCTGAAAGTACACTGAAAGTGCAGACTGTGCAGCGGAATGGCCGAGCCGCAATCGCTTTTTTACGCGTTGCCAAGCAACCGGCGCATCCAACTGCAGGAAGCCTTGGCAGGAGAGAGTTTTGCCGACGTATCGCAGATCGGTTGTGCCCGTGCGGACGGGCGCCGCGAGGTTGCCACTGGTGGCGATCGTGGGGCGGCCCAATGTGGGCAAAAGCACGCTCTTTAACCGGCTCACGGGAGTGCGCCGATCGATTGTGGGAGACGAGCCAGGAATCACGCGCGACCGCATTTATGGCGAGTACGAGTGGGCAGGACGGCGCTACCGGCTGGTGGACACGGGCGGAATCGTGCCCGACGATCCCGAACTCATTGCCACGGAAATCTTCCGGCAGGCGCGGGTGGCGCTTGAAGAAGCCGATGCCCTGGTGCTGGTGGTGGACGCGCGCACGGAGCCGGCACGGCCCGACTACGATCTGGCGCGGCTGCTCACGCGCGGAGGGAAGCCGTTATTTGTTGCAGTAAACAAGGTGGAGAGCGATGCGCTCGCTAGCGAGGCCGAGAATTTCCGAAGGCTCGGCATCCGCAATCTGTTTCCCGTGAGCTCGGAACACGGACGGGGCGTCGGCGAGTTGCTGGACGCGATTGCGGAGGCGATTCCAGAAAGAGAGCGAGGGAACAAAGGAACAAGGGAGCAAGACGGCGACTTGGCGAACCGGCAAGTTAACGATGAGCCCGACAGCGCGCGCGGCGCTGAGAAGGGCGAGAAGCGGATCAGAACTCATGGTGATTTTGAGCAGCACGAGACTTCGGTGGCGATTATTGGCCGGCCAAATGTCGGCAAATCGACGCTCCTGAACGCGCTGACGGGGACTAAGCGCGCAATTGTCTCGCCGATTGCGGGCACCACGCGCGACGCTGTGGACGAGGTGGTCGAATTCGAAGGCAATACGCTACGTTTCGTCGACACAGCAGGCATTCGCCGCAAGGGCAAGACAAAGTTGATGGCGGAAAAGTTGAGCGTAGTAATGGCGCGTCGTCATCTGGAGGCCGCCGACGTGGCGCTCGTAGTGATCGATGCGACCGAAGGCGTAACGGCGAGCGATGCGACCATCGGAGGCTACGCGCATGAGAGCGGGCGCAGCGTAATCGTCGTCGTCAACAAGTGGGACGCGGTAACCACGGGCCGGATCGATGGCAAACCGCCCGCCGATCCAGCAATCTTCGAGCGGCAGTTGCGCAAGGCGCTCAAATATCTCGACTACGCGCCGGTGATTTTTCTCTCGGCTCTTGAAGGAACGGGACCAGAGCGCAAGGGCATGAGGCGCGTATTGCGCGAAGTGGTTTCCGTAGCCAAAGAACGGCGCAAGCGCGTGTCGACGGGACAGATGAATCGTTTTCTGGAGCGGATCGATTTCCAGCGCGCACCTGTGCCCATGGCGAAGCGAGTGCGGATTTTTTATATGACGCAGGCAGCGGTGGCTCCGCCCACGTTCGTTCTCTTCACCGATCGCGCGGTAAAACTGCACTTCGCCTTCGAGCGGTTTTTGGAGAATCAGATTCGCGACACGTTCGGCTTCAAGGGCACGCCGGTGTGGTTCAAGGTGCGCGAGAGGCAAGGGCGCAGGGACTAGGGACGTGGGGACCACGAGACTACACGGCTGCGGGACTGCGGGACCGTTCGCGATCCACGCACCCTGTTCGCTGATCGCCAACCACGCGCCGGTACAATAGAAATATCCTGATCCCCGGGATTACCGTCGAAGAGGTCGCAAGAAATGAATTATCTGAACCGCGAGGTGCTGGAAGGCGTCTCCTCGGAGAAATTTCAAAAAGCGCAACCTTATCCTTACGCGCATATCGATCGCTCGCTGACAGCGAAAGGGTATGAGCGACTGTGCGAGACGCTGCCCGCGGTCGAGAAATTCGACAAGCACGATGGCATGCGGCGCGGGCATGGGCAGATGCCGCACAACCGTTTCATGCTGCACTACAAGGCGGGCCTGGAATTGCCTGAGCCCTGGCAGGAGTTTCTGGACGAATTGCGCGGCGACTATTATCAGCAGTTTTTGCGGCGGCTGCTCGGGCCGCGTACTTACATTCCCACGTTCTCGTGGCATTACGCGTGGGGCGGCTGCTCGGTTTCGCCGCACTGCGACGCGGCGCGCAAGCGGGCAACGCATATCTTCCACTTCAACGATGAAAGCGATTGGAACCCGGCGTGGGGCGGGCAGACGCTAATCCTCGCAAGCGCGAAGCCGATCCCGACGCACTCGGCGCCGACCTTCGACGAGCTGACTGTGGCTGCCGCGCACGGGCCAGCCGGCAACGGCAGCCTCCTCTTCCAGCGCACGACGGTTTCATGGCACGGCATGAAGCCGCTCAGGTGCCCCGAGGGAAAGCTCCGAAAAATCTTCTCCGTCACGCTGAATATTCCGACGTTCCAGGTGTGGTGGCGCAGAATGCGCGGCAAGGACCCTGATGGGTTCCGGTTGAAAGCGGCGTGAGGGCAGCGAAAAGAGATCAGAAAGCAACCGCGGATCCTTCGACTCCTCGCTCTCCACGTCGTTCAGGATGACAATACGAAGCCAGGCACAGTGAACGCTATTGCTGCATAGCACCCGATGAGCCTGACGACGAGCCGCTGTCCTCATCGGCTAGATGACGGATGTGGACGCTGGCCTGGGTTTCCGGCACAGTGCCGTCGTTGGCCTGGACCTCAGTGGGGCGTCCCTGGATGAGGATGCGGTCGGTGACTTTGCCGCGCGCCGGAACCAGCAGGCGGCGCGTCACCGAGGTGTCGGCGTTGCGCACGGTGACGGGGATTTCGGCCGCGGCGTATCCGGAGTTGGAGAGATCGACGGTGACGAGCCAGCCGTTGGCTGCGGAACCGTCTGCGGATTGGGACGAGCTTGACGTGGCCGGCTCATGCTCCGCGGAGGTGGGAAAGACATTGTCAATGGCAATGTCGGGCAATCCTTTGTCGGCATCAATCCAGTCGGCAAAGAACCATGAGGGATCTTCGTGCAGGCTTGCATGCTCCTCGAAGATCTTCTTGAACGATTCCGAGATACCATTCTGGCCGAAGCCGCGCGCTGCGTCCTCGGCGGGCGAGTAGGCGCGCAGCGCGGCGGAGAGCGCGGGATCGCCGACAAGATCGCGCAGCATCCAGAAGACGTAGGCGGCCTTGGTGCGGTAGTAGACAGGCGAGGTGGCCTGGGCGAGCGGCTGGCCAGGACTCATGCCGGGGCTCGAAGGCTCGATGAGTGCGAGAGCAGAGCGGCCGGATTCGAGAGCTTCGAGCGCCTTCTCGCGGCCCGATTGTTTTTCGAGCCACAGAGTTCCCATGAAATGTGCGACGCCTTCGTTGAGCCACGCGCGGGGCGACGACATCCACGCTTGTGCGAGCGCGTGAATCAATACGCCGGTAAGTTGATCGGCCGGAAGCCGACGAATTGGCGTGACTAGCAGTGCGCCGGTTTCATAGGGCGCGTCCTCGGGATCGGGAAGGTCGAGAATCGCGAGCTGCGAACGCGGCGCCTGGCCAAGCCAGCCCTGCAGAAAGGGCGTGACGGCGGAAGCGGCGGAGGACCAATCGCCGATAGCGGCGGCGTCCACGGGAAGCGTCCAGAGAGTCGAGTCGGTCTCGCGGTGCTCGTCGCGCACAGCAACAAACAGGCTGGGCGCTTCGAAGCCGAGCGTCGCACTATCAAGCGAGGCCGTGGCGACGCCGGAGATTTCGTCGCCACCGTTCTGAGGCTCCGTAATGGCGAGCGGCACGGAGTGGCCGTTGATGAGTGCAACGGTGGGCGCGTGGCCGTGCGGATACTCGACGGCGAGATGCAGCAAGAAATGTGCGCCGGACATGCGCAGCTTGTGCTCGCCCATCTCATCGAAGACACGCGCGCCGTCGCCCAGAATAACCGGCGGCGCAGCGGCGGGATACCAAACCACATTGCCGAAACCGCGCAGACCGGTGAAATCGGTGTCGATCGAGTCCCATTCGGAGTGGAGCGCGACGTCTTCGGGTGTTCCGATGGCAAGTAGCCGCTGCGCCGATTGCGGAATCGTGCCGGAGTAGCTGATGTCGAGTTGCTGGGCCACACCGGGAGCGAGCGGACTGGCGAGCTTGACGGCGGCCTCGTGAAGCTGGCCGGTGTGGTCGGTGTCGGAATTGAGCGTGGCGATGGTATAGAGAGCGTCTCGTGACACAACGCGAATCCGCTCCCAGTGAAGCGATGAAGAGATTTGCAGAGGGATGTAAGTCAGCGGCGATTTACCGTCGTTGCGTACGGTGACGAGAGCGCGCACGGCAATCTCATGTTCGGCCGTTCGGAGATGAACGTCCATGTTGAATTCGGTGAAGGTGATTGCCTCGCGCTCGGCGTCGGTTGCGGTAGGAGCTTGGACTGATTCCCTGCTGGGGGCCGTCTGTTGCGCGCCGTGACCTACGATGGTGGTCGTCACGCCGTTTTCGTCAGTGGAGCGCGAGAAGATGACCTGGCCGCGATGCGGTTCTTGTGGCGAGGGCACGGGAGTGGATTGCGGCGCCGAAGAACCTGCTTGTGGCGCGGCGGGAGTGGTTTGAGCGCCGGCGGGAACGACGGAAAAAAGAAGTGCGATCGTTGCCGAAAAACGGAACACGACACGGAAGAACCGAGTCCCGGGGTTTCCCAGGTCCCAAAAGCGGGACCTGGGGCACCCCAGGATTTTCCGGAAACCGACTGTCATGAGCCTAGACCTTTCTCCCCACTGCCACTACGTTGGGCAGACTTTTGGACGGATGCAGTGGAAGTTTCGGCAGCGGCACGGCGCTGACGAGCGGCCTCGTAGAGAACGACGGCTCCTGCAGCCGAGACGTTGAGCGAACTGACGCCGCCGGCCATAGGAATGCGCAGCAAGTGATCGCAGTTGCGGCGCACGAGATCGTGCAGGCCAGCGCCTTCGCGACCGAGCACGATAACAAGATTGCCGGTGAGGTCGAATTTGTCGTAGTCGGTCAGGCCGCGCTCGTCGAGACCGGCAATCCAGAGGTTCTGGCGCTTGAGATCTTCGAGCGCGCGGACGAGATTGACGACGCGGGCGATGCGCAAGTGTTCGGCCGCGCCGGCGCTGGCTTTGATGGTGGCAGGGCTCAATGGCGCGGAGCGGCGCTCGGTGAGGACAACTCCATCGACTCCGGCGCCATCGGCAACGCGCAACAACGCGCCCAAGTTTTGCGGATCTTCTACACCGTCGAGAGCGAGGATGAGACGAGCAGTGGATGAATTTTCGATGACCGGCGCAAAAAGATCTTCGAGCGCGAGGAATTCCTGCGGGCGAACGAGCGCAACCACGCCTTGGTGCGCGGGAGTTTTGGCCGCGAGGGTGAGTTGCTCGCGCGGCTGCTCAATAATCCGGACGTGGGCCTGGCGACACTGGGTTACGATGCGGTCGAGACGTGCGTCGCGGCGCTCGCGCGCGACCAGCACACGGTCAAAGCACCGCTTTCCGGCTTTAAGGGCCTCCTCGACCGGGTGCAGGCCGTAGAGAACTTCCATGAGGTTAGTTTACGGCGCAGCAGCCGTATCCCAAGGCCTGTCGGAGGGCAGCGCGGCCCTTCTTGCGCGCCTGGGAACCACGCTGACTGGCAATCCGCGAAAACTTTTCCGTGACGCGGGGCTCGCAGGCGCGTTATACTCCGTGGCGTTTCCAAACATTGGGAGGGTTGCACCATGAAGAAGTTTGCCGTACTGCTCGTGGCGATCACGTTCTCCGTTCCCGCCGTCGCGCAGAAGACGACCCCGCAGTTCAACCGTGCGAAATCGAATCTACACTTTGTGGCCCCGGCCGCCAAACCGCTGCTTCTCCATACCGGCAAGCCGCTCACTCAGACGGAGAAGAATCAGTTTCTAGCCGCCCTCATCAAAACCGCTCCGGCGGGGACGAGCAAGCCCCAAATGAACTCAACCCAGCCTAGCGCCATTTTACTTAGCCCAAGCCAGATATCCCAAGGCGGTGCATGGTTCGTGATGGAGAATCCGGGCTACGTCGATGTTCCTCACAGCGAATTTCAATTCAACAATTCCGCTTCGAGCAACATGACTTTCATCGTCAGTGCGCAACCCAATACCGCATATCTTCTCGCCATCAAGGTAAATGCCGTCTGGGCCAACCCGCAGTTCACGATCTACACCGGCCAACCTTACGGAGGCGCGATCACCAACACTGAGACCTTCGCCGGCGTGCAGGGGTCAAACGAGTTTGCCTATGGCGTGGTTTCAAACAGCGCTGGATACATCGAGGTTACGATCTACTCCAGCTCTTTGTGGTCGTTCACGAACTCCGAGATCACGTCAACCGCCTTCTGACGAAGGATGCTGCAGGCCAGGAAAGTGGCGGGAATAGGCCACAGATGCCGGCGTACTCTGTGTCTTCTGACTGCTAAACGAAGTGGCCAGCGCTTTGCTCCTGCCACTGTTCCATCTGTTGCCTGAAGCGCTCCATCTGCTGTTGCAGTTGCTGCTGCATTTGCTTCATCTGCTCCTCGTTGAAGCTTTTGCGGAACTGCTCCATTTGCTGCTGCAGCCGATCCATTTGCTTGGGATCGATCTGGAAACTCTTCATGCTCTCGCGCAGCTTTTCGGTCTGCCGGCGAAGCTGCTCCATCTGCTCCTGGTTGATTTGAAGATGCATGTCGTCCATCTGCTTGCGGATTGCGCCCGCTTGCCGGCGCGCCTGTGCGGCTGCCTCATTAGCATCGGCCTGTGTCTGCGCGGCGAGCGCCTGCATCATGTCCGGATCCAGCGCAAGCCCCGACTCAGCCAGCATTGAGGCGTCGCAGCCGGAGAAGAAATCTGGAAACTCTAGAGCACTGCGATGCTTGGAATCAACCTGGAGGGTGAGCGTCTGCTGCTTTCTGTCGCGCAGAATGGTCACTTGCACGGGCTTGCCCTGATTGGAACGCAGGGCGCGGTCCCAGTCGGCGGAGGTCGCGATGGAGTCGGTGCCGACCTTGAGGATTACGTCGAAAGCCTTGAAGCCCGCGGCGGCGGCTTCGGTCTTTTTAGAGACTTGCTTGACCATGATGCCGCCCGGCACGCCCAGATATTCGGCCATCTGCGAGGTGAGGGGCTCAACCATGACGCCCACGTTGAGCGTGCTGGTGAAGAGTGGCATGTGGATGCCGCCCGGAGCCGGTGCGTCGCCGCCGGACATGATGCCGAGGCTCCCCGGCACCGAAGAGCCGGGTGCGGCCGGCGTCACGTTGCCAGCATCCATGGCGAGGCGCGACCAGATGCTCTGCTCCATGGCCTTGCGGTCGGCCAACTGCACAGCAAGGGTTTGAATATTGCCGTCGCGGCTGATCTCAAGGCTGATCTTACGGTTTGCAGGAATCTCACGCAACATCCTGCGCAATTGCTCGGCGCCTTCCACGTTCTGGCCGTTGATAGCCAGAACCACGTCATTCACCTTCAAGCCGATCTGGCCGGCGGGAGCGTCATGATCAATAAGCGTGATGAGGGCGCCGCGCACTTCTTTGAGCTTGAGCGACTGCGCCTTGTCGGCATCAATATCAGTCACGTCCACGCCAAGGTAGCCTGAGGGGCTGGCATGTACGACAAGCGGATCCGGATCGGCAAAGATGGGCGCGAGCGCCTGCGCCTGGGCGTGGGCTGTCTGCGGCGCAAGGAATAAGCAGACTGACGCGGCCAGCGTGGCGCAACCAAAGATGACGTTTAACGCGATGACATTTGACGTATTGTACGGCCTCAAAAGGTATTTCATTGCTGTGTCTCTCCATGAGTTCATCGTCCGGTCCGCGCTCATTAAGACGGCGCAGTAGCCGGAAGGGTAAGCGAGATTATTGAATCTCCGGAACCCGGCTCAAAACCTGCCGGGAAACGTTCCGGATTTGGGCATTGTCGTCAGAGTTGGAGACGGAAAAGAGCACCTGGCGAACGCTGGTATCGGCGTCGACAGGCTGCAACAAACCGATGGCGGCAGTGCGAATGGCAGGGTCGTTGTCATTCAACACGGCCTCAAGAACGGCATCGCGCACGCGCACGTCGTCAGCCACGTAAGGCTCCAGGCCTTCCAGCGCCTTCTGGCGCACCTTGGAGCTGCGGTCGTAGCGCAGCGCCACCATGAGCGCCTCGCGTATGCCGGTGGGCTGACAACTGTGGCCGGCGCGGCACTCGGCCGCGAGCAGCGCTATGGAGTCGTCGCGCACGCCCGGAGAAGAGTTGTTCTCCGTGGCCATCATGAGCAACTGCCGGATTTGAGGGTCGTCAAGCGAGCCCTCAACCTGGCGCGGCACAATCTGGTTGTAGCTGACGTCGACAATCTCGCTGTTGGGCTGGCGCACAATGCCCGAAATGCCGGCCACATTGTCCAGCGCGGGGAGGGCTGCTTCCGGCTGCACTTTGATGCCGGCGGGAACCGTGATTTGTGCGTTCACCGCGCGGGCCACGCGGTTCTGCGCGTACTCATAGCCGCCCAGAACGCCGGCTCCGGCGCTTGCCGCCACCAGAAGCAACGCCGCAATGGGCGCGGTCTGCAGGCTGGCGAAGTTATTCAGGATGCGCTCGCCCAAACGCTCGTACCAGCGCTTGGGCGGCAGTGCATCGAGCGCTTCATCCAGGCGCAGGCGTGCGCGGGCGACTAGATTAGCGCCCGGCTCCACTACGCTATGCGCGTCGGCAATTGCCTTGAGCGCCCGCACCTGCTCGCGCTCCTTCCGGCATTCCGCGCAGCCGGTTACATGCCGCTCCAACTCGTGCGTCAGTTCGTCGGGCAGCTCTCCATAGGCTGCTGTAACGATCCGTTCATGTGCAAGTTCGCAATTCATGGTGTTACGTCCTTTTGCCTCAAAAAGCAGCTTTTCAGCCCTCAGCCCTCAGCTCATCGTGCTTGGTTCGAGCCCTTGCTATTTTCTTTCGGCTCGTTGCGCGCACTTGACAAAGCCCGTTCTTCCCCTGAAAAAGCTAAAAGCCGATGGCTAGTCTCTATCTCAACTCCGCCAGTTGCACTCGCAACTTCTTGGTTGCGCGAAAGAGGGTGTTCTTGGCGGTCTCTTCCGTGGTGTTCAACATCTCGCCGATAGTACGCAGCCTGAGGCCCTGGTAATGCTTCAGCTCAAAGACCATCCGCTCGCGCGGCGTGAGCTTGCCCAGCGCCGTCTGAATTTTCTCGCCCAGCAGTTTACGGTCAAGCTCGCGGGCGGGGTTAGAAAACGACCGTTCGTCCGAGACCGAGGCCAGCAGATCGATCTCGTCGCCAGTCCGGTCCACCACCACAGCATGGTCCTCGCGGCGGGTCTTGCGCCGCCGCAATTGGTCCAGGCACAGGTTGGTGACGATGCGGTAGATCCACGTGTAAAACGAGCACTCGAAGCGAAAATTGCCGATGTACCGGTAGGCCTTCAGGAAAGCCTCCTGGTAGATGTCCTCGGCATCGTGTTCCGATCCGGTGAGGTGCAGGGCCAGCCGCAGCACCTGGTGCTCGTATTGCCTCACCAGCGCATCGAAGGCAGCTCGGGAGCCGGCCTGCGCTTCGCGGATCAGGTCCATTTCGAGCGCACGGCTAGACGCGCGTTCGCCCCCTTGGCTCGCGTCGTCCCGGCTCGAGCTCGTCCGGTTCGCCCGCTCCATTGTCCTCGTCGCAGCCATACCTGAAGAGCATTGTATCCTTAGCCACGCCGGCCGCACCGAAGGGGCTGCTTTCTGAACCGGGGCGAGTGGAATAGTGACCGCGTCTGCGTCCATTGGCTCCGCTCCCGGAAAATAACGAGTGTGCGCAATGAGATAGACGCACGAGGGAGGGTTTGGAAAGCAGGGAAAGGCAGGTACCAGGGACTGAGGGACCCAGGGGGTAGGCAATAGGCAATAAGGACTAAAGAAATAATGGGAGAACAGGTAGCCGGTAGCTCTTGCTGTTGAATACAACCTAATGCCTATTGCCCACAAACTACTGGCTATTGGCAGGCGGGATACACTGTGTATCAATGACCGGAAATCTCTTTGCAAGCGAGCCCGATAAGGGCTCGGAAGCAGCCGGCGGATGGTTTATTGCACACTGCGACGGCGGATCGCGGGGGAACCCGGGACCCGCGGGCTACGGCGCCGTGATTGAAAACGCCGAGGGCGAGGTCGTGGCCAAGTTGAGTGAGTTTCTGGGCCGGCAGACGAATAATTATGCCGAATACAGGGGGTTGCTGGCGGTGCTCGCCTGGGCGCTGACCAACGGCGCGCGGAGGTTGAAGGTGGTTTCGGACTCCGAGCTGATGGTGCGGCAGATGAAGGGCGTCTATAAGGTGAAGAACCCCGGATTGCGGCCGCTGTGGGAGGAGGCGCAACGGCTGGCGCGGCGGCTCGACGGATTTGAGATGCGGCACACGCTCCGTGGCGGGAATAAGGAGGCGGACAAGCTGGCGAATGCGGCGATGGATCAAGGGAAGCGAGTCGGCAAGTCAGCGAGTTAGCTAGTCAGCGGGATTCGTGCTATTCCGCCCGGAACTCAAAAGATGCGTTCAGGATTCGACCGCTAGCGCACTGTCACAAGACGGGGGTTTCGAATTGATTGCACAACCGCCGGCTGCGCCGCTCCTTTTTTGAAGGGCTTCGTCGGGCAAACCGTGAAATCCGCAAACAGATCTTTACCACCGCCATTGGGAATGTACTTGAATATCTTGTCCCACGAGGCGTCATCAAGAATCCAGAATTCGTGATGAGTCCCGATGTTCCAGATCATTAGCTGGCCGTCACCCGTGTACAGCGTCGCCCTACCGTGGATTTCCTGGCATGGTTCGGCAGACTGGGCACAGACAGAAAACAACAAATTGACGAAGCAGAGAACGACCACCTGACGCATTCGCTTCATACCTGTGTTCCGACGGGACTAAATGTAGCACAGTTTTTCAGGCCTTCCGTCCCAAATCATTCCGCCAGGTGTAGCCGTCTTTTTCGAGCAGGTGGTCGGCGCACTCCGGGCCCCAGGAGCCGGCGAAGTAATTCGGAAACACCTCGGGCCTCTTTGCCGCCCAAGCTTCGAGAACGGGCGTGTAGAGAGCCCAGTTGGTCTCTACGCCGTCGCGATGCGAGAAGAGGGTCTGGTCGCCGAGCATGGCGTCGAGGAGCAGACGCTCGTAGCCGTTGGCGCTGGATT